>Ga0181612_165308_pt1 | contig 15562 bp, 10 predicted proteins | sample HoacroProtozoa21_FD_119630 | JGI IMG/M metagenome (GOLD analysis project Ga0181612, IMG submission 119630) | Hoatzin crop microbial communities from Cojedes, Venezuel. Combined Assembly of Gp0051906, Gp0051904, Gp0051908 | reverse complement strand
TATGGGTCTCAAATGGCTGGCAAACACATTGGCCTCATTGTAAGCAGTCACAGCAGTGGCATTAGCGGGGTAGTGAGCGATGCCAAGCGCTTGATTGCTAAAGGTGATTTCTACGATTCCAGCCTATGGATTAAATCAGCACAAACAACCAACTGTCACAGTCTATTAGCCAACTGGCTAGATGCAATTGGCTACCAAGACACCTTGATGGGTGATATCAACGCTGATGGACAAATCACCATAGGAGATGTGACAGCCTTAATTGCTATCATCTTGGGAGACAACACGGCATCTATCTCGCCTGATATCGCAGACCTTAATGCCGATGGGCAAATTACCATAGGAGATGTAACAGCCCTAATCGCCCTCATCTTGAGCAAGCAAGAGACATTGCCCCTCTCATTTATCTGATTTTCTGCAAATTGCCTGCACACCTCAAGAATTTCTCGGAACTTTGTAACGAAGTTGTGCATATCTACGATACTAGTGATAGTATGCTTTTGTGGCCACTAAATCACTACAAATCAATGATATGCACAACTTTTTTGTTAAATAAATTTTAATCTAATTCAACCAATAGGTTAAAATAATGAAATTTAAAGACTAATATGGCAACAGCACAAGAACAACAAAGAACTACAATAGAGTTACCAAAATTTGTAGTTCCACCAGCACAATAGGCTACTGCTGAACCAGAAGAACCTCATTATGGCAATTGGTGGAACTATGAGCAAAGATTCGTGAGTGGGGGTGCTTGTGTAGGCCAGCTACTGGCAGTGGTAGCTAGAACGACACTACAAATGCTCCGCCTAGCGTAAAGGTGTTGGTCGTACGCTTGAGCTCGCTGCCGACAGCGAAGCCCTTATATCCAGGCTCCACCTCGTCGGGCAAAGCAGCAGCATAAAAGCCATCCTCTATATACTCCATCTTGTAGGTCTTGCGCACCACATCATAGTCAACAAATGCCTTCCATGAGAAGTTTGATTTGTAGGCAAATGTCAATGCCAATCCCGTGCCAATGGCAAAGGCATTGCTAGCATCGATAGTGAGGGCATTCCACGTGATTTCATAATCCTCGTCGGTTTCCTTGTAGTTACGATAGACCTTACCAGCATAGGTAGCATCTATATCCAGCGAATTGGTCTTGGTGGTACCAGCAAGCAATTTGCTACCTAGTGCAAAGCGAGAGCCTAGTGGTAGATTAAAATATGCACCCAAGCTACCCGTAAACTCGCTAAGGTGGTCACTCTCAATATTAAATATCGCACTCTGCACATTGTTTTCCATGCCTGGTAGCATCTCTTGATAGCTTTCATAGCCTGCATACATAGCATCGGCAATATCAGGAAAGTTGCCCACAGGTGTTGTCTTTACTTTCAGACGCCCTCCCACACCAATATATTTGTTAAAGAAGTAAGCGCCCTCAACACCTAGCACCGTGCTATTGCGAAACTTGAGTGGCAATTCCCTAATATCATCACCCTCGCCAGCACTATTATCATAGACAAACGTGAAATCTTTCTGACTATCCAAACCTATACCCATGTTTACGCTGAAGAACGATGGGTCGCTATTGATGTCAGGATAGTATGCCAAATCGTTGCGATTGAGTCCTTTGTCCTTAAATAGCAGGTCACACAACGCATAACCCAATTCACCCGAAACAATGCCGATGCCTGCACCGCTAAGCACATCGCTCACCCAATGGCGATTGTTGAGCACGCGCATAGCACCCGTAGCAGTAGCACAAGTGTAGGCCGCTACCGAATACCATGGGCTAACGGTCATACCATATTCTTTGTGCAAGATAGTGGCCGCCGCAAAAGCAGTTGCTGTGTGCCCCGACGGCCATGAATTGGCAGTGCTACCATCTGGACGCATTTCCTTAGCCGTGTGTTTGATGGTATTGACAAAAGCTGCCATCACAGCAAACGATGCCGCACTGCTGGCAGCAAAGCGCACTAACTTGCTGCGCCCTTTCACTCCTGCCACATTCATGATTGTGGCAGCCGCAAAAGGTGCATATTGCGTATAGTTATCAACCTCGGTTTTGAAATGGGACACGAGACGGAGCTTAGCGTTAGCATTGCGATAGTCTTGACGAAAAGATGCCTTCTCCTTCTTAGCTATCATACCAGCAAAAAATAGGGGGACTCCCACAAACGACATGTCATCCATAAATCGATAGGGCTTCACACCTTCGGCACTTGACATCTGACGTGACCACCAAGTGCCCTGTCTATCAGAATAAGATGTATAAGCCGTAGGGGAGGATGCGCTCACCACACTCTCCTCAAGCAATGTGAGTGCAGGAGTGTGCTCTGATTGGCTCATATCTAAGCGCAACTCATCGAGTTGAAACCTCGTAGTGTCGAACGAGAAATCACTCGATGATATATCAGCCCAAAGCATTTGGTTACAGACTATAAGCAACAATAACAATGCAGTAATCGTTTTTTTCATAACAGATTTTATCTCTTTTTGTTTATTTTATCTTTGCTTTTTCGCAATGCGAGTGCAAAATTAAAAAAAATTAAAATTTTGGACAAACAAACAGCAATTTCTATCGCCACTATCATCCCACACAATCGAGCCAAAATGCTATACTGTGGGTATCGAAATGCCATCAAGTTGCCGATATAGATTGAGGGCATAGATATCGGTCATGGCACTGATGTGGTCTAGCACAGCTTGGATTTTCTCAAACAATGTGGGGGCATATACATCATATTGCTGAGGAAACTTATTGAGTAGAAGCTGCGAATAGTTGCGCTCAGGATGCATGACAGCCTCAATGAGTTTCTCAAGCAGCAAGTTAATGATGCGGTTACCTGCTAGGTCCACATCCACCACATAGCTCGCACGATAGAGCTTGCTCGACGCTAGTGCGCTACACTGCTGATAGGCCTGCCGCTGACGTAGGTCGATATGGTCGATGAGACTACCCTCAAAGTGCCCCCTCATCACCTCATCTTCATGTGCCACAAATGCCACTGCACATTGTTGCACGAGCTCGCCCACACAACACGAACGCAGATAAGCAATTTTCTCGTTGGGGTCCGCCACACTATCCATACGAGAAGCAATGTGCTGTTGTCGTTCTGCATCAAAAAAGTTCAAGAGCAAATCGATAGTTTCATCAGTATCAATAATCTTGAGTTTGTGACCATCCTCTATATCCATGATTTGATAACAAATATCATCGGCCGCTTCTACCATATAGACTAACGGGTGACGACAATAACGTTCATCCCCTAGTTTGAGTAAGCCCAATTCATCAGCAATGCGCTCAAAGATAGCTTTTTCGGTAGTAAAAAACCCAAATTTACCTTTACTACCCGCCTGTGACGAGCTATACGGATACTTAACAATAGCAGCTAAGGTGCTATAAGTCATAGCAAAACCACCTGGACGCCGTCCCTTGAATTGATGTACGAGCGTACGCAGTGAGTTAGCATTGCCCTCAAAATGGATAAGGTCATTCCACTGCTCAGTAGTGAATTTATCTTTAAGTTCTAGACCCTTACCTTCACTGAAGTAGGCACCAATAGTCTTCTCACCAGAGTGACCAAAAGGTGGATTGCCCAAGTCATGAGCCAAGCACGCAGCAGCCACAATTTCCCCTAAATCGCCCAACTTGTCGAGCCACGCCTCGTCCGCATAGCGATGACGCAGTTGCAAAGCCACCTCGTTGCTAAGCGACTTGCCCACACAAGCCACTTCTAGACTATGTGTCAATCGGTTATGTACAAATATACTACCTGGTAGCGGGAATACCTGAGTCTTGTTTTGTAGGCGACGAAATGGCGAGGAAAACACCAAACGGTCATAGTCACGCTCAAAATCGCTTCGCACACCAGTCTTGTGGTTTGCTATATGTTCTAGTCCTAGCCGCTTATCACTGATGAGCTGGTCCCAATTCATTCGTGCATCCATCTTAAATTTATTTTCTGGTTGTTGTCGTTATTTCTTTTATAAAAGTATGACAAAGTTACATCATTTGTTGGCCTCTAAGTAACAATGAAAGCAAAAAATGCCATTAACCATGATACTGACTTGGCTATTTGCCGTTTTTGTTATAATTTTGCCCTATTATCAACGTTATAGCACTACATGGAATCTATCAACGTCAAGATTGTTAACCACAGCCCTCATGAGCTCCCACAATATGCCACTCACTTGAGTGCAGGGATGGATTTAAGGGCATGGCTCAATGAGCCTCTCACGCTACAACCGTTGGAGCGCGCCCTAATACATACAGGCATCTATATTGCCCTACCCAAAGGTTATGAATGCCAAATCAGACCTCGCAGCGGCTTAGCCTTGAAACGAGGGCTAACAGTACTCAACACCCCTGGCACCATTGATGCCGACTACCGAGGTGAGGTAGGTGTGATTGTCATCAATCTAGACAATAAGCCGCAGACCATCACCGATGGTGAGCGCATCTGCCAAATGGTGGTCACCAAGCACGCCACAGTGCAATGGCAAGTAGTGGCTAGATTAGACGAGACTCAACGCGGTGGTGGCGGATTTGGCCACACAGGCACGCGATGAGACGCGTATGGGCTATCTAAGGTTTACATAAAGCCTAACAACAAATTTAGCAACTAGGCAAGAATTAACTGCAGACGATGAAATCATCTTTCAACAACATCCAACTATCCATCATCATAGCCATCGTGCTAGCTATACTTCCCTCGTTAGCAATAGGCAAAGCAAAGCACGAGGTAGCACACAGTGTTTCTACGGCTGACCAACGCAAAGCCGAGTACATCTTTCTAGAGGCCCAAAATGAAAAATCACACGATAGGGCCGACAGCTACTATGATTTGCTAAACTATGCCCATGATATTGACCCATATAACTCCACTATCGCATTCTATTTGGGTCACAGTTTGCTCACTATGAATAACACCAGCAAGCAGACAGCCGAATATGCCTTAGAATTGATGCGACAGCATTTTGAGCAAGCTCCCGATGACTTATATGAAACGCTATTCTATAGCGATGCTAATCTGCAACTAGGACATCCCGACGAGGCATTGCGTGCCTTGAAACGGCTTAATGAGCAAAATCCCAACAAGATTGAGTTACAAGTGCGCTTGGCCGAAGCCTATGCTCGCACAGGAGACTTCACACGCAGCAATGCTACCTACGATAGCATCGCCGCGTTACATGGTCGCTCTATACAAATCACTGGCAAAAAGCTCACCAACTATGTAGCACTGGGCGATAGTGCTGCTGCCCTCACCGAGATGCGCACCCTGCTAGCAACAGCCCCCCATAGCGCCACCTACAACATGGCGATGGGCAGTGTGCTAGAACACTTCGGGCAACGCGATAGCGCCTTGATCTATCTAGAACGCGCCCAAGCCTACGAGCCCGATAATGGTTACACCTATATGGCGCTAGCCCAATATTACAATGAGATGGGCGACTCAGTAGCCTATGACAAGCAAATCTATCAAGCTCTTACCACCCCCAGTCTTGACGTGGACACCAAGCTTACTGTGCTAGTGAGCTATGTGCGCGACCTGCTCATGCAACAAGATAGCACTCAGCGCGTGAGCCAACTCTTTGACGTGCTGCTCGACCAGCACCCCCACGAAGCTAGCATCCGCAACCTATATAGCGAGTATCTAGTGGCCAGACAAGACTATAAGGGTGCAGCCGAACAACTAAGTTATAGCCTAGCTCTCAACCCCACCGATGCTGATGAATGGCGCCGCCTGATGATCATCAATATGATGGACGAGAATTTCCCCGCAGCTATCCAAGCCGCAGAAAAATCACTAGAATACAATCCCGATAGTTTGGACCTGTATAGCTACATCGCCCCAGCCTATTTTCAAATGCATCAATACGACCTCGCACTCGACACCTACGATAAGGCGCTAGCAATGGTGGACTCGCTAGACCTAGAAACACGCTCCAACTTGGTGGGAGGCAAGGGTGATGTCTATTTTGAAATGGGTGATACCACACTAGCCTTTCAGACCTATGAGCAAGCACTAGCCCTCTACCCTGGCAACACCAGCATTATGAACAACTATGCCTACTTCCTAGCGCTATGCGGCAAAAACCTAGACAAAGCTGAGAGCATGGCAGCGAAAGCCGTCAAGGACGAGCCCGACAATGCCACCTTTATCGACACCTATGCATGGGTCTATTTCGTCAAACACGACTACAAGATGGCCTTGTTCTATATCAAGAGTGCCATTGACAAGGATATTACAAACAGTAGCGACCTGAGAGCGCACTATGGTGATATACTCTATTTCAACAATGAGCTAGAGCAAGCAATTGAGCAGTGGCAACAAGCGCTAGAACTCGACCCTAGCAATGAACTACTGCAACGCAAAGTGAAATTCAAAACCTACTTCGAGCAGTAACCTAGACTAGCAACTCTGCTATATATAGCTACTTTTATTTTTATAAAATACTAATTAGGATGATAATAAAACAAACCACATTGATTGCCATGACGATAGCGATGACCATGCTATCGTCATGTGGCACGATGCACAAGGCCTCAAGTGGCACGCCCCCTACCCCCACCAGCAATACAACAACCACCCCTACGGTAGTGACTGAGCAAATCACCAGCGCCCAGCGACTAGATGACATTGCAGCCACCATGAGCCAATGGCACACAATGCAAGCTGGCGGATCGATGAGCGTGAGCTCAGGTCGCGACCTATCATCATCGATGCAAGTGCGCATGGTGCGCGACCAAGCCATCTACATATCGTTGCGTCCCGTGCTGGGCATCGAGGTTGCACGATTGCTCATTACAGCCGATAGTGTGTATGCCATTGATAAATATCACAAGCGCTATCTAGCCGAGAAAGTAACCCTGCTCACAGCAGGGGTGCCAATCACAGTGGGTACAGTGCAAGACATCTTGCTAGGACGGTCGTTCTTAATCGGTCAAGGTACATTCACAGGGGCATTTAAACCACAATTCACCCTAAGCGAGCAAGAGGGTGGCTACACCCTAACAGCCAACGAGTCATACAAAGGCTATAACTACGCTTTTGGCTACCAGAAGGCCAACAATCACATATCTTCACTCGACATCGTACCAGCTGGTAGCACCACACCCATTTACCAAGTGCAATATGGCAACGTGAAACAAACTGCGGCAGGCAACATCGCCCACAGCCTACACGCAGACGCTACCGCAGAGGGGCAACATCTCTCACTAGAACTCAACTATAACGATATCGAATGGAACCGCGAGGTAAAAATTGACCGCTCCATCCCTAACGGATACAAACGCATGAGCGCATCCTCACTAGCATCATTATTGGGCGGAAATTAAGCAAAATAGCGAACTAATAAGCAGAGCCTAAGAGAGGTCAGCCCTATCACTCAAGGAGGTTCCAAGCCATAGTTGAAACACACCATCATATAATATTTAAAGAGCGGCAACGAGCGTATCACTCACTCGTTGCCACTTAAAGTCTATATGCAACTATCTTATGCCCTATCGGCTCAGAGTTTCACCTTATCGGCGATAGCTTGAGCGATGGCTTGCATCTCCTCAGCGGGCAAGCTCAGTTTCTTGCCGCCAAAGGCCATATCGCGTTCCGACTGCAAAGGCACTAGGTGAATATGACAGTGAGGCACTTCCATCCCCAACACACCAATGCCAATGCGCTTACAAGGTACCGCCTGCTCCAAGCCCAATGCCACCTTACGGGCAAATTGCCACAAGGCAGTATATTCATCCTCATCAAGATCGAACATATAGTTCACCTCGTGCTTGGGTATCACCAAGGTGTGCCCCTTGGCCATAGGATTGATGTCGAGAAAAGCAAAGAAATGGTCATCCTCTGCCACCTTATAACTAGGAATTTCACCCGCAGCGATTTTACTAAACAATGTAGCCATAACAATGAAAGCAAAAAATTAGATTTCAATCTTAACCACTTCAAATTGCATCACACCAGCAGGAGCCTTGACCTCTACCACATCACCCACCTTGTGCCCAAGCAATCCTTTGGCAATAGGGGTCGATACCGATATCTTGCCCTCACGCAAATTAGCTTCGGTATCGGTGACAATGGTATAGGTCATCTGAGCCTTGTTTTTCACGTTACGGATGGTAACCTTGTTGAGCAATTGTACTTCATCTGTCGTGATTTTGCTGGGGTCTATAATGCGCGCTGAGGCAATTAATGTCTTGAGCTCCGAGATTTTTGCTTCTAGCATACCCTGCCGCTCTTTGGCGGCGTCATACTCTGCGTTTTCAGAAAGGTCACCTTTGTCGCGTGCCTCAACTATAGCACGGATAACATCTGGCCGCTCCACATTCTCCAAATGGGCCAATTCTGCCATCTTTTTGTCGTAACCTTCTTGTGTCATATAGCTAATAGCCATAGTCGTGAAAGTGTTTTTTGAGGTTTAAAAAATGAGAAGAACCTCATCTGTTTGATGGTGAGATTCCTCGCGTGAATTGCGTTTGTTGGTTTTATTTTTTTGTGCTGCAAAAGTAAGTCTTATTTCTGTTACAAGCAACTCTAAAGAGTGATTTTTCAGTTTTATTAACGCTCGTGAGTGGATAATACTACCTATTTTAGTGGGTACACATCGGATTACCTCCGCCATAGTTGCACAATTTGGCGGGCAGCTACCACCACGCTGACTACCGTCAGCACGACACCTATCACCCAATGCCCTGCTTCTACCACTAGCATCACGGCTACCGTCACTGCTAGAGTCCACAACAAGTTGCCTAGGCATGGCCACGACAGCGTCAGGCGATAATGCTTAAAATAGACCACCGCGACTATCAATGTGTAGAGCGCATACGATGCAAGAAATGCCACGCCCAGCCCCATAAGCCCCCACCATCTATAGAATAGCACATTGAGCGCCAAGTTGATGGCTGCACTGGCTAACTCAGTCCATAGATAAGTCTTACCATCGCCCTTAGCCAAGATAGTGAAGGCTATACACCACGACAATGTACGAAACACAGTGCCCACCATGCCCCACGCGACAAAACTGAGAACAACACTAAACTCAGGACTATAGAGTACCCATACAATCACTTCGCGCAACAAGATAAACAGTGTCGCCACTGGTGCCATCACGGCCATTGCCACATTAATTTCTTGGGACACAAAGGTGCGCAAACGTAATCGGCTATGCGCCACGCGGGCTAGACGTGGATAGTATTCCATGCCCAGCGCAGTGAGTATCAGTCCAGTGTACTTGTTCACAAGTGTATAGCCTGCCTGATAATAGCCTACCTCATCGGTGCCAGCATAGACATTAAGCCAAGCATTAAACACATAACTTGCTAGGATAGCCACAAAATTACCCAATGTCATATAGATACCTAGCCGTACAAAACCTTTGCCCATCACCAACGTTTCTCGTCGCGTCACTTGGGCACGAGGGTAGTCGCGACTACGCCATAACCAGGCAAATGTGGCTATCGCCATAGCGTATGCTAATATAGAGGGTAAGATGCTACGCTCACGCAACCAATAGAACAATGGCACTGATATCGCTAACCCAACCAACGTGCCCCACATCGTCACACTAGCGAGCCGCTTGAGACGCGCTGTGCCCTGCAACACGGCATATTCGCCATTGGTCAATACCATCAGCAGCACCGCTACACTCAACGCCACAAAACCCCACACATGGCTACTGTCGCCAAAGGTCAAGCGACTCAGCATAGGAGCTAGCACTAGGGTAATCAAGGCTCCACCCAGCCCTAGCCACAGCGACCATCGCCTCACCACAGCGACCATGCGTGCCACCGCTCCTTGCTTGCCAGCATCAAGAGCCTGTGAGATATCACGCACACTACTGCTACGGACGCCCAAATTGGTGCCCGTATTAATCATCTCAAGCGCATTATTAAACAAGGCAAACAACCCCACACCCACTGGGCCTATCCACATAGCCACCAATTTGGTGCGCACAATCGAGCACAAGATGCCCACTACCTGCACGCCACCAAACAGGCCCATCGCTCGCATCGCCATACGTGATATGCTACTACCATTGTTGCTCATGTGGGCTAGATATATAAAAAAGAGAGGTTTTTAGGATAGCGTAAGTTGATAAGTGTTATAGACAATGCCACGACCACCCAAACGATTCTTCTGTTGCACCAGCCCCTCGTTGAGATAGAGACCATGCTGCTCATTACTGATGCCAAAATCAAAGTAACGATAACCCCTAGCTGCCGATCGCCCAATCAACCACTCAAACAACAAAGTGAGCGCCTTCAAATCCTTGCCACGTGGTGAGGCGGCTATATATTGGCAATGTGCCACAGGCCCTGCCCCATACATTACCACACCCGCCAGCAACTCATCGGCCAGTGTGGCTGTATAGAGCGCTATCTGACTAGTAAAGCGGCTATGTAGCAGCATAATTTCATCAAGGGTATGCACTGGTCGAGTGCCATAACGCTCGCCCAGTAACCCACCTAACAACGACCAATAGCCAGCCCAATCGTTCGACTCTCCAACCTTGATGCCAGCCTTGCGAGCAGCATTAGCACCACTCTTGTTACCGCGGTCAAAGGCCAAAGGCTGTTGCAAGTCAATGGTAGACGAGATGTTGGTCTCTATTAGTTGTGCCCCATAGCGAAATAGGGCATACAAGTCCTCTTCACAAGGATAGCGATGATAGATATGGGGAACGGGCTTATAGACCAGTCTAGTGATGCCCTCTGCACGCATCCACACCACCGCAGCATCCATCACCGCCATCATCACCGTTGGGTCGAAGTGTTTAAGCGGCAACAACCAACCACCATAGGTCAGCCCATGATGCGACCACAATGTGTCCGACTCTCGGTTAGCGGGCAACAAAGCCGTGATCTTACCACCAATCGCCGCCACTAGCGAGTAATCGTCAAAGCGGTCACTATGATAGTCCATGTATCCACGCTGATGCAACAATGTGCCATTACGGCTGCGTAGCACTACCTCATCCCACTCTTGCTGCATGCTAGCTTCGTATCTGAGAATTTCTATTTCCTTGTTCATCTTATCGTAATCATAACGCAAAATTAACAAAAAAATTTGAAGGGGTCAAAATGAATATAGGGGTAAGACTTGCCTCGCCCATCCAGCGAGGGGGAAAATGTAAGGGCAATCGCGTGTGATACCCACCCACAGTAAGAGAAAAAATTACCAAATTTGCTCTCTTCGGCAATCGAAAACAAGTTTTCATTGCGCTCGCCTTATCACAACGTTTGTTATTTTTGGAAAAAAAATTACCTTTGCATGCTACATCAATTCATGTAACCTTAACGACAAAACCATCCATCATGAAAAAGAAGCTGAAGATTGGGTTATTGCCACGCATCATCATCGCCATCATCTTGGGCATATTGTGTGGTCAATTTTTTCCACTATGGGCAGTACGTGGCTTTGTGACGTTTAATAGTGTGTTTAGCCATTTTTTATCGTTCCTCATCCCACTTATTATTGTGGGCCTAGTGACGCCAGCTATTGCCGACATTGGCAAGGGTGCGGGTAAACTGCTACTCATCACGGCACTAATAGCCTATGGTGACACGGTGTTCTCGGGATACCTCAGCTACTTCACTAGCACATCGGTGTTCCCAGCATTGATTACACAAGGCAGTGCCGAACTCATCGAGGCGGCCGAAGATTTGCAACCATACTTCACCATCGAGATACCACCGCTGATGGATGTAATGAGCGCATTGGTGTTATCGTTCACGCTAGGACTAGGCATTGCTTTTTTTGATTCAGGCTCGCTCAAGCGTGGATTCAACGAATTCAAAGCTATCATTGCCAAAGCGATTGAGGTTGCACTGATTCCGCTATTGCCACTCTATATTTTTGGCATCTTCATCAACATGAGCTACACAGGCCAAGCATGGCATATCATCAACGTGTTCATAGCCATCATTGGAGTTATCTTTGTGATGCACATTTTCTTGCTTGTGCTGCAATATTGCATCGCAGGGGCAATTGCTCACCGCAATCCTTTTAAAAGCCTATACAATATGCTGCCCGCCTACTTCACTGCATTGGGTACATCATCGAGCGCAGCAACCATCCCTGTCACACTAGCACAAACCAAGAAAAATGGCGTGAGCGATGGCATCGCTGGCTTTGTCATTCCCCTATGCGCCACTATTCATCTGTCGGGTAGTGCAATGAAGATTACCGCTTGCGCCGTGGCGTTGATGCTTATGCAGGGGTTACCTATCGATATTGGACTATTTACAGGCTTTATCCTGATGCTTGGCGTGATGATGGTGGCTGCCCCTGGTGTGCCAGGTGGGGCCATTATGGCCGCATTGGGTGTCTTGCAGTCCATATTGGGTTTTGATGCCGACCAGCAGGCTCTGATGATAGCCCTCTACATCACTATGGACAGCTTTGGCACCGCATGCAATGTAACGGGCGATGGGGCCATTGCTCTAGTGATGGAGCGCGTGGCTGGAGGCCAACATGCACAAGGGCAAGGCAAGTGAATATCGGGACAATCGCGTGTAATGCCCACAAAATCGCATCATCAACAAAATATCAATCAACATTTTAGGTCACATCAACAATCAAACGTTGGCAACATGCAGTCTATGCAAACGTTTGCACAGTTTTTCGTATCATTGATTGCATAAATTAGGTTTAAGAATGGTTACAAAACAATAAATTTGGGCACACAAATTATTTGTTTAACTAAAATAACCAAAATTTTATGCATCCTATTACCCCTTTTAAACCATTATTGGCTTTACTATTAGCCTTTATAATCGGTATTATCCCAGCGAGGGCAACGTTTGTGGGTGACCGCAGCGACTTCCGCGACGAGAGTGTCTATTTTGTGATGACAACTCGATTCTATGACGGCGACCCAAGCAACAATGTGCAATGCTGGGACGGAGCGAGTGCCAATAGCGGCGACCCCTGCTGGCGTGGCGACTTCAAAGGATTGATTGAAAAACTTGACTACATCAAGGCTTTGGGCTTCACCGCCATTTGGATTACACCTGTGGTAGAGAACGCCTCTGGTCTAGACTATCACGGCTATCATGCCCGCAACTTCTCGAAAGTGGACCACCGCTATGAGAGCGAAGATGTGGATTTCCAAGACCTCATCGACGCAGCACACGCCAAGGGTATCAAAATCATGCTCGATATTGTGCTCAATCACACAGGTAACTTTGGTGAAGAGAATCTGTGCAAGCTGTTCACACGCGATTGGAGTGCCAATCAGTTTGACATCAATGCCTGCATGAAACCCTACACCACCGATAGCGTAGGTGGCGTATTACCCACCAACTATAGTAGTCTAGCCTCAGGTACACAATATGACACGCGCCTCAAAATGATGAAGAACACCGACGGGCAAAACCACGACTCCCACAACTATTGGCATCACTTTGGCCAATTTAACTGGGATGACAACACCCGCTGGTGGGCTCAAATCGCTGGCGATTGTGTGGACTTGAACACCGAGAATCCTGCTGTATATAACTACTTGATTGACTGCTACGGCACATTTATCAAGATGGGTGTGGATGGTTTTCGCATCGACACGGGTGGCCACATTGCTCGTCTAACATTCAACAAAGCGTTTATCCCCGCATTTGAGAGTCTTGCAGAACAATACAAGAGCAAACGTCTGAACAGCGGTGAATTCTATATGTGCACCGAGGTGTGTGCCCGTTTCCAAGGTAGTGTCACCTATCGTGGCCTGCCAGCTCTCTCGCCTTACTTCTATACTTGGGCCGAGACCAATAGTTATAGCTGGAATAGCAACGCCAGCTATTGGGACAATCAAACCATCTATGAGAGCACCGACTTGTCAAGTTTGGACAACATCAGTTCTTGCCAACAACAATATAGCGACAACCAGAGCGAAAGCAGCCAACCAACCTCGAGCAATGCTACACTCAATGGCAACACCTATCACACTCCTGATGTGAGCAAGGCTTCGGGCTTGCATGTGATTGACTTCCCAGTGCACTATTCATTCAATAGCATCTCTAGTGTATGGGACTTGGCTATCAATGGTGATAAATATTACAATGATGCCACCTACAACTTGGTGTATGTAGATAGCCATGACTATTGCCCTGGTCCCAACGACAACACCCGCTTCAATGGCGGCACATCGCAGTGGGCCGAAAATATGTGTCTGATGTTCACCTTCCGTGGCATTCCTTGCTTATACTATGGTAGTGAAATAGAATTTAAAGCAGGTCAAACCATCGATCCAGGTGGCAATGGATCGCTAATTAATAGTGGTCGTGCCTATTATGGTGGATACATCAAAGGCGACGTGACCACCACCGACTTTGGCCAATATTCTAGTGCTAGTGGCAATATGGCAGCTACACTAAGCAAGCCTCTAGTGAAACACTTGCAACGCCTAAACCGCATTCGTCAAGCTGTGCCCGCATTGCGCAAGGGCCAATATAGCACAAGTGGCTGTTCGGCCTCTGGAGGCTATGCCTTCAAGCGTCGCTATACTGATAGCAACACAGACAGCTATGTGTTGGTAAGCATCAATAGCGGTGCCACCTTCACCAATGTGCTAAACGGCACCTATACCGACTGCATTACGGGTGATGTAAAGACCGTGACCAACAACACGCTAACCACTACATCGTGCTCGGGACAAGGCAATATGCGTGTGTATGTGCTAAGCACTAGCCTCACCCCTGCCCCTGGCAAGATTGGAGAAGACGGGCCATATCTCTATACGAGTAGCTCCAACAGTGGCACTACACTGAGCTACGATGGCACCCAAGAAGAATTGTCAAGCAACAACGGTGAGGGTGATGGACAAAGTAGTAGCACTGATGACCTAGAAGAATACACTCCATCACTAGACAGTAGCGATGAGTTGAGCGTGTTCCTAGAGACTGATGCCACCAACGTCACAATTTGGGTATGGGATAGTAGCAACAACTACACTGGTGGTTCTTGGCCTGGACAGAGCATGACGCTCATGGGCAAGACTTCAACAGGTCGCCGCATCTACAAGTGGACTTATAGCGGTAGCTTGACCACTACGCCTAGCAATGTAATTTTTGTCATGAACGGTACTCAAACTAGCGACTTGACCTATGTAAACCATGGCTACTACATCGATGGCACCTACAACTACACAGTGACCAATGTGGGTGGAGATGAAGATGAACAAGCGCCCACGCTGACCATCGATAAAGCATCAGGCACTTATAACGATAATGTAACTGTAAATATCACTGCTAGTGAGAGCGATGCTACAATTGTTTACACCACCGATGGCACCACACCAACTGCTAGTAGCACACAGGCTACAGGTTCAGTATCCCTAACATTTGGTAGCACTACCACACTTAAAGTTGGCATACTCTACAATGGCAGTGTGAAGAATGTACTCACTCGTACCTATACAATCACTTCTACAGCAGTGTACACCCCTAGTGTAACTAGCAGCGAAGTGAGTGTATTCTTAGAGACCGATGGCTCTACCATCACCACTTGGGTTTGGGATAGCAGCAACAACTACACTGGTGGCACTTGGCCTGGTCAGAGCATGACTTACATGGGTC
>Ga0181612_122944_pt1 | contig 15562 bp, 11 predicted proteins | sample HoacroProtozoa21_FD_119630 | JGI IMG/M metagenome (GOLD analysis project Ga0181612, IMG submission 119630) | Hoatzin crop microbial communities from Cojedes, Venezuel. Combined Assembly of Gp0051906, Gp0051904, Gp0051908 | reverse complement strand
CCCTACAGCTATCCCAGTTATCCATTGAAAACCAAGACTTGCGTTGGTTTTATTTATTTTGTAGCACAAATGTCTCACCCTGTGGTATGTCCTCCAAGCCGGTCTCCCCTCCACCTTACTAACACCTCATCAAGGCATTGTTAACCTGAACATTTTCCATCTTCTGTTCCTTTCCTTGCCTGTGCAGAATCTGATCCCGTTTCCTTACATTTGAAAGCTTCTCCCTTTGTCCGTGTTGCAGCACTGTCTGGCTGCTGGGACAATAAAAAACTGAGTTTCAGCATACCAGAGTACTGGCAGCCTTCCAAAACAATCTCAAATACATTTTAAAATGTTCTTTGGATATTTCTTGTGAAGCTTTTGAAGCCAATGGGCAATTACCGAAACAAATACCTGTGAATCTTGTGAGGAATAAAGTTGTTCATACGGTTGCTTCTGATCTATCAAAATGCATCCTTAATAATATTCTGTAATATTTTTTCCTCGTACACCATTGCCTCCTTTCTCCTGCAAGCCTGATCCAAGATCTATCAGAAAGAAAATGTCTTCAGAGATTTGTCTTGTTTATTCATATTAGATTCATTCTTATTACTTAATATCAAATGTTATTTGTTAAAGAGGAACATTAAAAATATCATCACTTTTTAAATTGACTCTTTATTGCTGTTAGACAGATCTTTTAATAAGGTATTACAAATTGCACCAGAAAAATCTAGCACAGCATATCTCAAATAGCAAACATACATTTTCACATCTTATTATAAATCATGAAAGCTATCATAGAATATGTGAGACTATGTAGCTATTTACTGTTTGAAATCTTCTTGATATACAGCATCTTTGCCAGCTAAGAAAAGTCAGAAAATTTCAAGGATGTATTGTTAACCTTTTTTTCCTTTCTTTGCATTTTAGTGTCTTATACTGCATATGGATCTCAATAAACTAATTTATGCTCTTTCTCTTTGATTAGTTCAGGCCTGCTCACTTTCAGGATCCTGTTTAACTCGGGAGGGTCAGGGGTGAAGGTGGGTTGGGGTTTGGGGGGGTTGTTGCTATTACAACAGTTTTAATTTTTTTGTTGGGATGTTTTGTATGGTATTTTGTTGTTGTTTTGTGTGTGTGTGTGCTCAGCATGGAGAATAGTGTGACAATTCTTACCATAATGAAATGGCATAGACAAGACTAGACATAAAACAAAAACATACCTCACAATAAATGAATGCCATTTTTGTATTAGCAATGATGTTCTGTCATCACCTCCTTCTCGGTGGAAACTGCGATGCTAGAGATAACCTTTCAGGAAAAATTTTTGAAGCAGAATAATGTTATAGTGAGAACGTTTGCAACCCTCTTCATCCTCATCCTTTCCCTTCACTGTTCTAATATTTTTACTCTTACATTAACCTTTCCAAACTAAGTTTTAATTAGAAAATTAAACAATTTTTTCTTTTTCATTTTTTCTTCACCTCTAGAGGTAAAACAGTGGGACAGAGAAAGATAAGCTCTAGTGATTAAAGTACTCTTCATTGTACAGAATCTTTGAATGATTGGGTAAACACAGATTTTTATTTAGTTGACATTATGAAGAAAGATGAGTGAATTTCTTCAACAAAGTCCTCCAAAAGGTGTTTCACAGTGACCTAAATCACTTGATCAAATTACATTTGCTAAATTCTTTTTTGGCTATGAAAAATCTAAGGAAAGATTTTGAAAAAGATTGGTTTAGTATTTTTTAAATAAATGTTGCATGTATTTGAATATTTTGTTTAAAAGTCAATTTTTTGTCTTTTGGAATTAAAATTTTGGAATTGTGCTTTTACCTGTAAATAGGTACATTTTAAAAGAAAGAAGATTTTTGAAATGGCTAAAACCATGAAATTAATATTTTATTTATATAGACGTGTCAATATGACTTCAAACTAATGTATACTTTAGGTTGATCAGAAAAAAATTTGGCTTTTTGATGCTCCATTTTGGCACAAAAATGAAAGAAATAATCTTCATAGGCATCTCAAAACTATAAAATTTTCTAAATGTTTGTAACTTTATGGAAAGTAGTTTTCCATTTCCATTTGTTTTTATTTTAAGATGAAGCTTGAGGTGCTAGAGAAAGGAGTACTAAATATGAGCATGTGTGGATAATACTGAAAGGCTGTTTTGGGACCAGAACAAAGACCTTTATGTCAGTATCTGCAGACCTTAAGAAATAAAGGTTATTTCCTCCCCCTATCAGTTTCTACAGGGTCATAGCAAGAAAGAAAAAAAACCACACAAAAAGAGTCTTTCAGATAGAAGGAGCAGAAGCCTTACTGGAAGGCTTCCTAAGAGGTTAAACCACCAGAAGCACTGAATAAAAGTTCACATGGAAAACAATGTGCACAAATCCTTCTGCATCCCTCATCAAAACTGTTTATTTCATACATAATTCACTTCAACAATTTCAGCAGTTCCTAATTTTTCACTTTAACAGACTTTCACATTTAATTAAAAATTTTATTTATAAATCATGTAATGATCTTGCTAGCATTTATTAATTCTACCACATTTTAAAAGCAAATTTTTAAAGGTATTAATTTTAGTATGATTCAATCTGTTTCTCAATAATTAAAGTTTAAGTCAGTTCAAGTCCCTGATGGTCTATTCATATTTTACATTCGAATAAGAGAAACTATTCATTATAATTCCCACACATACAATTTGATGTTACCAAGGTTACTTCTATCGCTACATCATTGACCTCAGCAGTGTTGGTTGTTCCTTTTTTAGTAGAATAATATTTATCATGGGCAAATGTCTATTATTTAAAAGTTTGCTCCTATGTACTTATTCCCATTGCCATTTATTCCCACATCCTTTTCTCCTCTACTCTCTCCTCCCTTCCTTCCTCTCCCACAATATTTCAATGATGTTGAAATATTCAGAAACAAAAGAAGTGTTCAGAAAGTTCCCAAGGTTTAATGCTGTTTAAAAAAGTTTGTGATTTTAAGAAATAATTGATATCCAAAGTAGGTCAAGTGAACAAATCCCATTGAAATTCAAGAGGATTGGGCACTTTATTCTTCTTCTTTAAAAACTCCAGTATTAGTTACCAGGAATTCTAAATCTTGATGAATTTAAATACATATATTTTGCATCAGTTGGTAACTTACATAATTAATGTTGCAATGGAGATTTCTGATAATGCATTTTCACAAGTCCAATGACTAAGTATATGTCATTCAAATTATTACATCTTTTATTTATGTTTTATTGCCCAGCTCATATTTCAAAAAACTATCAGCATGCTTTTGCCCTGAACTGCTCTGTGAAAAGCATCTCATATTCTGCCCATATTGAGATTATGCCATTTACATTTAAACATCCTAACGTTACCTATTCATCAAGCTCTCCACTGAGTGAACTGTCTCTTGCATAGAACCTTAGTCATTTTGAGCATGCAAAACCAGAACATTAGTTCTGGAAACCTTAAAAAAAACTGAACAACCAAACTCAACCTCCCATATTATTTAGAAAAGATCTTTCTCTATGCATTTCTTTCTCTATCTCTGTAGGAAGGGCTATACCCTGCTTCTTGCCTGGAGATACACTCTGATCCTGTCAGAAGAGCTGGCACCAAGTAAGCTTACGGTTTTTACTGGATTTCGCACTGAAATAGAGGAGGCTTTCAGCAGTGGTCAGCCTCATGTCTGAACCTGTAACAAATGTAGAGATGTTATACAGAGCTTAGAGGAGAAGGGAGGAAGCCTGAGTCAAGATCTGAAAATATCAGTTCAGTCCAGCAAACATGCCAGAAGTGTGAAGATCACTCAGCCTCAGCATGAAAATCCACTAGGCAAGAAGCTGACTGGGAGAAAGATCACTCAGCAGTGGGAAGAAGGTGGGCCAGGGCTGAGAACTGATACAAATAGAAGCTACAAAGTGAGCCTTGAATGTCAGATGGATTTCAAAGTAAAAAATGAGTTAGGAAACCCTGTTTATCTCTCCCTAGTCAATAACAGCACAAAGGTAAGAAACTAATACATAGAATACAGCATGTACATTGCTCCAACTTCAAGATGCTCCTGTGAGCATCCTAATAACTGTCAAAAGAGTTTTGACAGTTATAGGGCCAAGTTATTAATTCAGAGTTATAAAAGTGATCAGAACAAGAAAACCCCTACATTGTACCTCACAAAGACCAGGCTATTCTCTGTTCTTTGAAGGAAGGACTTCACTAGGAGATAGACTAAATATACACTGCAGACAATCATCCAGTTTAAATGAGGACTGCAGACCCTTCTTGGCAAGGACAGTAACAGAAAAGTCTTGCTGAAAGGCACTCAAAAAGAGCCATATTACCTGTGGAAGAAAGAAGTAAGAATGATAAAGCTACCACTACAGTATCTCATTGGAGATGATTTTTATTTTATCAGGCAACTTGTAGAGCCATTAAAAAACATCCAGAAGGAAGAAAAGGTACAAGTAAAGCACAAAAAGTCAATCCTAAAGACACAGCATGCGTAGTAAGAAAGAATATCAGGAGTTTTTTCTCTTTTGTTTTGTACTTGTTGAGCAGGATGGTTTCTGCAAAGAAATAAGTATAAGAGACAAATTCTTGTGATGACAGAGAAATAAATGGATGTCAGAAGTGATGATACACCGTATGTCAAATAAATAGAGAGCAAAGGCCAGTTGTTTGATTTAATGACTTAAAAAAAACCCCATGTATTTTGAGTCAATATTTGTTCTGCAGCACATTGTCACTTGCCTTAATCATCTTACATTTCCACCATAGAATCCTGAAGTAAGATTTATCATGACACCATATCCATCAACATCTGAGCAGACATTTTTAGCCTTCATTTCTGGTTGATGAAGAAGCATAAATACTTCAAAAGAATGAGTCTACAGATTTATTCTAGAGTCTACATTAGGGTGAGATGAAATCCTAAAGTTGTCTATTTCAATTGACAACAAAGGTAGCATAAAATTATCTAACTTTACTATAGGCTTTAAGGTGTCTGAAGTTACATATAACCCACCTTTCAGTTACATATAGCCCACCTTTCAGTTTTGCATAACATCTTTCATACCCTTCCAATGAGCAGAAATATATCCACTTGACAATGCACTTTGGTGCACACATTAAACTCTGTTATTTTTGTATTTGAAAGTTTATTTTAATAAATAATTTTATTGATCATTCACAGAGAACCATTACAGAAGTTATTAAGCCTTACAGTAATAGAAAGGAATACATACAAACAGATGTGTCTGTTTTTGTGCACATAGCATACATGTTGTAAAGAAAACTGGATAGCTACGTGTGGAAGGGAACCTATGCCTACTTATCCATTTCCATTAACTATTATCCACTTTATAAGAAAAAAATGTCTCCAGCTTATGTGGAAGTGGGTACATTAATTGAAGCCAAAAAAGTCACCTTTAGAGACTGCTACTTGAAATTAAATCCATTTACAACATATCTATCAGAACAGATTTAAAATTGTACTTTCACTTCTTTTCATTTTCTTTGGGTTTTAATTGTCCATAGGAACAGTGGCTTGAGGTTGTGATTGATTACTTACATAGACTGACCACTTAAAGGACTATAAAATAGGAAAAGGGATTGTAATTCCACCATTTCGATGGCAGGTATTAATACTCAAGAAGCATGATTTTTCAAGGGAAGATCAAGCCTCACAACCATGAATTAGGAGTTTTTCTCAACATAACTAATATGGCAACTGTCAGCAGCAATCTTGAAAACCACGACAGCTTTAAAATACCTTAGCTATAATTGCGAAATGGTTAACTGGCTGTCAGTTGTTCTACGGCTATATCTAGATTTACTTCCATATGATGTTTATTTTGTATTAGAAAAGCATTAAAAATCTTGACAGTTATAAGGTACAAAATTACTTACTTCCATTTAATTTTTAACTGTTCCAGGCAGAAACCAATTTCTTTCAACATGCTTGAATAACACCTTTTAAAGAGGACCTGGATCATCCCTGGAAATATTCCATATTATCTCTACAGAAATTGTATGCAACTATATTGTTGCTACCATATTTTATTTCCTGTGACCCTTTGACATATTATGGATAGCATCTGCATGACCTGCAATTTTAAAAAATGTAACATAAACAGAATTTCATCCCAGATTGAAGTAGGCTTTGCCTGGACTGATGCAGGAAAAGAAGCTCTTTCAATGGTCATGACGACTTTTGTTTCCTGACCCCACTAAAAGTCTGGAGACATATGAACAGTATTGCTTGAACAAGAGTGCAGACATGGAATATTTACAAAAGTCTTTTATCAGAACACTGTCTACTACCCCAGGTTAACAATGCAACTATATATTTAACAATATTCTATACAGCTATATAACCGTATATAGCTATATTGTTAACAATCCTGCAGGGGAATTTGACACAGCCCCTGTTTGTTCCATGTACAGATCTGATCCCAGAGTCTGGTTACAGCAATGAGAATTTCTGGAAATGGTCAAGGGGTCCCAGCAGAGGCTGTTGCACCCCCAGAAACATTGGCAAGCATCCAGCTGCCAAGTGAGAGCAATTCTCCTGTAGGAGAATTTTCCTTTCCTTCCTAAATGTCCCTTGACTGAAATCCGATTTCTGCCTTGGCCAATATTTAGGCCAACCTCAGCTGCACAGTTTATCCCGACCAATGTAACCAGGAGGAAGGAGGAGAGATTGCCTGGTAAAACTGCTCTGGATTTGTTTCCATTGCTCACAATCTGGGAATATTAGGCACACTAATTAGCAATGTTTTCCACTAATATAGCTCAATTGATTGAAGGTTCTGAAAGTGGTTTATGTGTGATGATTGATGCAACACCATGTCAGATCCTCAATATAAGCAAGCATTGCATCTGTGAAACAATACAGGAACAAAAAAAAGTTTTAGTCTTCTGTTACTTGTGGAATAAAATCTGACAGCTGTAAAAAGTTTTACTGTAGATGTTATGCTGTAACACCAATAAAATTGTAATTTGTAGGTGTATATTGAAATCGCATTGTTGTAACCATTTTTTCTGCCCCTAAAATTAATACCGCCACAAGGAATAAATACATGACTCTGACAGTGCAGTAGTGATTACAAGGAAGTATGGTGTCAAAGGAAATGTCCTGGCTTTTTAGCATTCCAAGATAGCAGAATGGAACAGAAAATATTTCAAGCTTTTTCTTTATTGAAAAATTATATACCCACATACTTGGGTATGTATACACATAGGTACATGTTCATGTTAATTCCTCTAAAAATAAATTTTTCTCCTTAATTTTTCTGTCTTGTCCACTATCCTAAACATCTTTTGGTCTGCAGTCCTCTAAGAACTTCTAGTTATTTGCAGAAGCATCAGCAGAAAACCTCTGTCAGCTATCATTTTACATTTACATCAAACAGTGGTGGTCAGAAAAGAAAACTTATCAAGCCAAACCTCATATGCAAGGGAATCATGCTTTCTGAAGGTTCAGTTCCCAGGCGGAAAAGGCAAATCTGTTTATCATCTAGAATATAACTTTGAATTTCTCACTTTGATTACTGATCTTTGCGATAGGATGAAGAGGATTTTTTTTTTCAACTCAGATTTCAGTGCTTGCCATTTTATTGATCTTATTAGTAGATCTGAAAGATCTGAGTTTTCAGACAGCTCCAGCCTATGGCAGAACTGACTGGTATGAAGGGGTTTTTTGCCTGATTAAAAAAATTAAATCCATTCTTGCTGGAATATGCACAAACCATCTACTTTACACACTCAATTTCTTTATCTGTACTGTTACAACCCAGATAGCTAAAGTTAGCACCACAGTGCCCTTGAATGGTGCTAAAGGTCAATAATTTCAAAACTAGGAACTAGTTACGATGTTGTTCTAGTTAAAAGTTAACAATAAGTTGAATGAATACTATTCGTTTTGTTTTATATAGTGGAGTTATTTAGCTATACCTTTATATGAAAGGTAAGGCTCGGCGCATGAAAACAAAAATGCACGCATAGATATTCCTGTATCATCCTGACAGGAAGAAAAAAAATTTAACAAGAAAAATTTGTTAGTCATTTTATTAAGTCAGGCAAAAAAATAGTGAGAGAAGAATTAAAATTATTTCCCATCAACAACCTGTGGAAGAGAAAAAATATCTCCTAAGAAACCAAAGAAATTTTTAAACATGAGAGGGGGATGAAAAGAAGGGATATGAATTTCAGCTGAACATCAAGTAGTATGTAACAGAAAGAGTGAGAAATACCTAAATAAACATGCTCTTTTGTGACAGCATACCTGTTTTGTAAGCCTGAGGTCTTAGGCTTACCGAAGAGCTCGATCCCTAATCACTTGCAGAGCTACGCGTTGCAAACAGCTTGTCGGTTGGAAAACTCAGAGCGAGAGCAGACTCTGATCTATGTTCAGCAAAGGCAGATACAGACAGAAAGTACAGATACAGAGAGATGCTCAGTGTGCTGGTGATCCCTGAATCTATGACCGTTTCCACATCTCCATGTAAATATAGCTCCAGAAGCTGTCCAAAGGCACCTGCCTGGGACAGTGTAAGAGCTGGCTGAAGTAAGGAACTAAGGGAAGAGATTCCTTCCAATACTCAGTGTTATCCCAAAAAGGTCCTTGGTATGACTACTTGAAAAACAGCATATGAGAGAGGACCAACAATACTCCCTCTAATAGATCTATAAAGACTGAGAGGAAGTCATAACAGAAAGTTAAGGTGAAAATAATCTTCTTCAAGCATTTGTGTAGAAAATTGCAGACTGGAGGTGTTCTGTGTGGTGTTGTCACATGTTCACTCTTTGCTTACCTAGACAAAAGTTTAAGTATCTTGGGAAAGCCAGGCACACAAATTTGTGACCTTATAAAGTTTATCTGAAATCAGCAAAGATATCTCAAAGGAAAATAACTTTACTTAATAAGGGGTTTTATTCTGAGCTTACAAAGTCTTTTTGCCCTCAGCATTGTTGCTGAACAACTGGACGTTCCATACTGTAGCTATCAGCTTGCTTTTTCAGCCTGAGACACCTCTCTTTCAGGAGAGGCCATCATTTCCTCTTTCTTACTTGCTCGGTTTTCTGAAATTTTTGGCACCCTTTTGATTCACTGTTGGCCTTCTATACAGAAGACCAAAGGGAGGGAGAGGATATGCTTCATATTTCACAAAGCAGTGGTGTAAGCTCTTGTCCCCCCTGCACATAAACCACTACAATAAAATCAAGGGATGAAATTCTCTGATCCTTCTCTGCTTATTTCCCCCTCTGGTAGCCAAAAAAAAGTGGTTTTGGTTATTTGTTTTGGTTTTAGATACTGCTATTCCAGTGGTTTTCTGCTGAAAATAGGTTACTGTGAAATAGCTTCTGTCTTTGTCATTGATTAGTTTCACAGAATCACAGAATCACAGAATAGTAGGGGTTGGAAGGGACCTCTGTGGGTCATCTAGCCCAACCCCCCTGCCGAAGCAGGGTCACCTACAGTAGGCAGCACAGGACCTTGTCCAGGCGGGTCTTGAATATCTCCAGAGAAGGAGAATAAAACCAACCACCCAAAAATGTAAACAGTCACCTAGATATTTTTGAAAAATCAGTGAGCTGCTTACTCACATACTCACCAGGTTTGTTCCAATTTTCAGTTTACTTCTTTTGCCACTGAACTTCTCTAAAATTACCCTGTGCTGAATATTTATTGGCACAGAGACTTAATTAAGATTTTTACCCATCCTCCTGAGTTCCATCTCACTTGAATACTGGGTAACACACACATCAAAGACACATACTATGAGAAAAAACTCACTTAAGCATCTTACTCTAGCATAGGGCTCATGGCTAAGTGGTCTGAGAAAGAAGACAGTCTGAATGTGTGCACACATAGTGGGAGGGAGGCTTAGAAAATGTCCCTTTCTATGTCACTTCTTGTTGACTAGCAAAAGTGCTTCCAAATCTGTGTGTCGCTTTTTGTGGCTTACCCTCTAAAATGCCTGTTTTGCCCCCAGCAGTACATAGGGTACTCAAGTGACTAATCGAGGGGTTGTGGGTTCCACAAGCAATGGGTTGAAGTAAGGCACAGAAAGCAGTGTGGGAAATGCTAATCTAAAGACCTGTAAAATTTGGACCTAAATATCTCTGAGATTTAGTTCCTTCATCTGTAAAATAGACTAGATGTCTCACAGGGAACTGCAAATTGTTTAATAATTGATTTGAGACACTCAGAATAAAGATATTCCATGAGTGAAAGTACTCTGTACTTTCAAGAGCTCAGTTTTCACCAGAATGAGTTTTACAGTACTTATGATTCCAGTGAGGTTTGCGCAATTCTTGTTCTTTGAGTTTATGGAAAAAAAAAATAGTCAGGTACATATACACTAATACTTTATTACTACTATTTTTAAAACAATACATGGCAGAAAGAAGGATGCAAGATCAAGATAGCAATTAGCATGAATTGACTACTTATTACGGTATTTTGTTTGGACAGGGAGTCTGGAAAAATTATTTGGGCCATGACAAATACTCACATCTTACAGAGTTTGGATCAGGAATTTGCTATCCCTTAAAAGGAGACTGCAAAATGAAGTCAGATGGTACAAACTCATATGAGAAAAGACCCTTTCGCATAGTGTACAGTCACTGTGGAACTCACTGGACTGTAGAACACTTTGCAACAAGAAGTTCGCAGCGTAATCCAAGGGTTTAGACCACCACAAGAACAATTAAATAACGCAAAGTTATTAGTATTTGTCATATTAATTTGAACATCAGCGTTTAAATACTAAAGCTAAGTAACTCTTTGGATTATATATTCAACTGCAGAGGCAACAGCAGCCTTTATTCAAACAGGAATAGAGTGAGATTTAATGTGGAGGGAGGAAAAAGTCACATCTGACTACTCCACTGCTTTTAGGACTTCTCTGAAGTCTCCAGAAAAGATCAATAAGGGATCCAGGACACCAGATTTTATTAAAAAAAAGGAAAGTGAGTGTGATTTAAAAATTACTAGATTTTTTTTTCATTTAAACAATATATAGACATGCTGAAACCTATGTTACTCCCATAACATACCTCACTAGTTTGAGCCTTACACTTCGCAGACAAACTAAATAACGCCACTCAGGTAATTATTCTAATTATTGCAGTTCTTTGAAACTGTATCAGATAATTACTTCCATCAGCTAAGCAATTCCGTTGCTTACAAGTAGCAGCATCATTCACAGACAAGAACTGGCAGCATAGATTCTAAATTTAAGAAAGTAGATACTTTCTACAGGGATGGGAGTTTACTTGAAATTACTCCTAAGCAGGAAATGTTGCTGAGAAGAAAGAACTGGGAAAGGGAGGGTGAAAGTCCAGCCCCTCAATCATGGTCTTAAAAAAACGCTGTGGAAATAGAAAGGACTCAAAGAAAACCTCAATTCAAAATAAGGTTATATTTTGAGGGTTGTTTTGGGGTTTTTTTGTTTCATTTTTTAAAATTTATTCTTGTCTTTTGGACTACTTCCTGACTTTTATATAAGAACTAATGAATTACAGTGGAATTTGTAATATACATAAAAAGAATAAATACATTCTTTCTACCGATTTGCAACCATTATTCTCTGGCGTTTCCTTCTACATTATTGCTACTTGCTGTACTACCTTCATTAATAAGGTTTTTATCCAATATGCAGACTTTCAGAGACTAATACTATTTTTATTAGCATAAATAATGAGTGTTTCTTGTAAGCAAATTGGAATTACTATAGCAGTTGTTTTACACTGATTTTGGCTGAATTTAAATTGATTTTACAAGCTTTCTATAGGTATAATTAAAGACTGATTCTCCTTAGTTGCTATGTTTCCATCTACAGCTTAATCTTCATTTTCTTCTAAAAATCTGATATTTTTAAGCTGCTTATATCCATGCTTTTCTTAATACCAGCATTAAATTCACCAAGGTCTGTATTTGGGGTTTGACTGCCACTGTTGATGCACCTTATTTCACAAATTTTCTTTTAGAATTTATTTATCCATTTTTTTTTAATGTGGGGGGAAATAGTAACTGTAAAAAGAGTCACCTGAGTACAAAAGTGGTGTTACCTTCATCTGTAAAATCACCTCTATTATCTGAGAAGCAAAGACAGCTAATTAAAAGTGAAAGAAAACTGACAGTGTGACAGCTTTCATTTACATTTCGATAGTTCCAAATGCAGCCTTCAGCACAGGACTAACTTCATATTTCACTGAATTTTCCTCCCTCAATCTAATAAAATACATACTTTTCTGGATTTTATTGCTATTGCTTCAGGCTTGAGTATTTCAAATGTTGTTATTATGTTTTCAGAGCAAGTTGTACCATAAAATATAAATAGAACTGTGGCAAAGAAGCAGTAAATTGACCCACATATACATTACTTTGAAAGCATATTTTAAAATTCATTATCAGAATTGTTCCTCTTGCTGCTGCAGTAAATACTATGTCATTTCATTATGTTTTGGTGGTAAAACGAAATGAATAGCTTGTTAAACATTGGTTTTAAAGTAAATGGGCACTGAAAAGAAACATATCTGTAAGAAGACATTTGTTAACATTCAAGGCATTCCAAAACTATATTCATCATTGCTTTTATCATGATTTATAAATAAATTTTCTGAAATGTCACTCAAAGTTCATAAAAAACTGCATTTGTAAAATCCAGCAATGATGAAATATATTACAGGTGAAACCCCTGTGAAATCTCACACCAGCTACACCAGAAAACTGGCAGGGGAGAGCCAATGGGAAAGCAAGGTATACAAGGAAGTCGCATTTGCTTCACAAATGTTTAAGAAATTAGAAGATAACAGTGCTGAAAGATTCCAAAGGAATAACTATTTCTTAAAAAAATTCCAAAGGAAAAATAAGAATTTCAGTGTATCTGAAAACAGTATACTACTGAGAATATGCTTTTAGATCCACAATTGAGTGCAACCATCCATAATCTTAATGAAATCTTTTTAATGATTCACTATTCTAAGGCCAAATCAAGGGGAAAAAAATGTTCAGAATTTTCCCTTTGGATCTACTGATTGAACATGATCTAGTAAAAGAACGTATCAGAGAGATGCCATCTCAAAAATCTTTGGAACAGAATCATAAATTATAAAATCAGAAGAGTCCACCTGTTTTAAGCTTCAGAAAACCACAGAGCTCAGAACTGCCCTTAATGTGAATTATAGAACATTTTTACAAGTAACTAATGGGCCAAATGGATTCCTATTGCAGCCAAAATTAAAAAAGATTCCACCAGAGTGAATCTAGCTTAATTTCCTCCTGAATTTATCCACTCCTTTTATGTATTCTAACAAGAATTAAAATTTCAGCAACAACTACAGTCAAAGACAGTATCTCTGTTTTGCCAACGTATATTATAAAATAATCACAGATTTAACAACTCATTGCCAACTAACCTATGCAGACAAAACAAAGCATTCAAATTATTCATCTGTTATAGTTGCACTCATTCATTAAGGTTAGAGACAATTTTCTCTTTTTTTTTTTAATCCTTCATCCTTGTTCTATTACATAAACAAAGAAAAGTAAATAATTGAAAAAGCACTGAGGAAGAAAAAATGCTTCATTAAATAAAGAATAAGAAATGCAATATCTTAATTCAATATTTTTTTTCTCCAGTTGTTGAATTAAGTACCTGAAATACAGTATTAAAGCAATTCCAGAGGACATCAGAGTATGTAACAGGTAGCGTTTGCAGCCAAGCTCTTAAAATGGGCTTCCAATCTAACACTGAAGAACTCATGAAGACCATCCCATTACGAGAAACTGTTGCAGGGGAAGCATTGTCAATGCTGTGAGGTTCAAAAATAATTTTGCAACTGGGGGACATCGGAATACGATCTCCATTGGCCAAGGTAAGGGTCTTATTATCGTCCAGAACGGAGTTTAGATTTTCAATCCATATTGCATCAACAGGTCCATCCAAAACTATCCAGATATGCTCACCCTAAAGAAGGGAGACACATGCACATGCAACTTTATGTACATAGACCAAAAATACACATTTACTTAATCTCAGAGAACGTACTCTCAGATACAAATAATGAGTCACAATTTGGTGCTGATTAGCTCAGCATGAACTGCAGTTTTTATAATTTGCTCAGTGATTTTAATTCTTCTTTTGTTATTCTGTGTCACAACAAAGAGGATATTAAGGAGTAGTGACAAAAATTAATTTGGGCTGTTCTAAGCATAAAGCTGCCCCTTTGGTCTACAAAAGTACATCAGCCAGCCCAGTCTCCATCAAGGTGGATGAAAACATTTCCCATTAAACACAGTATTTCATGTAAGGCTTCCCATTTTCCAAGTGAGAACCGAATGAAGATTCTGAAGATGTGAGTGCAGCTATGATTCCATGAAACACCATCCGCAGGTTTGACAAGAGAATTGAGAAACACCTGTACTGATTTCTTACCAGAGCCTCCTACATTCTGATATAATTACTGAAAGAGTGGCAATGACATAATACCAGACATGATACAATTAACTTTCCTGTCCTGACATCAAAACATGAACCGCCCTTGCTTTTGCATTTGAACAGTAGGACTACCTGCTTACAGCAAGAAGGAAAACCCTTAAAACATTTTCCAATTTAACTCTGGAATCTCAAATGCTTGGGAAACCTATTGCTCTCTGGCATATACAAGTAACTGTGACTCTGGCATACATTGAGCTATTCAGACACACAGCAAAACTAACACTGTATTTTCCCATTTGATCTTATACTGTAAGATCTTTTACATAAACGACAGGTAACGAGACCTTATAGAAACAGTATTAAATGTCCTTATTAACTGTCATGATACAGAATCCATTACCTTCTTTGCTTTTAAAGTTTTTCTCCATAACGTAGAGAAAATACCATCTGTCCAGTCATTTGTAGCAACGTCAAGGTTACCAAACATCTGGGAAGCTGTGATTGCCTTTGGGTTCATTCTCATCTCTTTATGAGGAGCACCGCAATCTGTCATTGCTTTCATCAAAATATTAATACATTTTGTCTTTCCTGCACCAGTTGGACCTAGAGTCATCATACCTTAAAACAATACAAACATGGTTTAAAAAGAAATTTCAAAATGTCATGCTACCATTTAATGGTTCTTTGTATCAATGATCCTTGTTTACGTTTTATCAAAAGCCAATACAAAAAAGATGTTTCTCACTCCACTTACTCAGTGTTGACTGAAGTGGAATTTAAAAATACTATTCAAAGGCCTCTATAAATGCCTGGTCTATTACGACAGGCAAGCCCATCTGGGTCTGTATCCTCCCTCAGGCAGTTCTGTTCCTTTTCCTAACTGGAAAACACAACTGCCTTCTGATATTCGCATGCAATGACATTGACACGACTGCTGGTAAACAAAAACAGTAATTTTTAAATGTATTTCATGAGAAACATAGAATCGTAGAATCATTAAGGTTGGAAAAGACCTCTAAGATCATCAAGTCCAACCATCACCTCAACACCACCATGCCTTCTAAACCATGTCCTGAAGTGCCACATCTACACGTTTTTTAAACACGTCCAGGGATGG
>Ga0181612_174063_pt1 | contig 15563 bp, 9 predicted proteins | sample HoacroProtozoa21_FD_119630 | JGI IMG/M metagenome (GOLD analysis project Ga0181612, IMG submission 119630) | Hoatzin crop microbial communities from Cojedes, Venezuel. Combined Assembly of Gp0051906, Gp0051904, Gp0051908 | reverse complement strand
TTTCTTTCTTTCTTTCTTTCTTTCTTTCTTTCTCTCTTTCTTTCTCTCTTTCTTTCTTTCTCTTTTCCACCTTCTGGTACGTGCTTCAACATCAGATCTTACCCCAGAAGATTTCCTTTCAGTCCTGTGCTTAGACATGAATACCAATGCCTATCAATTTATCCAAAATATTTAGTTCAATGAATTCTATTATTTACTCTGCCAAGTTCCTTTATATCTTTCCATTGGCCAGCATAGTCTCCACAGAGTATACCAGCCAAATATATAAGTTCTACATATGTTTCTAGTAGAGCAACTGGCCTCACAATTAAGTCCAATTAGTTTTTACTCTCAAGAATTTAATCATATATATCATAACACATTCAGTAAATCAGAGTTTTATTTCTCTCCTTTTTTTTCCTGCCTCAATAGAGATTTACTTGACATTCAACTCCTGGATTTATATGAACCTTCTAGCTCTTTCAGGAAATGCTAAAGACAAAAGGATGGAGAATAAAATAAAATCCAAAATGGTGCAACAGAGGTAGGTAGGGAACAATACCACTACTTCTCACAGTACCAGATCCAAGGGGCACTCATTAAACTATGAGGCAACCAGTTCAAGGCAAATGAAGATGTAGTTTTTCACGCAGTATAGGCCAAGTCCCATAACTGATTCCAAAAGAGGTTTATGGAAGGCAAAGGTATAAAAGGGGTCAAAAAGGGATTATCTAGATTAGTGGAGAATAGTCCATTAGTGGCTATAAAAATGATGGCTTAGCTGCAACCTGAGGCAGACTGCAGTAAGGGCAGAGGGGAGAAACATTCCCCCCAGCCTGCCCTGGTCTCTGCTCTCCCCACTCAGCCGCTGTTTACTCCAGTTCAAAAAACTATTAATTTATGGTCACTTTTGTTCTGATCGAACCAGTCTGGCCATCCTAATTCTCCTGTATTTTCAGAACAAAGGTGCTATTTTGGGAGGCTCATTGCACAAAGATGTTAGACTTAAAAGAAAAAAAAAAAGAATGAAACATAATATAGACTGTTATGTCATGGAAAGGCTGAAGATGTGCTCTCATCTACAGCTCTGGAGTCCTTTTTGCTCCTGTTTAACAAGACATAGAAGACATTTAAAATGTTCCAAATGCTACAATGAAAAAGATTCAAAGAATGAATAGCGTGGGAGGGATTTTCTACAGGAATATAAGTTAAAAAAAAGAATAAACAGGACCATTTATTTTACAATGGACAAAGGAAAACGTATGTTAGAGACATATAAAATACGATATATATAGAAGTCGAAGAGTACCTTTCTGTCCATAGTCTTCTAGAATAAAAAAAACACTCAAAATGAAACAAAATGCAACAAGTGAAAGAAGACAGATTTTTTTTGCAGTTCCCAAATACCTTTTGAAGATTACTGCTACCACATATCTTTGAAATGAATATATCCATAGAAAACAGTTTAAACCTTTTTCTTAGAGAAGAACTGTTTCTGCTCTTTTTCTCTTAAAGAGTTTCAGCCCTATTTTCACTTGAAAAAAATCAGTGCCACTGACATTTTCTAGTTTTCAAACTACATTTTGAAATGCATTCTTAAGCCATAATTTTTTAACAGTCATAATGAGAGTTAAAGAAGAATTTTATTTCCTCTCAGTTGACACTGGTTTTCATATGCTTTTTTGTTAGGTACTGGGCTATTTCATTTTTTTACAGGAAAAAGATCTTTCTCAAAATGAGCTAAACATGAAAACATCACCAATGTTGCTATGTAACTTTCAAAAAATCATTTTGAATTTTATTTTCACAAAAATAAAAATGAAAAAACAAAAGAGGGTGATACAGGAGGGAATTCTGTATGACAGCTCTTCTTTTGGAAATACCCATCAAAGTAAATGCTTTGAATTTACTTTAGTTCATAAGTTTCAAAAAGACTTTAGAGACAGAAGCAACAGTAGGGCCATGCACATTGAGAAGTGGTTATACAGAAGAGAAGAGCCATAAACAGGAATGGTTCTGTTTATCAGCCATCCATTAACTATTGGTTTAATGTAATCCTAGAGAATAAGCAGGTAAGCACAGAAAACTGAGTTATGAGTAAAGTCCAAAGAAGTGATGTAGTTGCTGTCGGTGATGCTGGGATATTAGTGTAGATGAGCTATTAATAAAATACAACTTAGCAGTTTCTAAATTTCTAGCAGGTATTTATGCCTAGTTTTGGGTTTGATCTTGTAATCCTTATATGAGTGAATAAACATTGTCCAACAAAAAAAAAATGCTATTGGATCATCTCCTGGTGCTCACACTTGGACTTTATTTGGTCAAAACTTTAACTGAAGGTAGCGAGAGTTTTGCCTGTGTAAAATTCAAGCGAGGACTTCCAGGTCTGTCCCAGTGGGACTGCTCTCAGGAGTAAGGGTTGAATTGTTATACCACAAAATACCAGCTGTAGTTACGTTAACCAGGATAAAGTTTCAAGGGGTATCTAATCCCGATGCCTCGACGTAAAGCTAATCACCAGCTGGACTACAGAACAAATTTCCCCTCTGGTATAATATCACACAATTATATGCATTATGAGGGTTTAAAATCTGGCATTGGCTGTGCTATTGTTGGAACTAGGATAACCACTCCAGTTCCAACAAGAGGCCATTCATCTGCACTAATTTGTAGGTTAGGGAAGGTTTTAAAATAGGAAGTCTTTTCTTATGCAAATAGGTACATGGTAAGAAACCAGGGGCCTGCAGGCAGGGATCTGGAGCATCACCAGATCACAGAGGATGAACATCACCAGGCCCACGCAGCGGGGCAACCATCAAAACCAGGCCTTCACAGCACCCTAGTGTAATAAAAACGTTAAGACTGGGCCTCTACACAGAGATGAGTTTAACTTATATTTTTATCCAGCTTCTAAAACATTGCTAACAACCCTTCAGTCCAAAAAACTGGGAAGAAGGAATAAAACCAGAGAAATTCATCCTAATAAGCTAGTCTCCTGAACAACTGTTTTCTCTTTCATTGCTTTCCCTGGATTCACACATGACTATTTGAAGTATTCAAGCAAACTCTTTGTGCAAACAATGAGCACTTTCACTTTTGATCTGTGACTGTGGGTTGTTTCAAAGCTGTGTGTTGGACGTGTAAGGCACATGGCATCAGTTTGTTTTCCATGGGCTATCCACCACAGCTGACTTAAGCCTAGGGCTACCCTGGAGAGAAAGAGGTTCCTCTCTGCCATGTTGCTTAAAGCTATATCTCTTCTTGAAATCAGACAGTCTCTCTCTGTTGATCAGGGAGTTGGCTCTTTCCATTCCTCTCAATTATTAATTTTCCAGTGGAGGAATCATTCCCCTGTAGAAATTTTGCGCATATTATCTGCTGTATATGAGCTTCCTGCTCTCAATCATGTCATGCACACTCCCTTGAGCCCTCTGCGTTCCCACGGATGATCACTTCCCTAGGTCATTGACAGCCTTTGGGAACATCCTGCTAGACTGATATGAAGGGGCAGGATGATGAACCTAACCTCCTGTACTTCCAGCCTGAGCCTTTACCCTCACATGCTTTCCCTATGCACAACCAAGATCAAGAGGGGTTTCCACAGTGTATACTAATGTATGGGATTTCCATAGCTTCTCGAAAGGAGCTGAACGCAGGTCCCAGGGAAACCGCTACAGGTGGAAGATGCTCAACACATTGTGGTCCCCTAGATAATGACCCCAAAACATGCTTCCAGCAGACACCTCCCACCCAGACTCCACATTGGGTGCTGCCAGACATAGCCTCTGCTGACAAATACCAACATGGGGTACCTTGAACTCTGCTTTCTCTGTATCTGCTGCCTCAAAGTGGATTTTAAACTGAAATCACCATGTGGTTTCCCAGCTATGCTGTTCAGTCCATGGTCTTCTATGCTATAAGATGGCATTGAAAGCCTGGGCATGATCATAGCTATCACCTCTTCCTAAAGAGACATGAGAGAAGCAAAGCCCACAGGACCCCAAGCAGAGACACTGCGATCTGCAGCTCCTGATTTCATAAATGTTTCCTGATGGACTCACCTCATCTATTGGAGAGGTGAAAGCAAAACCTTAGCCTCATTTCATCTGAGAGTAAACCATAAACACAGACCTTATTTGTTTATTTTAAAACTGTCAGCAGCCTAGAATTGTCATGGGAAATTCTGATATTTTAAGTAGATAAATAGGAAGATGGTGGCAAACTTCCTTGCAAGAAGGGGAGGCTTGACTCCAGACGCAATTTCACATCCTCCCCATGGATGTGATTTGCAGGGGGGAATCACTCTGCAGGATTTCAGCACACTAGTCACACCTCCACCTCCAGCTATTTCTACTCTTACACACTGGGAACTCTTTCTGTACCTTCTTCTTCTACCTAAGAAAAGCAATCAAACTTCCAGAGCAAAATTTAAATGCAATGAAAAATGCTTTGATAGGTGCAAATAATAATGTAAATGCCTTTAGTAGCCAAGTAATAAAGCACCAAGTATGTATTCCCAGCTTATATCACTAAGGTTATAAACACTTCAGATGTTATAAACACAATTCCCATTTGACAATAACCAGGGTAGACAAAGAAGATAAGGTCTTTGGCAATGATGGGGAATAGGGCTGTTCTGCACTTGAGCGGAAAATGGTGTATCGATGGATACGTGAGATAATGTTACAGTTCTAATTCAATACTTTATATCCCCAAAGTCAGCAGGGTGTTTTTATACTGCATCTACAAATGTTAACCGCCTTACACAACTCTTCCGATGTCGTACATTTCTGCTAATGTCTGAGCTCAGCACGGCACAACATACCAGGAAATGGATCTTCTAGAAAGACAGTGTAGCACATACTAAACATACTAAAAACTGAGGAGTCCACAGACTAAATCAATGGAGAGTGTCCTTACAGTGGGGATAATTTACAGGAGGCTCATTTGGATTTACTTTCATTATTTAATATATTTGTCTGTGATCCAGTATAAAAAATCTACACCCATTCCTTGCAAAGTCTGCAGATGACACAAAAATCATGGAGTGGTAAATAATGAGAAAAGCAGATCTGTTCTACAAGCAATCTGGTTTGTACGGTAACCTGAGCTCTCTAGGAAAAAAAAACCAACATGTTTTATTGTACAGTTAAGCATAATTCTGAGTATCCCAGATAGTTTGTACACTGAGGATGTGGGCTGTATTTTAGAAACAGAGACTTAGAAAAGGATTTAGAGGTCATGACTGATAACCAGCTGAGCTGCACAAGAGTTCCCTGTGCAATGCACTGACAAAGAGAGAAAATGTGATCTTGGTATGTGCAAGCAGGGGACAATAAAACACAAGGATGGAAAGGCAGATGCTCACTGTTCCTTGGAATATTAATAGTAGAAGGAAAGCAGGTCCAGCTCTGTTGACCATATTTTAAAAAAGGCTGTTGACAAACTGGAAAGAGTTCAAGAAAGAATTACAAATATACTTGCAATTGGCAAAAGCTGTTAGTGAGATACTAAAAAAAAAAATCTCAATTCATTTAATTTATCCAATAGGAGAATAAATGGTGATTTGCCTGTGGTTTATAATGGAGCTGGCTGAGTATTCTGTCTCAACAATAGAAAATGAAATTTCCACACAAATTTCTGTAAAGAAAAAATAGTGTTAATTTTCCTTCAGGACAAGGAAAATGAAATAGTTCACTGTAAGCCACTCCACCTCAATTTGTTCTGTTCAAGGAAACTTTAAACTTCACCTTCTTGTGAACACATTTATCTGCAGTGTAGGTACCTGTTTTCTCCTACAGGCCAGTCACGGGGTAATTTGTCACTTAATTCAGAGTTGTATATAACATTACAGGAGCTGTAGTCCAGCCAAGAAGCCTCTGCCTAAGTTGAATAAGGATAGCGTTTGTTCAGGCTATAAATCCCAGGAGCAATGCAGCATTATGGGAAAATATTTGGTTTTAATATTGAACTGACACAAAAGAAAGCCCTGGTCAATCAATTCAGTAAATTCAAACAACAAGGGTCCTACATTAAAGAAAATTATAATTTGGTTTAGATTTGTTTGTTTGTTTGTATGTTTCCATTACAAGTTTTCTCTATGTTAATAAGGCAGCTTTTTTGGTATAATTTGGAGTGAAAACAAATGTTGATAAGTCATATCTGCCCACTGTGTGAAAATTCCAAATTTTGTTCGGTCTTAGCTTGCAAGAAGCATTATTGTATTTCTGATACCAGGGGCATCTCTGAATTAGCAGACAGAGACATGACATCCAGTAGGTGGAATCCGACACTAGATTAATCCAAACTAGATAAAAATGCCAAGATTTTAACAAGTAGGGAATTAAACACTGCAACAATTTATCTGGGAGTGGAATAGGCTCTCTACCATGTGTGGTACTTAAAGACGAACTACCCCCCTAACTGTTCTAGCTGGTGATTCAATCCCACAGGCTGTGTTGTAATAGATAACAGCAAAAATCCCTCCAGCCACAACATTTAAAAATCCAGGAAGCACCATTGCAGGGAGAGAAATAGCCAGGAACCCTTTGTCTTCAGAGTCAGAGAATAGGGATGGTTATGTTATATCACTGAATACCTTCCCTGGTCAATCCATAATATAGCTTCAGTGTAAAGTGACATTTCGCAGAAATATCCTATAATTGCTCTGTGGTTTGAGACCTGACTTAAATCTAGCCATTGTAACAGATGCTCTCCGCCTTGTGCTCGAGAAGCCTTTTCCTTGCTTTCTTACTTTTCCGATGCTCAGTTCCCAAACAAACAGCCTTGCAAATGGCCTATTGTGGCTCCGGGACTGAAGGAGGAGATTTAAAGCCTGGTGAGAATATTTTTAAATTATACGTTGAATTAGTACAGAAGTATTAAATGAGAACACTGTACAGCCACTTAGTAAAAAAATTGAAGTGAAAATAGTGCTGGCACCATCGCTCACCTCCAACAATGTCACACTACAAGTTGACTCCTGTTTTCTGGGGGGATGTTGACACAGCAGGCAGAGATGAAAGCCTGCAGTAAAAAGAACGGGATATTCTGAGCTCAAGTTAATCCATCCAGAGAACAGGAAAACCTCTTTCAGTAACAAAATAGGCTCTCATAAGGTCAGTAATAGCAGACTTCATCGACTGACAACAGCCTGCTGAACACAAAGGAAGTGTGACTTTTCCTTTTTCTTTGCTACGGCTCAGTAGTTTTGTTTTAGCCTATGGGTCAGTTTGTTTACAGGAAAAAACTCTTGTGCAAAGAGCATGTTGACTTGTGCAACATATTCCAATATGCCAACTGAAATGACTGTGCACGCTGCGCTACCAGATAGCCCTCCACATGACAAAGTGTTGGAGCTACGTGTGCAGTGGTACAGCAGGGGCTAGTTAAGGTTTCAGAATATACGGCATTCGAGCAGGGACCGGCCTCGCTGCAGGTTTTCCCTCTGCTATTGCCAAATGACAAAACATTAAAAGCTCAGCAGCACACAGCACCATTAAACTGACTGATGGCAAGAAGACGTCGGAAAACATGGTTTTGTAAATCTTTCCCTGCACATATAAAAACAGGTCTCAGATTTCCCTGCCCTCTCCATACACACACATACACAAGCATCTTGTAATTGCCCAGGAAGCCCAAACAAATTGCATTACATTTGAAGCACTATCTCACAAAACAAAGCACTGAACATCTTATTATTCAAACACTTGGGCAGTGTTCATTATGAATTCTCAGAACTAATTTCTCCCTTTTCGAAGCATGGTAGGAAAATAACAGCCTCCCACTTTAAAGATGTGGAAACAAAGGGAAAAAAAGAGGCTGATGTCACCAGGGTTCTGCAGACAGAGCTTGTGTGAGATGCAGCTAGAGGCGAGGGCTCACGTATCTGGGAAAAACTCTTCCAAACGTCCATGGGAGCTCTTCACCCACAGCTGAGGAAACAATGAAAACTCAGAATTTCCCGGGTCTGGTCTCACTCTGTGCTCAGCCTGGGCTGCTCTAAAATTAGACCTGTTTTACAGACTCAGCTTCAGCTGCTGCAGGGAACACAGGCAGCACATGCCAGTCTTGCAAGATTATTATTAATAATGACGGGGAGGGGCTCCCAGGCCAGGGCATCCCCGTGCCCCATCACGTGCTGTGGTCAGTCCCTGCGCGGACACGCTCGCCATCTGCGACGACTAAACAGAGCAAGGGTGGAGCAGCGCAAATGTTGTTAATATTAGCCCTCACAGGGGATTATTTTCATACAAGCTGTCCATTTGTTTGGTAAATCTGAAATGGCCAGCAGAAACGGACTGCCTTCAATGATGCTCTTGTTGAAAAATCTTCCTTGGGCCCACCGTGGAGTTTCTAGGAAGAAAATCCCCTCCAGGAGAAACCACAAGCTGCCCCAGGTCCCGCAGGAAGGTGGAAGATGAGGCCCATTTTCCTGCATGACCTGACCCCCAGTTTAGCTTCAGGCAGAATTTGGATTAGTGCAAGCAGTGCTCCACTGAGCTTGCAGTGCTAACAAGCAAAAAGAAAGACACTTTGGGTCACTGCCTGCTCATGCTCCTGCTCCAGGGTGGACACTGGCATGACCCATGCAAAGGCTGGCTGGACCCCGCTCCCAGCACTACCTATGCTGCCAGGACATACGCTATACTGCCCAGGGCCTAGACATATCCCATGGGGATGCAAGGCAGGGAGGGCAGGCATATATCAGTGCTGTATGGCACCCTCTCCCACTCCCACGTCTCCTGAGATCTGGCCTCCTCATCCACTATTAACATTTTCTCCTGGTGCCCGTGATTCATAAGGGGTAGCTCTGGTAGGAAGAGGGAACCCAAAAGATCACCACAACCCATGCTGCCTGAGGAAGACAGTGGCACAGTTCGGACCATGCTATGTGTGGGGAGCTTCACGAAGCACAACATTTCTCCAAGATACAGCCCCTCTTACACACTTTCTTCCTGGATAAGGTGGCTCCACATTGCTTTTAACGAGGGACTATAGTAACAAAAACATACAGCACTTCCCCATAAAGCAGACTGTCATCACACTAAGAAATGAAGAAATTAACTTTTTCTGCAGTGCTATTAGGAACACAGAACGTTGATGGTCCTGAGTGTGAAAACGGAAACTTTTCTGAGGCTCAGAAAAGAAAGACCAGTTTAGCCTCTGGTGCTCAGAAGCAATATGCAGAATCCCCCAGTTCCCAGACCCTTGCTTTAGAAATGCTGGTTTAACTGCTAACCCAGAGCCCAGACACAGAACATCAAAACAATCCCTCCAAGCATTCAATAAACAATGACAGTCCCCAAAATAGCTTTCTAGTTTTCTTATAATGTACTTCCATGCATCAACTTAAGTGACCTTGAACTGGTATCATTTGTCACTTGGGAATTTTCCCTTAGCATTTTTTGCTGCAGCTCTTGAAGTATGAAGAATGAAGTGCTGGACTCTTACACTCCTTTGTTTCCTCATTTCATTTATTTTGGGTTTGATGGGGAAAACATATGACTGGTTATGCCATTACAGGCAGATAATCTGATAATCACTAGCTGATAGAAGAGTGACTCCAAAAACTCCGTCTGTAGTCGATTCATTCTCATAATATCGTAAGACTGGAGGTGCCTGGAGTAAAGACACTGCGCTTTTTTTTTTTCTTTCCCAAAATGCTACAGCCTATGTCCACCATGTTCAAGACTTTTGAAACAGAGATTTTTGAGTATGTCAGGTTCCTTTTTTGCTTATTTACAATCACTTCCTGAAAACACTTTTCAGAAACCTACATCGTAGGTCATTTCTGTGGATCTGGAGAGTTCGTTCTGATGGTCCTTATGGGTCTTAAGCAGATGCTGGTTTTCACGAAGCAGTTATGCATCTTCCCAGGATGCAGAGAGGGAGTCCCAAAAGTCCCACTACCATTTCTTCTGTAGGAAAGGCAATGTCATCCATTAGGCACATCCTCCTTGTGCATGGGGGCCCTGGTACTTGGCAGAGGAGATACTCTATGGGCACTGAGTCGTGGGAGTGAATGGCCATGGAGGAGGTACAGGAGCTGGTCTTCCCATGCACTTCCTTGCTTTCAACCCTTTCAAGGTCCTCTGTTGCTCTCTCGGTTCCTTTTTTGCTTTTCACTGGTTGGATCACCTTAGCTATCAGCTAGTTCAGCTGAGGACCAGAAAGGGGACAAAGGGCTTAAGGCAGCCACTGTCCTATGCTGGCAGAGGGCAGAAACCCACCAAGAGATGCAATGCCTGAGCACTGGAAGGGCAAAAAGATGAAGCTCTGCCAGAGCAGCCTTACCTGTCTGCTAACTGCGGTTTCAGCACTCGGCAGCGGTGCTTCTGGGAGGACAGACACGAGCTGCACAGCAGCTCGCTGATGAAAGCACCTGCAACTTCTGTTAAAGCTGACACTCGCTACCTGTTGTGTCCCTGGGACTCCGGATCCCAAGGCCCTGGTTTACTGCAGGAGCAGTGAAGGACAGCCTCAGGCTTCACAGCAGGAAAAAAACACGAGGGATCAAGTATACAGAGGCACCTCATAAAGTGTGGCTTCAAACCACATGTGGATTTACAGGAGGGAAGTGAGTGGCCCTCGAGGGGCTTTCGCTTGCCTATTAGCACTGGCCAGCATGGGGTGTATGCCCAGACCCCAGGATGCAAATGGCTACGCAACCCGGTGACTTCTTTCAAGCACTGACAGGCAGCCATGCACAAACCTCCAGGCTGCAGCCGGGCTGGGTGGGACACAGCTGCTGCACTGGGTCAGGCAATAGCGTCCTCCGATTTCCTTCCCATTGAGTTCCTTAACACTTCTGTCCTGCACTGGGGACACATGGGATCAGCCTTGGGGGGAGACATGAAACAGCACACTGACAGCCAGGGCAGTCCTCAGCCCTCACCTCTCCCAGGTAAATGTGGGTCTGGAAAGCACGCACACTCTCATCAAGAAAAAAGCCTTAGATAAGACTGGAAACAGGTAAAGGTAGAATACACTGAAAGAAAAAGAAAAGAAAAGGCAAGAAAGGAGGAAGAGCAGAGTGGAAGAAAAGGAGCAGGGAAAAGTGCGGGGCTGGAGGGGGAAGCTCGTTTGCAGAGACAGGGCAAGGTGAGCAAAGTGGTCCCTCTGGATCATATGGGGATGCACAGGAAAAAGAAACATAAAGGAAGGAGAAATGTAAAGGAAGGATGAAAAACAGGAGATGGGGAGAGGAAAGAGAGAAGAAAAAGGGATCTGACTAAGGGAGGAAAAAAATAACATCAGAGCAAAGAAATTCAGGGCAGCGGAGGAAAACTGTATACTGGAGGAGTTGAGTAGGGGAGCAGAGCGGGAGGAAATAAGTATCCAAATGAAGAGAGATAAAAGCAGAATGGTCCCAGAGGAAATGATCTGGGCACTCTGAAATAGTGTCAGACATAAATAAATCAGACAGGAACATTTGGACACTTGCAAAAATGGGAGGAAAATAGTGTGTGATATACAATAGCAGGGAAAAAGTGGGGTGATGGCAAGGGAAAAGAGGGAAAAATAACAAGGAGAGAGAAAAGGAGAGAGCGAGCCAGATAGTCCAAGCAGTCCCGACATATTTACATGCACACTTTGAGGTGTTTGCTCTAACGAGCAGTTCGGGCTGCAAAAAAATTAGAGAGTAATGCAATCACATCATTTATATGGGCAAGTGGGGATTTTGCAAGCCAGAAGATATACGCACACAATAATTGTGGATGAAAGTTTGGAGGCCAATAATTACAGCAGTAAATCATAATCCTCTTAATATATTATCAGTTTGATACCCAAGCAATAAATGCATACGCATATGTTATGTGTGCTTAAGAAGCGGTAAGAAACTTGACTGCTAAAACAAAGGGAAGAGAGAAGCTCAGTTCTCTCTCTCTTTCGAGTGAGAGAGTGTAAAGACATCTACTCCCTCTCTCTCTCCTGCTCTCTGTGATGGCCATCATTACTAGAGTTGGCTGGGAGTTGCACAGAGCAGTTATTTTCTAATGGGAATGCACTTACTACAAAACTGAAATTTTCCACAGGAAGATTTTGATTTTCCTATAGAGAAAAAACCTGTGAGAAAAATTTGAACCAAGTGTTTCATTTTGGGTGACTTCAACTCAAGCCAGAATTTTAAAAAATCGATATGAAACTTTTTATTACATTACTTACAGTGGAACCTGGACATTTCCAGTTGGGAAAAAAAACATCTTTGAAATTTAGTGAACCAGTTTACTCTAAATTTTGTTACAGTCATTGTATCTGTGGCTTTGTAGTGGGAAACATACCTCTGTGTGTGTGCACATGCGCATGCATATGTATTTCCTCATATGCAAACAAACAAGTGAATAAAATTGGGGGAAATAAAGAGAATAAACAAACATTCAGAGTTGATCTAATTTTGAGCTGATTGCAAATGAAAGCCATTGTGTAAGCACTCTACCAGGCCATCTGCGTATTTCTTTTTTTACTGAAGGGATTTGGTGATCCTCTGGCGAGTGGGGGAGGGGGGGAAGAAGTAAAAGTTGTTAAGCCGTAATTTAGAGCTTATTTTTAATAAGAAACACCAATCTATGTTCTGAAATGGTGAAGGGTGGGAAATCTACCTTAACCTTTAGTAAGCAGTTCCAGTGATTAATTATCTTCTTGTTTAAAAATACACCGCTTTCTTCTTGTCTGAGGTTGCCCAGTTTCATCTTCCAGCAGTTGGACCTTATCACATCCTTTGTCTGCCAGAGCAAAAGAGCAAGCTGTCATCAAATTTCTGTTCCCCATGTACACATTTCTAGATAGTGATCAAGTCACCTCTTAATCTTCTCTTTGTTAGATAAACAGGGTGAGCTCCTCGGGTCTATCACAGTAAGACATGTTTTCCAGACCTTTTATCATTCCTGTGGCTTTTGTCTCTGAACCCTCTCCAATTCGTGCAGCATCCTTCTGCAGTTGTCGAAATCAGCACTAAGAACAACATCCCACAGTGGTACCAAAGGCAGATGTGGCCTCCCATCTCCTGTTTAGCAGTCTCAGGAGCAGCTTTTTGGAGGGGAGCCTACCCCACCTGCTTGATTCACACGCAAAGGTCCCAGTCCCACCTTCTTTGTGGATTCAATGGCCGCATCCACCAAACACTTGCGTTTGGTGCGGTACGGAGGTTCAGCGGTGAGTTGTGGCATCCCACCCCCAACCCCACTTACTGCACGCAGGTGCAGGTCACCCACTCAGGTCTGATTTGTGGAAACTGGATTCCTGCTGAGGGAAAGCAGTTAGGAAGCTGCTCCCCGGTGTGCATCACGCACATCCCAGCCGCTGCTGCAGGCGTTAGGCTCTGAACTAGCAACTGGTGATCAGTCTGGGGGACCCAACTAAATCTGGTTTGGCATCAAACACTGTGCCGTGTGTAGAGACCCCAGTGTGAGGGGCTCTAATCTGCTACTCCACTCCTGGTTGGCCACATTATTCACTAATCTCGATATGCTAGTGATTTCCGGAATCTTACTGAAATCCTACTAAAAAAACTCGCACTTTTTCTTGAATTCAGCTTCTCAAGTAACTCAGAAGATTCTCTGTTCAGTATTTATCACTCGGTTGACTTTTTTTTCTCCTTCATGACTTTTTTGGCACAGTTATATGTAATCTCCAAGATGAAGCTCTTGAGTAGCAGAAGGCCAGCTATCACTTTTTTGAGGACTGCATTCAAAACACCAAGTAAAGGATAAATTTCCACCAGCAATTGCATTTTCAGAACAATCAGTGTGCCAGAATTTAACCCACTTTTAGTGTGACATTCCAATTTTGTGTCTGTATAATTAAGGTTTACAATAAAAGAAATGTTTGATTTCTTAATAAAACTTTCATCATGTGCTGAGCTAAATGCCATACAGAATTCAAAGTACTTTGCATCAAACACTATTAGCCGTGTTGACCATAATGATAATCTTGTTTAAAAAGATATCAAGTTAGTTGCATAAACATGTATTAAAAGGTTTTTACTATGATAATCTCTTTCACAGTGTTATTAACAGAGTCTGACATCAAATTCAATTTCTCTAAGACCAGAGAAAGTCAAATCGAAATGCACGTGATCGGTGTTCTCACCCCACACATGTTTTATAAATAAGACTGTATCTTTCCAGTCCTCTCAAACTTCTCTAGTGTTCATTGTCTTCTGGAAAACGATTATTCATAGTTACAGGAGTTTCTTGACTTGTTCTTTTTAAGCCTGTGGACAGAAGTTGTTCAAGTCTCTCATTTAACATACCCACTTTAGTAGCTGCTGTTTAAACATTTTCTTGAATTATTGTTGTAATGTAAAATACATCATCACTATCATGGGATTATACACTTTCAGGTTTTTTTTCCAACCAACATAGAAAGCTAGTCTTGTCTTTTCTGTGTTAGCATAAATAATTCCGCCATTTCCATCCATTGAGAAAAACATCACTGATAGATTTTCTTCCCTAACATACATCAAAAGCTTCTTCTTGTCCTTAACTTACATGATCTTTAATTTTGGGCAAATACTTCTACGTACAGTTCTCTTGCTTCCCTTATGAATTTATCACCTTTCTTATCTTCTGATTTAAATTAATTTTTGGTGCCTCACCCTTTCTTCCAATTGCTACATGTGGATTTTTGTATAACAGAACAGCTTTCACTAAAGCTATGTTGTTTGGTTTTAGGACAAGTATGGCTTTTTAGTAAAATGTTTTTAAACAGTTTCCAATTATCATTCACATTTTTCTGTTTAAATTCTCCCAGCAGATTTGGCTTATAATTGTTTTCAGCTTTACAAAACTGGCCTTCTTAAAGAACTAAGAATGTATATTACCAGTTCATATTTTACTCTTTTTGCACACAAATATAGTCAAGACATGATCTTTTTGCACATAAGCAGACATTCACTTCAGTTTTGTAATCAATTTCTCTCTATCTGTCAGTTAGATGAGGCTTTTGCTGAGCTTCAGCGCATTTGAAAAACTAACAGAAGAAATAACAGCTCTGCTCAGTGGTTACAGGAGGATGGACTCAAGGGTCTGCTCCACATTTGGCAGAAAGGAAGTCTAGACCCTTGTGGTCCTGGGTGAGCATCTTAACCCCTCAATAATGACCCTTTGAAGCCACCCTCCTAAGAAATCTATCCTTTATTTTCCAATTTGTATCCAAAGTGCATATTTATTTTCTTATTTTTCACATCTAGAGTGAGAAAAATATTCAGACTAACTCTAAATATGTTTCAGTTGTCACAAAGAAAAAAAAATCCACTGTTCATATTTGTCTAATTATTATCAACCACTTCATATTCTACTTGTGCAAATTATCTCTTCCAATTTTGCTATCACTGCATGAAACATACACCCTGTTACCCAACAGTGATGGGCTAGGAATGACTGAACTTGTTGGCCTTATGTCCTTGGACAGCTTTATTCTTTACTTGCTCAGGAGTCTATTATTCCCTTTTTTAAACTTTTTCATTATGACTTTAATATCATAGAATCATAGAATGGTTTGGGTTGGAAGGGACCTTACGGATCATCTAGTTCCAATCCCCCTGCCATGGGCAGGGGCACCTTCCACTAGACCAGGTTGCT
>Ga0181612_124155_pt1 | contig 15564 bp, 7 predicted proteins | sample HoacroProtozoa21_FD_119630 | JGI IMG/M metagenome (GOLD analysis project Ga0181612, IMG submission 119630) | Hoatzin crop microbial communities from Cojedes, Venezuel. Combined Assembly of Gp0051906, Gp0051904, Gp0051908 | reverse complement strand
TTCTCTGGAAATATTCAAAACCCACCTGGACGAGGTCCTGTGCAACCTGTCCTAAGTGAACCTCCTTTAGCGGGGGGTCGGACAAGATGATCCCCAGAGGTCCCTTCCAACCCCTACCATTCTGTGATTCTGTGTGATTCTGTGATAAATTCATAAAAATGTTTTTACAAAATTCTAAGTTAATTGTATCCTGGATTTCTAAGATGATAACTTTAATGTGGAGCCTATAACCACTTAGAAAGAGCATCCGAGTTTTTTAAATGACATACTGGAGGAAAGAGTTAATATATACAACATACAAACCCTGATCTTTCCAATGTGTGACACATCTCAATTCGTTTATTTGAGAAGAAGGGTTTTGTTGAAAAGTTGCTATGTTCTGGTGACTAGAACAAGACAGTACGAATAAATTTTTTACTAGTCACCTAAAAGAAGATTTGATGTATATCTTTTGAAGGCAAGTAATAACAGTCTGCTAACCTAGATCACACATTTGCCCTTTCACTTTCCTTCATTTCACTAAAAGACTTCTTGTACAAAAAGAATTACCTTCACTTTATTTATTCATATTCCTACTATTGCCTTCTTTTATCACCAATCAGTTGTCTCTGAATTCCACTAATTTTTAATATCTCTTGACCAATTTAAACCTCTTAATTCTCTCATTAATTTTAAATTATGAGAACCGAGACAATCCATTCAGGTCTTTTCTATAGAAGAGCTGATTTCCTTCCTTTGCATTTTGGACAAATGTTGCTAAGTTCTTCCCTTCCAAAAAAAGCCGTATAGGGAATTCAGTCTTGTTAACAACGTTATACTAGCACTAAATGAGTCCCAGTTGGTCTACAGAAAATAAAGTATCACAGAATCACAGGATAATTTGGGTTGGAAGGGATCTCGGGAGGTCCCTAATCCAACATCCTGCTCAGAGGTGGTTAGATGAGACCATGTTGCTCAGAGCCATGTCCAGTCAAATTTTGAATGTCTCCAAGGATCTTTTACCTATCGTGGCTGTGAGATTTGTGAGAAGTCCTGTTCACTGGATTCCAAATAAAAGTATTGCCATTAGCTAAAAAAAAACAAACAAAAAACAACAAAACCCCACATGTATTTGCAGAAATGTATAGAATGCTAAGAGACAGAACGGTCTGTCTAGGTGTCTACCTCAATATGACACATATATATGTACATCTCAGACATGTCACATGTATATGTATACAAAAATTTAAGAAATAATTCAGTTCTAAACGTGAGGAAGAAAAAAATGGAATCAGTCCTACTCTGCATCTAAAACATATTTTGCAAACTCGACCAAGTTAAAGCAGATATGCCACAGAAACCACTTCCTAAATATGCCCCAGAACCGTGAATGTCTCTCCCTTGTGCTGCATTATGTATGGGCTTTTTTATGAACTATCATTTTTTTAAGTCTTCATTTTACCTTTCATTAAACATTACAAAATGTGTCTCATCAGAAAACATTGATTTTTAGGGCAACATTTCGAGCTCAGTAACAGAGGAGACTTTATTCTGCATCTGAATATGATCTCCATTTTTCTTTTAATGAACTGTTTTTATAGTTCAAGTGCATAAACAAATAAGAAAGTGAGTGGGCAAAGATGCTTAAGGTGCTTTCATATGAACAAGCTTAATTAATAACTAGCTTTCAAGAGGAGCAATTTGGAATCTGTATAACTTTTATTTGCAGACATTAAGAAGCTATAGGGCAATTAGCAAGACCTTTGCTCTGGAAAGCTAGTTTGAAGTCTGTTGCATCAGTTTGAAATTGAGCCTTCCATCAAATACTTCCTCCTTACAGCTGTTCAAGGGAAAGTTCATCAAAGTTTTAGCAGGAAGAGAAACATGGCTATACAACTCAAGTCAGAAGATGGGTCATTCAGTAAACAGTTTTGGCTGACCTTTGGGAGTTACTAAACCATAGTATCTCTGAGTGTTGAACGTGGGACTCAAGTCTTACCTTTACATCAGACAGTCATGAAACTACCCAGTTTTGCAACAACAGCAACAATGAAAAAAAAAAAAGAAACCAAACCCAGCTACGAAATCTCTCTGTTCAGTTTAAAGCTGATAATTCCATGTAATCCTGCTGTGTCTAGATGTACTTTTAAGTGAGTGTCTTGCTTTCTTCATGTGAGCAGACAGAGGAGGAGGTCTACACTTTCTAATATCATTATAATCCTGACCCAACTGAGTCCTGCTGTGGCTAACAAAACCTGCTGTGGCTTTCTCCTGCATATCCCAAACTGACTGTTTGTTAACAGCCCTACAGACCACATCTACCTCCTATATAATTTCTAGTCCAAAGAAACCAGTTTGAAAAGGAGGCTTTTTTCTTTGTTTTGCAGAATTTCTCTGCTGTCAGCATCTGATTCAACTGTAACACATTCTTCTCTCTTAAAAGGAAGGATTTCTTTGAGTAACTTCAGGTTCCATTTGTTTCATTATGCTGTGCTGAGGGAGACTCATTAGTACTCCAAAGAGCATCTTTCACTGTGTTGTGGTCCTTAGTTTTTCTCTCCAAGCACTGTTCATCATCAAGAACAGCCATTCCACTGAATTATTAGTTTCTGTTATACGTAAGCTACTTCTACTTGGCATGAGAATATCTCATTATTTTTTCATTAACTAAAAATTTAACTGATCAAATGAAAACACTAGGACATTTCAAATATTTGAAAAGAATAGCCAAAGATGTGTATAAAATCTGGGCTGTACCAATCAAATCATGATGCATGATGACTTCAAAGATATGACCGCATTAGCTTATATAGGAAGAAAATATTTTTTTCTTAATTACTGACACTTTTTAACAAACTTGGCAGTAAATGCAATTTTAACAATAACTAACTGCACAGTCATTAATCGTGGAATTTAAGCCAAATGTAGTCTTCCATACAGAGGACATCTGTGATTGTCTTCTTTGCAATTTGTTCTCTGTGCATCTTATATAAGTATAGCCGCAATCTTCCAACTCTGATTCTTTTGTTTTATTTACAGCTCATGAGAAAGCAGGCTTGGAAACCTGTCAACGAAAGTTTAGAGGGAGCAGAAAAGGGGAAAAAATAAATTTTAAAAATAGTTCAAATTAATTTGTTTCACTGAAAGAAAAGAGGAATGGAAAAAAAATAATCATTGTAGTCTTCATTTGTACATGCATAAGAGAGAAGACAGAAATATGCAGAATGCAATCAGAGCAAAAAAGCACCTAACAAGGATTCGGTTATTTTTGGATGCTGAGGTTTGCTCAGAGCAATGGGAGTCTCCATTCTGTGCTCCCTGCAGTTAAAAGAAGTCCTTTTCCAAAATCCTGCTTCCTCCCAAAAGTTACACCAATCCTCTTCCACTTGCAAGGAAACCACCCCCAGCTCCTGGCTCCCTTGAACGCAACCCAGACCCTTGGTTATGTATGTCAGTACGTACTGATCTGTTAGGAATTTTAGTTCTGAAAAAGAAGAGCATCTTCTGATTTCACGCTGGCTCACCTTGCCCTCATCACGCTTGGCTTAATGGTGAAGCAAAGGAATATTTTTAGGTACTGAGGAAACGAATAGTGAAATAATATGCAAGATTTCCACACTATTCCTTCCTGAGTTAATGCGTGTATGCTTCTCAGAAGCCTGCATAGGTAAAATTTCCCGCTTACACTTCGGCTTTTATATCCTCTGTTCACTAGAGTATATATAGTTATTGCCACTGAAAAAAGTGTGAGGCATCTAACTTCGAAGGGTACACACAAATGGTGCTGACAGTGTACTTTACTTGCAAAAACAACAAAGTGGAACAAATAAAAAGAGTTGTTGTAAGACTAGCTAAAGAGGTTCAGGTACTTGCCATAATCATTTTGCAGCTGGAGATAAGCGTGAAAGAACATAAAAGTCTCACAGCAGAGAAGTGATGTGGAGTTGATCATGTCAAAAGGTTAAAAACGTTTTTTTTCTTTATGCTTCTGGAAAGTAGATTGTGAGATATGTATAAATCATTCATATTCTACTAAAATAGAGCTCTGATTCACTTTTTGAGAATTTCAACATATTACCATACCAAAGTACACTTTCTGTCCAGCTTCCGCTCTTCAGCTATCTGTCTTCTTTACTTTATTTCATCTTCTTCAATATGATCTCCACATCATTTTTGAAAGCTCAGCACTTTGCAACTCTCATTTTCTGGCACCATCATTTCTTTCTTCTATTCGAATAACTGTCAAGACATACTTCTTCACTCCTGAAAGCCATTCTCTTCTTTTTGTGATAAAAATTCTACACAAACTCTTTCTGGTAAAAGAGTGCAAAAGTATTGCACAAATCAGATTCTTTTAATAATTGACTAATTTAAAATTTCTACAAGCAAACATTTGCTTTATTTTCCAGTTTATTGCCACTATGAATTTATAATGTCAAAAGCATTCACGTATCAATGAAAATTAACAAAATTAGATTTCATAATGGTAATCCTTAAAAAGAGTTGATAATTTGGAATATTAAAAAAAGCACTTTTTAGATGGAGTTGAATTGGGAAATAATAACTTTGAGAAAGTGCAATTTTAAGGACATTCAGAGGATGATGTTGGAAAGTTAGGAACCTGGTTTCAATTCCGGTATTCTGGGAAAGAGTTCTTGGGGAAAAAGTTGGATCTGGTCAGGCTACTCTTTACGTTATGTTAAGCCTAAGTTAAGTTATCTGAGTAAAGACACCCACATATTTTATTGCTGCTGGACCTGAGGTCTTCAAGTCCAGCCAGTTGTAAAGATTATACATTTCTGTGGTGTCACATATTACAGTAATGAAAAATGCTAGTATTGTACATGCGCATAATAAGAATGCAGAGATAAATTCTATTGCATAAAGTGTCTGTCTTTATTCATACTGAACATTGAAGTTATTTCTAGCATGGGTCAGGCCTACCTTTTTAAATATTTTACTGCGTAAGTTTGACTAAGTAAAATATTAATGAATATATTTCAGAATAATCGAATCTAATTTAGATTCTAATTTAGAGCTCTTCTATTCAACAAGTTGCACTCTTCATATTCTGCATACTTGTGAATTGGAGAACTGTTTCCCGCTCTGGAAGACATTTCTGAACATTAAACAGATTGTACTGAAGAAGTACTACTCATTATTTTCCTATGAATGTGTATTAGGCATCCAAGCAGGATGCAAAAAAAAACAGGCCACGTGAGCTAACACATATGATGAATAGTGATGATTCGAAGTGAACAGTTTGCAAACAGTGCACAGATTGAAAAGTTTTCATCAGCGGTGTTTAGAAAAACCTTATAAATAACACAGATATTCATGAAAGTCAAGAAACATTTCTGAATTAAAATGAGACTTAAACACATGAAGGTTTTGGACTGGCATCTCCTCCTTAATTGGTTGTACCTTTAACTCTGCTGGATTTCTGTTTCTCAAGATGGTGCTTGGTGTAGCAACTAAATGTAATAAATTCATGCCGAAGGCTGCATTCCTTTTTATGTATAATATGTGGGAAAAGTGATTGTACAATGCAGGATACCCCTGCATCTGGCATCTAACACCACATTTCCTGTAATGGAATGTGCATGGACTTTCCAAGCCCAATAAAAGAAACACAGAAACAAATCAGAGGAAAGACCAGTATGCATTACAGGTTTGTGTAGACTGGTTTTTCTCAGGCTACGTGAACTTGGAGGCAATGCCAAGTGCCAGCCATGGTAACACTGCTACCGGTAGCAATTCTGGGAACATACAAGGCTTCTCTAATTTTGGGAATTGCTCCATTGCTTGAAACAGACCACTGAGACTGAGAAATAGAGGAATGTAAGCAAGCAGCAACCTGAGATACTACAGGACGTAAGTGGTGGTCTCCCTTTCATATTTAATTCTGCTGCACTCCAGACCAGGCGCTGAGGAGGCAGGATCAGGCCAACGCACCGACTCTACTATCAAGGACATGCCGGGAAGCAATCAGGCACCCTCTGAAAACTGCAACAAACAGCTCATTTCAGCAGTTTGCCAGCCTAACTTTCATTTCAAGGTGAAAACAATGAATTGGGTTCTGTCAGAACTGACTTCAGCTTGGTCTTGCACCAATGTGGGGACTGATGTGGCAATGGGAACACTAGCAGTAAAACTGGTAAAGCGTTCAAGGACTTCTAAGGCTGTCAGGGCTTGTATCTAGAGCCCCAATTATTTCTTAATGTAAAGCTGATCAGAAAATCCTGCAATTTTTACTTAGATTTTGATGATATAAACTGCAAGTGTGTACTATCAATTGCGTGTACCTGAGCACTCATTATGTCTCTTTTTCTTTGAGTTTTTTTTTAGTTTTTTTCAAAGTCTGATTCATCTCTGAAACTGACATGGTGTTCAAGTTGGATGAAATGAAGGAGTTCCCCAGGAAGACATGAATAACCCCCGCTGCCTTCTCTCATTGTACAAGATCAGCAACTATTTCTGCTGCTCCTCACTCAAAATGATGCCAAGAAATGACAATTCAACAATCCATTTTGTAGAAATAGAAAATGGGGTTTTCCTCAAAAATTACGGTAAAACAGACTGAATTGCCAATATGTATATCTGGACTGGGAAGATCCTGACAACCACAACAAAACAGAGCTATTCAGCATTTTAGCCACTTTAATCTGTCTCCCTAAATTACTGTTACATTTTCACCCGAATAAAATATTTGCTTATGCAATCTCTGCTATGTGAGAAGGAGATCAAAGAGCAAAGTCCCATCTCAAGGTTATGTCTCACATTCATCCAGCAGTAGGGTTTTTGACCTCACGTGATGAACTGTACCTTATCGCTCATTAATTTCTCCACAAAGGCAGCAAACCAACTCCAGAAAAGCTCAAATTTTTAATCAATGTACAGAATTTACCTAAGGCAATGGAAGGAGTCAGTGTTAAAGCTGGGATAGTAGCAATGAAGTACATCTGTGAAAAAATTACTAGAATGTTTTTAAACAAAAATTTGCCATAAAAATTCTCCAAGCACTCAATAGGAAACTGTGAATGGATTCATTTCTCTACAATCTGGGGCACAAATTGTACAACAAGGTTGCCATAAAATTTCCTTAATATTTTCTATAGACCTGGTTGTGGTTGGCTCTCTCTGAGTGTGAGTATGTTTATTTGCCTCAAGGTTTTTATATTACTGTTGGCCTTATGTTCTTGAGACTTCAAATCATTATTTATGAGACATTCTTCAACTTAAAATGAAAATTCACTGAGCAAATCATACACTTGATGAATACCTCCTGCTTCCAGAAACACCTTCAAAATGTATATATAGATAAAAATTTCCAGGTGGTAGGAATTAACCTGTCCTCTGCTAAACTGGTTAATTTAAAATGCATAAAACATTACAGAAGCTCAGGAGAGAGCAAGCTAATGAATGTGATGTTCTATGCTCAGCTTTATTCTTCATCAATATTTATTTGCTTTCCCTACCCCACCTTCTATGACTAAAAGACTTTTAAAAGTCTTTCTTCATTTTAAAGATGACTTAGAACCAATCTCCCACTCCAAATGAGAGTCTACCCTTCTCTTTCCTGCATCTACCTGCAGGGCCCAAAAGTTGTTCATGTCACTGCCCTTCATTGCACAGAGGCAACTCAGTGAAACGTCTGTTGGAGACCTTCTAGTAATATCAATTTGGCTTATATAGAGTGGCTGGAACAAATCAGATCTTCATTTATGGTGTCTAAGGACCCACCAGGAATTGTTTCTTGAATTTTGTTGCTATGGAAATACCTGAACTTCTTCCCCTGAATTAGCAGACTTCATATGGCAATCATTTCTTGTGTACTTGGAAGATTCTGATCTTCAACACCAGCTACCTGCCTAGACCTGTCCCCATCCTCTCCTTACCTACTTGGGGCACAGCCACATCCACCTCTTGGTTTACAAATAAGGCATTCTTCGGGCTAAGAAGGTTGCATTGATATAACTGCAATCAGATGCTGCAATTGCTGATGCTGTTTCATGATAGCCTAACTGATTTTTTCATTTTTGCCACTGCAAGCACCGTAGTGCTTTATGTGAGAAGATGTCCGTGCGTTAATGATGATGTGCATATCCCTGGAGCCTGCAAGGCAGCTTGCAGTTCAATGATTGACTTGTTTTTGCATGTCTGCCACTGATCTTGGGGTCCACAGTGAAAATCCTTCTGGATAGTTTCCCATCAATACAGCTCAAGTTAGAAGAACAGTTCTTATATGCTCTGTCCCATATGGGTTACGGCATTTGGTGGACTGAAGCTTCAATTCCTTTCCCCACACACAGTTGCACATGGGCAGGTGTCTGCCAGCCTCAATTACATGCCTAAGCCCCACCTATGGTCTTGGGCTTAATGCTTCCCGTGGGCGAATCCAGGTTTTCAGATACATTGAGCTGGCAGAAAACACTAAGCACAAGGGCTTAAGTGGGACTGAGACCACCGAAATCAGACCAGTGCCTTTCCAGAAAGACGTTGAGAGTGCTATGTCTCTTGTTTCCTGACCCAGTGCTCGGGAAGGACATTAACACGCAGTGTCTCCCTCTTCTTCTGGGAGCATATCAGGAACTTCCTAAGCTGAGAAACTCGGAGCATGTCATGCCCCAAACAGGATACCCACCCAAAGAGACAGAAGCTTTTCCAAGCAGCAATTAACTCTCTTAGTCCATAAAAAGATGTTGCCCTTATATTTTGCTTCTATTGCACTTCATTGTTTTGCTGCTTATTGTAAAAAATTTTCCTGTCCTGGAAAAGGCTTCCCCAGCAAAGTGAAATCTTAGACTGAAAACAATTTTCAGATCTTTCACCGTTCAGCGATCTGGAGCATTCAGCAATGTGAAATGTTAGTCACTGTTATCAGAGGATTTATTAATTGACTTTTCTGACAAGGTTACCTAGTGTTTACAGCCACCTTTTAATGACGGTGTCAGTTTCTACACTACGGAGAGCAATGACAGACCCTTTTGAATGCCTGTTTCTGAATGAAGAAGGACAGTTTGACAGACCTTCACTCCAAGTATCTTCAGGTTTGTGAAAGGAGAGGTCATACAGAATCTGTCAAGGAACCAGCTGAACTTCAAGCTCTGGGATGCTGTCACTGAGAATTAACCAGGTTGTCTCAAGCAAAATCACACCATTTCCAGTGGTATATATCATGGAGGAGAAAACAGAGACATTTCAAGCCTGCAAAACTTTCCCTTGTTTCATAGGTAAGCTTTTTGGTTCCAAGTTTTTGATCTGTCCATCTTCAGAGGCTTAAAAAAAAATTGACAAAAAAAAAAAAGGGTAAATTTTTCACTAGAAGATAAGTTCCTTCCATGGTTAAAATATTAAATACTTACCTGATGACTGAAAAAAAGACTAATTTCTCCCATAGCGACTGCTGTACAGAAATCCCTTTAAACGGTTTGAAATACATCAAGAAAAAAATGAAAGGAAGGAAATTTCTAATACTTCAACTGAAAAAGTCAAATTACTTTTCTTCTAGGAAAACTCCCCTTCATTCCTCTCACATGCGCAGAGATGCTTCAGAGAGAAGTCTTTTGTTTAAGAAGTCTCTTGATAGCACCAGCAATCTCTCTTAAGGCGAGAGAAAAAAACATCAATCCACTCTGGGATTTTAGGTCAAGAGCTTTTTATTTTTTTAAAATGATTCCCAGGATTTCTTTCAATGAAAACAAAGGAGTGAAAGGAAAAAAGAAAAAAAATAAAAAGAAGCCATGCAAAGCTTTGTCTTATCCTTACTCAGGCACTTGTGCCTCAGCTTAGCCTGATATCTGACTGCCATGCCTTGATGCTAGTCCTCCTGCTAGCACCAGGCTGTTCAGTTCTGGGTAACTTCCCGAGTACATTGTGCCAGTTTTGTCCTTGAGTTGGGTTACTTCCAAAGCCGGATGATACAGAGCCTGGAAATTGTCAAACACTTGTGAGCTGCAGCCCTTCTTAATGGATTTTCTTTCAATCTACTAAGGCTGGTCACATTTAGCTGCATTAACTATTCCATCTGGTTTGTTTCTTGAGTAGATCCAGAGCCCCCAGATGGTGCTTTACTCTCTTAAAGAAAAGGAAATGCCTTCTTCTTTCCCAGCTAGGGCTCACAAATCTTCAGGCAATATTTAAAATTACAAGAATGCCAATTTGAGCTGAGGTACTCATATGCTTTTTGAAGGTCACAGTAGTACCTTGCTCTAGCCTTGGTGTCTCCAAGAACCCTGCAAAAAGCAACCATCATCTCAGGTATTCACTTTGGGATGGTTATACAGGAGCGAAAGAGGGACTGAAACAGCTGCTGCTCCTGTCATTGAAATGCTGCAGCTGCAGGAGGAATTCACAAACGCCTCCTGAACAGACCTGCTGTTGCAGGTTGGTATTATCCGGACAGGGCTTCCCAATCTAGAGTATATGTATCTCACCCAGATCCCAGTTGTGTACATCACCATCACTTTACAAGTGGAGAGAAGAGGCCAGTGGGGCGGAGTGAGGAACTAAAGGGGGACACCCCCTTTTACTCTCATTGCTTCAGCTGCACCTAGAGCCTGCACTGCCACACTACCCTTCACCACTGAGGAGTCAGTCTCTATAACCTGCTCTACATCTTTTTTGCCCAGGAAAACATCACCAATCGGATTCCTAGACAGGGTATCTCACTAGTTCTTGAACTAGTCCCAGATGTTATTTTTATGACACAGAAGTGGTGTGATGGAGAAAGAACAAAAAAACTGAGCTATTGATAAGACAATTTTCTTCTTCCAAAGATGAAACCTAGTGAGCATTCCTGTAATCACTAGTAGGAGAGCTTTTTCTCCAGTTTTCTGAAAAAGAGTTCAAGATGACATACTGGAGTCTGCAGCTCCCTTCACACCACTTTGCATTTCCCTTCCAGCCCTGTAAAACAAGCCATTTATTGTCTAAGACCATCAAATTTTAATTCTTTTAATAATCAAATTACCAGTAAAACTAAATGTGACAGGTCCATTTCCAACCCCTTTAATGATTCTCCCATTTTGCCATCCACAGTTGCCTGCCTTTATCACTTTCTCCTTTGCGCCTTGGCTCTGACACCTACGAGCCCCAAAGGCTTTATTTATGCTAATTAACAAGGAAGTTTCCTTCCAAGTGAATAGTCAGATTATCTGACTCTTGATTTAATGGCAGAGTCAGCTTTATATACTGTGATTTACTGCTAAAAAGTATGAAGCAAGAGAAAACTGGCCTTCTGAAGTGCTCAAGCAGACAGCAGCACCACTCTGAGTTGGAGTATTTCAGCTCTGGCTGATGTCCCACACTCGAAGAAGGTATTGCAGTTTTGCAGTCACACGTTTACTTTTCCCATTTATTTGCAGATATCCTCTGCAGCCCCAGCTCCTTACACATGCCTGCTACAATGATTGCTCTTTTTGTGGCATTGCTCATCCTATATCTCTGGGCGGCAACTTAAGGATGCAGCTTGCCCCAGAGACACTGTGCAAATTGAAGCTGTGCTGTAGGTAGTGTGGTGTGTGTTTGGCACAAAGGCAGAAGGAGAAGGAGTTTGACAAAGTCATTTACAGTGGATTGTATAGAGGCAGATTTCACAGATTTAGCAAAGCTTGCCTCTCTTGTGGCACAGGGTATTTGCTGGAGAAGCGTGATATTTGCATGAGTGCTTCAGAGGACTACAGGTGGGGGGAGGATCTGAACAGTCAAATAGGAGGCTTAGAAGTAGGTTGAAAACTGAAGATACATATTTAAGGTCTCCACAAAGACTCAACATGCACAAATCCAGGCACTGCAATTAAGTCAGCATGCACAGTTACTCATCTGTTAGTCACTCACTGGCTTCTCCGAACACCTCATGGCTGGAAGTCCCTCCATTCCCCTTATATAGCAAACTACCCATTACTGATGTATGTGCAAGGTTTTTCTGCTACCTTCTACAGCTCAGCCATATTAAACAACTCAGCACTGACACACTTTCATTAGGTGGGCCAATGAATGTAGAGGTCTTTATTCGGCTGAACTTGTTTTTAGGACGTGAGACCCTTCTTATTCTCTGACACGTGTATAACCCTGACATTTCCTTCTCATCGCTCCACATCCCCAGCATAGCCAGCTGCTAGCCCTGAATGATAGCTCATTGAATCATATCTAGAAACAGCATCAATTAACATCAACAATCGGAAACGAATGTCTAGCAAATTAAGTAGGAACATTGTGATGGTCAATGCACATGACAATGTCCATGCTCACTTCCCTCATCTTCCACTCCAGGACCAAAGCTGTCTTCATGAACCTCCATCACAGCATGAGAACTTGGTAGCAGGTTTCTCTGGTAATGAACACTGGTCAGAGATCTGATACATTCATGACTACTTTTCATGGTGCTGTTACAGACAATATCCTTGTTCCTTTTTCGTTTGCTCCACTTGTATTCCTTCATATGCATATGGGTATTTCTATGAATGGCAGTTTTAGAGCCATCATTGGTGGCAGGGAGTACAGGGACCATTACAATGGAGATCATAATAGGTACTTACCAAAGCAGGAGGGCTGCAAGAATACAGTATGAGCCCAGGGAATTCCAGCACACACATCTACAATGCATATTGGGAATGGGCGGAAAAGATAAAATATCAGAGATATGGTCATCCTGAACTTTCCTTGCTTAACTAACAGCTAACATTACCTTCATCCATAACATCTGCCCAGAAATAACACAGCTTCCAGCTTCTCCTAGCAGGAAACCTCAGTGCAAGCTGTGCTTTTCTGGGTATCTCACAGAAAGGTCATTGCCGGTGGATACATAATGGGCATTAGCGATTCTGAACATTTTACCAACCTCTCTTAGAAGTGCTGCATAAGTCAAACAATGACCTGTTTAGCTGTGCTGTGCCCCTGAATGAGAAGAGCATCAACAAGCTGAAGCATCAGTGCTTGGAATAACAGAATACCTTTTCAATTATTTATGATTCGAGCTAGCAAACTTGCTAGCCAGATGGATCTGCAACTGAACAAACTAAGGCTGACCCGAGGCTACAGAACCTGTGTCAGCACACTGCAGAGGCTTTACTGGAGACTGACTGCGTTTTCTCATTGCCACATAATCACCTGCTTAATTTTTGAGATTTTTTTTTAATTATTATCACTTAATCCAGATACTCCTTGTTCACTTTCTCACCTGATGCTTATATACCAGCTTTCAGAGTTAAAATCTTATAATAACTTGCTGCAAGATATTAAGCTTTATTATGTATTTTTGCTTCTGAGAACAGCAGGTAAAATTTGCAAAGTCATGGGAGAAGTCATGGGAGACCGATAGATTGAAAAGACAAAGGAGGAGCAATCTCCCTCTAACCAACTGAAACTGTACCCATAGATTAGAATATATGTCAAATAATTTCAAAGTTGATATACCAACAGCTAATGGAGAAACATAAATTTATGTTTATTTATTCAGAGTAGTTATTTTTTAATACAGTATTAAGTGGACTTTTTCTTGTAGAGCATATTTCTAACCAACAATTTTGTGTCTAGAAAGAAAGAAATTTTAAAATATCCACTTTCCTTTCTTTATTTTCACTTCCGAGTCAGTACCCAAAGACAACCTGCTATAAAAGACATTGTCTCTCTAAGGTTGCATGTATGGGCTAAAGGGCTCATATACTTCCTCATCAGTGTGTTACCTGATAAATATGATGCTTTTTTTTCCTCATGACATCCTTCAAGTAAATGATTTTATTTCAGCATTTCTCTGTTTACTCTGTTTATAAATTATATACTTTGATGTCTATGTAAGGAAAATTTCAAATGAGCAAGTATCAACTGATGAATGAAATACATTTGTCTGACTTTCTGGGCAAACATCCTGCTTTATTCACAAATCTTATTTTGCTTTCACAACTATGATCATCAAAATCAAGCCCCTTTTAATCATTGCTCACAAACAGTATGTATTATAAGACCTTGCCTTCAGGTAAACTGAGATTTACTGCCATCAGTTCTGCTACCAGATTCAGCATACAGAATCCCAGCTACTCCTTCTATCTGCTAATCACTGGACCACAAGATGTCCACATTTTCTTGACTAGACATAGGCTAAGCTGCGTTGTTTCTGGTGAATTGTGACACATTACCAAATTTTCAGGAACTTCAGCACTTTCTCTGACTTCAGATATTGAATTTTCTCCTAAAACTCTCCTACTTGGAAATTCTCACCAAGTACAATTTACTCCTACTTGCTTTCTATTCCCTAATGTCCATCTAAGCTGTCCTTATCAAGGTCAGTTTTAATTATTGAACTGAAGATTGAACACTTTCCTTAATGATATAGAAGAGGGAGCAAACATCATATTAATGCAGTGGATTCATGATACTAGAATGGAAGAGGACACACCCAAGGGAGAAGGAGAATTCAATGCTAAGGATGACAAAGAAATTATTTCTCTTGATCAAAAATATCCCTTTTTTCCTCTTCTCCAACTTTTCCTATCTTCTCCATCTCTCAGCTGGATTTTCTACTTCAATATTTCCTTGTTAGGCACACATAACAATTTATGGTTTATGCTAAAATACTGTATTTATAGTCGTGAACCCTAACTCTGGATTCAGCATAGCCTTTGTTGAGGACAGTGAAGCCAAAGGCATGGTAGTCCATGTAACCAAGTAACCTTTCCTAGAGGGAAGTTAAAATACATATTGGTGTAGTACGGTAAAGCCACTTGCCTTATTTTACCCCACCTTTTATGCAGTTGAAAGGAGATATAAGACCTATACTAAAAAAAAATGGCCCAATTCAAAATTGCAAGTGTTTAAACCAGTTTTTGGAGTTCATCTTTGCTTTCCTTATCATGAATTAATTCACAGCAGTTTAAACCAGATGTAATATATTATCACACTTGCCAGAGTTGATGTTATCACAAATTTTATAAATTTTTACATGGACCTTACAGTCAAGAACATGATGCTACAAAGTGGAGAACAAAGAATAATGAAGTCCAATATATTTTGCATATCAGACAATCATAGATTCATAGAATGGTTTGGGCTGGAAGGGCCCTTACAGATCATCTAGTTCCAACCCCCTTGACATGGGCAGCGACATCTTCCACTACACCAGGTTGCTCAAAGCCCTGTCCAGCCTTGCCTTGAACACTTCCAGGGAGGGAGCATCCACAACTTCTCTGGGAAACCTGTGCCAGTGCCTCACCACCTTCATCATAAAGATCTTTCATCATTATAAAATCCTCTTTCTTATATCTAATCTACATCTACCCTCTTTCAGTTTAAAGCCATTACTCCTCATTCTATTGCTACATGCCTTTGGAAAAAGTCCCTCTCCGGCTTCCTTGTAGGCCCTCTTCTGGTACCGGAAAGCTTCTATAAGGTTTCTCTGGAGCTGTCTTTTCTCCAGGCTGAACAGCCCCAACTCTCTCAGCCTTTACTGAAAGCAGAGGTGCTCCAGCCGTCGGATCATTGTTGTGGCCTCCTCTGGACCCACTTCAACAAATCCATGTCATTCCTGTGCTGAGGGCTTCAGAGCTGGACACAGGACTCCAGCTGGGATTTCACCAGAGTGGAGTAGAG
>Ga0181612_110369_pt1 | contig 15564 bp, 11 predicted proteins | sample HoacroProtozoa21_FD_119630 | JGI IMG/M metagenome (GOLD analysis project Ga0181612, IMG submission 119630) | Hoatzin crop microbial communities from Cojedes, Venezuel. Combined Assembly of Gp0051906, Gp0051904, Gp0051908 | reverse complement strand
TTTCTGGAGATTCTGAATGCAGAGTACACAAAGGTAGCTGGTAATACAAACAAAAGTGATTATTCCTGGTGTTTTGCAGGGCTTCCCTACAAATGCATTCCCGAGTGTGTGTCAGATCACTGTACCATTACATGTTTCTGGGTTTAACAAGAATCTTGTAATAAAAAATTCGTAATAATGACCTGCAGCCTTTTTATGGTGTGATGGCTGCATTTTTTCATCGGCCATTTCACCTGTTTCATGGGTTGTAATTAGATCTGTTAAAAGGGCACCTGAGGAATTCCTGTCTCTACCTTAAAAGATATGTGAGTGGTTACCAGGTGTGTGCTGCACTGCAGGAACCCTGCGTGTATTTTTATGTGTGTAAGCCTATTCATTTTTCATTCCTGTATTGACATTTTTTTCCTCTGTTCGGATAGTGCGAAGTTTATGCATGTGACCAGCAGTAAAATTTCATTGTATGTCAAATGAAGTATTCCAGTCAACCTGGCATAAAAGGATTCAGTGGTGGATACTGTGAGGAAAGAAGATGAAAGGCTCTTTTCATGTTGATGTCACCGTTTCTACAAGTATCAGCTCTAGATTAGTGTTGAGTCAGTGAGTGAGACTGTCAGGCTTGGCTTATTCTCCAGATTGGAAACCTTTTGTTCTTTCAAGAAAGTGATATTTTCACCTGATTGTGATGACTTTGCCTGGTACAGTAATAAAGGGCAATTCAGTCATTAGTGTGTTATAAGGATGACAAGTTTTTATCTTTCCAAGGCAGGTGGAATCATCTTTTTTTTTCTGTATTACATTTTGTTGAATCAAGTAAATGCAAGAGGTGTTTATGGACAAAAAGGAAATAGTCTGAGAGCACATGAATAAGATCTTTGGTACGGTGCTTCCCAAATTGCATATTGAAAGTAATAACTCTTGCACTTTACGGAGAAAGCAATCATAATCCACACATCTCTCTTTTTTTTTTTTTTAAACTTTCATTGCAGGGGAAAAAAGCAACTGGTGCAATGCATATTTGTTTTTAATTCCAGGGCATGGCCAAGGAAGAGACAGAACTGCGGTTTCGGCAGCTGACGATGGAGTACCAGGCTCTCCAACGAGCATACGCCCTATTGCAAGAACAGGTCGGAGGAACATTGGATGCAGAACGAGAAGTTAAGGTCTAAATGGCTTATATTACATGAAAATAAAGGACTGTAATTGTATGGGGGTTTCCAATTTACTTGCTGAGGTTGTTTTCAAGCTAAACTGGGGTCAGCTAGCCCCTCCAGCACGCTGCCAACTGGGAGTGCGGGTGGGGGACTTGGCTGAGCCGGCTGCCACAGTGGACTCCGATGTCTCTAACCCCAGCCAGCCCGTCCTGCCTCCCCCGTGGTGCCGGCTTGCCGGAGGAGCCACCGTTCCTGCAGTTCAGCCTTTTCGCCTCTGATCAGTTTAAGAGAAATTCAGAGAGAATTTTTATGGGGAATCTTTAAAATTAAGCTCTCTTTCTATAAAAACCTAGGACAGATAGCCTTGCACGTATAATGCTTGGTATTTAATTCCTTCTGGATCCTGTGAGATTACATGATTCCTCGTAAAATGTTTAGAAGGATTATAGCTGAGATTCTTAATTCAATTGCAAAGTGTCCTATGCTATTCTGCCTGCCTATCTGCCTCACACAGCCCGTGTAGCTTCAAACATCTGGCGTAAAATGCAAAGTTTATTATGACTATGTGGTATATTACAAGGAGCTGGCAGGACTTACCATGCACAGAATGCAAGGGTGAATACAGTAAATAAAGGGACAAATTCTGTTCTGAGCTGACAGTTTGGAGTCGCGTAGGAGAAATGTAACTGCAAAGTCTCAATTTGGCTCTATATTCACTGTGTGAACGTGTTATCAGGAGCACTTACAGTAGTCCAAGGTGAGGATGGCAGTGCTGGGACATAGCCGTGTCACCCAACCTGGTGCCTCGGAGGGGATGCCCCCGGCAGCCGTGGCACAGCACCACGTGCCACCGAGCTGCCACTGTCCCAGCTCTGGCTCCAGTTAGATGTGAAACAAATGGCCGAGTTCCTCTAGCTGAATTCATTCTTTACAATAATATTTTGGCTTTCCTAGCTATATAACTAGTCTGGTTTTCTTCCGCTGAAAGATTCAAAGAATTAGCTGCTCATTTCACCGCTGTCTCCCCTGGGGAGTACCCCTCTGCCACCCAGGTTTAGCAGCAGCCCTTGTCTCCCAGCGACCTCCCTGTCTGGCAATCACAGATCAGCTCACTCTCTCTGAATGCCCAAAATGCATTAAAACTAATGTTCCCAGAAGCACACGCTCTGCTCTGAGGTGTTAGGGATTGCGTAGGTAAAGAAAAGCGTAGTGAAACAGGACATGCCCAACTTGCAAAGTGACTTGGTTTTACTTTTTCTGTGGTGAGACAGAGAAAACAATGCAGGTAATGCAAACAAACAAGATCATTTTCATTGTAAACAGCAAGATAAATAGCAGATAGATGGTTTGAGGAAGGAAAAAGGTCTATGAAACAATATTTAATAAATAAAATAGCGAACAATAATGATATTTATTCTCCAAAAAACATGTGTAGGAAGGTGGTGTATATTTAAATAAGCATGCAGCTACAAGTATAGTAAAAAATTACACACAGTGCAGTAAGACTGCAAGATAGGGTACTAAATGCATAAGGAGCAACACAGTTTGCTGGTTTGTAACGTTACATATGCAGGGTCCATTCTGAGCTTTTTAACTCATACAAAATGTAAAGGAATCGGGTGTGCCCAGAATTGTGGCATAATGATTTTCATTTGTTTTCATGGAGAAATGGATCTTTGCATTACACTGGCTTTTTTTAAACGCCTTGTTCTAGAATAAGGAAGGCTGCTCACCCCAGACTGTCATAACCAGCTGTAAGAAGCCATTTATATTTTGCTGTCCTACTGCCTACCTGATAGGATGCTGCTTATGTTAATCTCGACCTAAGTCTCAAAATTATTATCCTCTCTTACAGACTTCTTTTTATGATCAATGACTAATGCTGCCTGCTTAGCTGCAAATTTATTCTGCCTAGAACTTCAAAAATTGTTAAAAGTATTTGATGTTTTAAGTATTTTCTGTACCTGTGTTAGCTTCTGCCTTTTAGAGAAAGTTTGATGTATTATTTGTTTTTTTTTCCCTCATTTCCTACAGACACGTGAGCAGCTCCAAGCAGAAATACACCGATCTCAGGCTCAGATAGAAGACCTGGAGAAGGCCCTTGCTGAGCAGGGGCAGGTAACGCGTGCGGCCGGACACCAGCCTGGGTGCTGGGGGCCGGAGGGGCTCTGGAGCCGTGCCTGGTCAGGCTGCTGTCTGACACTGCAGGTGCTAGGGACACTGCAGCGTTTATGGCTGTATAGAATAATCCCAATGCTGCTTTTCAACGGCTGTTTTGCAATTAGTAATTACAATTAGTAAGTACAATTAGTGATTGCAAAACACACGCACTAGGGAAGCAATTACTGTCCATGTCAGTGTGTGCTGTAGTGAGCTACCCTGTACCACCCCCATCACCACTGCACCCCTGTTCTAGGAGATGTCAGTGTAACCCGCTGAGTACTGTGTGAACAGAGGCATTAATTAATTGAAAAGAAAGCACTTAATACATGTGATCTAGCTGGTTTCAGGTAGAGTCAGGCATGCAAGGGCTTTTGAAAACCTCACTCTCCACATTTACATGTGTGGTGTCGCAAACATGGGTCCCCAAAGCCCTGAGCCCCCGTCAGTGCTCACATACTAACTCCCGAAATCCACAGCCGTTAAAGGCCCGTGTGTCGCTGCTGATGGCAGCCCTAATGCTTCGCTTGCTCCAGCGAACGATGCCTGCGTGAAAGGGTCTGTTACAGGAAGGGAAAGCCAAAGTCAGCTGGTAAAGGACGTGTACAGCTGTGAAGTCCAAACAAGTGCAATATCTCCATAGGACACCGAGAATTTCTCTTTACAGCCAGAGAGAAAACGGATTCCCACGCTCATTGCCACTGCTGGAAGCCCCAAAGCACAGGGTCTGCCTGGCACCGAGCGGACAGCCGTGCCCACTAGTCCTCCTCTACCCCTTAACTGTCCCTAGTTTAAAATTGCTCTCTGTTGTTTTATTATGCATCTCCAGAAAATTAAATCAGTGAATAACAGGTCAGTTCCCTTATCCATTTGAAGATGTATGTAAATACTGAGAAAGCATTATGGTAAATAGAGGGAACAACTGTGTTTGGCAAGAAGTTGGTCTGCTTTAAAATCTCACAGACTACCAGTATTTTTGATACCTAGGAGAAAATCGGGAACGTAAAATAAAGGAAGAACATTTATTTTCTCATTAAATGTTTATTTAGTGAATGTAAGAGTAAGCTTTCCTTGCCAGCAGCTTTCCTTTTAGCTCCACAAGATTTTACTTTCTTAAAAGACGAAAAGCAGGTGTTAAATTAGAGGTTAAACATTTCAAGGGAAGGAGGAAGTGCACGGCACAGGCTGTGTATTTTTAGCAAAAACAAAGGGGTTCTCATCATGTGAAAAACTTTGCTGTGAATGTTTTCTTTAAATTCAGAGTAATTTTGTGTATTAGGACTGTTTGAAGTGTCCAGTTCAGCTGTTTGTGTAGTTCACCATGCAGCCTGTTCATGCGATAGCTTGTCAAATCCCCTCAGTCATTGTTTCAAAAAGGATTAATTTGAAATACAATTGAATAATCTATGAAACTGCACTCCAGGAAATTTAGTCTAAATGAGAAAAATGAAGCACATTACATTCAACCAAACATCTACTGAGCTCTGCCTTTTTCATGCCGTTAGGCGTTGTTAAGATGTCTTATTTTTGCTTTGATGTGTTAAGACTTACACTTGGGTAATTTTTAATTTCTGAATTCACTGCAAGGCGTCTGCCTTTGCCTGACTGGCTCATTCAAGGCTGGCTCATAGTCTGTCACCTCGGTCTGACCTTGAGATTCCACTCTGCAAAGCCAGCCCCACTAGAGGTCTTGGCAGGTTTGGGTGCCACTGCAGCTTTTGGTGGGTGACACTCAGCCCCTGGCACAGAGTACATTGTACTCCTGGCTGTTGCATGCCACTTGGATCCCTGTGGACTGCAGTGCTGAGGTCCAAATGTTTGCCATGCGCATACATCCTTGCCAACTGGTGTTAGAAAATTCTCCCTCGTAATGTTCTCCAAGCAGAAAAGGCGCTGGGGTGTTGGGGGTTTCTGCTGCCGGCCGCAGAGCAGAGTGGCTCTGAACGCTCACAGTGCAGTCGTGCGGTCCCTCGGGTGCAGGAGGACCCTGCGCCCACGGCTGCTCCACCGACATCGGGGAGCGTCCTGGCAGCGGGGCGGCAGCTCGAGCCAAGCAGCTCTACTTCACCCTGCAGCACCCTCGCCCTCGGGGCTCGGGTGAGCTGGTCAGCCCTGGCACGGAGGTTACACAGTCCAGAGATGCAGGTGAAGTAGCATAGCACAGGAGAATGTAAAAGGGAAAATGCACCTTCAGCTGGAAGTGTACAGAGTTTAAAACCACCCCGCACCCTGGCATCCAAAGGGGATAAAGAAGCAGGCGCACCTCTAGCCTTGGGGTAGCCTGGAGGGTGAAATACTGCAGGCTGCAAATATCCAGCCCCCAGCTGGAAATACGAGAAATGTTCCCAGGCTGTGTTTAACTTGTGTCTTACTTTTCCAGGCAAAAGAAACCCAACCCTCCCAGAAACATAAAATGTTCCCTGAGAACTTTAAAATAATACTAAATCATTTGATCATTACCTTTCCAGCTTAACCTCTTATTATTGTCAGCGTTACTGAAAAATAATGTTCTGGACTTCATGGCTTTTATGTGTCCATCAAAATAAGAAATTAGCTTCAAAATAACGTTTATTTTGCCTAGTGTTCAGAAATATGCAATTTGTATTCGGTGTAATTGAAATTTAAGACTAACTACATAGCTAGAAATAGCCCTTTTAAAGCAAACTGATCTTTTATCTGAAAGGGGTTTTTAAATCACCGGAGTGTTTCTGTTCCATTTGTATACTACAGACTGTTAAAATAAGACAGAAAGGGTGAGATTTCATATCATAGGAAATGATGGAATTACAATTTCATATGCAATATTATTCTGTCCCTCTTCTCTAGATGTGTGATTTAATGAAATGTTTGCTGCTGTGTTTGAGCTAAACATAGCCAGCTTCACCTACAATATTGGTCATTTCTTTTGCAAGGACATGAAGTGGATTGAGGAGAAGCAAGCGTTGTACAGAAGAAATCAAGAACTGGTAGAAAAGGTGTTCGATGTTTCTATTTGTATTATTCAGATAATATATGTAACTTAAGGAAATGAAGAAGGTGCAGTATTTTAATCTGTATCACACAGCTCTACTGGAAATTATTCATGTGTGATAACAAGATGCTTATAAACCTGCCAGAAAGAGTGGTTTGCTGGCTTTCCCTACTGCACCGTACAATGTTCTGGTCCGAGGTAGCGTGAGGACAGTGGCTCCAGGGAAAAGCTCCATGTTCCCTGGTCACGGGTGCCACGTGTCTCTGCTGGTGCTGACCCCAGGGGGTGGGCTCAGACCCTCAGTGCTCGCGCTGACCCCGGCGTTTGCCCGGCACGGTCGGCGTGCGGCAGATCTCGAGCGACACTGAAACGGTGCTAACGCGTGTTGCTTGATTTTGCAGATAAAACAAATGGAAGCCGAGGAAGCTCGCTTGAAACATGATGTCCAGGACGTGAAGGATCAAAACGAGCTCCTGGAGTTCAGGATCCTGGAGCTCGAAGTGAGCACGTGTTGCAGCCACGGTCCTGCCCCCTGGGCTGTGCGAGCCATGGCCGGGAGCACTGCGGCGATGGGGGGTTGCCCACATTTACCGTGCAGAGCCACACTGCGCTGAACGAGACCAGAGGGTTTGGCACAAAGTGCTAACAGAACAGGAAAGAACCCAAACACCCAGGGATCAATACCGATGTTCTTGATGGGTTTTTCTGGCAGTCTTGCTGCTTAAGTAATTTTGAGACCCAGAAGATTGGCTAGTGATGCATATATAAATTTTGCTATACTCCATATGTTCTGAAAATGCAAAGAGATAAAACCAGAGTGGATCATATACAGGAAAGAAAAAGGACCTTTATTTTCATTGCCAAAAATCATTGCTGTGTCTCACCTCATGCTAATCCTGCAGAGAAGGAAGCGTGGGGCCTAGACCACTGTAGTAACTCCACTGAGCCTTCTGTTTTCTACATCATTAACCTGTATAAACAGAATCTATAAGCTCTTGGAAACTGTTATTGAAGTTCTCCAAAGAGAGGTTAACAAAGCAACCACTTACAAGAAAAATGTAAATGCTGTCTATATTATACTAGGTATAAGTGTATAGTTTTGTTCAAATATATTATGTAGTCAAAGTAATAGGCAAGTGGTCATGACTGGTGCCCAGTGAAGAAGCATGGTGGGAAAATATTAGCGCTCTTAATATGTGCGTCCGCCCTGCTTCGCAGTGAGGTGGAGGCCTTCCCCGCCAGCCCGAGGTGCCATCGCCAAAGCATGTGCTCTGGCCAGAGAAACGGCTCTGGGTCCTGCTGCTGGTGTAAAGAGCCACAGGATGCAGGAGGAGGGGGTTCTGTGCTCGCGGCACCCAAAATAAAGCCACTCCACGACAGCGTTGCTTTGCAGTGTGTTCAGTTAGAGTCGGCCTCCTTCAAACCGTATTTATCAAGTTCTCGGTGAAGCTGTCATTTGTGACACGCCATAGCGGGTAACCACGCAATTAATGTCGTTTCAGGAGAGAGAAAGACGGTCGCCGGCCATCACCTTCCACCACGGTCCTTTTACAGAGGGGAAAAGCCCTCTCCAAGTCTACTGCGAGGCAGAAGGTGTAACAGTAAGGGATTCTGGTTTCGTATTTTCCTTTCCTTAAATAAAATCAGACGCTCCGTTCTGACTCCTGGTTTTCCATTTCTCTCTTGTTAGGACATAGTAGTAGCAGAGCTGATGAAAAAACTGGACATTTTAGGGGATAACGCCGTAAGTGTATGTTCCTTTAATAAATTGTGCATGCTTTGGGAAATGTTTGTCCTCATGTTAAGTTAGCAAAGCCTTCTTGGTTTGCTGCTGCACAGCCTGTCCTCCCTGTGGCCAAAGTACTGGGCTACGAGCTAAGCGTTTTCTGGCTTTTTAAGGTTTCGTTAATAGCATTCTGATGAGTGCCATGCAGGATCTTGATGTCACAATATTGCCTTTAATTTTCCAATGGTTTGGAAAATCATTTGAAACTTTGATGTTTGTTTTTTCTGGCCACTGTTCACACATGGTTTCTTTATTTGCTTACTCTGCATTTGCTTTGCTTTCGCATTTTAGCAGCTGTCTGTTTTTATTTTGTCTAATAACCCATAAACCTTTGGTAGTAACCATGGTATTAAACAGAAAGTTACAACAGCAGCATGAAAAGAAGAAGTGAATAAGAACTTTGAAAGTGTTTCTCCTTTAGCAAATGGAAGCGGATAAGTACACATATAGTGATGTGTATAGAGGAGTTATATGCCCTTCTATATTGTTTTCCTGTCCCGTAGCTGTCAGCAGAGCCCCAGAGCCTCTGTGGCTGTGAGGGGCAGAGAAGAGCAGAGCCCCTCTCTAGCCCGGGGTCTCGCAGAGCCTTTGGCCCTGGGAGACCCCACCACCGACATCGGGCCCAGAGAAAGCTCCCCACCGTTCTCACGGCTCCTCACCTGAGCTGGCCCAGCTGTCCCCCATGCCTCTGCAGCTTGAATACCAGCAAAACCGCCATCCCCAGGGCTAAGGGGCAGCCTGGAAGGGAACCCGCATCCACCTCCCCAGCTAGACCAGCTGGGCCATCACGTCTCCACTGTCCCCAGTCTCTGATGTCTCCACGGCCTGCCCCACAAAGTCAAGCCAGGAGGCAGTGGAGGAACTGAAACACACTGAAGCAATTAATAATCTTCACCACTGTTGCAGTTAATGATATTCACACTGGCAGGAATATGAAGGGTCCTAAAATCTTTTGTGTGCAAAGAATAAAAAAAGGATACGCACAAGTTTAATCACCAGTAAGCTAAGACTGACCCTGCTGGTGTCTAGAAAGATAATACCCATTAATCTATTAATCCCTGTAGTAATGTTGTCTAGCAATGTGCACTGCCTGTGTGCAAGTGATTCTGTCCTTTTCTGTGCATTTTCTCACTTGCGTTTCAATAAAGCCCCCCTGGCAGCTTCTGTCTGCTTCCCTCTGAACTGGCATGAGTTAAACATTGCTTTGATAAGGCAAACCCTTCCGAGAGCAGCTCTGGGAGCAGAGCAGAAGCAGCGGCCGGAGGGTGCTGCGGGGTCGCTGGGGACAGGCACAGAGAGGGGCTGTGGATCACAGATGCCTCCGCTGCCCCCCGGACAGGGGAGCCAGGTCGGGGGTAACTCACAGAACAGGGAAGAGCACCGTTAATGTTCTGTGTGGATGTTTGTATGTCTAAGGTAATGTAGCTTGTTTAAAAAAAAAAAAACATTTATGGAAGAGACAATTCTCAGGGGTCCTCAGGAAAGGTCTGCTCCCATCTCTGCCAGGTAGCAATTTCATTGTCCCCAGCCTCGTGTCTTAAATTGAGATCACCATAGTCACCCTCATCGACTTCCTAATCACTGTGTGGGAATGATATCTAATGACGCTCTGGAGCTGAAAAAATACGGAGCCCAAGCTGGAAGGATTCACTTCTCGTACTGTAGGTGTGGTCAGAGTTTTGGGATGCAATGCAGAACATAGCTTCAATACATTCTTTAAAAAAAAAAAACAACAAAACATGGATTGCATAGCTAACATCTTAACAAATGTTTTCCAAAATCAGGACTTGGCCCTGCAAAATAAGGAGAGTGTGTTAACCTAGCGTGCATATAATGAAATACAGAGGACTTAAGATTACATCTCTTTTCTTAATGGCACATCATGCTAAGCTTGATCGTGTCTTGTGTAACTGTGTGTTTATTCCCTTTTGGGGAAAAATAGATCCAGTGTCAACACCTTTTTTTTTTTGGTTAAATGTGAGTATTTTAGAAGAATTAACTGTATGTATGATAACAATTCAGCATGAATAGTTACTATTGTTTTTACAACGACGTTACATTACAATACTAATTTTCTTTGCCTTAGTTTATTATTTAATTTCATATTTATTTAATACAGCAGTGGCCCAAATAGTGGATTAATAGCAAGACACTGGGATTTGTTGTAATTGTATTCTGCTTTTGGTGCAGAATCTGACCAATGAAGAGCAAGTAGTTGTTATACAAGCAAGGACAGTTCTCACGTTGGCTGAAAAGGTAATAAAAACTGCATCACTCATCAGTAAATGTGTGTCATGAAAGCATCTGACCCCCCCAGAATAGCTCACTTGAAGACACTGGTGATGTAAATGATAGTTTCATCACAAAATGCCCTGAGTTTTTATGTGGAATTACTCTTGCACTAGTTTTCGCCAAAACAGACACTAACATGCAGGCAATACAGACAGACATTGCGTATTTTAAAATGTTACTTAATTTGCAAAATGATGCTAGAAGGTAAATGTCTAGGCTTTTAAATGCTTTTTTCCGTCACTGATTTATATAAAAGAAAATATGTAATAGTACAGTTGGGTTTTCCTCTTCTATTTAGTGAATTAAATAAGTACTTGCAGTGTGTGCTGACTCACCCCGGAGTCACAGTGAAAGCTGAATACGCAGGCGTGCTGCCTCTGCTCTTTAGGCTTAAGCACCTGATCTCTGTTTTCGTGCACAGTGGCTACAGCAGATAGAAGTGACGGAGGCTGCGCTGCAGCAGAAGATGCTGGATCTGGAGAACGAAAAGGTAGGGAGAGACGAGGGGAGCGAGCCAGCGGAGAGGAAGCAGGAGGGGCAGGCGCGTTAGGGCCGCGGCCGTTGCACTGACTGCCCCTTGCTTCTGGCCCCAGGAGCTGTTCAGCAAGCAGAAGGGCTACCTGGACGATGAGCTCGACTTCAGGAAACAGTCCTTGGACCAGGCTCACAAGGTGAGGGAAACCAGACTTGACTGAAGGACGCAATCTTGATTAACTTACCTTGTGCAATATGTGTAGTCTGTTCTCTGTAGAAAAACTCTGTTCATGGAGTGACCCGAGAACTGAACAGGCTGAATTTTAAACAAACTATACCCTGGGCTAACAGTGAGTTCCCTAGGAACCAAGTTCCTTGTGTTTGCATGGTCCTTGCAGGGTTAGGACCTAAATACTGTTTTAATAAAACACAAATGGCAATTTAGCAGAGGTTTTGGTAAATGACTGAGAAGAAAATAATGTTTTCAGTAATTTCTCTTTTCCTTCCACAACACAAATCTTGACCTAGACATTTCCTTAGATCTTAGATTGCAGCCTCTGTAGCTGAAAAAGCTGGAGGCATTATGTGATTCTGTAAATTTGAAATGAAACTGCTTTTAGATTGGGTTCCTCATTAGCTAATCCTAACCCATTTCTTCAGTCATCAGCTGTCTTGTTTCCTTCAGTTAGAGAAAAGTTCAATATATGCTCAGGAAAGACATAAATGCATAGATTTTCATATCAATTTATCTCATTTTTCAGTTGCATTTAAATCTTGAGCACAGTTACACTTTCTGAGATGCAATGAGTATTTATGCCTCTCTGTCATACCCACTGTCTATTTGTATCTCAGACCATTTGGGGGAGCTTTTACTCAGCACACTTTCTGTTCCTGTAAGGACGATTTTTAAGACTGATTCTGCCAAATGCTGAGCTGTCTGGAACCACGGTCTATGCAGAGTGGAAACTCTGGAAATTACACAAGCCCCTCGTACCTGCAGTCTCAGCCTTAGCGCCAGATTATCTCCTGCAGCCTGGAGCTGCTCTGAGAAGCAGTTTGGTGCAGCCAAAGGCTGAGCCTGTGGGATTCATCTTCAAAGATAAGCCCTGAGAGAGGTGAACTTCTGGGTCTTGGGTGAGTTCTGAAACAGATCCATAAATCTGAGTATGCGGAAACTTGCAACAGCAGCGGGGTGGGAAAAAATCATATGGCTTCACTTGAAAGTCCTGGAAACATTATGGAGTCTGCAGGAGAGCTCAGACACGGAGCTGTGGCTGTCGATTAGGGGATTACGTGGCACCCCTGCGGCTATGGCCAGCCACTCGCTCTCCATCCATGAGATGGATCTCCAGTTCCGGGATCCCAAATTCCCAGCAACGAAGGATCTGAAAGGTCCTGACAACAACTACTACCTGCTGCTTGGCTCTGCTGCCCATGGAGAAGGAACGAGTGTAATGAACATGTTGCAGCCCATGCAGAAGTAGCTGAGGGTTATTTGTATTTTCCTTTGAATGCGTCACGCGAGTGTCCCCAGGCAGAGCGACGGGCTTTACTCCGGGGCACAAATGCAGCCTGAAAGCAGCAAGCAAGCTTTGTTCTGCCCCAAAATCTGAGTGGCAAAAGCTCTTTTTATTTCTATAATTTGTCTCACTTCCATGTTTCCTTTGTGCCCCTTGAGATGAGGAGCCGCTAATCTTCCCCCGCTAGCTGCAGCCAACAAGATTACCAGCTGTAGCTGCTAAGCTTTTTGCACGGTTTTCACTCCGTTTGGTTGCTGGCGGGGGATTGTGCTCCAAGAAGCACTTGGCTCACACAGAGACTCCTGCCACTGCTGCTGCTCTGGAGACGGTGAATTTCCCCCCGCTCGTCTTCCTTCACGAGTCAGTGTAACCAGAGAGGGGTAACGGCTGTGGAACGGTCTGGGGCCCAGCAGAAATGCGTGTCTCAAATAACAGCGTTTTGTTGAGACAGTTACAGCTAGCAAGGATGTTGGCGTTATTTTTAAAAGTGAAAGCAGAATCTTCTTCTGAGATCTGATCTGACCTTCCCCACAGAGATACCATGGTTGCCATCTTTCAGTTATCATCCGTATCCGTGACTCCTGCAGTGATGTTGTCTTTGTAAATGCTTCTGTTCTGTCCCGACTCTGCTGAGACACAGTGAGAAAACGGCACCAGCGGCCTCAGCTGGAACAACTGGTCCATTTTGAACGGAGCTGAATTATCACAACAGACATCCATGGCATTTTCAAACAGCCTGTTTAGAGGTTCAGGCTGCACTGTTGCTGCGTTCCTCTTCTCCTGAAGCCACAGAGAGCTCTGCGAGGCACCACCAGCTTTGGAGAGGGTGTGCAAAGGTGCCATCATTTGCTGCTTTGTCTCTTGCTCTGTATCAAACTTGCTAAAAAAGATTTTGTCTTGGTTTTGGCTTGCGTGAAGGAATAGCATTCATCTTGGCCTTTGAAGCAGAAGACATTGTCTGGTGAGGTCACCTGCTCTAGGAGGGTACCAGGCTTGGCCACCCTGGGGAATCGTTGCCAGTCCGTTTCCTACACGCTTCTGTATCTCAGTAAATCTGTCTTTGTGCAGGAGACATTTTCTGATGCAGTGAAGTAAAGGCTCTGCAGTCCAAGACTGCAGGAACAGAGCCCAGCTACCAGATACATTTTCTGGAGCATAAAGCCTCTTGGAGCTGACAGGCCTGCCAGAGGAAGTGCAGGGAACACCTTCACACGGAGCATTTAAGCTAGCTGGTAGGAAATGCTGCGAGCACACAACAGGGAGTCCTTCATTTCTGGCAGAAGTATGACCTCTGCTGCTGCGAACAGAATGGCTGGGAAGGGTGGCCTGAAAGACTGAACATTACGTTTTAAAAATATCTGTAATTCACAAATAAGTCTTTTATGAACCTCTTTCCTTTTTCTCTTTTCCCTTTCCTTTTCTTTTTTTCTTTTTGCCTTTTCTCCCCACGGCCATCTCCCCATCTCCAGAACGGAGAGGTTGGGACCCGTACATTTTTGGGAGGCAGAGTAGGCTGGGCCCAGGGGCCGTCCCAGCTGCAGTGCTGCTCACAGCCCCACAGCGCAGAAGCAGCCTGAAGCATTTTCCCCCTGGACCGAGTTTTCTGCGCTGTCTTACGTGGGATGCTCAGTGCACAACCCCTCTGTCTCTCCCGTTGCCTTACCAGGGTAGGATTTTCAGTTCCTCACAAAATCCTCATGCAACCAGAGACAAGGTCAAGCTGACAGCCTTATATTGTTTTTGATTAGCAAATTCTGGAATTAGAAGCCATGCTCTATGATGCCCTGCAGCAAGAAGCTGGAGCCAAAATTTCCGAACTTCTTTCAGAAGAGGAGAAAGAGAAACTGAAGAGCGCCGTAGAGCAATGGAAGCGGCAGGTGATGAGCGAGCTCCGGGAGAGGGACGCCCAAATCCTGCGAGAAAGGATGGAGCTCATTCAGCACGCACAGCAGGTAGGTGCCGGTGCACGGCCACGGCAGGATTCGGGGCGGGACGGTCCCTCCCATGGAAACGTAATGAGTTTGTGAGCACCAGCCTCTCCTCACAGAGCTGTACCAGAACTGGCTGGTCCGGGGGCCAGATTTCGATTTGCCTTGGGTGATCCCTGCAAACACAGCATTTTGATTTTCGTTGATCTGTCACGCACTGTGACATTCACGAAGGACTCGTCTACAGCTTAAAACGCCATTTAGTTTTTTTAGAAGCACAGCACATACAATTTATATCTCCAGAAATAATGCGTCTTCTGGGTACATCTGTATTTGGTTGGTTAATAAATATTTTTTTATTTGAAATCTGACAGAGAATTAAAGAGCTAGAAGAAAGAATTGAAGGCCAAAAAAGACAAATAAAAGAGTTAGAGGAAAAGGTAAGGTAATGCAGATGAAACAGTTATTGTATGTGCACATGACCATATATTCATTTCACCTTGGTTAAGAAAACAATCTTAAAAAATAGTTTGTGTTTGTCAGTGCAGTGAGCTAATGTGAGAGCGCTCCAGGAAACCATTTTGCATTTGCATTAGTGCCCCTGAGAAGGAAAGGTTGCCAGGTTAAACTGAGTCTTTCCTTCTGTTATCCTTCCGTAAAACCCGAAACACAGGACTTGGCAGGGGTGGAGGGGCCCGTCGGCCCCAGGAAGGGCGTGAGGGAGAGCTGCTGGCTGGCAGGGGGATGAGGTCTCGCATGTGCTCCGGGGAAGGAGCCAGGGATCTGCTTTCCCTCCCTCCCTCCTGTCTCCAGCACTGGCGTGTGCAGCTGCACTGGAACGAGGAGCCTCCCTCTCCTCCCCTTTCCTAACCTGCCACCCCAGCAGTCACTGTCACCGTCGTTGATGTCATCGAGCCTCCTCCTGTCAAGCCATAACTGTTGAATTTTACTCTAAAATTACCCTTGTCTGAAGCCATCTATTTCTAGAGAAATAGAGGAGAGAGCTTGTTCAGGTACAACAGGGACTGAACTGGACTTTCACCTGAAACTAAACCCAAACGTTAGCACTCTGGGTCTGGGGATTTTTTTTGAAATATCAGAAGAATTCAGCTATTCTTTTTTCTTCCCCGTTTTTCCTGAGCCCTTGGCTGCAACTGAGCTGGGCTCCGCTGGGGCAGGAGGCGACTCTCCTGAGTCCAAGGGTTGCTGGGCTCTGGCTGAGCTGAGCTGAGCCCGAGCCCTCGGAGCTTACTTCATACTTTATATTTCTTTTCAAATGAGA
>Ga0181612_105973_pt1 | contig 15564 bp, 11 predicted proteins | sample HoacroProtozoa21_FD_119630 | JGI IMG/M metagenome (GOLD analysis project Ga0181612, IMG submission 119630) | Hoatzin crop microbial communities from Cojedes, Venezuel. Combined Assembly of Gp0051906, Gp0051904, Gp0051908 | reverse complement strand
GTGGTGCAACACTAGAACAGGTTGCCGAGAGAGGTGGTCAATGCCCCATCCCTCGAAACATTCTAGGCCAGGTTGGACGGGGCTCTGAGCAACCTGACTGAGTTGATGACGTCCCTGCTCACTGCAGGGGGGTTGGACTAGATGACCTCTAAAGGTCCCCTCCAACCCAAAACATTCTATGATTCTACAAGAGAAAATTCTGTTTCAAACTTCTACAGGCTATCATCAGCTAGAATGACTATTCGCATTTTAAAAATTATTTTACTTTTAAAGATCAAGTCCATGATGTTAAACCATGAAGTCAATGAGCTCAGAATACCATGGCTGAGCATTGTATTTCTGGAGGCTATGTCTGCACATGCTAGCAAATCCAGTGTAGTGATTTTCAAATATTTTGGTTTCATTGTTTTTAATCTGCAAGTCTTAGTTCAATTATTAACGCTAAATGCTTAGTGCAAGTATTAAATGCTACAGAGAAATGAATTTATAGAAATTTAATATACACTGGATTTATATTTTATTTTGTTAGCTAATTGAGTTGAGATTTGGAAAAAAGAAAAGGGGGAAACTTCTAACATATACACTCAAATCCTGCTGCCTCAGGGAAATCTCATATCTGCATTTTTTTTTAATACAGAAACTAAACAATTAAGAACTTTCTTCCACTGTTTAATGCTTATGGCAGGTCTTCAGCGGGGTTCTTCCTTTTGCTTTCTTGTTTCCTGCAGTTACAAGTTCTGTTTCAGTCATATCGGTCATATTGCACGCTGCTGCATTCAGAGCACACGAACATCAGCTTCCATTCCACATGTACTGGAGAGCATGAATTATTTTATGCATGCTGAACACACAAGTCAAGAGGCTTGAATGAAAGTTTCTTTTTCTTTTTTTTGGTCTTAAACTGCATCAAATCTCTATGAATGCATTTAAGTCCTTAGAAATTCTATTCTTTTGCCAGACAGGTTACTGGAAGACATAATACTTTATAAACATCAACCTAGGGACTTCAATGGAGACTCTCAGGTTACTGTAAGGCTTTTCAATACCCACATTTCCCCGATTTCCTTAATCTGTGGCATTTCTTGAAGAATGCTGTCTTCAAGTAGAAACGCACTTAGAAGTCACTTCCCAACTACTTCCTCTTCTGCAAAGCTACATTCCTGAAATCTGTGTCTTCTACTGCAAGTTTCTTTCTCCACAGCACTACATCAAATACGCACATGATACTTTAATCAGGAATTGAGTATTTCACACTTGCAAAAAGAAATGCACTCTCAGATAAGGCTGCATTGCCTTCAAATGGTGAAGAGTCTACTAAACACTCAGCCTTTATTTGTTTGAATTGCAGCTGATTTGATCTTCAGCAGATGTGGAAAGAGACATTTCCTCAATTCTAGGACGTTTTGACGCTGGGGGATTTTGAAGACTGTCTTCCGATGGTAACGGCCTCTCTGAAACAGGCAGATAGGGAAATTCACTTAAACTAAGTAAATGCAGATTAAGAAAGTAAATTCGTTTCCTGAATTCACAAACAATTCAGCACTCACCAAAACCCTCCCCAACGCTGGTTGGAGAGTCTAGCACCTGAAACAATGATGTGCTGCAAGTACAAAGGTCTTTAAAACCCAGCTGTATGACCTGAAGCACATTACATCCAAGTGAATTTACTCTTCTCGGTTTCAGTGTCAGCTAATACGCCCATTACTATAAAAACTGTAGTGACATACTGTCACATAAGCAGCTGCCCAAGAGCAACTGCAGTGAGAACACGTTACATATTGTCAAATGCACCTTTCAAACACATCAACACCATGAAGAACCTGTAGAATCTGCAAGCAGGTTTAGGTTTGTGCTTGTGTTATAAGCTTATAACTCATAACAGAACTCTATAATGAAAAGTACTGACTGGCAAAAGACTTTGCTGGACATCAACAGCCGCAAAAGCTTACCATGTTCCTGTTCTGAGGAAGCAGGTGTAGGAACTGTATCTGTACATGCAGAGGCTGGTGTATCTGGCTTCAGTGGAATCAAGCTTACTCTCCTTTAAAAGAGCAGAAACAGTTCAATTGCTTTAAAGCCATCATTTCCACAAATACTTTATTTAAAGATTTACTTCAGACAGAATCAGTTAAATTTAAATGTAGTTTAGATGTATTTTACTTAGATCTTCATCTTAGGAAACAATAAATGCACCAAGTCCCACACCCATGACCGCACACACTGAGGATCTGTCTAGACTTGCACTCTTTACTTCTTGAAGTATTTCTTGTCAGAAGGGTATTTAAATAGTTCTTGTCAGCTGAAGGCTTCAGGTACCATCTTTGTACAGAAAATGACACCTGAAGACAGACACCTGCTGCTGCCTTATCGACAAGGCATAATGGTCAGGTTAACTTTGCTACTGCGTCACATTTCAGATGGGAATACAAAAGCTGTGCGTTCAGGAGACATTTTGACCTTACAAGTTGCAGTACAGCTGGAACAAAAAGTTCCATGTCAAGACAGTTACCACCAAGACACAGGGCTGGGAATTCATGTCTAAACCCCAACCCTTTAAATGTAGCACAAGCACAGTTTCTCTTGGCCTTCGTATTTATGACTGGAAACGGCAATATAAATCTCACCTTGGCGTCTTGCTCCATGCTTGTAAAGTGTTGAGAGTAATCCTTCTGGGCTGGTTTACTTTAGTGCTCTGGCTGGCTGGCTGGCTGATTTTCCTCTCATCTGAGGATGAGACTGGAACATTTTTTATGCCAACAGGTGTGGAAGGCAAGTCCTTACTGGTAGCTGTGGGTGTTCTAGGTTGGAGGGTGGGAGTGCTGGGATCAGTGATCCTGCTGGGAGGAGTCCCCTCTGTCAGCCTAGAGCCCGGTGAAACGACTTTGTGCGACTGGCTCTTTTTCACTTTCTTCTCTGTTGCACCAGGAGTCCTGACATTTATCTGCGGCTTCTCCTTCAGTGGTATTCCCAGCTCATCCTTCTCAAAGGTAACAAATGAACAGTATCCATCCGTGGAAGAAATTGCAAGAAAGGCTCCATCGCTGGACCTATTTGAGATTATTTTTTTTCCATTAAGAGGAAAGGTCAGAACTTTTCTTCACCCCTCACCTCCAATGCACTATACCTGTCTTTTCCTCCTCCCTTCCCCAAGTACATGTATACATTTAAATAAAACTGCGGTCAAGTGTAAGACATCCAATTCAATGAACAGAAGATCTTCAATTCTGGCCTTCACATCCGATTTAATCGTTCTGGTGTTGTCTGTGATCCTCCGTAATATGCTGCTGCCGGCACCTGCACGCATTTGAACTGCCACAAAGTACAGTACAATTGCAGGTACGCAAATATTCAGCCACAGTTTCTGAAATATTGCTGAACTCTCCTCATTCAGACCAGCAGAGCAGCTCAAGCTCTCTGGCTGTGCTCCTCGTGCTAAGTAGAGGCAATGCTCAGAATCACTGTGGTGCTCGCCTGAATGGGGCCTTCGCGCTCATTTCACCAAGTAATGTCTATCACTGATTAAAATCACTTGAATTTCTACTCTCTTACACTCCCCTCCTCCTGGCACACAATGGTTTCCACAGTGTCTGAGCATCAACTATAACTTCTGCAAAAGAGGCCTCCATGTGGTCCTCAGCTTAGGTATACTGGCTAGAAAGCTGTGAGAGAAGAAGCCTTGGCCAGCAGAGGGGTGTATCCTGATTTCAAGAGTTAGGTTTAATTCGCAGCTCCAGTTCTGACTCCCCGCACCAAGTCAGACAAATTACTTAGTCCCGTACATGAAGAACCACCAAGCAGAATTTGACCAGGATACAGACACCGGAACGCAGAGAGATAACTTCCGAAGCCTCCAGATAACTTCATTATTACCAGTTACACTGCCTGGACAACGAGTACTGTTCACAGGCACCCAGTACATTAGCTTTCATAAAAATGGTCATCTGCTTGTCCTCAGAGTGCTTGCACCTTGCTTCCCAACTGATAAAGGAACCATAATTCTCTCGTTTACAGGGGAAAAAAAAGAGGCAGCTTGCCATTCAGACACTGCGATGCCAGTGAACACGAGTGTCATAAATGAAACATAAAAATAAAGCAAGACATAAGATGTGCAGAACTTCAAGATGTCAAAAGTACATTTCCATCACAACAAATCTAAACAATGTAACAATTACCTACCAGGAAAGGTCACTCAGGGTGTGATAGTGTATGTTAGAAACATAACCAAATGGGAAGGACTGCTCAGTATCATAAAAAAGCACAGAATCTTCTGAAGCAACAGCAAACACCAATCGATAGGGCAGATTAAATAGATCAGGAGCTGACTTCTGACTGATTTCACCTTGAACGTAAAGAAACGAACACACTGAGAATTCTCTCTTGTATTTATTGTAAGGTAGTAACTGCACTAGCTTAGTCATGAATCTAAATAAAGATTTCATTATTATTCAGTATCAAGATAACAGCTGAGAAGACAGCACTTCTACAAAGTGTAAAGCTTAATGTCAAGCACTAACATTTCTGTTGCTTGAAGTTTGCCCTCTATTGTCTCAGCTTAAGACAGCGAAATGGGAGGAAGCTTTGTCCATCTGGATTGCTATTATTTTGTTTTGTAAAGTTTGTCATAAAGTTTTCCAACTGAAAATTTTCAGCATATTTATATGCACTTTGGTACAAAAGTCCAAACAAACACACCTTACAATAATAGTGTAAATCAAGGTCACTATAAATTTCTGTAGTATATTTATACATACAGAGTTATATTTTGTATGACTCAGTCAAAAGAATGGATTTATCTCTCTTCGCGTTATCTTGTGCTCAGCTCCTAGCTAGTCTTTTCATTGCAACATTAATTCTTTGCAAGGCCAAATTATTCCCACTTCCACTGGAAGCTGAGTGCTAGCTAGCTGCTTTCAACAGTTCCTAGTATACAGAGCTCAGTTCTACGATGATTATGGAAACTATGCACTAAAACCGAAAGGCCATTAACATTCACATAATGTAAGGTACTTGCATCTAGAGATTTCTAGACTACCACAGATCTTCACTTTTCTGGGTGTATGCTGCAGAAACTAAACACTCTGTTTAGAGGAGCTGCAGAGACCAGCAGCAGACACTCGTTTCATTACTTTGCTACACACCATTACAATGGATATAAAGATTATGATGAAAATACAGAACACTACAGGTAATCGCTAAATCCTGTAAAGAATACCACAAATTGACCTTCTTTGCTCTGCCTTTTCACCAGAGGAAGACCGGTCTTATCAAAATGTAAACACTCCTGCACCCACCGGGCTCACAATAATGCTGAATTTCAGTCTCTCGTGCAACTTCATACAATCCTTTCCCCACCACAGAACTCCTGTTCTGGCCAGTAACACCAGCACTGCCTCAGGTTCAGCTTCCTTGAATAAGCAGCAATGGTTGCTGCAAACTACACCAACTCTCTGGTGCTTCTGTGATGTGGGTAGTTGAGATTAACAGAAAATATTTCACTGAGTCGCACCTTTAGTGCTAGGCCAAGTTATCTGCTTTTACTCACAAAAAGGTTAATAGCTAAAAGAAAAATATTAAAGTGTTTCTGTAGCCTAAGAGGCCAAGTAAGATCATTTATCCACCATATCAAAAGCTATTCACAAGGTACTTAAGGTGAATTCAGGGTCTTAGAATGAGGAAATGGCTTCTAAGATGTGGTACAACGTTATCTTAACAGAATGTTAAAAGGCTAGGGCATAAAATAGTAAACAGCCACATTGACCTTTTCACATATTTGCTGTAAAATCACACTCCCTGAAGGATTTACAGTACCTTTATTAAACGTTCGTCTCAACTCAAAGTAGACTGGGCAGCAGCGAACAGCAAGAGTTGCCTTTCCAGGACATGGCAGATGACCCACGGGCCTTTTATAAAGAATCAGTACTTCAGAAAACAGCATTTTTAATTTTTTTTTTAAATAAGATGATATTTTGATCTTATTAAACTCTACCTTTTAAGATTGTTTCTGGAGAAAACATATGTGGTATTTGTTACATTTTCTCCTGATTCAACACAGCCAGCTGTGAAAATAAAGGTTCAAACATTACTCATCAACTCAAAAAGGTACTGACTACACACTTTATGTCCATAAACATTCTGCTTCTTAGGCTTGTCAGATGGGCAAGAGCTGTGCAAGCTGAACACAACTTAAAAAGGCATCCCAAGTATTTATTTAATGTTGGTTTTGTTTCCCTTATATACTTCCCCCTCAAAGCTTCTTTTTGATGTTGCCAGACACCTATAAAAGTGGTGCTTATATGGGCAAACTGATCCCCTCCTTGCAATGTTATTTTTACTATGACTGCAGAATGTTCTTATGAAAGGATACCAAGAGAGACCAGTCAAAAGAAACCACTCGTTATTCTTCATTTCTGTTTTAACAGAGCTGTAATGTTGCAATTTACATGTTTCAGTTCAGAAAAATGCCATAAATATAATTTTTATCACAGAAGAAAGTTGATGTTCTGGACTGCTAACGGAAGAGTATTGTGGAGTCTGTATTTTCTTCAACAGAAAGAGTAAGGAATGGCATAATTAAGATAAATAAGCATCCTCTAGCAGTTTGAAAGCAATCCTGATGTACATTCAAACTACAGCATAATAGACACAATGTGAGTTATGGTACACACATTCTCACTTACCTGGAGTCAGTAAATAGGAGCCATCAGGAGTAAAACTGAGCCTGCGGAAAAATGACTTCATGCTGTCATCATGAAACATCCGATAGCTCCTTGCCTGTAACATTGAAAATATGATTGCGCAAAGTGCCATGAACATAACAGCTGAAATCCAAGTGAGAAAAAAAGCATTCAGTTGTACAATCCAACCTGATGGAACTTTTAAAATAAAAGATAAATGTTTTAAAAACCATGGCTCCTTCAAACTCACTTTCTGCTGTGCTATAAATTCTTTACAGCTAAGAAAAACAGTCCTTGATCCCTCTTCAACCACTAATCAAAACACTCCAAGAGCATTCACATTAGACCAGTAATCAAAAAATAGTAATAAACTGGAGAATAACATCATTCAACAGTCAATGTAAAAGCCTGTACCTTAGGCATTTAATTTCAACTCTAGTATTAGAGGTTTAAGGAGAACTTCTATGATGGCAAAACGCCCTCTCTCAGGCCTGTTCTTTAGTCTCTGTAACTGTTACAGATGTTTTCACAAAAACAGAAAAGCAATAGAAGGGATTAAAAACGTTATAGCCGGCTTGGAGGTGTTATTTTACCATCACTTAGAACTGTTTCGGGGGAAAAGAGCTCTTTGTTTTCCCTCTTAGGGTTAGAGAGAATTTCCTAAATTTTCCCCAATTCATTATTTCTTAAAAGTCAGATGATTTTTTTGAAAATTTCAGGCTGCTGACTTTAAAATATTATTGCTATGTCATAACCATTAATAAACTTACAGCTACTGACAGACATTTTCGAAGCTTTTCCTGTTAAGAACTCACTACGCATACTATTTTTTCCACACTATTTTTAACATTTACAACCAAAGACAACGTGTTACTACATTAATCAGCTGAACTTGCAGAAGACATCAATAGCAGCAGGCAGTGTTCTTAGCCATTTCCGTAATGTTCGAGGAAACCTGAAGTGGTCTCTATTTACAAAATGAAAAGGTGAATCTGATCTACAAATTACTTGAAAATACTTGCCCCTCTGGTTTCACAGAATAGAACAACTCATGGCACCCAGCACATTCTTCAGTACCATTAGTAGCAGAACAACGTACCTCTCCTTCAGCTCCTGATCCAGATGGCATCTTGGTAACATTGAAAGCTACACGCTTGGTTTGCGTGTTGTACACCCGCAGGACCCTACGTGGTGGAGAGCACAGTTAGTTGTGAACAGCCTCCTCTCACCCCAAGTTTCACACAGCACTACAGCACCTCACTTCTCAGTCAGGACTGCCAAATGCAAATGACCATCACACATTAATTATAACTCTGTTCATGAGACACCATCGGGTGTACATGTTTTGATGGCTAAATAACCAATGAATCACTGACAATTATTTGACTCAATAAGGTTTGTCAAGTACCAGTATAAGCATTCGTGGTGCAATGAGGGAATTAGTGGACTGTGAACGGCCATGCCATTCCTACCTGTGTCGCAGAAGCCAGTATGTTCCTGTGGAGTGGGAACTCCCCTCAATTAGCTACATCTCTATGCTTCAGTTTCCTTTGGAATAAATGAAAACTGGGGTATGTCTCTGTGCAGAATCCTGGAACACCCCTGACTTCATCTCATTAAAACAGCAGGTAGCCTAAGCAAACCCAACTGCTCGTCCCACCACCCTGTCTTTTCTGCCAGCTCTGACCTTCACTGAGTTAAGTTGGTTTGTTAGGCTGGCAGAAAACCAACGTAACAAAAACCAGATAGCTTTCTGCTGATTTAGTGTGCTGAAACAGCTCCACAAAGAGTCCTGGACAGAGCTAGCAAAGAGAAAACAGAAGGCCAGGCTGTGGCAGACAGCTAGAGACAGTTGTGGAACTACTGGCTCTGGATGTCACACAGCTAAGCTGGTCTGCCGAAAGGTGGAAGAGGTCTCCGCACCTTGGGCTGATGAGTGCCCAATCCTGGCAACTGGCCCAGCTCCTGTTAGACTCCCGCAGAGCTGATGATAGTTGCTAACCTTGCAGAAAAGTGTCTGAAACCTGAGGGGGTGTGAGATTTCCCCTCTTCAGATTAGTTCAGGACCTTGCTTGCAACTTCAAGAAAAACTTGTGCATCATTCTATTACTTGTGTTTCACGTCTGTTCATTTTAATAAAGGCACACAAATCTCACATAACAGATTATCAGAAGGCAGAGGCTCATAATGACCTAGTTGCCATTAACTTACCATTTCTCTATTGCAAATCTTAAATCAAAAATACTTTTCCACTATTACAGCAATTTTCCTTGCAGCGGGTACCAGATGACGTGCATTTATTAGCCAGCTGCGAACCCTTCAGAGCAGCACACATGCCCTGAACAGTTTAAGCTCAACTCAAAGTTCTGACAAGGGCCAGGTTTATGAAGTGTGTGTTTTGCTTTCCCAATGACATCACTTACGAAACTGTTGGTGATGGAGGGAGCGAGAGGGCAAAAGAAAGATACCAGTGGAAAAACATTTTAACTGATTTCTCAACCTGTTTATATCTTTCTGTAGAACGACAAGGATGAACTTGTTAGTTCTTTAACAAACTGAGAATGTAGCACTCTCTTAAGATGTATTTAGTATCTCTAATGACCAATACCATGAAAACTTATTTCCTGAAGAAAAATTTCTACACAAGTTTACGTAAACTTATTTGCTCCTTAGAGAGGACGCTCAGACTTCAGGAATCATTTACCACAAGCTAAAGATTAACTAAAGTATCATTTTTATTTCGCATTGATCTTCTTACAGAAAAACCTGAATAAAATTAAAACAGAAGTCACATTTATCCCACACATTTGCTTTTAATTCATCCTCAAGCGAGAAAGAACACTAAGGCAAAACGCTTAGATCAATAGCTCACCTATCACAACTCAGAGTCGCAATGTACTGGCCTAGCGGATCCCAGGTTATTCCTTGGACATAACTCTTGTGTTCATTTAATATTGAAACCTTCTGTCCTGAAATTACAAACAGTTTCCAGATTCTGAATTCAAATGTGTTTTTTAAAACATTTCTTTATTTCAGAAAAAAACAAGACAAAATGTTTCAAAATCATTTTTTAAACAAACTGTTAGCTTGATGGTACCTGGTAAGAATATCGGAAATAGTTGCTTTATTTCTACAGTCTTCACAAGTACAGTAAATTGTGACATGCCAATTTAAGGCTTGCTTCCTACAAACTAACTCAGGTGAGCAGCTTGGCTTTGGCATTCAACACACAAGATAAGTTTATTTCAAAACCAAAAGTATTTCAAAACCTCTGCGATTTAGAAAATTTGTTTCAGGCAAGTCTAGCCGTTCAACAGCTAACTGAATTTGGCTGAATACCGAGTCAGAAATTCCAGCATCAAAACACAACTTTCAGCTGGGGCTAGATAGCCAGGCTCTCCTATCTAGGGCTGTATAAACTCAGATACTCTGCTAAGCAGGCGGTCAACAAAAATACACTACGCATATGCTGACCTACGCTTACACATACGCAGCTTTCAGCAACAATTCTACAGCAGTGCTAACTCACCTTCTTCCACAGCTTACTCTGTCATGAAGATGTCTCAAAGCCATCAACTCCCTGACCCCAATGATGTTCCACAGTTGAATGTGTCTGATCCAAACCATTGTCATGAGGTAAAGTTACAGATCGTCTCATTAAATACTTTGCTTTGAATACTAGGGACAGAGGGTTTTTTTTTCTATTAGTACAGTGTTGCTCTGTTGCAAAGAAATGCTATAAGCTGACAAGTTTCAAAGACAACAGCTCTTCAAAAAGATTACACAAACAGGGTTGAGGCCATGCTGCATAATACCACAAGTCCTTGTGTAGCAGTGTTCTGTCTCAGACCATGGCCAACAACAGATGCCAAAGAACAGAGCAAACACATAACGGTATTTCTACAGGATACCCTACAAGCTGTCAACAGTTTGTACCTCAAACACTTCTTAAGCCAGTGATGTTCTCTTTGTACTAAACAGTCTGATATATTTTTACTATTAATTTTCTTCCAGACTTCTTTTTAAAAAAAACTATGCAGTCTTTTAACCTGGGTATTACTGGAAGCTATCCTTGAAACTCTTTCCTTCAATGTACCTACAACTTCAATCACAAAGCCTTCGTTTTCCTATAATGGCTTCTTAACGTACAACTTACTACTTGTCTCTCTGCCTAGAAGACACAAAATGCCCTCCGTGACACTAACTGCATGCTAAAGAAGGCAGTGCAAATGGAAGACATTACATGTAAGTAACATATCAGCTGAAGAGGCCACCCACCTAACAGATATGTCCCTTTAAAGTTGTTACAAGCAGTCCGAGATGCAAGAGACATTTGGTCACAATGCCCCTACACATACTTACGCTCTGAGCACACACACTCTTAACTGAACATTCATGTATTTACGGTGAAGACTTTTGGAAAGGAGTGTATGTGACAGTTTGGACGGGAGAGACATTAAGCACCCAAACCAAGAACACAAAACACATCAGCAGTAGAACATTCATATTTTCAAGTGTGCGTGCACTGAAAAATTAACCTGGATTCTACTTTATTTTTTTTCTTAATCAGACACTAAATACTAGAATTGTGAGATAAAAGGTTAACTTTAAAAAAAAATAAGTATTTCCACATTAAATTAAAAGTGAAATTAACTATTACATTGCTAATAAGAAAACATGGAGCCATTGTAAAGCAACCTAAGCTAGCTGGTTACTACCAGAACTTCTATAGATGGGCCTTTCTTGGAGAATACAAGCAATCTCAGTGCAGTGGGATGAGCATGAACAGAAGTGTTTTGCTGAATGGAGCCTAAAAAAAAAAAAAAAGTCACATCTTGCAAAACAGAGCCGGCATCCCATACTCACTTCCCATGTTTTACCTAGGTAGTTAAGTTACCTGATACCAGTCCAGTTTTATTTGTTTCTTTGTTGGGGTGTGGGGCAGAGCAAGTAATATACAAGCACAGTGTATATATTACAATGCGTAGGAGTCTGGGGGGAAGGATATGTAGGATATTACACTCTGTAGTAGTCTGGGGGGGGAAAAAAAACATTGGGTGAATTTTACTTACTAAATACTCCAAGGTGAAGAGATTACTTACGTGTAAATTTTGCTGGCCTGAGGATACCTCTATATGTTGGGCTATCTGCCTCACAATCCCAGAACTCTAGCAATTAAGTGGACTATTCTCTCACAAAAAAAAAAAGATGCTTTCAACTCTTTTGATAAATACCATGAGACACTTCCATCAGGACTAAGTCACAAGTGATAAACATAGCATTTACCTTTATTGACATCCCACATTATAGCTGTGTTATCTACAGAAGCAGATGCCATGTAATTTCCATCTGAGGTCCAACAAATATCATATACATCTTCTAAGTGGCCCCTAAAAGGCAGAAGAGAATAAACCAATTATTAATTTAAAAATTAACAGCTACATGTAAAAATGAGTTTTGTACATTTTTAGGTTAAAAAAACCAGAGACAAAATATCATTGAAGTGAAATAAACAATATGACTTACAGCTTTTGAAAAAACTTCCATATTCCGAAGGCAGTAGAACATTTTAAAATAGCACATGCTACTTCTACTCAAAATAAGCCTCCCTTTTCAACACTTTTTTCACAGACAACTAAAGCACTGAATTTGAAGGAATTTACAAATTTACACCTAGAGCTCTGCAAATGCAAGTTTCTAGAATTTGTACAAGCAGAAAATAGAACGCTACACCAAAGTAATTAAGAAGTGTCACTATTCAAGAAAACTTTCCTGCATAATTATGGGTTTCATAAAAGCAGTACAAACATGCATACTCAGCAGAACCACATGAAACAGAAAATTAAGGTTGATTTAGATATAGTTGAACAAACTTTGAAAGATATTCAGAACCACCTAGAAGGGCTCCATCAAAACCAATCTGTATTCCTTGTAGTTTGAAGACTTCTTACCTAGTGTGGTAATTTTAACAATAAGTATTTGCAACACAAAAGTTTATGGAAGCAGAACTGGGTTAGTTTGTTTGCTCGCTTTAAGAGATTAACTCCAATGCTCTAAAGGATCATGCTGGTGCTTCGTGCAACCCCACTAGCACTTTTGAAACTGTTCTGACATAAAACTCAGCAGTTGAAAGGAATGTATCAGTTATCAATAGCAAAGTTATTTACTTTTTGTAAACAAGTGTACATTCTTAATGATTTGATCTGTAGAGATAGATAGAGACCAAAACTTTTAACAGATACTACATAGAAAGCAAGGCAGAGTTATACATATTGCTCATCCAAAATGCATTTCAGAGTCCAGAACCACTCATTTCTTTCAGTCTTCAGCTGAAAGCGAGAACACAACACTGCTGTAGTCTAACTGCCAGCCATGGTTTGATGCCTTAGCCACTATTAGCTAATACTTACTTTGTCTTAGCAGGCACGGTGTGTATACTTTAGTAACCACTATACACTTGAAACAAATGCTGTACAGTAATTTTCAACTATTAAAATGAACTCGTTGAAAAAGACTGGTCGAGCTTCACTGCTATCATCTGGCAAAATTGCGTGAATCATTTAATATACTGATGCTTTTTGCCTTAATAATGATGAACATTTCCACTATAAAGCTAGTAAATAAAACTTCACATTTACTTTATATATCTCTGTGCTAACCTCTAAGTGGCTGCAAATCTCAGGAACCAACTTCAGAGCACATCAGTTATGTCACATAAATGCCAAATCTTCTGCCTTAAGAGAAGATTTAGGTTGGCACTGGTTCAAAAAAATGTTAAGACAATGAAAAGATGAATATTAAGATTTTAGACAGCACTGAAGTTCAACATACACTGAACAGAAGACTGTATCAGATGATAAAAGCCACTGGGGAATCAAAAACACTGAACAGAAAACACTCACAAAATATTAAGCTACCTTAAAGTTTTAACAACTGTCCAGTTCTCCTTGTTGAGCTGAGCTTCATCTTCATCCTGAAAAACCAATGGTTCCGATTCCTTGCTATCATTCAGCTTCCACAATAAAATAACAGCATCTGTAGAAGAAATCATATGAAGCCTCTTTCATTCCCACCCACTGTTTTCTTAATGCATTACATTTAGTTCAACATTACAATTCTCTCATGTAAGACACAGAAAAGCAGTTCTTATTCTGTGGTGGGGAAGAGTAGGTGCTAGACTGCTTTAGCTTCCAGTGTAAGCTACCGATCTTAATCAATGTATTTTTTTATTATTATTTAATTATCTACTAAAAAAATTAATTAAGATTTCCAGGTGTAAGATGTCAGTTAAGTGCTTAGCTTTCAATCTGCTTTTGATCAGAGCTGGCTACGGTTCTGCACTTCGTTCTTTTGAAAAATCTTCCACTAAGGTAACACTCGTCTGTCTTGGAGAGCACACACCTATCTAATGCTGTTCATACTGTGACTGAAGAACCCTCGTGGCGCTGGACAGACAAGCCTAAATTTACAAATTCTGCCACAGTATGATGCTAAGTAATCCATTCAACCTCTCCATCTGGGAAATGGGGATGTGTATCTGGAAAACAGAGTCTCTCAGACACACAGCCAGTGAGAAGTTATTTAGGGACTGCATGACATGCATTTACTAATTATAATTTGAGTGCATCTTGAGTCTAAACCTGACAGTGTTAGCGGCATCTGAACAAGTTCCTGTATTGGGTTTGGGTTTTTTCCCCCTTCACTCACCAGATGCATGAACATAGCTTCTTTATATTAGCTTCATTACGCATTATTACTCACCGTCTCCTCCAGATGCTAGGATCTCACCACTTGGAGAGAAGCGCACAACATTTACTGCTTTGGTATGGCGGGCAAGGTTGGACAAGAATTCCACAATTGCTTTTCCATCTGGTCCTTTTTCCACTTTCCATATCTAGTTATGAAAGCATTACAGTCAGTTTTCAGGAACAAGATGTAATATATATGCGCCACTTCAGTAAGCCAGCATTTACTCCTTGGGCAGTCACTCTGAATTTCTTATCTGAAACTTTCAGAGCTAAAGCTGTAGTGGCACCACAAGTTTTCCTTCTATCGGCTACAGCTGTGTCCTGGGGTTATGTGGCAAAGTTTTGGTAGCTGAGGCAGGGGGAAGTCTTCAGGGCTGGCTTCTGTGAGAAGATACCAAGAGCTGCCCCCATGTTGGACAGAGTCAGTTCTAGCCGGCTCCAAGACTGTCCTGCCGCTGGCGCCTCTGTGATAACATATTTAAGAAAGGGTAGAAAACACTGCATGGCAGCTGTGAGAAAAGACTAAGAAAAATGTGAGAAACAGCCCTGCAGACACTAAGGTCAGTGAAGAAGGTGGCAAGAACGTGCTCCAGTCGACGAAGCATAGATTCCCCCACAGCCCATGTTGAAGGCCACGGTGACACAGGTTGTCCATCTGCAGCCCATGGAGGTCCATGGTGGAGCATATATCCACCCGCAGCCCATGGAGGACCCCACGCTGGAGCAAGTGGATGTGCGTTGAAGAAAGGTGCAGCCTGTGGAGAGCCTGCACTGGAACAGGCTCCTGGAAGGAGCTGTGGCCTGTGAAGAACCACCCAGGCAGGAGCAGGTTTTCTGGTAGGAACTGCAATCCCGTGGGGGACCCCAGCTGGAGCACTCCATTCCTGAACGACTGCACCCCAAGAAAAGGGCCCTCGCCGGAGCAGTTCGTGAAAAGCTGCAGCCTACAGGAAGGACCCAGGTTGGAAAAGTTTGTGAAAGACTGTATCCCATGGGAGGGACCCCATGCTGCATCAGGGGAATAGTGTTGACAAGTAAGAGGTGGCAGAGACAACGTGTGATGAAGTGACTGCAATCCCCATTTCCCGTCCCCCTATGCCGCCTGGGGGAAGGAGGTAGAGAATTCGGGAGTGAAGTTGAGC
>Ga0181612_101223_pt1 | contig 15564 bp, 6 predicted proteins | sample HoacroProtozoa21_FD_119630 | JGI IMG/M metagenome (GOLD analysis project Ga0181612, IMG submission 119630) | Hoatzin crop microbial communities from Cojedes, Venezuel. Combined Assembly of Gp0051906, Gp0051904, Gp0051908 | reverse complement strand
CCCTCCCTTCCCCCCAAAGAGTTGTTGCCTGCAAGTTTAAATGCCGAAGTTGTAACATACAAATTTACAGATGTCGGCATTTGTGGAATAGATGCAATTGCTGTCTTCCATGCAGCAAATAGAAGTGATAATGATAAATGATGCTAACAATTATGCTGTTATGGTTTTAAATTAACTACACACACAAAATTTCCCTTTAGAATAACATTCCCTAAAACTTTTATATTAGACTGGTCAAAAAAATCCTAACATCTTGAATATTTTAATTAAAATGTTTACCTCATACTACTTTCCTATTTTAATTTCCTAAGAAAAAAAAAAAACTATTTGCGGGGCAAAGGCTGAGATCCATGTCTACAAAATATATTTCTGTACATGGTGAGAAAAAAACACACCCCTCCTTTTTCACTAGAAGCTTCTTTTTAATCTGAATATAGAAGATAAAATTCTTCATTTTGAAGACTGCCAATGAAAACTTTGAATAACTGTAACTCATACTATTACCTACAATACAGTATACAAACACATTCCCTACAATTTCTTCATTAAATTTAAATCCCTGTCCCTACCTGCCCCTCCACTGCCGCTTCCCGTGCCCTCAACTGGGCTGAGGTAGCTGCTTTGTCCGATCACAGCCTGGACAGAACCACACAGCACCGTTCACTAAACACAGCCAGTCTGGTAACACCGTCTCGAGATGTCAACGACCAGCAGAGCAGGAATGGCACAATTCAGAAGACATTAATATCTTATGAAAAGTATTAAATTATTTCTAGAAGATCTGTGACCAAACTGCACTCTTCTATGTTTACAGCACTGCATGTATGCATTTGTATGTAGGTACACACATACAGAAACAGGGTTATTTATACATACATACGCACACCCCTCACAGACCTCCCCCCCCCCTTTTTATGTTCTGCCAGATATTATCTAATTGGTAAAAAGCTGATTTTACACATATAACACTATTAAATGATGCTGCAATGGCTTTTTTCTCCTTCAGACTATAGACATACACTTTACGTTTCCAATAGCAAATTATATTTGACATTTAATTTAAAAGCCAAGTTACCGTAATCTAGAGCTCTACTACAACACTGATAAAGCAATGAAGCTTTCCATAGGACAAAACCAATTTTTTAAAATTTAAGATAATTTTAGTCACAAGTAATTGAAAATGTAATTTAGATTCATTACTTTGCGTGGTTAATTACAGCAGAACTGTTCCAAAAGATGATGATCCAATGAAGTAATAATTTTCTTTGAAACATGGTATCAGAGTAAATAAAATAATAAAATGAAAATTAATATGCTTATTTAAATTATATTGAAAACATTATATGTGTACCGATGCGTAATCCAGTCCTGATGCTTAAGCATTACTCCTGCAAGCATGTTCTAGCAATTTATAAAACCGAACAATCTAGACAAATCTACAAAACTTATAACAGGTAGTTCTTCTACCCTTAATTCATCATAAGGACAAAATGGGTTTATGCAATTATGACCATGCAATTAGTCCACAACTCTTCTTAAGCTGAGAAGAACGTATTTCCTAACCCCACCAGCTGCAGAACGCAATGGACTCAAGGCTTTATCTCCATTCCATATGAATTTTGCACCTCTTTCTTCAAAAGGAAAATAGAGGGCACGTGTTTAACCAAAACATCTGATTTAGAAAGATAATGAAAATTCTTTTGCACTGATTGTGTCCAATCCACCTACAGCTACCTAGCAGCAGCAGAATCTGTGACCTTATTCCTCTTTCACAGAGAGCATAGAAACTAAATGAACTCCTTGCCCATGCTCCTGAAAAACAAAAGTCTGAATTAGCCTAAAAAGTTTTGCATCAGCCCCCAAAGTCTGTATCTTCTCTATCTAGCTTCAGCAGGTTGGAAGGTTATCGGCAGGTAGACAGTTGATGCCATTAAAGCCTTCGGAATGCTTCTGTCTGAAGATCTTTACAATAATTTAAGTGGTTTTACTAGAGCCGAGTGGAAAAAAACGGTCATGCATGGGCCACACATGAAATTTGCTGTGCTGAGCTACATGGCTAATTTTAAATTGCTAGCTTCACACCTAAATTTTCTATTTCAGTAATGCGAGATGTCTTAGTTTCTTAATAATTTTTATTCTCTAGGGCACAGATAATTTTAAACCCAGAATATCATCTTCCCAAGGATGTGTGTCCCTGTGGAAAGACTGTAGTCTCTGTGTATACACTAAAGGATTGTTTCATGATAGATTATACCTGACACTACTTAGCAAGAATGTCACGTATCACAAATATTGGCCAATAATGCGCAGTGCAAAGGCTGCAAATGTCAGTATAATATCAGGGGTATCACAACACTAAACCACAGTATTGGAAACATTTCCAGAGACACTGTCATGATACCATGCCTAGTGCACAGCAGTGCTTTCAAGATACGTTTATTAGGATGTCTTTAAATACTTAGTTTAATAAAACAGAAATACCATGATCCTGTCTATTTTCATTTGTACATGATCCAGCAAGGGGATGTGAAAGTCAAGATGCCCATGGGTATTGCAGTGGTAAGTCACCTTGACTATACCACCACACTTCTGCTGAAAGCAGGCACTGTACAACGTAACAGCCAGATCACCAGGGTTGTTGCTCATCCCATCCATGTTGCTCTTTTTTAGCTCACTCCCCCAAAAGCCTTAAATACTTTATTTCAGAATTGTAATTGCATTTCATTATGGTCACAATCATATTTAACTTCAAAGACAATTCTTTAAAGAATCAGACTACATTTGAAGTTGCATCAAAAAAGTCAACTAATGTATTTCAATTTACTAATTTTGAGGTTCTACTTCTAAAATCAATACTGTCTTAGAGACAACTTGTTGCCCTTTACATACTATGAATTCTGTCAGAATAAAAAGACACATATCACAAGCTTGATCCATATGAAAATCACTTCCAAACTGAACTTCCTCAAAGAGTGTCTCAAATCTTCACTAATTCACTCTTTATTTGGTTTATGAATTATGCACCCAGATATGAATCCGGAGACATTTTATCAACATGCTCTGCAGACCCCCAAAAAGTAGTTTCAGATACTGTTCTTTGAAAACAACAGAAATTCTAAGATGCAACTATTATTCTTTTTCTTTGGTTGCTATAAGAAACTCTAGTTCACTATGGAAAAGTATTATGAATAAATTTGGAGATTTTTATTTCTTCCGGAGATGGTAACAAGTATTTTGCTGGTTACTGGTTAATGCAGATCTTGTAAGGTATTACTTCCTTACATTCAGATTTACAGTCAAAGGGAATTACAGTGGTTTAGAACACATTATCCAATACCACTGCACAGATGCTATTTCAGACCAAAACACACAAAAGGATGAAGCAGTACAACATTATTTTGGCTATTTCTAAACTTTGGAGAAAGATGGAGAGTGACAAATCAAGACTATCAGAAGAGCCAAGTCACGTAGAATTATCCCTTGTTATTTATAAAATCACTGTCTTAGTTATAGGAATTATTTAGTTATGTGTTAATTTGTGGGAGATGATAATTTATGATCAGAGATATGAGCAACTATTATTAATTATTCACAAAGATAAAAAACCATGGTTTTTGGATACAAATATGTGAATGTAAACACCAGATAATTAACAGCATGTAAAACTATCTGTGATAACTAACAACTCAAAATGGCTAACAGTCCACTCCTGCCAACCTTGATACTAGTTGTACAGGAATTCAAGTAGCTGAATTTAAAGTAACAGAACTGTACTTGGTAAATGTGAAAAGAAAACATGCCTGGGATGGCAAAAACGCAAGGCTGAATGGTTTATTTGCACCTGAGAAATACTTACTCAATCACATTTACACTTTTCCTGGAATAAACTGGGTTATGACAAGAAAAGTTTCTTGAAGCGATATTCGCACTAGAAACAAATATATAATACAAAAGTAATTTTCTGATCTTCTGTACTAAAAATTATCATTAGCTGAGTTGTCTAATTTGATTCTTTTTCATGGTTTTACTGTTTATTAGTATTTAATATGCATATTTTCCAGCAAAAATTTGACAACAAAATATTGGAGGATATCAAACTAAAAACTGAAAACATTTTATAATGAATCTTCTGACCCTGAAAATATTCAGGGAAAAGGAGGGCTTACTGCTGTGGAAACTCCTTTCCACAGCCAAATACTGATTGTGTTTTGTGAACTCTTACATCCCTTACCTTGTCAATAAAAGAACAGAAGATAAATTGAAATTTAGAATGCTCTGCCATCCTTAAAAAATACAAGTAACAAATTATTCCAGAAAGGTCACTAATTAAATGAAAGCTGTGTGAAACAGAACAAAGCAGTCTCACATAAAAGTACTTTCTTGCTTTAAGAGTGTGTGGTTTTCCCCTGCTGTAAAAATAAATACAGCATTCCTTTTACATTCACCTTCTGAGGGGTGTAGTTATATGATAGTGATGATTCTGACTGCTTTTAAAGGCAGAAAAAGGTGAAGAAAACCAACTTGTATTAACTCTAAACAAAAAGCTGTTTCCCTGATAGCACCTCTCTTTGCACAAGCTCACCCATTTTAAAGCAGCTGTGTGATCCTCACTTGTCCCCTGGAAGGCAATCATAGGAAAAACAAATCTAATCTGCTAAAGGGTTGCTATCATCTGCCAAAACCTCTTCTTTAAAAACTGGCTTTTGAGCTTGGAGCATGGGGTTTGATTCAGTAAGCCCAATAAAGATCTGAATGGTTATCTAGACCAAGACAGTTTGGAAATAAAATGTATTGCAAAGATCAAGGAATGAAAAGCACATATTTAAAATTAACACTGATTCACAACTATAAGACCAAACAGTCACCTTTCCACTGCTGATACATATTAATGAATCTCCTCATGAGCACTGACTATTTAACAGTGACATATCTGACAGAAAAAGATCACTGCCATCTTTGCACTATAAGTGAGACTTGCAAGCTCAGTATACATTTAATACACCTGATAGTACTTTATGTTGTATTTGTCCTAGGACATGAAAGCCTGCTTTCATAAAAAAAACTAAAACACAGTTACAAGAAGGTAAATACTACAACTAGAAGATACTAGTAAAACTATCTTGCCCATTATGTAGCCAAATTAAAAATAAACTCAACAAAATATATGAATTTGCAAAGATGTTTTCTTGGGGTTTTTTTGTTGTTGTTGTTTTTTTCTTTGTTTGTTTTCTTACAACACAGCCAATGACAATTCCGTACTCATCTAAGTCTGGCTAAAATCTACAAATGACATGGAGATCAAGATGGAATCAAATTACTAAGTATGGGAAATCACTGGAGTTGAAAAAGTCAATGGATCATTTGGTCTCTCACTAATAGCTGAGAAAATGTCCAATTAAGAAAAACTAAAATCAGAAATACATCAGTATAATGCATATTGAACTAGCTACTGCTTTGTGAAGGAGTACAGAGGACTGATTACAGAGACCTGACATAATTTCAATACTCTTTTCTTCATCAGTAACTGAAAGTATTGCAAATATCTTTCCTTACGCCTAAGTGAACAAACTTGTAGAATGTGGAGAGTTTTCCTTTTCTCTGCCAGGTCCTACTCCAGAGACAAAGTTCTAGACCAGGTAAAATGCTGAAGTGACGGTAACTTCAGTCTTAGAGCACTTACATATCCACTATTCTGTGAAACTAATACACATCATCTTACCCACACTTGCCACACTTGTGTCTCCTACAGTTAGCTGAAATAATTTGATCTAAGTCATATAACTAGTTTCAAAAAAAAACAAAAAAAAAAGCAAGCTCGCTAAATAGTCAGCTTATGTTTAAAAACTCCTCAAAAAAAAAAAGTAAGTGCAATGTGAGAGGGCAGCTTGCTAGTAATCACAGACTGCTGTGACAGTACGTTCTAGAGATTATACAGAAACAAGTTACATTCCTACTTCAGTGTATGCTACTCCTTCAGCAATACATTGCTGTCATAAGGAATGACAATGGTACAGTTCATGTATAAAAACATAACAAGTATACATCTTGAACGTTTCTGCTCAACAAATTGCACACCCAAAAAGAAAAGTAGAAGCAAGATGCTTTTTGTATAGAAAATGATGCATAAAAACAAATTGAACTAATATTTAAAGAAATAATTACAATTATTTTGTAATTAAAACACTTTCCTCAAAGCATGACAATCTGAGATAAATGAAGTGACACTAAAAATAAAGGCAGCATGGGTTATCATAAAAGGAAAATTTACAAGTCAAATCAACTGAAAGCTTATAAAAATAAACTGAAACTACATATTAGCTTTTTCACACAAATTATCTGACATTTTCGTTTATTTCCGGACGCAGAATCAGTTTTGAACTAACATCCGCTTAGGGTCAACAAAATTTTATAGCTTGATGAAATACTGGTGCACAGAATTTTTACACGTGTATACATGTGTCTTCATAGATACAAACATACATTTAAGTATAATATGTATACAGACACATATTTTTCAGTCTCTTTTTCTGCATAGTAAAAATTACTTTTAAGATCTGCATGTTCCCATTATATAGCATCAAGATGAAGTGAATGACAAAAAGACATGGTAGCTTTTGAATGATAAAATGTTTTGACATTTACTTTAAAAGTGTTTTACCTCTCACATCTGTAATTTGCACCACAGACAGGTTGTCTAAAATATGTTCTTAAGTATATCAGTCTTGCTCACGGAGCATTTTACTCAGAGATTTGTCTGCTACATTCAAATACTGTCTGAGCTACTCCTGTATATAACACGACATGAAGGATTTCGTCATAATTCCTTCTGAAAATTGCTAGAATCAGGGCAAGGGCACACTGACAAATATGACAAGGACCATTGTCACCCTCTGATTTTGAGGTAGATGTAACAAAAGAAAAGGCATCGCAAAATCCTGAATAATGGAACTGAAGTATAACAGAGAAGAGACACGACATTTGCTCTGCTACAAGGTTTTTTTCTTTTGGATTACTGTAAAATTCACAACACCGAACAAATAAATAAATTATTTAGCTTATGTTTGCCACTATTTTTTAATACACTTCAGTTACAACCTATGAAGGCCTTCATTATATGCTGAACACAATTTTAACTAATAAATCTATCTGCACAGCTATAGAGTCAAACTGGGCTGGAAATGCAGCTCTCGCTGTTAACAAATTCCCATCCTTGGACCCTTATATTTAAGCATAGCTGAGATCACAACTGTGATGTGCTTTTTCAACAGCAACATTTCATACATATCTTTAAAATTTAGTCCAATACCAGACAAACGTTTAATACTACCATAAAAGTAGAGTTTTATAATTAATTGCAGAGTTGAGTTTTCTCGTTTTGTTTCGGTCCTCTAACCAGGAACCCTAATAGGCTCATATTCTTAGAAGCAGAGCATTTCACTTTTGGACAGTTCTGTTTATAAATTTCTACAGTTTCTAGAACAATGTATTTTTAAAGAGTAAGAAGATGAGTACTGATTTATGAAAGAATCAGTGCTATACTTCTAAATAATTCACCAATGGTCAGAAGTAAAACTTGATATACCAATTTCTGTTTCACCCTTCTTTGCAGTGCAGCCAGGTGGGCTGGATTTTCTCACTGTTCATCAAGGTTTAGAAGCCTGTTGACTTTTTGTTTTTTTAAAGTTTGGGAAACTAAATGCTTAATTGCCAGATACGTTCTATTAAAATTAAGTAATGACTTGTGAATAAGCATAGCTACATGAATGAGTCCTATAAAATGTTACAACTTTAAAACATCTTCAATACATATACTCTGAGTGAAATCTTCATTATTCACTTGCGGCATTTAGGTAATATCTAAATCTATACGAAACACCCACTGTCCATCCAAACCCAGAAAAGTCATGGATTCCCAATCACCGAGTTTGTACAAGGAAACTCATAACCCTTTCTCACCCACATACCTATAACTAGTACAAAGTCCAGTTTTTGAGAGTACGGTGGGAAAAACAGATCCTCAGCATGATTTCAAACTACAGGTATCCTTGAAAATAAACAGTCCATAACATTTTAGATGCAGCATGCATAGCTATATACCTGCATAATTACATGTGTAGTTCACTACTTGGAAAACTTCATATCTCCACTTCGATTATTCTTCTCTAATACTAATTGTAGATGACATTTTTAGAGTAACTAAATAATACACTCCTAATTTTTCACTACAATGCTGCAGTTCCTCTGTAGTTCACAATATGCTATTCTCTATACAGAATGCCTAGAGATCGAATGCCTAGAGATCCTACAAGAACTTCACTATCATTCAAAACCTTACTTTGAGTATGTCTGTCTTTGATGTGTTTACTGTTGATAGATAATTATTAGATGTATTTGCTTTCCAAATTCACAGGTAACACTACATGAGTTACAAATTTATTTAATTTTATATCAAGATGCACCCTTCTGTTACAATAGCTGTTTAAAACTGCTCACGACTGAGAAATCCTCTAAGTGCTAAGTCCATGAAAACTAATAAAAAATGAGTAAAAGTAAAATATAGCTTCTAAATTTTGCCAATATACCTCAGGACAAAACCACACATCTCTTATTTCTGTGAAAGTGAGAGCATTCACAAAACAAAGCACAAAAGCACATAAAACATGGAAAGAACAAGCCCATACTCTTTATATGTTTTAAAAGATATGGCCAAATTATCAGTGTAGTTAAGTCTTCTATCTCAGCAAATACTTAGAAAAACCCACCAGACTCATATGAAAGTAAGCAAGGCCATATTTTGGTTGTAAAAATGCAGAACTTTTAGCAGAAAACATGGAGGACATCAAGATTGTATTATTGTTACTGCATTTTTAATAATTTCTTAGAAGTGACTATCATGTACCTCGAAATACGCACGTTGCTGTCTTCAATATCAGTAACATATTACAGAATCCGGCCTGTGAAGAAATTCAGTTTAAGAGTTAAGAGCTACTGACTTGAATATTTGCAATTGCGATTGTGTTAAAAATACCCTGCAAAATATTATTTTCAGTTAAATTACCATTGTACTGTTAGTACGTTAATAAAACCTTATGAAGATCAGACATTGAGGAAGATGTATGATGATATTTCTGATGGAAGGAAATGGCATGGTTAGGGAGGATGATTCTGTCTGCATCTGGAGGATGTGTAAAAAAAAAAGTTTCTGCCTTAATTTATGCTGTTTGAAAGCCCCGAACTAGTTTTCAAAACTTTATCCTTCAAAGGCTTTCTTAATATTCAAAAAGACCTTGCTAATTAACTCCTAAAACTACCTCAAGTCCAACCTGCTTTTCCTGCTCCTTAGAAAAGTTTTAATTACACAGATTAAGCACTGGAATTCCAGCTGTCACCTTCCAATAGCTTTCTTCCTTCTTAAATAAAGTGCTTTTGTGCTGATCTCTCCTTTGCTTTGAGTAGAGCTTTGGACAGGTTGTTTTTATGATTTAGCAATTCCATATGACTACTAAAAATGATGTGACAGTACGGAAAGTGCATTTAACCAGTTACAGAACACACAGCTCTTTTCTGAAGCACTATGACATCTGGTCATCACATTAGGTTTTACCTAACGTAGATAAAGAATTATTTGAATACCTGAATGGTAGTTATGGAGAATATCATGGCACCATCATCCCATAGCTGAATGATGACAGGACAAGGGGCAAAAGGCACGAGTTCCCTCAGGGTGAATATCTTCTTTACGTAAGAAAAAACAACCCAACTCCACTGTGACTGTAATAAAGGTAAGAGTCTTGCCAAACAAGTGTTCAAAACTCTTTTGCTAGAAGGACTCAAGACAGCTTGACAGGGAAGCAGACCCTAAATTTATGCCCCTTCTTTCACAGCAGGCTGGATCAGATGATCTCCAGAGGTCCCTGCTAGATTGGACTTTTCTATGATCCTGCAAACACAGGCATCAGGCTACTCAAACTACGACCACTGCAGTTCCCTCCCCTTTCTGTATTACCATTTGGGGGAAGATGGCCAGAAGAAGAATATTTTAAAGGATGAAGGGCATTTTAGCTATGCAGTTCCAGCTATCCTTACAGTATGAATAAAGCTGGCAAGGCAGTGGGAGCAATCCATGGAAATGTACTTAGTTGTGAAAAGGTCTCAATTACTTTTCCCAGCGTGCAGGGCTCCTCACATCAGACTACACAGCAGGGCCTGCATAAGCATATGTGTCCATATAAGCTAAGTAACACAGCAGTTGCTACAATCTTCCATTTACAGACAGTGCTCTCCAGCTAGGACGCCGAGCATGGGCCATTCCCTGGATTTTCTCTGGCCTTAAGCCTTGTGCATGTCATGGGCTGACTAGATAGATATGCCTGAGAGGCAGGCACATGCAAGAAGTGAAGGATGGTGACGATGACTGATTTCAAAATAGAATAAAAATCATTAGAAATGCTTACAAACCTCTGGTCCAGATATCATTATTAATACAATAGCTCACACAGAATTTGCAGTAAAATCTAAGCTAGTCAAACTGTATTTAAATCAAGGTTTGCTAATATTTGCTACAGCGTGCTCAGCAGTAAGCACTTTCCTAGGTCCAGCTCCAAGAAACTTGCCAAGTTCGGTACGCTTAGAAAGTACTGTAATTTATTACAAATGTCTTCAAAAACATTGAAAGCAAGTACACACTTCCCCACAAATACGAAGAAGAATTGACACGTTTTGGAGTAATGTAAAAATTATCTGGGGTTCAGATCCAGACTAACTCAGCACCAACGTACAAATGCTCCAGAGTTAGGTAGAGCCAGGCAACTCTCCTCATCACCTGGGCATTCTTGCTGCCATCCCCTTCTACCTGCCTGCATGAATTTCTCATAACCAAACCAGAACTCTTCAGTCCCCACTACTCCCACCTTCCTTGCTACATCATTTCTCGCTCACTCTGAACAACACAACCACTGCCACTGAGCTTCAGCATTACCTCCAAACCAAGCTTCTTAGGGAAGCCTTCTTCTGAGAAGCTGTACAAACCGCATTTCCTGCAAACACCAGTAGGCAGATCTCGTCATTTTCAGTCACTCTCTGTCTATGCCAGTACGTATCTAAACTGGGTATTTACCTTCATGACCACAACACAGAAATTAGTACTTAATAACTAAAATCCCACAGTTTTCTACAGAGCAGTGAAAGCCTTTGCCGGCCATCAGCTGGATAACATAGACAGTAAAAAAATCCCACTGATAAGTAGAGCAAGACAGACAGGCCGCAGAAACTTGCAACCCTTCAACTGGGGCAGTGCTATTCTAAAAAAAAAAATTACAGATATCTCCATACGCACACTGGCTTTTTACCAAAATGAGGTTCCATTGCATGTAAAAATACACATTTATTAAAATACTTCATATAAAAATGACATAGCCAGGATTTCAGATTGATGACAAGTAACAGTTTGTTTGCACAGTGATGCCAGCATGACTGGATCCTGCTCAGATACACTCCTTGCAAAAACTTAGTTCTTTCATCATCATCCCTCGCTGATCAAGCAAAAACAGCTACAGATGTTCACAAGACAGGTATGAGAGAGATACAGGAACAAAGCTGATGAAGCTCAGCTTCCCTGAGCTAGACTCTTTCTTCTTTTCTTCTCAGCCAGAAAACACACAACAAGTGGGGAAGAAAAAGGAAAAACATATAAAGGGGAGTACAAGCCCTGGAAAAAAATAGAAAAAGTGACTGGAAAAAACTTAAATATTGATGGGAGGTAATGAATTTGGCAGTGAATTAGGTATTCCAAGCTGATAGTCCACTACAGCCAGAAAGGATCAGGGGTCCTGGACACAAATTTTTACCTTTGTGCAGTGATTATTTCTTCTAAGGGTCAGATAACATCTTCATTTCCTTGTACCAGGGTAGGGAGGTGGAAAATGGATATACATCATATTAATGGGATGAATTTTGATATCTGTTTATTTGACATGTAGGCCATTTAATACTGCACTAAATTGTTTCTGCTTATGCATAGGAATAAAGTCACAGAGAGTAAGATCAGTCTATTCTTTATTAAATCTTCATAAAGCATCAGTTTTTCTGATGCATCTGTGTTTCATTTTCCTACCTCTCCTTAAACAGCAAGAAAGGAACTAAAAGCTGCAGTGTAGATCATTCAACATGTTTCATGCCATATACAATGCCCAAGTTTCCTAGCCATAAATTTAATGGAGTGTTTTCATATTTTAAAAGAAATTCTATAGATAAGTAGATAGAAAGCCAGAAAACTTCAAAGGAATACTGACATACGGGTTTTCCCACTTTTGGATGCTTACTGGATTACTCCGATTAAACTCGGAGCTTCTGCTTCCAGTATATAGAAAAGGAATTTAAAAAGTCATGATAAACAAGAAAACTTGAAATACTCTCCTGATAAATTGGTATGCCTTTTACAGAGTTTCCTTTATATGTCTAGAATATTTTGCATGCCTACACCAACTATTATCTCATTGAGGCAGGCAAGGCGGTTACAAAAACTAAAATTCAGAGACAGCAATGTTTCTGTATGACCTGGAACAGTATACCTACAACCTCCTGCTATTTCATCAAGCTCCTCTTCTTTAATCTTTACTATTAAATTTCAGTTACTTCTGCTTTGCTGTGTATAAAAGATTTAAGACTATGAATACAAAGAGTTCAGCAAAGTTGAAGGATCACATGGTTTTTGCAAGTAAATAAGCATGACTCAGAAGACAAACCAGTTCTGATTACAGTTATGTGTCTTGATGGCTTAGGTCTTTTATCTAGTTTTGTTTGGTTCTTTAAATTGATGGCAGGGTGCACAGTTGAGCTGGCAGTTGCGATTAAGAGGTCAAGCATTGAATTCAAAAGTTTTTTAATCTACTTTTTTCCTCAACTAGCACTTTAGTGTCCTAAGTTATTCATATCAGCGGGAGGCTATGGGTGAACACTATCCCCTAGTCTAAAATACAGACACAAGCCTCATTATCACCTATTGCTTGAAGTAAATAAACTCAATAGGAGTTCAGATAATCCAAGCACATATATTGCCTTCAAATTCAATAATTGCTTTCTTTTCCTTCTTCCAAACTATCAATTCCTCTTCAAAAAGCTTAAAAAAATTTAAGGGTTGTTTTTTTGGTTGTGTATTTTTTTGATTTTTTTTTTTTTTTTTTTTTTAAGGAAAGGGAACCTCTTTTATCATTACACACACACACAAAAAAAAGTAAAAAAGGTACTCCTATGGACAGAGTCCGTTAAAAATCAGATTATTTCCACAGCATTCTCCTATTATTCACCTGCCAGTAAAATATGTACACTCATTGTCTCTGTTTGAATGCCTATTTTCATCTGACTGAGGCTATATGGTCATTTTTGTATTTATTACTGAGTTACTAAGTTTTTTTTGTCCTTCTTCTAAAGCATGTTTTTCTGTTCTCAAAAACTGGGCCACATGCCTCTGAGGAGAAAGTAGTGCATTATTTCATTCCCACCTTTTCTTCTTTTTTGGCATCTCTGAGGCCTGCTATGCCCAGAAGTGCTTCCACTCAAGCTGGACCATCAAATCAATTATCACAGCAGTCTGCTTTCTAAATATGAATGGCAATGAATGACAACAGGCAAGGCAAACTTTCAGCTTTGATTTGTCATTGGTAATGTACATTTTTTTGTTTTGTTTTATAGATGTTTGTTGCAGTGGCAATTTGACCAAACTCTTCCCCCTGCTGTCTGCAGCTGCATTGTGTAGATCCCAACATGAAAAGCTTCATGTTTGCTTAGTCAAGGACACAAGAGAAAATATGGGATAGGGAACGATTACCAATGTAAAAGTTCTCTGTTCTGCTAACCTTTTATTATAATCATTACTATCAATAATAAAAAAAATGCACAATAACAAACTTTACCTGTTTGTTTTACTAGGTGTTCCACAATATCAAGGTGCGATTGTTTTTACTGCTGTTGTATCATTTCACAACAAATCTCCATTTATAGTAATACATTTCAGGTTTTTGAAACTAGAATTAGCATGGCCTTGTGACAGTACTAAAAGATTAATCACTGCATAAAAGCATCCATGTATAAAAGCTAAAGTATAAGACAACGCAAGCAAACACATCAGCTTAGAAAAAAAAGAAGTTTTATCCCTTATTCACAATCATAGTTTGAAATTGATGGTTTCTCCAAGACTCATTTACTGTTTTGTTATTAAAAGAATTAAGATAAGTAAAAATTTATTTTTAAAAATATATTTTTAGTTCTTTCCTTCATTGACACTACTGGTTCAAAAATATACAAAAAATTTAGTTTATATTAAAAGCCTGAATCCTTTTTTTGAGAAGTGATTATGTATTATGAAAGTGGATTTGAGACAGCAACTGGGACACATACTCAGAAAACTTCAGAGTGAGCACACCTGAAAGTTTGCATTATTCCCAGTATACATAATCTTGGTGGCAGTATAAGACTGTATTGCCTATTTTAGTAAAAACAATTGCAACCAAGCAGGTAGTAATTTATTTCTGCAGACACAGACAAAAAGAAAAAAAATCTTTACTTAGGTGCTTTTAAAACACTCTTTGATTGTGAGTCAGTTTTAATGTCCTCAAAAAGGGAGGTTGAATGGTACCACCTAGTGGTATCCATGGACACGTGGACCAAGCGGGCATCATATGGACAAGCGCTACGAAAGCTTCCTAGAGCCTTCTGCCAAACCCCAGGACTGCTTATGACATTGCTTGAACCCTGACTTCAGATGCCTTTGCTATTTCAGCACTTCGAAAGATTCTACTCAAGGAAGGCAATCCTGTTTTTTTCCTGCATAGCATTCAAATCCTATTATGTTAACCAGACTATAACCGACTCCAAACAAGCAATTCTATTTAAAATTATTTTTTCATACACGCTATTACTTGGACATTTAAAAGGCTATGCCTTTAAAAGGCAAGGGGCTACAGCAAAATGAAATCTTCTGCTATTTCATTAATCTGGAAAACAGATTCGCGAAAGACCAAGATGCTTCTAGTAGGACAGACGGACTCATAGCAGGAGAAGCAAAAGCAGTATCAAGTGATTGCCATTTAAAAAAACCTGTTTTTTCCCTACAGATATATTATTACCAAGTAGTTAGAATTTTTCTGCATATAAAGACTGCATACCTGCAAACATATAACTGTACAATATTCAAAATAATGGATCCAGAAGATTAGTTCTGAAAATGGGATTAGATCTTACATCCATTGTTCTTATATCAAAATACAGCACTTGAAAAAGAACACTTAATACTGTAATCAGTATAACAGATAACGAAGAAGTAACTTCATCTGTATGTGAGTCCCTGCCATACCAGTCCCTAAGATTCAGTAAAAGTACAAATATACATAGCAGTTTAAGAATTAGTTTAGCATTTTCATGACAAAAAATGGGGTTATACAAGAACGATGAGGTCCACACTACCAATTATTTGTCTAGTCTACAGTTGTAAGAAAACTGTTGGCTTGGAAAGTTTTCAAAAGTGTGGTTAGATTTTTTTTTTTTTTTTTTTTTTTTTAAATATTTTTT
>Ga0181612_139700_pt1 | contig 15565 bp, 2 predicted proteins | sample HoacroProtozoa21_FD_119630 | JGI IMG/M metagenome (GOLD analysis project Ga0181612, IMG submission 119630) | Hoatzin crop microbial communities from Cojedes, Venezuel. Combined Assembly of Gp0051906, Gp0051904, Gp0051908 | reverse complement strand
TATTATCATTATTATAATTAGTATTATTAGTAGCATTAGTATTTTATTTTTTGCTTGATTAAACTACCTTGGTCTCAACCCATGAATTCTCCCTTTTGTCTGTTTCTCCTCCTCATCCCATTGAGGGGGAGGGGGAGGAGTGAGAGAGTGACTGTCTAGTGTGTAATTGCCAGCTGCTGGGTTAAACTACTACAAGGTGATTGTGGATTTTATCTTGTTGGTTTTGTTTCGTTAGATTTTTTTAAAAGGGAGATTACTTAAATTACATGAACTTATAATACATGAACTACACTTTCATTAGCTAGTCAAAATCCTGCAATAATAATATATGATAATACATGGTCATTTCAAACAGAACGACTTCCTAAATTAATTTTCTGTTCATGTCTAAAGTTAATGGTGATCTAGATTGTAGCACCACTTGGTCATTCTTTAAGTAGCAACATTGTGAAAAGCATAAATTTATAGTTTGCGCACCCACTTCTACTACTTACTTCTACCCACAATACTTCACAAAGAATACTTGATTAAAATTCAAAGTAATAGTTATAGAAAAAAAATACATTTCACTCATTTTATAAAAAAAATTTTCAACTCAAAAATTTAATAGGAATTAATTTTTATTTGTTATCTGCACCTCATTTTTATGCAGTTACAATATTTATCCTACCCAAAAGGAGGATGAGCAGAAGTGAAAAAGTGAAGAAGGGACTTACAGTATTCGAATGCATTAAATTTAGCTGCTTCTGAGAAACGAAATCCAGAAATAGCTTCAAGAGTCTTATTCTTACTACTTAACACTTCTCAGGATTTTTAAAAAGTGTTTTCTTTCTGAAAATGGAAGAAATACTGAAAATCTCTTGTTGCTCATATTTGCAATCAATATTTTAACCTATTTCTTGGTTCTTAAACCCAGAATTTTGGTCAATTCAAACATTTTAATTACATTTTAATTTTATTTAATATGATGAAAAAGTAATGAAAAATAATGTACCTAGTTTACTGTTTCCGAAATAATAAAATTCTTATTAATTTCTAGTTGGAGTAATTTTTGTTTCCTTCTCATAAAACCAATCTTAAAACCAGAATAAGAATTTTTTTCAGCTTATTTGTTGCTAGATGCTTGGGATTTCTGCCATATAAATAAGTGGTGTCTGCCAGAAAGCATATACAATGTAATTTGATTTTTGAATACTTTCCTATAAAACTACTTTGGATTTTCAGTAATATGTAACAATACAAAAGAATATAAATGCAAAAAATACATTTGAATATTGAAAAAATGACAGAACGTTAGTTGTGAATAATCTTTTCTAAAAGCTAGAACATTATTAAATGATCAGTTTTAGTGTGCAAATACAAACCGGTTGTTGTCAGTGCCCAGTAATAAAAAAGGAACCACAGAATCATTATATGTGGACTCATTTAAATGAATGCCTAGTATTTAGCCTTGTTTGAATATTTGAATGTTTAAGGTCTTCCTCTTCGCTTTCTTCCTTTTTCTAATGACATTCTTCTTTTCATATTTTATGTTTTATTTACTTGATCTCCAGTTCTGACATCAGAGCTTGACTGGCTCTCCAGCAATTCTTTCTTTGGAGATCACTTATGGTGTGCTTCTTTTGGTGGATATCTCGAAGTTCATCATATTGTTGCTCTCTAGGAAACAAGAAACAGAAAATAACGGAAAGAGCCAAGCATAACTAGCAAGTACAGAAGACAAAGCATCAACATTGAATGTGAGGCACCTCAAGGCAGCCCAAAAGAATCCACATTTTCACTTTCAAGAGATACTGCTACTTTACATACATGAAAATGAAAAGAAAGAGTATATCCTAAGCTGATAATGGCAGCAGAATGGTATTGACTAAAGTGAGTAGCAAGTGGCTATGACCAGAGTTTTCAGGGGACACAGGCAGAGTAGCGAGTTAAAAATGAGACACTCAACAAATCTAGGCAGTGCAAGCGAGATTATCACCTTGCAGAAAAGAGAAAATAAGTATTATATGTATATATTCCAAAATAAAACAATCAAAAGAACTGTAAGGAAACCCCATTTTATTTGCCTTCTATTTTCCTTGAATTTTGTAGAAAACAATGCTATCTGTATAATATGGAGTTAGAGACTTTCTTTTTGCTGGAATTTTTTGTGAAAAGCAGTGGTGCAGAAACAGAGTAACTTTCTGTGTCAGGTTCTAGAAGAACCTGAAAGAATAAAAAGGAGGAAACAGGTAATTAAGATTGTCTTGCTGAGAAGCATAAAGCATGTTGTACAATTGCATACTATTAGCAGTTTAATGCCCAGAGGTTGTAGATAGATTTGCCCTCTGAAGTTTCAAGGACTACTTTTTTTTACATATAACATTAAAAACCTTGCCTGCTTATTCCATGGTCTGTCTAGCACGACTTTAGGTACTGTACATTTGTTTCAGAATGTCATTTCTATAATAATATATTTGCAAAAGGATCTGGAAAATTTCTATTTCCTCTTCCTCTTCTTCTCCTTCTTTTTTTTCTTCTTCTTTTTCCTTTTATTTCTCTTTTTTCTCCCTTTCTTTTTCTTTCTCCCTTTCTTTTTCCTTTATTTCTTTCTTCCTTTCTTCCTTCCTTCCTTCCTTCCTTCCTTCCTTCCTTCCTTCCTTCCTTCCTTTCTGTCTGCCTTTTTGTCTTTCTGTCTGTCTGCCTTTTTGTCTTTCTGTCTTTCTGTCTGTCTGTCTGCCTTTTTGTCTTTCAGTCTTTCTGTCTGTCTTTCTGTCTTTCTGTGTTTTCTCTGTCTTTTCTCTCTTTCTGTCTGTCTTTCTGTCTGTCTGTCTTTTCATCTGTCTGTCTTTCTGTCTGTCTTTCATTCCGCCTGTCTTTCTTATTTCTCTTTTTCTCTTTCTCTCCTTTCACACTTTCATGCCTTCTATTTTTATTCCTTGTTTTCCTTCTTCTTTTAACTTCTTTTTTCCTTTTTACCTTTTTCCTTTATTTTTTCCATTCCACCTTTCTTCCTTTCCTTCTCTCTCCTCCTTATCTCCTAAACTTAACTGTTTAGTAAGCCACTTTTTTGCTGGAAAAGTGAAGTATATACTGCTCTACCTTCCTTTAATGAGTCCAGGAAAGCAGAAGATATTATATGTTTCATGTATAGAATAATGAAATTCTGGTTTATGGTCAGTAATCTCTGACAATCCAAATTGCCAAAGCCTTAACAGATGTAAAATGGGGAACAAGTGAAACTCTTTGTTTCTCTGACTACTTTTACAACCTACAATTATTTAAAAAAATAAAGATATAAAAAACAATAAAAAAAGAGCATTTGTTGCAACCTATCAGATCATGATATTTTTACAGTTTTGGTAAAGGATTATTAATAGTAGCCCTGTGTAGTACTATACAGTTCATTGCAGGCAGTTTTCTACCTGGACCAAATCCTTGAAGTGTAAACTGAAAAGGAACAAACTATGAGAAGGTCTTTGTCATTAATCTACATCAACAAATTTAAAGAAGATGACTAAGGTTGGGCAGTGCAAGACAACTCTCAAATACACTGGACAAGAAGAAGTTTGTGGAACTTGTTACAGAAATGGACTGTGTGCATTTGTCCATGTTGCAAAGCCACTGAACAGGTGGGTGGGAGACTGCCTTGAAAAGGTCAAGGTAATAGTTTTGGGTTTGAAAAGACTGTTACTAGTACTCTTGTGACTATTTCAGGTAGCCTTTTGTACTGGAAACAAAAATTATTACTTATAGTTTGGGAGCAGTTGTGAGAATGATGAATTTTTATAACATGATTCTAAAATTGTCCTAATTTAAATTGTTATTCTGTGAAAGAGAGTTTGCAGCACTTTTGAAAGCTGGTGAACATTGTTTTCACAGTTTGCATAAGAGGAAGTTCGTGGTCAGGGGAAAACATTCATCTCAGTACAGATCTTTAAATACAGAAATATTGAGAAGGGCAAGTCATGAAGCGACTGGAAAAAAAATATAGTTTAAGGGTTAAAAATACATAAAGACCTGATATAAGGTTAGCTTTGTTGGGACACTAATTATAATGCTCTGAGCAAGAAAAAGAAAATCTGCTGAAAGAGATGTTTACACAGGTAGAGAAAAGATCCATTCTTGTCCTATAATTTCAGAATTGAAAATTTTCCTGCTTCGTTTTGCTGGCTGCAGGAATGGTGTCCAGAGAAACAGAATTTACCAAAGATAGGATCCTGCTAAGAAAACTGTTGTTTGGAAGATGATTTGGCAAATAGCCACTTAGAAAACACTAGTGTTTTTTTTTTTAAATCACATTGACATTAAAGTTTGATGGTGCTTAAAAATTCTCGGAAAGATTTGAAGGGTTGAGCTTGGCCCCTTCTCTTCAAGGAGGCATAAGTTTGTAGGGCTGGTATGCTGAATTGATTTCCACTGAGTTTCCAGTATACAGTCAACAAGAACACTGTGTGTGCCACTCTACTCCCAATCCATGAGCCTGAGCAAAGAAACCCATCAGCTCCTCTCTGTTGGGATACTGAAGGGATCAGAGAAATTTGGACTTTGAAACAACCCTCTTTACAGTTAGAAAAGCTCATGGTTTTTTGAGGGACTGCCATTTATCTATTAAAGAGACATAATGGGAACATTTAAAAGCAGGGCTAGCCCTGCCATTGGTTGCACAAATGTTGGAAAGGACAATAAACACTACTGATCTGAGCATGTAACATGACATTCCGAGAATTGATTGGATCCTGAGCCTACACTTGTGGGTCTATAAGAACCACTTGAACGACCGATGATCAGCGTGGCTGAGGACAGTGCTACAGAAACCGAGATCAGCTAGTAACACAGAGATCACTTTCTAAAAAACTATCTGTCCCCGTCAATAGATGTTTGAGCACCGATACACATATCATTTGGGCTTGCTGCAAGGGGGAGCTTCTCAGTCTGTTTTTAGGGAATCAGAGGAAACTCAATAAAAGAGTTTAATGTTACGAGATTGTTATGAACAAACTTTGCAAAATATTCTGACAGAAATACAATACAGTTGCATGAGTAGCTGGAATTTATTAGGCTGGTTCTTTTTTTTTTCTGTTTGTAGCATAGATGAGCAAGAGCAACGTTTCTTTAACTGAACTGTGAAAACTACAAGATGTTACAGGAAGGTGCCGAGAAGTTACAAAGTGTTAGAAAATTTTGGATAATTTTAAAAGGTGAAAATCATTATAAAAATTAAAATAAGAAAAAACATTTTCTGATCTCTTTCTAACATTAGCTCAATTCCTTCAGAGTGAGGAAGTAAGAAGCATCTATAAGTACTGGGTTGGGTACAGCTGAACTACCCCTAGCTGCTACCAGCAATGTAGCTATTTCAGGGAACTGTGGATTTAGACCTGCAGTTAGGAATTACAGCTCTCTGCCGTGCAAGAAAGGAGTTTGCAGTACTCAGCATCAGCTTCCTGATTCTTGCATCTTACTGACAGGAATGCAGCAGACACAGAATAGTCCAAGAGGGAGTCGTGTTTGAGCAATGCCTTAGACAACATCATTTCAAAAATGAAGACAAGTTGGCTTGTAAGAGATGTCATATGGAGGCTGCTATCACTAAAAGATTAAGAACATGTGTCTCTGTTTTGGGTCACCTGCTCTGCCCCCATGTAGTTATAGAGTTGTGCTCCTTTTGTGAGGCAATAAAACAAAAGAAATAGTTTATGTTGTCTTTGATGAGAATATGGCACATATGTTTTTCTCTAAATATCTGTTTTGGTCACAATATTTTTTGGTTGCATATAAAAAGAGCTTTTCATGATTCAATTTGTAGAAATTAGTGAATATCACCCTGGTATTTATCTGTGTATCTTTTTTTTCAGTCACATAATCTTATTATTTTCCTAGCTCTGAATTGTTCTTCCTCAGAGAAAAACTTTTTTTTGAAGGCAATCCCTTTGACTACAGTGGAACCAGTTATGATGAACATTACTATTCAGAGTGAGTAAGGGTGTTGCAATCTTTTGCTTAATGTGCATCTTTTCCCCAGCTTATTTAAAAAAGATTTTTTTTTTTTTTTATTACTACCTTGGGAAAAAATGATCAGAGGAACAATTTTTCAATTGCATATATTAAATTCTTCGTGATATAGCTAGGAGAGAGGGGAAATTTTCTACCATCATTGTTTCTTTATGTTTAGTACACACAGAATTTCACTGTCGGTTTTGTTTGTTTTTTCTTTTTTTTAAAGCAGGCCTTGATTCTAACATATTTGGTTGATACCGTAGTGATTAAAGACTAAAAATAGTGAAAATGTTAATGTTTTCTAAGGAATTACCCAGGGAAAATGCAGCAACCATTATTGTTAAAGCCCCTGCATTGGCAGAAATGATGGCAGATAAACTTGAATGTGTCAGTACCTCAATTCAGTTAAATTGAAGTGTAAAGAGTCCAAAAGAAGCTTTGTTAGGTTTTCAAAAAGCTAGCACTCGGGTTCATGCCCAGCTGCAATGGCACAGTGCAGTACTGTCTGTTACTAGTGGCAGTTTCAACACCATTGCAAAAAAAAGTTTACTGAATATCCTTAACATCCTTTGGTCTGCAAAATGAACCGCTCACTCAAATGAATGTGTCTTCTCTTCTTGTTATGAAGACAATACAGTGAGAGAATTTATGAATTCATTGTCCTTCTGTTGTGTTTAATTGTAGTTTTCATCCATTTTTCCTTATGTACTTAACTCTTTCTATTTCCCCCTCCATTTTATACCTGAATCATAATGAGGTTCAGTGTGATAAAATGAAGTGTTTATAGACATTACCTTCCAATTACACACTCCACTCACCAACATTTAACTTGATAGATTTCTGTTTCAGTCATTAAACTAAATGGTAATCTGCATATTATACCTTCTAAAAAAATGGAGCCTCTGCCTCCATATGAGAGAATGAGAATGAGAATGGGAGAGATTTAATTGGAGTTCTAGAGAGTTAGCTGTAACTGCTAGGACAGTAACTCAGATATGTGGGTGGATTTAGCTGGATTGGGTCTAACCCACTTGTTTTTCCCAAAGCCTGCCATTCTTATGGCATTATACTACACAGAATTGCATTTGTCCCTGAGGAGGTGCAGTTTACAATCAAGTGCTTGAAACATAGCACACACCACTTTCAGTTCAAGTTCATAATTATATACACTGGAAGGGCTCTCTTTACCCATGTTGTTTCCGTTCATAGGTGAGCATAGCTAGAAACAGGTCATTTACTGCCTATACCTCCCTGTTCCGAATGGCACTGTGCCGGCAAAGAACTGTTTTGAGCTGCAATTGGATCTCATTGATTTCAGTGAAGCCCCATTTGTCATAAAACTGGGAAACTGAGTTGCAAATCGGGCTCAATATATTCCGTCACTGAAAAATTCAAAGACTTGTCCTGCTGTGCAGAGTAGGGAAAGATGTGGAAAAGTAACCTCTACAGTTCATAGGGTGGTATAGTAAAGATCTTGGGATGCTTAAAGAGTGATTGCATAACTTACAATGTAAAGTAGTCTCAATATGTGAGTCTACTTCAGACAGAAGGAAAATACAGCTCTGCAGCAGAATTTTAAGGTTGAAACAGGTACAGTCATGTAACCTTATCTGAAACACCAATGAAACAGCAGTTGCTCAAAAAGTAATGAATAATCTGCTCCTGCCCGTAGATGGCTGATGGTAAGGGTAAGCTAGATTTCCCATGGTTTGGTATGTTCTTTCAATATTGTCATTATAAATGGGAGTATGCCAATGATTTTTTAAAAAAATTGTTGCTGACCAAACTTTAGTCTATTTTAAAAATAAATCTCAACTATGGTTTGGAGTGGGTTCCATCTATGTTCTCTGGAACACCTTCTGTGAAGCCTGGGGTCAAACATGACATACAGTGTGAATAAGCCCTAGCTTGTAGGTTTTTTGGAACATGTAGGTTCCAACTAGCAGGGCAAGGAGAGAAGTGTGTGCGTCTTTCTGTTAGGATATATTGTAATTTTATATTCAATATCCTTGTCTAGTATGTGTGATTTTAAAAATAAACAAATAAACAAACACTGTTGCTGACTGAACTGTAAATACTCAAAACTGGGAAGTTATGAGGAGCACTCATCCTCACTTCTGGGAAACAGGGATATGCCATGTGTTTTCTTCTGTACTTATTTAATACTAAGTACATTGGAACCCTGATTTTCCTCACATAAGCAATTGTATTTATTTGAATAAGGAGCATAAATGTTTACGTCCTTTATATTTTTGTTTTGATGAGACAAATTCCAAGTTCATATTTATATTCATACCCTTACATAATAAGAATGCTGAAAGTCAATGAGAAATGTGTATTTTTCTGTATATGTATTCATACATGTAGAATAAAATATGGGTTTGTATTTTGAACATGATATTTTTATTGTTACCTCTAAACTATGTATTTTTAGATGTTAATTTTACTTACAGATGATTTACTAGGAGTTTAAGTGGAACAGTTGCTTATGAGTGTGTGAGGCAAGGGTGACAATGTTGATTGAAAAAAGTAATCAAAGGCGACAACAAAATCAATATGTTTTCTCTGCTTATCTGTAGTTTGGACATATTATTGTCCAAAAGTAAAGGTACAAATGAGGTTGGATTAAATGCCGATTTGTTTGGAAAGGTTCTCTACCTTTCTCTCTCCTGCAGGTCAAAAAGTATTGATTAAATGTATTGAAACAAATATCTTGTAAGTTCCAGTGTCCTTTAGGGGTGTTCCTATGTAAAGCATCTATGAAATGGTATGATTTATTTTTTTGCATAACACTAGCTCCATCCCCAAAGTGATACAATTGGGAAGTCCCATCTGTGCATATCATCTGCTGCCTGTTAAATTACTTTACTCAAATTGGTTTTGGTAGTGTCTATCAAGCTCGGGCTTCATGCAATTCCTGAAGAGGTGGTTAACCTTAACATCAGTTACCCGCAAGAGTTTAAACTACCATTGTTCACAGGGTACTAGGACAAATTATTTTGTAGGAATATTTTAGGTTTCCTCCAGTTAAACTTAATACTGGGGTATAGGTTCAAACCCACAGATTTGGGAAGGTACAAGTTCAGCTCAGTCAGAAAAGAGCAAGAAGACAATCTTCTCTGCCTTAAGAACAAGATTGAAAGCATTGAAAGGATTGATGTAATAGTAGTATTTCAAGTATTTCAAAATGAATTTAATAACTTGAAGTTGCTAACAAAGTATGAGAACAGGTATCTTACTATCCACAGAAAAGATATAATTGTTTTTAAGCAAGCAGCAGTTTAATGGTGAACCTTTGATGAAAAGAACCAAAAACCTCACTTAGTGCCTTTATTGAACTGATGATGACCAGAGCCAGCTGCTAATTGGCTGACAGACCTCCTTGCATCCTTTCAGGCTGGATCAGCTCCTTCTTATGGACAACCCAAAACTGAACTTTGTAGGAGACCCTTCTTTCTCAAATTGGATGAACCAAAACTTGGGGTCTGATCAACTGTGATGTATTCATTTGTAGATATTAACTGATATCAAATTGGAAATGTGAGCCTTCTCATGTCACTAAGGCTCCAAACAGCTGGCAGTGACACAGTGCTTTAACAGTACTATGTGTCAGGTTGCCTTCTATTTTATTATCTTTTCAGATTGTAATAACCATGAACTGTTAAGGCAAAACAGAAGTTAGATTGTACAAATCAATCCCTTTACTTTCTAATGATCTTTTCCTGGCTTGTTGGAAGAATCATAGGACAGAATAATCTGTTTACTTTTTAAATATGTACTAAAAAAGTTAAAATTCCAGTAAAACAGTGAAGTGTTAAGACATAATACCAGATTATGAGTAGGTAGTAATGATGACGCCAAGTTGTAAAAGGCAAAATGACTAAGCATGGAGTGAATGAACAGTTATTTAAAATAGATCAAAAACAAAAAAGAAAAATTATTCTATGTAATTTATCTGTCTAAAGCATGACTTAAAGGGTGACTTAGAGAAGGTTGTGTATAAAATTTTCGTGATTATTTTTAGATTGAGAGAAATAAAATAGAAAATAACAATTCATTCAAGTTGTCTGGATTTCTTTTCCAAAGATCTCTCAACATACATTAAATATAACACAGTGAAAAAAGACACCATAGTGAAATTTATGAAGAAAATTGCACACAGTTTGATGAAAAATGTAAACACCTACATCAAACTACATACTGCTCTGGAAGGAAGTTAATGAGTGTTGAGGCTCACCCAGAGGGATGTCAGAGATGTAATCTGACACATACTAAGAGGTCTCCCTCTGCAGAGGACTTTGAAAGAAAACGTGTTTCCTCTCATTCTCTCAAGATTGTGCAATATTTAGAAACAGTCAGCAGTTCCAGCTTTAGTATTTCCAGTTGGTCCCTGGTGTGGGTTACTCATGTATTATTTAATACTTGCAATGCTAGTATAGCAAAACTCTGAAACAAATTTTCAGGATAAGAAATAACTAATGTAGGCTTGAGTATGAATGCAGTCAGAACTGTACAAAAGATTCAGCCTGAAACTGAAAATACTCAGAATTAGTCTTTTACTTCTTGACAGCTAAATGTATTTGGCTGAGGAACTGTCTCTCAAGGGAAGCAGTGAAAACTCAAATACTGGGTATATTTAAAAGTAGGTGTGTCAAATAAGTGGTAAATGTATAATAGCGAACAATACTGCCTGGGCAAGCATAAAGACTATATAACTGTCACCCAAAATGTTATCCTGTAAGCTTGAGGGATTCAGTTTCTGTTAACCCTGGCCCCAGAGTGTATCTATTGTTCAACTAAGAGCGAATAATGTGGTCCTGAGACTATAGTGATGAGTTTTGCAATTTCAAAAGAGCATGGATAGAACTGACCAAATCAAATGGAGCAAAGATTTTCATACATTGGAAAAAAACATGCAGACTCTGGCAACATTTTATTTCTTTCATTCCCTGTGGGTTATAGAAGACTTTTTTTTGTTCTTCTCCCAGATCAACAATTTGAGCTTCTTTCCAGTCTCCTGAAGTTGTCTCTCTGATGCTTTGAGAGTGCATTTATGCAACACTTCTCAAACATGTAAATAAGCTTTGGCATTCCCATAGTCAGGACCTTGGAATCTTTTTGGCCTTATGACATAGATGGAGAGTAATGGGATTCATCACTGGCACATGTCTTCTTGAACTTTCCTGTACAGAATGTATTTACAATGAATTTGGCAACATAGGTAAGTTGAAGAGTTGGTTAAAATAATTAATTTTAGGGGTGACTTGACAGTGTCACTGTTTCTCAACAGCAAGGCTTATGTCTCTGTCAATGAGAGCAGAGCCATCAGTTTCTTTTGCCTGACACCAAGACCCAGTTTTTCTCACACGCTCCCATAGAAAAGTACTAACAGTTTCCCTGTGGTGAGCTCAACTGGCTAGCTCAATCTGCTAGCCAAGACTTCTGCAATTGACACAATTTTTTTTACTGTACTTTCCCAGGTAGCATCCCATTTGTAACGTACCCCATACCTCAGCTGCATCTTCAACCTTTTTACACCTGTTTTTTCTTAGTCACCCACAAATGCTCTCTTACACTTCAGATAGGATTGAAGCTTGCTTACAGAAGTTTCAACAACCTGCAATCAGCCTGAAGTTCTCTAACACAGTGGTAATGTAGTGTGCATCGTTTCATATAAGTCCTAAGCAGAGCTTGGCTAACCTCTGCAGTCACGGACTCTAACCTGAAAAATCTGACTCTTGGGCTTTGTCTCTTGTAAGGACGACATAGCTACCATTGTCTTAACACTTTCAACCGAAACTCTGACTGCATCAACAAAAATTAACAATTTTAATGTCTTGTCCATACATTGGTGTATTACAGGCAGCCTTAGGCATCCTGTCATGCTCACCAAACTAAGCAGTCATTTGTGCTGAGAAAAGAGATGGCTTGTAGGTAGAGGTAATATCTTTAGAATAGCCTGTATAGTTGGAAAAAGAACATACAAGCCTTTCTTAATTCTGGTGTAGAAGCAACAGACTTCAAAGCTAAATATGAGTTGACAACACCTGCTCAGTTTAATTTGTGTTGATTTCTCTTTACATTTGTGCCAAATTACTGACTAGCAGTAGCAGAAAAAGAAAACAGAAATGGAAAACAAATCTTTCTCTTTTTAACAGCTTATTTGTTCAACTTGTGTTTGATTCCTTCTTCTGCTTGTCCCTGCTATCAGCTGCATTTACTCCTGCCTTGTGCTGGCTTTAGCACTTTGTGTGATTGCAGCAGATTCAATTCTTTAACCAGGCCAACCCCCACCCTGCAGCCCCCGTTATTCTTTCTCTCCTGCAAAGTTAGATTTTTTTTTTTCCATTTTAATGAGATGAATCAGTTTATCTTATGATCAAACTAATACCAGCACTTTTTCTAAGTAAGCTGTAGGAGTGTGGGGTAGTGCAGATGGAAGGGAAAAGAAAAACTTTCTCTTTTGAGAAAGATGTTCAGTTCAGGCCATGCTGCGAAACCATATCCTGAAATATGGGCAACTGGATGTTTCCCCTCAGGGTCAATAGAAATGTTTCTGAAGCTTATGGACATAACTTTTACCATCAGTTCAGGATAAATGTGAGAGGTAAATACGTTGGTTTGTGCAATAGGTGACTGAAGAAATAGGAGTTAGCATTCTTTATCTTTCTATTGATTCCTTGTGTCTCATGGTTATTTTTCTTCATCTTAGAGAAGAAGCTAGACTTGTGGGAAAAAGTAACCAGAGGCAAACTGAAGATTTTAAATGTTCTTTCCATGCTTTTACTTCCCTCTTCTATCTTCCGGAAAATTGAGTAGAAACATTCCTTTCAAATCCCACTGCTACCTTCCACTTCTCATACTCATCCTGTCTTTCAGTTTTCTTTGTGTGTTGTACTTTTCTAATTTTCTATTTTTCAGTGAGGAAAATGGGAAAGAGTGTGTGTTTTGTTTTTGTTCTCTAATTTAGTTTTTATTAAACTTGTCTCAGTTTTCTAATGGAAAAGTGAAAGTGAATGTAGAAGGAAAAAAATCTCCTTTACATCATTATTATTTCAAAATTCAAAAAATGAAAAATAATTCGAATTCATAATCTTTTACAAATTCATTTTGTGTAATTTGTATTTAACTATATTATTTTGTAACTTAAAAATAATCTTTTCTCCTTCTTCTCTTAGCTTTTTCCTGTGTTCAGAGTAAGAACAGAAGTTCAGGATGTCTACTACTGCATGTGTACAGTACCCAGCACAGTGGCATCTGGATGATATTCAAAACCTTAGATATGTCAGAAGCAAACTGTTAGCAAGTGACATAACAGTAGGAAATGCAGTTTTTATTTATTTTGCACTGGACAAAAATAAGTAGAAATAATAACGTAGAAGCTACCTATTGAAAATGTATGTAAAAATCTTTGTAAAAAGTTCTGTAATACATGGAATAAATTATAGTTACAGAAATATCTGTTTTTACTTAAATTCTGAGGAGTTAGCATTTCAAGCCACTACATAGTCATATCAGAATTTTACACTTGCATTGAAATAAATGCCATGAATTTGGATTTATGATGCTAATTCAAGAGAACTAAAGAGGCATGTTGAACTGATTTTTTTTAATCAAATGAACATTCACAGAAAATTAATATAGAATTGGTCCTTAGAAATGAATGAGCTGAATTTTCTTTTCATCAAAACATCTTGTGAGGTGAACAATTGTTCTTAATATAGCAAAAGACTAAGAAATGTTTGCATCAATATTGTTGTAGTTTAGGCTTAGTCAGAAATACTAGTAAGTGCTTTATGGTGAGTCTAAAATTCTGGTGCATTCTGTTGCCACTCAAATCCATGCTGCTCTGCCCCCTGCCCCGTCCTGTTCCATCAACAAAGAGCTTGTTTTTTCTCCTCAAAGCAGCTTCCTGCTTTTCATGAAAGCACTTCTTTCAGCTAGCACCTTAATATTCCTTTTTCTGGAATAATTTGTATAGAGTGTGGAGTTCCTTTGAACAGCAGAGCAAAGCCATACAGAGAGCAGGACTGGGAGAAGAACAGAGATAGCTGCCATCTGCCACTTTAGCTAAACTGAAACAAATTGAAAAGGCTCTTCAGCACAAGTTCTTCTTTCTATTTATTTGTTTAAGCCCATCTTATGGACTAAGGAACAAAACCCCTTCAGTTAAAAATGTACTTCTTTTCTGACACTGTATCTTGCTTTTACTGATTGGTCAGGCATATTTTAGGAAAACAATGTACTGTGTATGATAGCAAATTTCACTGGGACTGGGAGCAAAAGATGTAATCGAAAGCCCAGCAACATAGTTCAACAGAATTTAGAGATTTGCTAAATTGTACACAAACAAATCCAAAAGATCTGTATTTTCAATTTGAATGTTACAATAATGAGCAGGAAAAATAGTTCTGTAGAAGAAGGGAATACGCTGTCAGGGTTAACGCAATGAGAAAGCACTAAGAAACTCTGCAAATGCTTGCATTAACCTACATGAGTAGTCCTATTGTACTTATCCTTAGAGCAAGTAGGAACACAGAACATATTTATGTCTTTGCAAGAACACAATGTGTTTGGGACTTCGATCAGTCGCTAGCTGTAGTCATTGTGCGAGTCTTTTGTCTCTGTGAGTCATAAAAGACTAAAATCACTGAAGGCAAGGCTCTGCCATATTCCACACGGTTCTGAAAGAATTGCAGTTTTTACGTCATTATCCTTTCAAATCTGTACTTCAGATCTTAATAAAATAAAGCTAAAGGCAAATCTTGGTCAAATGTATAGGTCCAAAATAATAAAATAATGAAGAGATGCAAAAAAAGTAATAATGATTTCCAGGAAAGTGCCTAAGAAGCATACTCTTTATGATGTATGCACAATCAGAGTCCATATAAATATTTGGATAAACTTCTGCATGTAACAAATATTTAGCCATAGCTGTGACAGTTATGAAGACAAATGGGAAAGTTTTAAAACTGGAAGTCCATTTCTTAGCTAGTGAAATTTACCTATTTAGCTGATAAACTGTTGAATGGGACATACAATCTTTTAGGTAATGTTTAACCCAATACATATTTCCTTTCTGAAGCTTTCTCTTATTTTACAGGAAATGATACCCATAGAAATGGAAAAGTCTTAGAACTACATTCTCAATCTGAAAGTCAAACATTGAACAGAATATTAAATGAAGAAAAATAATAAGAAATTATACCATATAAACTCTAGTTATGTATTATAGTGTGACCTTAGAACTATGGCTGCCTCTGGAAATCCCAGGACTCATGGGAACAGTCTTAATTTGGAAAAATAATTGAACTCACTATATATTAAGTACAAGATATTCCAGCTGATGTGCCTCCAGATGTCTTGAGAAGGCTAAGAAGTAGAAAAATTGTAGCTATCAGGGTTTCTTTTTTCAGAATAATTTTTAGTCTGTCTATTTCTTTGGTTATGTATGGTTTTAATATTTTTGACACACTGTCACCAAGAAGAAGTATAATATATATTATATCTTCAATGTTCTAAAATTTGTGTTTTTTTTTTTTTTTTTTTTTTTTTTTTTTTTTTTTTTTTTTTTTTTTTTTTTTTT
>Ga0181612_121979_pt1 | contig 15565 bp, 5 predicted proteins | sample HoacroProtozoa21_FD_119630 | JGI IMG/M metagenome (GOLD analysis project Ga0181612, IMG submission 119630) | Hoatzin crop microbial communities from Cojedes, Venezuel. Combined Assembly of Gp0051906, Gp0051904, Gp0051908 | reverse complement strand
TGGGGTTGTTCCTCCCCAGGTGCAGGACCCTGCACTTGCCCTTGTTGAACCTCATCAGGTTCCTCTCTGCCCAGCTCTCCAGCCTATCCAGGTCACGCTGAATGGCAGCACAGCCTTCAGGTGTATCTACCACACCTCCCAGTTTGGTGTCATTAGCAAACTTGCTGAGGGTATATTCTAACTCTTCAGCCAGGTCATTGCATAAGAAGTTAAAGAAGACTGGGCCCATTACTGACCCCTGGGGGACACCACTGGTTCCAGCCCTCCAACTAGACTCAGCACCACTGACAGCAACCCTCTGAATTCTGCCGTTCAGCCAGTTCTCAATCCACTTCACCGACCACTCATCCAGCCCACACTTCCTCAGCTTCCCTAGGAGGATATCATGGGAGACTGTGTCGAAAGCCTTGCTGAAGTCTAGGTAGACAACATCCACGGCTCTCCCCTCATCTACCCAGCCCGTCATGTCATCGTAGAAAGCTGTCAGATTCGTCAGGCATGATTTCCCCTTGGTGAATCCATGCTGACTTTGTGCTCACCTCACATTTACATCATTCTGTCCCACAACAGTGTGGCAGGTCTGCAGCTCAAGTGAGCCAGCAGGTAGCATAGCTTAAACTGTTCCCTCATGGACTGTGTGCTGTGCTCTCATCTGATAGTGTTAAAAGTGACAACAGCCATATTGGTTTTTAAACATTACAATTATATAGGGGCTTAAACATATAATATGCTTTATAAACATCCCTGAAGACAAATGATTTCTCAGAAATGTCTGTGTCCAAAACCAATCAAACACGAGGCACATGCAGAAAGGTCTGTTCTTCCACCCCCCCTCAAAGAGCAGGAATGAGTCACAGATATGCCAGGGGAACACAGAACTACACCAATTGCTAGGATATTTAAAAGCCAGCAATGCCTTTGAGCTATGTATTTAGGATTGAGTAGAACTGCTGTATAGAGTGCTGCTGCTGTAGTCAAATCAATCCTAGCTATGTACAGGTACAAACAACGAGAAGGACACTAAATATCTTCTTTCAGTTTGTACTGCTTTTGCATAAAATTACATCAGCCAAATACCCTTAGTGGCATGATTGATTGTTCCAAGAGGGGGCTAAAGCCGTATTCCTCCAATATCTCTTGTGCAACAGAACAAGGACAACATAATGAGACAGGCGTACTGCACTCCAGACAGTGTGCCAGCAGGAGTCATTGTACCTATCTTCTCAAAACGACAGAGAAATGTTAATAGAAACTTTCTGACTTTGTCTATTTTGTATTTAGTCAGAAACAGAAAGAGTCTTTTTCTCTTTTATTATAGGAAAACAGTGATCCAGCATTTTAAATGTTTTCTTTTCCATTGTGGATGCTGGTGCAGGTGGATGGGATTATAGTCTGTGAATCCTGAGCTTTAGAATACTACACAGTACGGTGTTAAGATCTATTTACAATTCTCATTGCTTTCCCTAGTTTTGATCTGCAGACTTCTACTGAGTGAGTTAAAATATATTTCCGTATTAGAAATTTAAAAAGGAGAGAATGAAAAAACAGGAGACTGAAGCAGTTGCACAGAACAGAATTAAAAATAGTGAATGTTCATTTCATACTACCCCATTCCAAAAAATATTGTTACTGTATGAAGATAAAAGCCAGCTTTTATGATCAAAGTTTTGTTGTGAAAAATGTATACACTACTAACAAAAATCTTCTGGAAAACAAAAGAAAAAAAAAGGGAATTTATCTATCTAGAGCCCTGATAAATACATCTTTATAATAAACAGACCATCATTGAAAGCAGAATTAGCCTAAATGAATGTCTAATTTGCAGCTAATGATTTCAGGCTAACTTCATTGAATTCCTTAACTTCTTCCACACTTCGTGGTGACTGTAGAGGAAATCGAACGTGCATAACGTATGATCTGACAAAAACCCAAGTAAACTACTTTACTTAAGCATCTCTATTTGTCATCAACACCACAGCAGTAATGGCATTCTGTCCACCATTTTAATAACGCATATATCGATCAGCTTATCTCAGACCTCCACTACCTCCTCTTGGGTGTCCTTAAATCTCTTTAGACGGAGAAATACAGATTGTTTAAATTGAAAGATGAAAATATAAAGAGTGTTGCATCAGTGAAACTAACATTAATCTCGTCTTAGAAAAGCAGATGGTTTTGCTTTTAATGATTTTTAAAGAGAAAGAGTACAATTAAATTAAGTCAAGATGTTTCCCAACCAGAATGCTTTTTAAAAATGGGTTTTGACCTCAATTTTAAGAAGTAGATATCAACTGTGCCACGAGTAAAGGTTAGTGTGTTCAAGCAGCAATTGTACTCCTTCTTTGGCACCGTCGCTATAGATTTCCTGTGAAAGGGTTTTCCAGGGAATTGTCAATAATTAACTTCCACATTCATAAATACTATTTATGCTGTTAGTACAATCACTACACAGAAGATGTAGAAACTCTTAAAAGAATGAAAGAAAAAGCAGGCTATCTGCATGATGCCTAAATTACTTAACTGAGATTAACAGTAACGTACACAGTTATTAATGTAATTTCAATAAAATATTATTATGACACTTTGTAAAGTGAAGAAAACTGCAAGACAATGAAATAATGTAGCAGTTTTTATCATCACATTTAACACTCCTGCCCCACCCCCAAGGCTTTGGCATAGACACAACTTCTTCAGATGCCAAAAATTGGTAAAATGACCCTCTATATATACAAGTTCAAACAAATAGCAGTTATATGGGTGTATTTGGGATAAATTCCAAATTGCCTTGTCTAAAAAGCACCTCACATTTATAGCACAACACAATTTTGATGGCACGGATATCTCTTTTCTCAGTTGAGTTCAAGCTCTGATCTGGCTTAGATTCAAGCATTTGAAATTCATCTGAATCCTACTCTTAAAATCTTTAAAGCCAATCTTGGCAACTAGGAGCATACTAATGATAAGAACCAACTTTTTTTCATCTCTACTATGACAGTCTGAGGTATTCCAGATGGTCTTCCAAAAAACAGACAGGTTAAATATGTTTGGATTTCTTTAAATTACATCCTTCAGGGAAAAAAAAAAATAAATTGGCTTGTAACACTGCTTTAGAAAAACGATTCAGGCATAAAATCGTGTTTGCATTCATTATGCCATTTCCCAACGGCAATTGGTTAAATTGTTTATAAATAATGTTCCCCTGCTGAGGCTTCTTCTCTTCTCCAGTGAAGAGCTTACCTGGATTCTCTTCTGGCTTTACCTGGCAAAATCAATTCTTCACAAAAGGAAAGATATTATATTGACATAGGAAGGCCAAAGCTGGAAGTGTGGATCATTTAAAGGATTGGTCAGATCAGGTAGACTTTGCTTGTTTACTGAAGACTGATTTCCAGAACTGATATGTAGGAGAACAAAATGAACAATTGACAGATTCTTTTTCTCCAGACTAAAATTCCACTACTCTTTACCTTCCTATTGAACACTTTGAGAGCAAAGTTTTGTTCTTAAGCAAGGCCCCAAAACTCTTGAAAAAAACAGCTTTCCAGTACTGTGCTCCAGTTTTAAGCCAGATACTTCTACTTTTGCAGCGTGAGCCTTTTTAAAAGCATTTTTCTGATGTTCAGAAATGAGCTAAGTCATTCATTTGGATATAGACTTTGTATATCTGCTTCTCTAAAAGAAACTTTTAGAGTAACAGGAAGTCCATAGTGTCCAGGGGAGAAAAAAACACAGTAGACAAACTCCAAACTGCAAACATAGATGTTGTCAAAGACAACCTGAAGTCAACAGAGTTCTGCACTGATTGCTTGTCCCTCCTTCTCTGTAAGAGATCTTTGAAGAGTTGACAGGGTACCATATCCTAATTTCAAGGATGCTGTTTTGTTCTTTTTTCCACAAGGAATCAGAATGCCTACAACTGGCAAGGCCTCACATTAAACTACTGAAGTGCTACAGAATGGGAAAAGGAAAGAAGCTGTATTTGTAAAAGGAACTAAAATGTTCTATCTTTGATACTAGACATGATGACCAAAGATTTGTGTCTGTATGTGTCGGCATGTGGGAGAGAAGATAATCAAAAAGGAGAAGTGAGAAGGAGATCTATTTTGTAAAGTCACTTTGCACCTATTCATGGTACCTTACTTTCATGCAACACTTCTCATCCCTAAATGTTTTAAAGACTTCAGTTGACTGGTGAGTGACAGAGAGATCACTTAATTCGTCACTGAAGTCTTTCCACCTTTATGATGTATTCTGGGAACCTTTTGAATCAGCTTAGGAAACAACATACAATATCAAAATTTTATAAGAAGTAATTTCTTTGGATGAAAAGATCGTATCTGTGATCTAGGAGGGGAGACAATGTTTTCAAATACTCAAATATTACTCACATGACAACAGCTTTGTTGTAAGAATTCCACATAAATCCTTCTCTAAGACTTGCTTTGGCTCAACAGTTTTCTTTGGTTAAGGGTCTGAGTTAGTGTCATGCTGAGTTAAAGCAACATCTAGATTGTTTCTTTTATCCTGATGTTCTGGATGGGCTTTAAAACTGCTTTAAGGAAGTTGCTACAGACAGCTGGCTAGAACAGACCTCAGGCATTTCATATATCTTAACTTTCACAGAAGGAAAGGTAAAAAGGGATGGTGGTGCTCGTAAAGTAATGGAAGTTTTGGCCTCATTGTTTCTGTGATAATGCTTGAAGTCCCAAGTAAGATAGTGAGATAGACCCATCCTACACATCACCTGTCCAGAAAGAAGTCCTAGGAAATATGACCAAACTGCCCCTTGCAGCAAAGCATTATATTATCTTACCAAAACATTGCGCACTGACAGTGAGATGTTTTTTGTTCATCCTTCTCTTTGATTTTCTTGGCCATTAGGTAAATGTAGGCCCTTGAGAAACCATATTGCCACTACCTCCCATCAGTCTGCTACTGCAGACAAATGCCTGTTTGCCTATGCCAAAAGCCAAGCCTGGTTGCATACTTTATTTCCAGACTTTTCACAAACTCAGGGTTCACGATAACTTAAAGCAGCAGGATATGTCATGTTCTCTTTCCAAACTTGATCTTCTCACTATTTGTTCTTAAATGTGTCTTTCAGTAGGAGGCAGGACAATCTCCTGGAACAATATTTATAATACAGTTATCTGATGAATGGAGAAAACACAGGTATTCCAGATCCAATTTAATTTTATAGTTCAATTTCACATTTCTCCATTCATGAATAAAATCAGATATTTAGGAACTTCATAAACAATACCTTTTTCAGAAAGTTTCACAAAGTGAAAGTTACATATATGCAGCATGATGCTTTGAGAGGATTATCACTGGTTCCGGAATATTCTCATCTTATGGTATTGAGCTGTCTGACTAACAACTTAAAATAATCAGTAGAAAACAGATTTATTCAAAATAACATTTTAGATGTCACACTGAAGTATACTTGGTCACCAAACAGCAGGATAAAAACTTCCCATAATGCCATTATTTTAACTAACGATACATGTGGATGAAGAAGAGGGGAAGTAGAATACTACATATGAGTAAATTACAAGAAATGGAATATTATATAGTGGACAAATATCGTAATATAAATACTTACATGGTTCATTCCAATCACTACATAAATTTACCTTGTAAACATAAAAGGACAATTTCTTTATATGAGTAAGGTTCCCTTCCCTTGATCTTACACTGTTTGCAAAAAAATCCCAAACCTGACACTCTATTCCCAACTTCCTACTGAATTAGGAACTGTCCTAGTGGGTTGAGGTCTTGTTTCTGTTGTTGACATCTGTTATTAAGTGGTGCTTCCCAGACTAAAGTTTTCAAAGCTTTTGAAAGAAACAGAAGTCTTACCATAAGGGCTAGACAGGATTTTATGGAGTTCCTAAGTGATAGGAGTTTCTGAAGTTGGGTGTGCTATCCACATTACCTTTCACATGGTTCCCTATTCCTTCTCCTCAGAACAACAGTTTTTTACTGCTTCATTCAGCAATTCTTCAGCTTTATTTTAGCAGGACACTAGTTTCCTAATAGGTTTCCCTATTGCACTGCTAAAAAAGGACCACTGAGGTGCTAGAACTGTGATTTCACATTCTGACCTGAATAGACTGAAATGGCATAGCAAATTAAAAGCTGCTTACTTGAAAGCAGATGCTAGTTTAGCATCAGACAGATGTGAACTTAATTCAACACAGGAAACTTACTTGAAGCATACCTTTCATACAAAAATATTGTGTGAATCTTTGGATGAAAAAATATTCAGCAGTATTGTGTTATTTTGGGGGCTGTTCATTTGGTGGGTTTAAAAAAAAAGTCCCATACAAGTGTTGGATTTAGGTTCCTTTTTACTACAAAGCTTACTCTAGAACAGTCCCCTAATGATGCTATGCTACTGCCTTCCCATAAGGATTCCTTACTGAAACTAGTATAAGTCAAAGTCAGTTACAGTCAGTTATCATAATGGTTTGATGATGCACACAGTTGTGCACTAGGGCTGATATTAGTCACCCTTTCCACAAACGTTCCCAAAAATCAATAGCAAAATGGAGTTTCAAAAAGTACACATGAAGTTTGAATGCCTGATCTAGGAAAGTTTTCAGAAGTACTTATTTAATCCTCAAATAACATTAAGTTAGTGTTTGTTCTAGTCATGAAAACTAGCTGTCTATGATAGGTCTATGAAAATGCCACTTTGCTTTTCAAATAGGCCAAGAAGCTGGTAACAAATACTCTCTTCTCCGAAAGGCTAATTTTCTAAACTGTGTTTGAAAATTGTAGCTCGTACTCTCGTGTAAGAAGCTCATTTTTCATTGTCTTTAAAATGTATTTTAAAGGGTATCTTACTTTTTCTAACAAGGACCGTTTCATGTAGCACTACCTACAAACCAAAAAGCAATGACCAAAAGATAATTTAAAAAAAACATACCCTATGAATGTCATTCTGTTTCTGCACAGTGGGAAGATCTCCACCAATGGGTGCTTGCTGTTTTAATTCATCCTCCTTCAACTGCAGCCATGCCAAAAGTTCCTGAAGAGAGAGATGTAAACGCTTCCACTGGTCTGTACTGGCTTCCAAATGGGATCTAAAAGCAGGTGTTAAATATAAGATATATTCAGGCACAGTGAAAATAAAAACCTAATTGTACAAGCTTATTTACAGAGAAAGATCCTAGTGTTTCATTAACTTAATGATTTTTAAATAGCTTCAGTAGCTTTGAATTAGATTTTGGCAACATTAATTTAAATTTGGTTCCACGGTCCTGGCCTGAAACATCAGTTGTTTTCCCATATCTTTCCTGCCCCCCGCCTAGGTTTCCTCTTCAGCATTGAGTAATAGCTGTGTTGAATTGTCAGTCTCACTAAATGTGCACAAACATTATTCAGGGCTAGCATGAGAGTAACTTAGTCATCACTTCGGATTGCTGGGAGATTAATTGACTAAAATATAGAGAGTAGTTTTCAGCTCAGGGAAGAGCAAACATTGCTCTAAACCATTAGACAAACCATTCAAACTCATACAAGACTCATGTGGTTGCTCACTTTGAAGATAAGAGAACCAGTGCCATCCTTTCTCAAAAAAAGGAAATTGTTAAAGCCAATGGAATCATCTTACACTACCCAAATGTCTGTGCCATTTGAACAGAGGTGTGAATGAAACTAACTGAATCACTGGAAAAATGAGAAGACAGAATACTACTCTGTGCAACCAAGGTCTCCACCATAAGGATATCTTCTAAATATTTCCCCTGTGTGTATGTAAATGCGGTTTTCTAATACTGGGATCAAGTACTGAGCTACTAATTTTCAGCAACTGTTTTCTGTGGAGAGAAAACTGGTGACCTTAACATCACTGGACTGATCAAATCTGCAGTTTTGTTTATGTCATAGATAAAGTACATTAAAATATTGTCTTTCTAGACTTACGAATACACTATTTTGTAATTGCTAGTTAGGAAGAAATTCCTAACTCACTTCCAGATAATGTAAAAATTCATCTTAGTAATTCAAATCAAAAGTAATATTACATAACAGTAAAGTGATAAAGTGTGCTGGAAAATAAAGACAGATTTTCTTTTATTTCACATATTTTTGTTTAACGGCCAGCTTTGTTCATATATCATCTCTCTTCTTGTTCAGTGATTTCACATAAAATCACATATTTTCTGACAGTGAAAATTCTACTCCTGTACCTTATACAGGATTGTCTATAAAGAAATGTGACAAATACGGGCTCAGTGCTTTGCAGACCTTATTACTTAGTTTGGACATGGAAATGAGGAATTGCTGAAGGTAAGTACCGTCGTATTTCTATGAAATGCTCTATGGATCCTGTCTTCTTTCTAGCCTCTTACACCAGGTAATTGGAGTGGCGAGGAAAAGGAAAGAGACAGGTTAGCCACAGGCTGACAGAAAGCTCATCTGCTCTGGTCAGCAATCTGATGGAAAATTTTCCCCTTTTTCAAACCTAACGGCTGAGTGGGAGGGACACACACAGACCGCGCTGCCTTTTCATCGCTGCTCTCACAATGCAGTCGTGGGCTGGGACAGAGCTGCCTCAGAGCAGGTGCCTACGGGGGAGGCCAGCCCTGCTGGCACTGAGGGCTGGGGGACCCCCAGGACGCCTCTGGAAGCAGCGATGGGGGGGAGCAGCAGGGATGTTGTGTGCGGAGTTGCAGGAGGTGACAGCCAGAGCAGCGACCAGAGGGCTTTCGGAGGGGACACGGTCAAGGAGCCAAGTTTCTGAGTCAGGTTGGCTCCTGTCTCCCGTGTTTATCTCAGCAAATTCAAGCTTCCACCTCCTCCAGACAAGGGCAGCAGCTGGAGGCAAACACTAGGGTCTTCGCTTCTACCCTGCTTATATGAAAAAATATGCACAAATTGTGACTCATAGCGGTTTTGTTACTGCTGCTGTACTCCAACCTTCCCCGGACTGGTGAATGTTTTCCCTGAATCCATCTTGTTCTGCCCTTCCTCCAGCTTCAGGAATACACGTTCATGTATGTGCATGCTAGCATACATTATAAGCATACACTCGTGTATTTATAACTGGGTTCAAGCATGTGCAGACAAAACAGGTAATAGGAAAATCGTTTTAAAAAATGAGTTATTTGTAAGAAAGAAAGTGTTTATTAGGACAAACTGAGCTGTTTTATCAGAATGAAAGAAAGGTAATAATGGAATTGAACTTGGCTTCTCTTGATATTTACCATATATTTTATCTAACGAATTTAGGAAAGAATGCCCACCTAAGCGGAGAGACAGCATGGGTCTTCTGCTTCAGCAGTCTAAAATTTGTGCTAAATAAGGAGACTTGTGGGACTGATGCCTGGGAAACATTTCATGTGTCTGCTCTTATACCTCTTTTGTGTAAGCTTTGCTAGTTATAACAAAATCCACTCTATACTCTGTGATGGAAAGGATTAGCTCCAAGCAGGCAGACTGAGAATAGCCTGTTCATTCAGTCTGGAGGCCAGCAACATTAAAATTGAACGTTTAGAAGTTAAGAATTGTTTCTCATCCAAATCAATAAGCTGTTGAGCACCTTAAGCCTTTTATTGAAAGCAAATATTTTGGAGAGGAGGTCTGTTGCTTTGAATGCTTAATGCAAAAAGTCACTGTGGTATAACTAGGGTTACTATTTCTGACTCGATTAATGGCAGTGATACATCAAACTGCAAAAAACGAAATACAGGAAGTCCCATATATTTAATTAGTGATCTCTGGCCAACGGACTGCTTTTCTTATCTCAAACATGGCTGGATTTGGGCAAGTTCATGGGTAAAAAGCATGTGAATTAAAAAACATCTCAGAGAGACCTTGAAGGGTTATAGCCCTCTTCTTATGCTCCTCAGAAAAAAAGAGGAGAAATGTGTCTCTTTTTCTTTAGCTACTAATATCTTTTCAGTCTCACATCCTTCATTTATTTTTAACGATTGATGTTATGAAGATGGCTTTTGTCATTACGCAGACTGACCTCCCTCAGAGCCTGAACTGAAAAAAGCTAATATTTCATACATTGCTTTGAAAAACATTTCTGCCTTTTGTTGCCCTCGGAACTGCCACCAACACACAGCAAGCGAGCAGAGATGAAAAAATGCCCAAGATGGAATGCAACAGTTCTGGGTTGCTTATTGTAAAAGTTTTATTTCTGAAGAGAAGCCTCCTGGACAATTTCCTTTGAAAAGAAATCTTCAGCCCATCAAAGCCTGCACCTCCATTTCACCATTTGTAACATTACTATTTATCACATCTTTTCTTGCTAGGAGAAGTTTTTCCTCTGAAGACACTACCTATGTATTTCTTTTACTCCTGGATTTTATCTGGCCATTCTGCCCACTCTCCAGACAGTTGCCGAAAACTTAAATAACACATCTTCTCATTTGCAAGGCTATTCTTCATTTTGCACTGGAAATAGCAGCCTTAGAAATAAAGCTTATTATAAATATGGGTTGTTTAATCACTTTCTTGCGTGACTCATTGATAAGTCATACCCAGCTCTAGAAAAAGCCTGCATTTAGAGGGGGTACAGTCACTGTTTGAACATGCTAATCTCTCCTTCTCTAATTACAAAACCTCATCATATGCCTCACATCCTAATCCTCTACTATCATTTTCACAGCAAAAAACCTAATTATTCTTACAAAGTTAAGCCAACATTCAAAATAGCACAAATCATTTCAAAATGGACAAAAAGAGTGCTATCAAAACCTACATTAAACCTTTTTACTGGCAAAATGCAGCATTCCCTCTTACACACCAATTGTAGGCTTTCGCTTATGTCCAGGTCCTACCTAATGTTCAGAGATTTCTTCCTAAGCTCAGTCCATCGGAGGTTCATGTTATCCAGACGTCTCTGCAACAGGGCTGCATCCTCAGAGCCTTCCAGGGACCTCAGGATTTTCTGCCCGTTTTCATCCAGGTTGTGAAAGATGTCAGTATGAGCATCGATCTCTGCCTGTAGCTCCTATGGAAGCAATAGAAAGCAATGCGTGTGATTCTTACAAAATCATAGAAACGATCACTTCTCAAAAGAGTGCAAAAATTCTCAGTGCAACTCAGAGCTGGCAGAGGCTTTGATTACTCCTTTTACAGCAACATGACGTATTGTGTACGCAGGTATGAAGGCCTTTCACACGAAGGCCATTTGCACTGAATAATGACCTTTTTTTCCATACAGAGCATGCTGCAAAAAATTTCAAAAGTTGAAAGTCTAGCCTCTGAGAGGTGGCAAAGCAAAGAGAAGATATATTTACAGTGCTGATGAGGGGAAAAAAGCCCCACAAAACCTTCAGGATGTCGGGTAAATCTGACCTGCACATGATATGTCTTCCTGTGCAACATTTTCAGTTTGAGCTGGGGACTGCAACACTGGTCCTGCTGCATGGCGGTTCCAAGAAATCTACGCGTCTGCAGCAGCCGAGAATCAGAATGCCGAGTTCACTTACATTCTGTTGACAGGACGCATTTCGGAGCACAGGCCTCAGCAGTCAATAGCAATAAACAGCCACTTTGTGCTATATCAAAACACTGGTCAGGGCCATGGCTGTAGGAGGGCCTGAGAATAGCAAGGACCTAGAATATGCAACTGGCAGCTCGCGTTGAACAGCCAACTTTTCTTATCACTTCATAACTGCAGGCCAGCTCTACATTTTGAATTCATTTTCCCCCCTCATTTTTAGCATGGCTGTTTCTGCCAAAAGAACATTCTTTAGAGAGCTGCCTGGTACCAGCGTTCCTGCCTGCCCACACACTCAATGCAGCCTTTGTACGTTGGCTGCCCTTCTCCAAGACGCTTGCATGCTGCAGCTCCACAAGGTCACAGATTCATTCGCAGTGAACAGTGGTTGAATCAAGCTCTTGAAACAGAATAAAAATAAAAATAATAATTTGAACGTGTACATACATGAGCACACATATACCCTATATGTGGCCACACAAGCACAAAATTATTTCTACTCTCAAACCAAGAAGTACACAAAGAAACAAATGAAATGAACCAGTGAAGAAAGCTCTGCATTTTCTCCTGGGATGCTTAAGCACTAAGATTTCTGGTGGTGCTTCTTGCTGCCTGAAAAGGAAGCGCAGGGGATGAAGTGTGAAAGGGGAAATGATTTATGGCATTTGAGAGCAAGATCCAGCACTAACTGAGCATCACAGATAGCCCCCAGCGGAAAATGGTTGTAATTTTCTTTATAAGAATGACTTTGAAGGAGGGGAGCATACAACTTGTCTGCTTGGTGTGTTCCTAATTGAATTGGTTTTATTTGATATTTTAAGTGCAATGTTGGCTGTGCTGAATCATGAGTAGATTGTCCTTGTTCACCTACTGCTGTTCCAAATGTCATTTCCTGTCCCTTTCTGAACACCTACTTCTTGCACAGTAACGACCAGCACTGTATTTGGAGCAATTTCTAGGAGGGCTAGGAACGTCTTTGATACAGGAGTTCTTATCCAAATGTTTTACTTTATCTATGGTCATCCTAGCAATAAAGTAGTTAGGAATGAGTTTGGAATACATCAGAGGTAATTCTGCAGAATGCAACTGTATAATAAATATTGTATTTATTGATTGATTTTAATTAGACAATTTAGATTTTAAAAAATGCCATTATTAAGCTACATAACTATGTATCATACTCCAGGTACGAATGCCCTTACTTGAACATTTGTACTTTATTTCAAGTCTGAATGCTGCTAGCTTCAACTTCCAGCTGCAATATTTTATTTTTGCTTGCTTGACTGAAGAATACTGTATTACCTAATTCCTTTCTCTTCATGTATGGATTCAGAGGTTTTATTTAAGCTAGGTTAAGTATCACAAACCTGAAGTAAACAGCCAAAACAGTATGTAAGAAAGGATAAAGTTCACAGTAAAAAAGTTCACTTTTAATGTCTGTATACTTCTAAGTTCCTTCCACATTAAAAAAACAATAAATCTACTGCTGAATGAGAGAATTATCATATGCACTACCTGTTGCACAAAATGCTTAGTTTTTAGCGTAGTGATAGAAACAGCTAACAACTGCCTTTTCCCGAGCAAGAACACGTGCCATGAAACAAGTACATCAAATAACTCTTCACAGTAGGAAGCTGTCAAACCTATGCCTTTTGGTGTTTTACCACACATACACTCACAGCATTCTCTAACACACACAAAAAAGCATTATCACATTTTCCTCATTTTTAGAAAAAGTCTCTCGTAGTCTACACGGTCCATGCTTTTCTCCTGACACATACATATTTCTGAAAATAAAATCAAGCCATATCCTTTTTATTTCAGAATACTGTACAGTATCAAAATAGATTTTTACAGTTAGTTAAACAGACCACAGACATGAAAAGTGAAATACTCTTAGCAAAAGCTCAGTATTCAAGACATGGTTTTCCTTATTCCAAATTACCTATGTAAACTGCACTTTTCTAATGCTCCTAAAAGTAGTTTATTCCAGCTATGCAGGAAATCTACACTGACAAAGAAGCAAGACAACAACAAGGATATTTACTCCATTTTGGTTGGTGCATTTCAGATCCTTTCTTTGTGACTCCTTCACATCCCAGAAGAAGCATAGTACATATAAGAGAAAGATCTATACACCTTTTATTTGTTTTCTGCAATAAGTAATTTCCATGTTTCAAAAATGCAAATGAAACATCAATATGAACTAGATTCTTTTTCTTGACAAGAGTAAAGCAGGAAGATCTATTTCATCTCATAAACCGCTGAGATATTTGCAAAAATATGCTGTCATTACACATCATACCAAGAATCATAGAATATAGATTAAATATAGACTATTTACTGCATTTTCACTTTTTTCCAGTGTGTTCATACAAACGGAGGAACAGCAGAGGATGAAAAATCAATTTTGATATAATTCTAACTGAGTTACAGCTGGACTTAAGTTGACTCTGTATGCTGCATTTTTGCTGCAGTGGTTATTGCTGAGGCTGTGTGGAAACAGATTCCCTTAAAAAGAGCAGGTAGCAAAAGGAAAAACAAATAACAAAAGAATACGTTGGCTACAGTACCTCATTAATGAGTATTGTTTATTAGCCTAAGTTATTTTTCAGATTCACATCTTTTTGATCACAAGTTACTGCTTAGAGTGAGCTGAACTGCTTAGGAAGAACTGCAATCTCATCAAGGGCAGATTTGAGAGTAAAATCCTCCTTTATTAAGACGAACTATATAGTTAGATGATAAAAGGTACTGTAATATTTGTTCATGGAAACCTTCCTGAAGAGCTATTACAGGTTTCTACACATTTTAAAATGTATATTTACATTACTATACTATATAGAATAAGTCTAGAACTAAGTCACAGAATTAAAAATGGTAAAGAGATGAAATAAACTTGTCATGAGGGGAATAATCTTCTTGGGCAAAAGAGGGTGAGAAAATTTGCTCTGCTGTTTCACTTTTGTCCTGAGCCCTTGAAATCCGTATGCATGATTTCAGGGGAGATGTAGACTAAGGCAGCTGTAAGAGAGCATGACCAATACTGCCAAAAAGCTATGGGAAGGATGTATTTCTCACCTGACGAACTCGGTTCTCCCCGTTGGAACTACTGCTAGCATTCTTCATAGGAGCACACATCCTCACTGCCCTAATGCTCTTAGTAGGTAGGAGAAATTCACCTGTGGCTCCACATGTTTTATTTCACACAGAGCCCCCTAAAACACATTAGAGCCATCACTGTGAAACCTAGTGTATCGGCAGTCCTGCTAGCCTCCACATAGCAGAGACAGTCCTGTAAGAATTCAATACTGTTTGAGATACTTTATCAGAAATACTAAATCAGTGTCAATATCCTTCACTTCTCACATGCAATATACAGGCATGACATATAAAGGACATGACACATGGCAAAATCTGCCATTATTTCGGTTATGCATCAGAGAAGGATTGGTAGGCTGCAAGTAAAACACAGTCCTAGAAAGAAGAAATTAGTTACACTGTTCGGACTGTACATGAGTCAGACTAAGACATGGAAATTAATGCATCACAGCTGACAAAACATTTATCTTTTATGCAAGGTAGACAAAAGTTAATTATGTAATAATTTAAAGAAATTAAAGCACTTAAATCCTCTACAAACTCAGTTCTGTTCTTGGAATTGTGCTTTTCATTTCCAGTGAAGCATTTTACATTCTTTAGGTACTGTACAAAGTTACTAATGAAATAAATGGCATTGACTGAAGTATGAAGGCTCACAAAATTAGAGACAGCACCATCTGATTAAAGGAAATCAACACGGAGGAAAAAAATGATCTTTATGACAGTAATTAAAAAAATAGTCAGTCTGCATAATTATATACATATACTCAAAGCATCAGCAAGCAATACCTGTGTGGCTATACAAAGCTCAGAAGTACTATACTTTGCAGGACTGTTTCCGTAATACTAGTGCTGAAACAGCTTGGAAAGCTATCATAAAATTACTCGAAACCAAGTCTAACACCTCTGTAATCCCTCTCCGTCTGTGTAGTTAGCTGAATTAATTGTCCCCTTCATATTTATATTAACAGAGCATATTATATTTCCCTAAAAAAATTC
>Ga0181612_172582_pt1 | contig 15566 bp, 5 predicted proteins | sample HoacroProtozoa21_FD_119630 | JGI IMG/M metagenome (GOLD analysis project Ga0181612, IMG submission 119630) | Hoatzin crop microbial communities from Cojedes, Venezuel. Combined Assembly of Gp0051906, Gp0051904, Gp0051908 | reverse complement strand
CTCGTCAACAACACATCCAAACGGAAAAGCGGGACTATTACATAGACCTCGTTTTCTACAATATCAACCTGAAGTGCTATGTGCTAGTGGACTTGAAAACCACCACTATCACCCATCAGGACGTTGGGCAAATGGATATGTATGTTCGCATGTATGATGAAATGAAACGCACGGAAGGCGACAACCCCACCATCGGCATTCTGCTCTGTGCTGATACCGATGATGACATTGCACGCTTCTCGATACTCAAGGGCAACGAGCAACTCTTTGCGTCCAAGTATCTGACTTATATGCCAACGAAGGAACAGTTGCGTGAGGAGATTGAACGACAGAAGATGTTTTATATGCTCCAGAAGAATGAGAAAGATGGGGAAAAAGATTTGGGCAAATAACACATCATACAGTCTGACGACAACTTCTTAGCCATTGTCCTCTTCAATGCCCCTCTCTGTCTGGATTCAATAGGGGTGAACTATGATGATAATTCCGTAAATATGTCGGTATTATTGGAGGCAGAGGAACAAATGGTGTGCGCTAACAATGTCAATAAAACAAAATATCGTATTCCTTTTGAACGATATTTCTTGATTTAGGATGTTTAATTCATAAAAGTTTCGTATATTTGCGCATTAAATGTCAATTATAAAACCTGTTGGCGTATAACAATCACAGATAATCTAAGATGTATGGGAAATAAGCAGTTTGCCGCTGGTCAACGCATAACGGTGCGAGGTGAGGAGTTCCGCATTACCCGTGTTGAAAAGAACACAGAGCGTTCGCATATTTTGTATGTAATCGGGTTAAGCGAACTTGTCAACAACAAGCACTATATCTTCGACACGGCAATAGACAACGACATTGCGATGGTTTCGCCCAACAATACGGTGCTTGTTGCCGATGAAAGTCCGCAGTGCCGTTCAACAAGACTATTGATTGAGTCGAATATTCGCAACAATGATTATAGCTCGCCAAAGATTTGCATCGCCCAAAAGGGAGCGTTCAATTTGGCGGACTATCAGTTGGAGCCTACTTTAAAGGCGTTCGACCTTCCTCGTCCGCGCCTTCTGATTGCCGATGGCGTTGGTCTTGGAAAGACAATAGAGGTAGGCATCTTCCTGAGCGAGATGATACGCCGTGGCCGTGGTCGCCGTATCCTTGTTTGTGCCTTAAAGAGCATCTTGGCTCAGTTCCAAGAAGAAATCTGGAATAGATTCGCCATTCCTTTGGTTCGTCTTGACAGCGTAGGAGTTGACCGCATACGCTCCGAAATCCCTATGAACAAAAACCCGTTCGACTACAACGACAAGACGATAATCTCCATCGACACCTTGAAGAACAATGGTAAGTTCCGCGCATGGCTTGAAAAGACGCGGTGGGACATCATCGTCATCGACGAATGTCATACCGTTGCCAACGACGGCAGTCTTCGTGGAGAGCTCGCCCAGTTCTTGAGCCGCCAGTGTGATAGTCTTATCCTCACCAGTGCCACGCCTCACAACGGACGGGCGGAATCTTTTGCCAACCTGATGCGGATGTTGGAACCTACGTCCATTCCACGCAATGGCGAATACACCAAAGAAGACGTGCAGAAGTATTATGTGCGGCGCTTCAAGAACGATATTCAAGACGCCACCATCCGAAGCAATTTCCAAGAGCGGAAGGTTCAACCCGTGAATGTCCACCTTTCTGAAACCGAAGAAGCAATCCTTGCTCTCCAGCAGAGAATAAAGTTCCGCAGCATCAAGGAGGAGAGTGAGAAAGAGCATCAAGACCTGCTCTTCGCCTTTTCGCTCTTCAAGACTTTCCTGTCGAGCCCTGCCGCCGCGTTGAAGTCGGTGAACAACCGCATGGCCAAGTCGGATGCCAATCAGGAAGAATTGCAAAGTCTCGCCAAGTTGCTTCAGGAGATGCTTGACAACAAGATAGACAGCCGCTACGACGCTTTTTGCGATAAACTCCGCTCCTTAGGATGGAAAGGCAAAAAGAAAGATGAGCGCATCGTGGTCTTCACCGAGCGCATCGAGACGATGAACTATCTCAAGCGACGCTTGATGGAAGACTTTGGTATGAGCGACGAGCAGGTTGCGCTTTTCAATGGCAGCCTGACCGACACCGAACAAGAGGAAATGGTAGCTGCCTTCGGAAAGGAGGACTGCCCAGTTCGCGTCTTCATTTCCAGCGATTCCGGCTCGCAGGGTGTCAACCTCCACTATTTCTGTCATCTTATGTTCAACTACGACATCCCGTGGAGCCTCATCACATTGGAGCAGCGCAATGGTCGTATCGACCGCTACGGACAACAGCAAACACCTTATATCTATTATCTCGTGGCTCGCAGTGAGCAGGAAAATGTGCGAAGCGACATCTCCGTCATCGAGAAACTGATAAAGAAAGAGGAGGAGGTGCATAAGACGTTGGGCGATGCCCAAAGCGTGATGAACCTTTACAGTGCCGAAAAAGAAGTGAACGCCGTTAAGGACGCTATCAAGACCGGCACCGATCCCTTTGCCGAGCAGGAGCAACCCGAACAGAAGAAGCGTCGTCGCAGAGGAGGGTTCTTCACGATGGGCAAGAACACCACGCCTGCCGTAGAACACAAAGACTTGATAGAACCGCAGCTCTCGCTCTACCGCGATGATATGCAGTTCTATTGCGACTTGTTTGCGGAACTGATATCTAAGGGCAGTTTAAGCCCCGACGACGTACAGATACAGGATGCTGAAACGCCATACGTTGAGGTGGTGTCAACTCCTGAACTCCGAGAAGTGCTCTACGACATTCCAAAAGAGGCGTGGCCAAGCGACAGGACTTTCCGCCTTTGCAACAACAAACAGGTGGTAATGCAGTCGATTGCCGACTCGCGCAAATCGCAGAAGTCGGAGTGGACGCGAATGCAACTGCTCTACGACCTCCACCCTATCATCCAGTATCTGCTGACGAAGCTTTCCGCCTCCGTACCTAAGGAGCAGGCGTTTGTCGTTCGTCACGAGATGTTCCCAAAGAATCAGGCCTATTATCTGATGTACGGCAGTCTGTCCAACGGTCTCGGACAAAACCTTATCAGCAAGTTCTTCCTCGTGCCTATGGATATCGAGCGGGGCGCACTTAGCGGTGAGCCTCTCTCGCTGGCAGACTTTATCAATAGATATCCCGCTTTGCTCAATCCCTTGTATCAATCCCCAGTCGGTGCTGACGACTTGGCTCGCCTGCAAGAACTCTTGCCCGAGGCCATCGATAATGGAGAAGTCGATTATATGTACAGTCGCCAGAACGACGTTAGCCAGAAGATGGCAAAGCAACTGAGCGACTACAAGCAGAAACTCAACAAGTGGGCCAACGATGCCAAGCAGCCATCACCCGACTTCGACACCGACGTCGTGCTCACCACTCGCAACTATAAAGGCGAAGAAGAGGAGATAAAGAAAATCTGCGATGAGTCCAGCCAGTTCTATCAAGACTTGTTCAACTTAGACAACCAAGACCCCTACCTTCGCGTCTTCGCAGTATTCTACAACCGATAAACAGCAAATCAAATGGCAGATAACATAAAGTATAGGTTCATACAGAACGTTGGCGACTACTTCCCGTCGGGCTATTTCAACGAAGACTTCATCGACAAAGTGCAAAAGACGGCGGGCATTAGCAGCGACGAGATGAACGACCTCTGCACGCCCTACGTGGCACTCCGCCGAGAGTATGAAGCATATAAGAACTATATCGTCAACACCAACCCGAGAGTAAAGGATTCCATCAAGCACACCCACGAGTTCAACGACCGTCTGCTGAATATCTTGGGATATGCCGTCGATGCACCATACACCTATCTCAAAGTCAGCGAAGACTTCGACGCCGTGGTTCCCGTTCGTCTCGTGCTCCATCGGGGAGGCAACGTCTCGATGCTGGTCATGGAGATGCAGCATCTCATCAAAGTGGGCGACAAAGAGCCCGGCGGACTCTTTGAGCAGAAATACAACGACGCGCCCCATCAGCAATACTACGCCGGACAGTGGAGCGAGGTGTTCTCCATACCCGACGACACACGCATCTCCCCATCCGTCATCAACAAGGCCATCGACGCGCTCTTCCTCTTGCCGCAAGAGCGACGCCCTCACTACATACTGATGATGGCGGGCAACACCGTCTTCCTGCTCGACGCCGAGAAGTGGAACCGCGGTGCCTATCTGCAATTCTCCCTCGACGAGCTCTTCTCGCAAGCCAGCATACCCACCTTCCGCAAATATTATGCGCTCTTCCATCTGCTCGCCTGCAAGGAGACGTTAGCGGCCGACAGCGAGACGGCTCTGATGGACAAACTCGTAGAGGAGAGCTACAAGAACGCCTACGAAGTAACCAAAGACCTAAAGAACGGTGTCGTCGATTCCGTGGAGACGCTGGCCAACGAGGCTCTCTATTGGTGGACGCAAAACGACTGCCTGCCAGTGGAAGACTATACCGACGACACCTTCGAGGCAAAGGTCAAGGACGACTGTCTTACCATCGTCTATCGACTGCTCTTCATCTTCTATGCCGAAAGCCGCGACGAGCTCAGCATACTGCCCACCGACGACGAGGTGTATGGCGAAGGCTATTCGCTCGAGATGTTGCGCGACTTGGAGAAGGTGCCGCTCATCAGCGACGGCACGCGCAACGGATTCTTCATCCACGAAAGTCTCAGCCATCTCTTCGCGCTACTCTCTTCGGGATATAGCGACGAAGGGCAAAAGTCGTTCTCCGTCAGACACATCGACTCGCCTCTCTTCGACGACAACCGACTAAACTATTTCGAGGGCGTCAAGTTCCGCAACGTGGCTTGGCAGAAGATCATCCGCGCCCTCTCCTTAAGCAACAGCAACCGACAGGTGGGGCGCATCTCCTACGCCAACCTCGGCATCAACCAGTTGGGCAGCGTCTATGAGAGCCTCCTCGCCTACCGAGGATTCTACGCCGAAGAAGACTATATCGAAGTGCACAAGGCCGGACATCCCGAAGACGGAACATTCCTCATACCATACAGCAGAATGGACGACTTCGCCACCAACGAGATACTCACCGACGAGCAGGGGCAACCAGCCATACTCAAGCAAGGCACATTCGTCTATCGCCTCAACGGACGCGACCGCCAGAAGTCGGCCAGCTACTATACGCCCGAAGTGCTCACACGCTCAACAGTGAAATACACACTGAAGACCATACTCGACGAGATACGCAGCGGGCAACGAAGCGCGCTCGACCTGCTCGACCTCAAGATACTCGAACCGGCAATGGGAGCAGCAGCATTCCAAAACGAAGTGGTCAACCAACTCGCAGAGGCCTACCTGCAATACCGGCAAGAGGAGAAGAAGCGCAGCGGAAGCCCCAACTGGCACATCGCGCCCGACCACTACCGCGACGAACTGCAAAAGGTGAAAGCATATATCGCAACCCACAACGTCTATGGCGTTGACCTCAACCCAACGGCCATAGAGCTCGGCAAACTATCGCTTTGGCTCAACGTCATCCACAAGGACATGGAGACGCCCTTCTTCTCCAATCGCCTCGCGCTGGGTAACGCCGTGATAGGCGCGTGGCTGAAGTGCTACGCCAAAGAAGAGGTCATTGCAAAGATAGTGCGCAAACACACGCTGCCAACCAAGTGGTGGGAGAAGGCTCCACACAAGATTGCCTTCGGCAAGAGCAGCGTCAAGCGAAGCGTCAACGACGTGTATCACTTCCTCCTGCCCGACGAGGGAATGCTCGCCGTGCGCAACATCAAGGAGTATAAAGACCTCGCACGACAAGAGTACAGCGACAGCCAAAACAGCAACAAGCCCACCTACCGAGCTCTCGAGGCAATGAAAAAGAGAATAAAGGAGTGGACCGCACCCATCACAACGCCCGACTTCCTCGTGCTGCAGAAACTGAGCCGAAAGATTGACCTGCTGCTCAAGGAATACTTCCAGTTCCAGCAGAGCGTGGAGAACCTCACGCAAAACAAAGTCAACCTCTGGGGAGTGCCAGGCACGCCCATCATCAACCTTGACTCCTACGCCGAGAAAGAGCGGCTCAACGACGTGCGCTACCGACACGACAACGCCTACTTCCGACTGAAGATGGTGTTAGACTATTGGTGCGCGCTATGGTTCTGGCCTATAGAGAAGGCAGACCAACTGCCGTCGCGACAAGACTTCTGGCTCGACATCGACGCCATGCTCAACGTGAGCGACGAGCAACTCAACGCCAGCACCGCGCAATCGCTCCGTCAGCACGTCGCCGTGGACAGCGACGGGCAAACAAGAGCGTTCCCCAAATACAGGCAAAGCGATATGTTCAAGGACGCCGAACTGGGCAACGTGGCGCACGAAGGCGTGCCGCAATACGGCATAACAGCCGAGCAAGAGTCGGAGATAATAAGAATGAGCAAGGAGGAAATACTCACCGAGGTGCACGGCATAAGAACAACGTTCTTCGACAACTCGCTGCGATACAAAACGGTAAAGACGCTCTCCGACCGATACCACTTCTTCCACCCTATGCTCGAGTTCCTCGAAGTGTTCTGGCTACGCGACGGATTTGACATCATCTGTGGTAATCCGCCGTGGATAAAATATGAGTTCGATGAAATCAGCATCATGAGCGAGAAGTTCCCCGAAGTGGCTATCCGTAGGGTGATTGCGCCTAAGGTGAGAGAGGCACATGACAAGTTCCTGCAAGACCCGAAGATGAACGAACTCTATTGGAGCGAGAACGTAGAGAATGCGGGTTCTGTGGCCTTTATGAACGCATTCTGTAACTATCCTTTGCTGAAAGGACAGCAGACCAACTTGTATAAATGCGTATTGGAAAACTGTTTCTCTTTGCTGTCTTCAGCAGGATACCTTGGTCTATTACATCCCGAAACCGTTTACGATGACCCTAAGGGTCAACCTTTAAGGAGAGAGATTTACCACCGCTTGCGCTATCACTTCCAATATCAAAACGAGTTGAGACTTTTTGCGGAAGTTGACCATCATACTAAATACGGTTGCAATGTTTATGGTGGACATAGCGACGACGTTTCTTTCCTTTCCATCAGCAACCTCTTCCATCCTGCTACGGTTGACGCTTGCTTCATCAACGATGGCTCTGGCATTTGTGGTGGACTGAAAGATGGCGAAGGCAACTGGAATACCGCTGGGCACAAAGACAGAATCATCCACTTCACGCCCAAAGAACTCACTGTGTTGGCGAAGGCTTTTGAAGATAATGAAGAAGGATTGGAAACCACGAAATTGGTTTCTATTCACGCGGAAGAAATAATCGATGTTCTAAAAGCATTGTCTTCTTTCCCAAAACATGTGAGAGATTATACTACGATTATATCAGAGTGTTTGCACGAAACCACAGCGATAGACTCTGGCATTATTCATCGCGAAACGTTTTATCCAGACTTAGAGCACTACGAAATGGTGTATAATGGTCCACAAATATATGTGAACAATCCTTCTTATAAAACGCCACGTTCCATATGCAAGATAAACTCTGATTATGACACTATTGATTTGATGTCAATGACGGAAAATTACGTGGCACGCTCTAACTATCGACCTCTATTGCCTCTTGCAGAATATAAGAAACAAGTCCGAGGATTTAGAATCGGACAAAACGAAGATGGCAACGATGTTTATGATAATTGGATTGATCATTATAAGGTAGGATTCAGGAAAATGATGGGAACAACGAGCGAACGCTCGTTGATATGCGCTGCGCTTTGCGCAGCAGTTCCTATGGACTTTTTTATCAAGACGGTTGCTGCACAGAACTTAACCTCCATCCGAATGCAGGCATTCCCAATGGGCGTGGATGAAAAGTACAACGATGCTTTGAGAGTGCGCACCCTGCTGCTTAACTGCCTTACTCGTCCGTATGCCGCCCTATGGCAGGAGTGCTGGAGCAAGGCCTACAAGCAAGAGCAGTGGAGCATAGAGGACAGTCGCCTGAAGCCATTTGCCAGCTTATCAGAGCAGTGGGATTGGAACACTCCGCTGCGCAACTGGTTTGAGCGTCGGCAAGCACTGGTGGAGATAGACGTGATAGCGTCGATGGCGCTCGGCTTGTCGCTGAAAGACTTGGAGATGATATACACCATACAGTTCCCAGTGCTTCAGCAGAACGAGAACGACACGTGGTATGATGCCCGTGGGCAAATAGTATTCACTTGCAGCACCGGCCTCAAGGGCGTAGGCCTCGACCGCAAGGGCAACCGCGTCGCCGCCGGATGGGAGGAGATAAGGGGCGAGGAGATGCGCGACGACGCAGGCCGCATCACTGGCTACCGAGGCGCCGCTCCCACCCACACCCACACCATCGACCCAGCGAAGAGCGAGCTCTACGGTGGGCAACAACAGACATTCTACGCCCCCTACACGCGCTGCGACCGCATAGCCGACTATCGCCGCGCCTGGGCATTCTTTGAGCGTCGGTTCGGGGAGGGTCGCCCATGCTGACGCCTCCTGCTATCTACACGTGCTGCCTCGCAAGCGATTGCCCGCTGGCCGCGAAGTGCCTTCGCCACCTCGTCTTCGACGAGATGACTGCCGACACCACGCGCACCATCACCGTGGTGAATCCCAAGCGCGAGGCCACACAGTATGCCACCTCCGCCTGCACCGAGTTTCGCTCTGCCGAGACCACGCGCCACGCCCGCGGCATGACCCATCTGTTCGACCTCGTTCCGGCGGGGCAGCTGCGCGAGGTGAAGAGCCAAGTGAAGGCATGCTTCAGCAGCGAGCGCTACTATTACCTCTGCCGCAACGGCAGCCGGCTGGTCTCTCCTGCCCAGCAAGAGCAGATAGCCGCCATATTCAGCAATCACGACTTAGGCACTCCCGCGTTCGACGCCTACGAGGATGCCTACGAGTGGCAGTGAGCAAGCATCGTTGCACGCGCTGTGCAGCCTCACTGCACCGCCCTTGCACCATCACTGCACCGCCCGTGCAGCCCCTCTGCACCGCCCGTGCAAACAATAAACATAACCACAACACGACAAAAAGACAATGAAAGTAAATTCAGCAAAGCAATACAGAGAGTGGGAAAGAGAGCAAGAAAAAGAGACCGACGTTGACGTGAACTTCATCGGCCACAGCCACACGTTGGCCGACGGCAGCACGACAAAGGGTTTCTTCAAGATGTTTCACGGCAAGAAACCCAACATAGCCAACTATCTGCCCTCGCTGCTCGACATCGCGGAAGACAACCAGGCCATCTATGAGTTTCTGCAAAACGCCGTTGACTGCGGCGCGAGCCACTTCTGGGCGTTCTACAACGACGACTATTTCCTTGCCGTCAACAATGGCGACAAGTTCGACCTGGAGGGATTGACCTCTATCCTGAACATAGCACAGTCAACGAAACACTCGGCCACGAGCATCGGACGCTTGGGCATCGGCTTCAAGCTGGCTCACCGCCTCGTAGGCAAGGGCAACGGCGTTGACGAACTGGTTTACGGCAACAAAGGCCCTATAATGTTCAGTTGGGACAAGGCCGCGCAACTCGAGGGACTGATGGGCGAAGAGGAGATAGAGTGCGACGGACTGAGCGAGAATGCCTTTCTGCTGAAGATAGCCATCACCAATTTCCCTGCCGAGGTAGGCGAGGTGGTGAGAGACGTCAACTACGAGGAGACGGTGGTGTTCCCCAAGTCGGAGTTGGACGAGATGCGCGGCTACGTGTCGGAATGCCTTTCCGAACTCTTCGCCTCCGACGAGGCCGACTTCGGCAAGGGCACGCTGTTTTTCATCAAGTTGGGCGAGGGCAAGCGCGTGTTGCTCGACAACGATCTGGAGACGCTGCGCAACGGCATTGAGTATTCAATGAACACGCTGAAGCAGCTAGACCACATCTGCTTCAACGGCGAGCAGATAGTGAAGAAGGAGTTGGTGCTTCACGAGGAGAGCATATCGAAGGATTCGGAGCGTTTCAAGGAGATAGACCCTCAATACAAGAACTACGACATACTCTACTCCTTCGGTTTTTTGCCTTTAGACTTCACTGGCGACTACTACGCCGGCGTGGAGCAACTGCGCCAGTCGCCTAACTTCTATAAGTATTTCCCGATGGGCGACGAGGTGGACCAGATGGCTCTGTTTGTGCATTGCGACAGTTTCCAGATAGAGGCCAACAGGCGGAAACTTATCAACCACCACACTAACCGAGAGCTGTTGCCCGATATTGCCGATAGCATAGTGCGGACGCTGAACGACTATTGCTCGTCCGACCGTGAGAGATTCCTGCAACTCTATGCCGCCCTGTTGCTGACCGACAAGCAGGGCGCAAAGGAGAAGGAGTGGATGAACGACATCTTTTTCAATCGGCTGGCGGAGGCCATCAAGACGTGCGTGCCTACCACCGACGGAACATCGGAGAATCCCAAGAACGTGAAGATAAAGGACGTGAAGATGGACTTGCCGCTCGATGAGTTGGGGTTGGAGCACATTCAGTGGTTCTACTGGAAGAGAGAAGACAAGGGTATCTTTGACGCTGCTAAAGAGAAGTTGGGAGTTGAAGTTTGGAATATCAACGATATTATAGAAAAATCATATTTATCGTATCTGAACGATTGGTTGGATAGTTGTTCTGATGAATCGTTTGCTGCCTTCGTTAATGAAATCAGGGAAACAACAACGACGAACAGAGTCAAGGAATTGCTGCCCAAACTAAAGCTGTTTCAGTTTGGCACGGAGCGGAAGTCACGCTATGGAATCTATAACTATCACGTGATTACGACCAACAAGATTGTTGGTATTAAGGCCATACTCGAGAAGGTAGGAATGGTATGCACGAATGAACCAATAGAGGCGCATCCGCTGGCCGCGATGCTGCCGAAACAGACGGAGAAGACGCTTTTTGAAAACATCAAGTCGCACTTGAAGGAACACCGGGACGCGCTGACGCCAAGCGAGAAGTTGGAGTTGATGGAGACGCTCATTCGGTTTGACGAGATTGGCGAGGAGTCGATTAAGAAGTTGCAGATCTTCAAGACCGTGGCGGGCGACTACAGTTCGCTCGGAAGGTTGGTGCCCTACTCTGACGGTGCGGAGACGTGGATTCGTCCCTATATGATAGTCAAGGAGGAGAGTTATGCCGAGTTGCAGAAGTATATGGTGAAGTCGGAGGATGTGTTCCATAAGATTGTGGAGGACGACTATGTGGAGATTCTTTCCAACGGCACTTCCATCAGCGAACTCTACGATATTTACGAGCGCAACGGGCAATCCTGGCCTTCAGACTTGACGATAAAGTTTATTTTGCGGTATGGTGCCAACGAAGAATTGCTCGACCTGATAGAGAAGACGCACGACAAGGGCTCGGTGGAGAAGTATATAGAGAAGATGGATCCGCTGGCTCTCGATTCTTCGGAGAGTTATCCTGAAAGTTCCTATGAGTATCGGCTCATCCAGTTGGCGGCAAAGACTGGCGCCACGTCGTTGCGCGACAAGATAAGCATCGATGGCATCTGTCTCACTGATTTTTCATCGAGCGACAAGTTGATGTTTAATGTTGATGGCAAGACCTATACACTTAGGTTAAGCGAAGTGCTCCCCGACGACACGCAGTGCGCCATCTATGGCAAGGTGGCGGAGAACTTTGCGTCGATTTCGGATTGTAATATCATATTCTCTGCAAGTTCCAGCAATATCAGCAACGTAAAATCTCGCTTGCAAGAATATCTTGACGAGAATAACACATACGCAACACCTGCACAGTGCGCGTTCATCTTGCTCGAAGATCTCGAACATTATTACTACGACACCGTAGATTGGGATTATATGTCCTATGAAAGTATCGATGACGTGATTGGCGTTATTTCTTATTTCCACAACCACGGCCTAATGCCTATTCTGCTGAATTATAAAAATAGTTGCTTAGACACCTGGGGCGATTTATTAGGTGGAAACTATCTGTGCTCAAAAGACTACACATTAGAATCGGAGCGAGCTAACCCCAAACTTGAAAGATGGTGCCGTAACAGCGAGAAGAAGAAAGAGACGCTGGAGTCTTTAGGCTTTGAGTTTGATGATTGTGATGAAATAATGTGCAGGAAGGCGTTTAAGGAAGGCAAGATGAAAGAATGGGACGAAGATATGTATTCTGTCTCTGATGATTTTTTGAAATGGGTAAGCACTCTAAAGCCTATTACGGACAACAATCAGAAAAAACTATTGCTTTCGCTATGCAATAATAACTATGTGTCAGATGCCGTCTTGGAACAATCGTGGAATGAAGAGGACTTTTCAAGCGCAAAAGAACTGAAAACGCCTAAATATATGCGCTGGAAGGAAGAGGAAGAAAGAGACCTACGCATTTTTACCGCCTCAAAGAAGATGCCGTATCGCGTTGTTTACGATCTGGAAGAAGAACTCTTTAGAGGACGGAAAGAAATGTGTTATAAGTATTTTTATGGACATTTATACATTGGCGGCAACAAAAGGGAAGACATTGATGCAGCTCTGAAGAAAGCCGTCATAGACGACGACATTCCCTTCACGTTTGAGGACTATGCGTCTATCTGCTTAGACACCTTTGAAGAACAGCAGGATAAAGACCGAGTGATAGAATCCTTGAACGAGCAAGTAAGACAACTTAAGAGCGAAATAACACACCAACACGACAATGGAGACGACAGACGGGCAAACTATGTAGAAAGATATGCCGAGGAGATAGAGCGGGCAATGGGTATCTCGCTGTCAGGAGATGAAAAACGCGCCAGCCATATCGTAAGCCGATACAGATGCCTGATGTATGTTAAGCGGCTGGGAGGAGAATACGCATTTGAAGAAAATTTCGACGAAAAGGGTTTTGTCGATTCTGAAAGATTTGCTTTCATTCGGCTGAAGTCGGGCAAAAAGATGTTTGTACAGGGCGCAAATTGGGGAATATGGTATCTCTCTCCAAATATATGGAATGAGTTGCAAAAAGACAACTATTGCTGCTTATGTATCGGAAACCGTGATGACGACTTTCAAATTGTCAAAGGTAAGGAAGGGCTCAAACAAATCGCCAATGCAAAAGAGACCGCATTGATTCAATTGCGTCACACGCCACATACGAGTATCTCGGATGCTATTGATGGTCTGTTTGCCGACAAGCGGATTGCGCTAGATAATAAGTTCACAATATCGCAGACATTTGGCGGACGTGATGTTCACTTGATGCTGTTGGTGAAAGAGACTCACAGTCAGGAGATAAACAGCCTGTTTGACAATGTATTCACGAGAGACCCAGACGATTTCGACATATAAAGCTATGATGACAAAGGAACAGGAAGGATATGAGCGCTTTTTCAGGTTGCTGAAGCGCGACCAAGAGAAGAAGTATGAGCAATATGCCAAGACGTCGCTGAACAGTCTGTTTGTAGAAGGCAGGGCCTATTATGGCAATGTGGTTGGCGCTTCTAATAATGGGGCATTGATATTGCGGTTTGCCACGGCTATGCAACCACGGCTGAAGGTGCCGATGTCGATGTGCATTGTAAGGGATAAGGCGTTTGAGAAGTATGGCGACGATCTAGCCTATTGGTCGTGCACGAGCATTGAGTTTAGGGAAGACTTCGACGCTCACACCAGTTTCTCGGACGCATTGCCTATCTATCATCTGAAAGACAGAAAGAATGTAGGCTGCGGACAAATACGCACTGAGATGTATAAGGCAGTTAGGAAAGCCCTTGCAGGCAGGAAAGACTTGAGGTTTGTTATGCTTGAGACGTTGCCCCCGACCGAGATGCTGACCAATCTGGCTGTATATATCCGTTGTCATAGTAATGATGAGAACCTGACCTTGCATCCCTGCAGGACGTATGATGAGTGGATGCCAATAGAACTGAGGAGCACGGACAATGTGGCAGAACGAGTGATGGAGAGTCTCGAAAGAGAACCTGTGTGCGTGCTGCAAGGTCCTCCAGGCACGGGAAAGAGCTATACGCTGGCAGAAATCATCAGTTTGGTAACAGCAAAAGGCGAGAGCGTCTGCGTTGCCACGCAGAGCAATGCCAGCCTGATTTCTCTTGTTTCGCAAGATACGATAGAACCACTCACAAGGCGAGGCATCATCAGCAAGACAATGCTGACCGAAGAGGAAAAAAGGAAGCATCCATTCTTGGTTCCAGCAGACAAGAGCTTGCTCGTGGGGAAAGGCGACCTGCTATGCTCAACTTATTACACCTTATCACGCATCATCAACAAGACGGAATATCCTCTATACGACTTAATCGTAATAGAGGAGGCATCGCAGGCCTTTCTCACATCGATAGCCGCATTTATGAAGTTAGGCAAGAAATGCCTGATTGTGGGAGACCCGATGCAGTTGCCTCCCGTGGTGGATATTGTGAACAAGAACGATTATGGGGGTATAGACATAGAGAGACAATCAAACGGAATGATGACTTTTGTCTGTTCTACGGACGTGCCCAGTTTCAGAATGACCACATCTTACAGGTTGACGGCGGCCAGCGCAAGCCAGACCAAATGCTTTTATGGCGGAAATCTCACAAGCGTCAAGGCAGGGGAAACGCTGTTCCATGTACAATCGGGAATGCAACCTCTGTTTCCCGATGCTGGCGGCACGATAGTATATGAAACCGGAGGAGGCTACAGTGGAACGGAATGTTCTGCAGAGGCTCTTGACTTGATGCACAAAATAGTTGATGTGTTCCAATCGTATTATCCCAAACGCAGACTGGCAATGCTTTCGCCTTTTGTATTGACGACTAAAGCCTTGCAAAAGGAGTTCTGTAGGGATAATCAGAAACTGGATCTTCTTGTTGACACCATCAATAGGATTCAGGGAGAGACGGTTGACTATACGATATATTACGTTCCTTTGCGAAATTACGACTTCGCTTTTTCAGAGAATCTTTTCAATGTTGCAACGAGCCGCTCGACAAGTACGACATTGCTGATTACGGAGATGCCGATTAGTGCCATTCCTATACGCTCGACTAAAGTGAGGCAGTTCTTGGCGGAATGCAGGATAATAAATAAGGATATGCTGGAGAGAGTGCCCCATAAGAAGATGGGTGATTCTCGCGAAGATGTGAAGTCGTATTATCCTGGATTGGAAAGCATTGTGGATTTGTTGCTTGATAACGATGTGGAGTTTAGTCTTGACGGGAACTGTGATTTGACAAACGAGGAAGACATCGTAATCGCCTCGGCAGGTATGATTTTGGAGAAATATAAACTCGCAATAGACCCTATCGACAAGGCGTCTGAGGCCGCATTCGAACAAGCCGGTTACAGAACGGTGTCCTCGGAAGAGTTTGATATAAAGATGATAAGATAATCAGATATAATATGGAAGAATCAAATCGTATCGAGTTTAAGCGCGAGCTGAATGACAAATTAGAGCGCGAGGTTTTCCAGATTTCAAATAACTTTATTAAGGTTGTCTTTCCCTTTGAGACAAGCAAGGCTCAAGCAGGAATATCTGAAGGTATAACAGGGAATTCATACGCTATACCCACTATGGGGGCAACAATAGACCAAACTATTGAAGCTATCAATAGATTTGAAACCTATGTCCGCAACAATATGAGTAATCAGTACTTGGTTACG
>Ga0181612_165570_pt1 | contig 15566 bp, 11 predicted proteins | sample HoacroProtozoa21_FD_119630 | JGI IMG/M metagenome (GOLD analysis project Ga0181612, IMG submission 119630) | Hoatzin crop microbial communities from Cojedes, Venezuel. Combined Assembly of Gp0051906, Gp0051904, Gp0051908 | reverse complement strand
TTTTACTTACCCCAAGCTAGTTAATGCGTACTTTCCAGATAGAAATTTTTGCTTTAAGGCTTCCACTGTTGCTGACTGTTAACAATCTTAAAAAAAGGTCAGAATCTGATCTTAACACTGCTGATATGAAGTGGCATTTGCCCAAATTTTGCCATCTCCTGAGCAAAAATATGTCCAGTGTTTTCTAGAGAAAGATGGGATAGACAGCAGCCTTGCCTGGGCTACTTTCCCCTCTTGGGAATACTATATTTGAGTTATCTGTGGAACAGGTTTCTGCAATCCCTGCTGCGTTTCTTTAGATTTACAGATTAAACATTTGAGCTCAGACTCCGTTCAGCAAATTACAGGTATTTTGTTTAACATTTTGGGGTATGTACAACAAATAATGATGAATAAGAATGATGACATATTGTTTTACTGCAGTCATGATATAATTTTATGTGGCATTGGTACTGAAGTCAATAGGACTTTTTCCTGAGTATGTTTTGCAGGGTATAGTATCATTAAAATATGACAGTTAATAGTCTTGTTTATGTTATTATATTTAATGAATAAATATATCAGTCTGTACATCAAACTCAGTTTTGTTTATACTCTTTAATTGTAGTCTTATCTCCCCTAGAAGCATGTTATATCTTTTAATTTTATAATTATCCACTTTATTCATGTGTGACACTACAGAACTGCTGCTTATATCGTATGAGACATCCAAATACAAACAGATGGAAGACAGGCAACCACTATGAAATTCAGACCTGGGTCTGAATCCAGCTCCACATTTTCAAAACACTCCACAATTTCAGATCCAAAGTCTTGATTTGGGCTGTTGTATAAAGGAGCAACAGTTGCAGAATGTGAGTTTGATTTATATAGCATCTCTGAACATGAAATGTCAATAGGGATTTTACATGATCCTTCAACACCTAAATGTTGTTCTCTGTCTCTTGAAAGAGACCTGAGCTTTAAAGGAAAAGAGGGAGCACTTCTCACATTGCCCTTTCTAAAGTTTTTACAAAACGGAATTCAAGATTTATTGGGCTGGGAAGAGGGAACAGAAATATAAGCATGACTTTTTAGCCTAATGGATACAACACTTGGATGGAAAGGGTAAATGCCAGTCCATGCTCCAAGGACTGTTTTGTTTGAGCTAAAGCCATGAGGCAAAACGCTTTCAGGGTCCTTGGGACTAAAACCTCAGGGTCTACCTCCTCCAGGTAAGCATCCCTTGCTAGGCAGCTGAGCTGTGTCCATGCCCATGCCCATACCCATGCCCATTTCTTCTCTCTTAGATTGAGATTCCCTTTTGTGAAGCTTCCAAAGACCAAAGAGAGGTTTGAAAATGTAGATTTGGTTTCCCTGCACCCTGGCTGAGTGCTGACTGCTCTAAGCCCAAAGAAATCCAGAAGTCAAACCAAGAGACTTTTAGAAGAGCAAATTCTAATAGGATTTTTAAAGAAAGTCTACAGATCCACCTTAGAAATCTCCTAGACTATGAACCCTGAAATGGAGTAGAATGGAGTAGACATAATTGAGTAGCTACATTTCAGCTGTAACTGAGTAGATTCCCAAAGCCCCAGAGCCCCTGCAATAAGGGATCAACCTGCTGTCAGCATCTTTCTACTTTCCAGGTCTGACCATAAGCAAACCATCTTAGAGCTTGCTGAGTTTTATAGGTTCATTTCTGAGGCATCCAACTTCTCCTAAGCCTGAAACTCCCTGCTCAAAACAGGCAGTTTCCCAAAACTTAGTTACCCAGCCCACATGTCCTTCTTTACAGCTGAGTGAGGGTGATTCTGTGTCTTCTATCAGCACAGATTCCCTGGGGTGGCACTAACTACAAACCAACAAATGGTTTGGCAGATGGGTCTCCTCTAGACTTGAGTTAGATGGGTGAATCCGTTAGCTGGGGGACAGTCAGCAACCTCTCATACCTTGCCATGGAGCAAGGCTATTAGAGGAGAAGAGCATCTCTTCACTCATAGATCACATCCAATGCCAAGTTTTCTCATTTGAGATCTTTTGCCAAAGCAGAGTTACAGGAAAAAAAAGCCAGAATGAAACGTCTAAAGGCATGATACTTATATTGTAAAAGTTATCTGATGTCTCGTATTATAGTCATGAAAAGTTTATTAAAACACCCTGGGTGTTGTACGTGTGCACAGGAAGGCAGCTTTCACATGATTCCGCATGTTCTCCTGTAAAATTTTTCTTTTTGTCTGATGGTAACAACAAATATTTACTGCATGATGCTGTTTCTGAAGGTCGTACCTTCTTTTGGATCCAGTAGCCAAAGCATATGCAAGAGCAGGCTGGGAAAGGCGAACACCCATGTATAAAACCATAGCCCAGAATAAATTGCAGAAAGTACAAGAAAGCAGCTGGCAAGAAGAGACATGTGCAGCCAGGTAATAACAGTACAAAATAAAAAAATAAAAAATAAAAAAAAAGTTAAGTTTCCCCAGGTACAGAAGCAGCTTTTGAAAGAAACATCTTTACTTAGCATATTTATTTCCTGCTTCTTAATTGGTTTGTCTGCTTCTTAATTGGTTTGTCTAGTTGCTGGGCAATATTTTAACCTCTTTGATTTTGAAAACCTCCCTCACCTATTTAGTGTTTGAACAGAACTTCTAGTGAGTGCCCTCACAAAAGTCACCTCTAAGGCAGTCATCTGAGGAAGGGAAAATCTGCTTAAGAGACTGACACAGCCAAAGTGAATACTTTTCCCAGTTAGCACTTGAAGAAGAAAATATCATAATATTTAAACCAGTTTTGAAAACTTTCCACGAAAATAGGGGAAGGGGAAAAAAAAACATAAAACACTAGTTGAATACAGAGAGAGGCCAAAGAGAGTTCAGTTACCATAGAGATTATTACTGGCAATTGGTACTCAACAGCAGATTGGGATCTGTTACAATATTTTTATTAATCTTTTCTCTTAATTGGTTATTTATGTGTTTTGGATCCATCTCTGTGCTGGGTACAGATTTTACTCTTTACCTGTCACTCTTTTTGACATGAAGCAGTAATGACTGTGCCAGATATCAGGCATTTCCTCGATTTGTAAACATTAGCAGGGGTCACGAGTACATAAAACATCACGTGGACAAGTCACTGTGTTTGGCTTTGGCTGGCAAAGGAGGAGAGAGAAGCATCACAAATGCGCTCAGTCTCTGTGAGGCTTCATCACAAGCACTCTTCCGTGCAAACCCTTATCGCCACTCGAATTGTGATGATTTTCTGCAGGTACAGCAGAAAGGATGCAGAATGCCTTTTCCCCTTTCAGTTTTCCCTTGTGTATATGCAAATCTAGTCATTTAACACATGTGTGCTCCAGTGCATAGACTGGCAATTTAGGAAATATCCTATTGAAAAGCCTTTCCCTCTCCTCCCTGTCTTCCCTTCCTATAGTTTCATCCTGCTAGCTGTGTGTGTTGCAGCAACTGAAACCACCCAGCCTTTTTATAGCCACTTCAGTGGAAGTACGCTTAGGGGCCAGTGTTAAGGGACTTCTTTAATCAATCGCCTTTGAAAAACTGAAGTCTCAGTTCTTTTAAGAGTTCCCCATCCTGTACACACCCGATGTTAAACACACTTTAAAATGCTGTTAGCTTATTTTTTTTTCTGCCATGCTATTTGCCTTTAGGGAGATATTTTTTCAGGCTGCCTGAGATCAGCCAGAGCCACCTGGGTTTTCGTCCCCTTTCCCCCTCTCATCCCCAGCCTGTTGCTCCCTGCCTGCATCTCCTGCCTTTCAGGTGCAGGGGCATGGTGGGAGCACAGTCGCAGGGAGATGCCAAGCAGGGAATCTGACTACAGGGAGTGCTCTCCACTGCACAGTGTGAACAAAGTGTATTGAAAAAAAAATAAAAAGAGAGAGGGAGAAATGTGGTTTTTTCGCCTCTAATCTCCTTTAGTTATCATGATCTCAAGGGTTATTTGTAATGATAGTAGGCACTGCATTTCAGATGGAAATGTGATTTTCCAAGCTGACGGTGTCACTTTAAGTAAACAAAGTTAATTCTGCTTCCTGCTATGCAAGGCCTAATCTCATTACCCAAACCACTAGTAGCATAACAGAAAATATTCCCATCTGTCAAAAGAACTTAAAATAAAGGTGGAAATTGTTTTTATGTTTTATCCCTCTTCTTCCTCCCAAATCCCTCAATGTACATTAATTATCACATCAGATCTATTTAAACCTGTTCAGATCCCCCAGCCTCTGCCTGTGGTTCATTTTTCATTTGATGTGCCTTTAGAATAACGATGTTTGTGTTGCATCTTAGACTTAGTGCTCAGTTTTGATGAACTGTACCTAAAAGCTGAGAGCCGGATGGCTGACCCATTCGTCTTGCTGCATTCTGCTCTAAGGAGGCAGAAACCAGGTGACACCAGGCTGGCTGGAGGCTCTCCCAGAGGTCATCTAGGTTATGCTCAGCCCCTTTCCCACCCAAAATAAAGAGAGGAAACCTCTGAGCTAAAGACAGTCCAACAGGGAGTGAAGGGGTTAAGACTGGGTTTGTGCTGAACCTGTGCCTACAGCTGCAGGGGATCCATCGACCTGTTGCATACACGCCTGTAATCAGGGAGGTCTTAGCCTTGCTGGAGCTGCGTGAAATGGCAGAGCCAGGCAAGACCCCAGCGCCACATTACTGACACCGCACAGGGCCAGGTCATGGGCACTCTGCTGTCTTGAGTTCGTTGAGCCTCAGCACGCTGCTGGACTTCTTCCAGGCAATGCCTGGGGCTGCTGCCAGTGGGCAGGGTGGATGGGGCCAGTGGTGTGCCAAAGGGAGCTCAGCCACCCGGCCATCCCCAGCAGTGAACAGAGCAGTCCCAGACCAGCACGAAAGCACTGCTGAAAGCAAGGAGGAGATCTAGCACAGGGAGCGAGCCCTGTGGCGCTGATACGCATCTCCCAGCACTCGCAAAGCAGGGTAACTGCCCTTGTTCCCTGGTCATTTCCACAGGGGTGAATCCAGACCAGCTTCCCTGCATTTAGCACAGTGTAAGTTCGTTATGACCTACACGGGGAAGAGAATCAAGGAATCGGCCTTATAGACTCCAGCAGGAGCTCTGCCAGCACAGGGAGCAGACCCCAATGTTCCCAGGTCTGACTTTAAGCAGAAGAAAATCAAAACATACTATCTAGTAATTTTTAGCTCATTTCAAACCAGCAGCCACCAATCAGAAGAGGATCATTCATAGGACTCTCCAACAACAGTGTTTTTCATCCCCTCTTCATTTAAAATGACCTTTATATGATGATAACATCTGCCTTTCTGAGCTTTAATTGCTTAATTAGAGAAGCAGGTTCTCTATTTGCCAAACATTTTTTTAAAAACTGTATTTTCTTCTTGCAAGTATGCTGTTTTCTTACATTTAAGTTCATCAGTGGTATTTTAAAAGATATAAAAAGACACTTTCAAGTAGTTATAGTTTGTTAGTTTGTTTATTTATTTATTAGCCATTTGCAGGTTTCGTTTTCCACTGTCTTCCTGAGAGGAATTTCCAGTAGGAATCTCTCTCGTTAGGAATATCTCTGCCTTTCACTACCACACTTGCTTGGCACTTTGCAGAAAATGCTGGTCTTCATTGAACAGCTGTTATAGGTTCTGGGTGTGCTTGGGAATTTATTTAGCATGGGCAGGTTCCTATGGCTGAGCAAAATATTCTGCACCTGTTTTGCACATGGAGATCAGAGTCTGTGCCCTTGCTGAGAGCTCTGGTAAGCCTTGCTCTGACTGCCGGGTTCTCCTCGAGCTCGCCTTCTGCAGCAGGTTCAGTTTTGTTTTCTCTCTTGTATGGGACTTTTGAGCCATATTAGCTTATTTTTGTAGTGATGTTTTTAAGATCTAGCCAATCTATCTGTTACTGTAGGGTTGCTTCTGACTGCATGATTGTCCTCTTGTTGTGGTCCTTCTAAAATAATACCTTGCTGAAAATATAGAGTATCACCATATAAAGTAAAAAGGTGAGCCATAAATGACTAAGATGGGAAAAAATGGACCAGAATTGACTTTAGGCAAAATTGGCAATTAAATTACTTAGACCACTTACAGTGGTAAAGTGAGAAAGCTTGGATACTGTTCATAAAAGGACTTATTTTTGGTGTTTTGGATTCTGAAAGGAATTTTGAAGGCAACTTGGCTTCCTCTTTCCTTTTTGTTGCTGCTTCAATAACATAATGCCTTGAGAGTCTGGTTGTGATTGTGTCCCCATTGCTTTTAGCCCGGTACCAGCGAGCAGTGAGAAACACTCCTCTCCACTAGAACTAGCAACCCATGTAGCTGGGAGGAGGCAGGCACTGTTATCCTCACCCAGGGGGTGCATGAGGGAAAGAAAAGTTAGTGGCCACGTTGGGTAATAAAACCTGATGAGTAAAAGGATGCCTATAGTTATCTGATGAAATAGGGTATGCAGGAGATGCAATAAGCAGTGTCCTTCTCTGACACCAATAAGCATGAATTGTTTCCAAGACTTTAAAAGTATTTAAGAACTTTGCTTACATTCATTTCAACCTAGGTGTTTGTTGGCATCTCATCCATTCTGCGCAGACTATTCATCTCTTTGCTAATAAAAATTCAGAGCGTGGCAGGAGTTAATTACAGAAGGTGTTATGGCTTCTGTTTGGATAGTTCTGCATGGTATTTTGGGCAGGCTTTCTCTGCTCATGCTCCAAGCCAACAAAAAGCCAGGTGGCTGCATTGGCATGGTGCTGAGCCCTACGTAATACATCTCATGGAAAGCAGGGTTTATTAGCTTGGCATCGCACTCCCTGAATTTCAAGGGTTTTGGATAAGTTCTGGCTGACATCCCATTGGGTCAGACTTACCCCTTCTTATATGTGCCTAAGGTAACAGGGAAGTAGGCAATCCTGGCCTTGCTGTTTTGCAAAAGTCTCATAATACTGGTGTAGCTTGCAATCTTACGCTTGTTTTTTTTCAAAAGCTTGTGTCATTTAAGTGAAGAAAGAAGTCAAGAGTACATTCTGAGGTGGGATGGGAGGTTTGTGTGTGTGGCCAGGAAAAGTACTTGCAAATGGCAAAAATTGATGTTATCCTAGCAAAGGCCAGAAACACTTAGAAATGATCTATGTCTAATATATTTGTTGTATCCTGAGGTCATAGAGGGATGTGACTTTCAGGGAAAAAAAATGGATAAAACTTGCAGTTTTGAAAACATGTATTTTACTTCAGGGTATTTTCAAAGGCTTTTTTATTGTGTCTACATCCACTGTTTTACTTATACTTTTCAATTCCCATATATTATTCATGATGTCTATTTTAGTAAGTTGTAGGTCACACCATTGTTCTCTGTTAATAGTTTGTTACAAATAACATTGCTTGGACGCAGTGCTGGAGCCTCTCTGAAATGACACCCTGTGATTACTGAGGTGCAATCCAAGTAACAGGCAGAAGAAAGTCCTTTTGTGAGATTCAGATTTCTTCTTCCATTTCAGAATGTCTCTTTTTTACCTAATTCTACTCAAAGCCTCAGTAAGAGTTAGCTCATGTAGCTGTGCCATCACAGTTCCTTGTGAGGAAGGTTCAGACGTGAGATAAAAGAGTTGCAAAGCAGAGCTAAAGGAGCCAAAATATCTGGATTCAGTTTCTGCCCACGCTATTAAGGCAAATAAATATAACTCAGGGAGATGTGCATCTGCGAACACACACAAAGACACACGCCATGTGTGGGATGGAGTAGAAACTGGTGCTTACATTGCCAGAAGGAAGGTTTATCTGCAACAGATCTTGATAGAAGCAATTTTTTATTGAGTAGCCATGGAAAACCAGGGCCCTGCCTAACATTCAACATGCGGCTAGGGTCTATGAAGTTTATTGAAAATGTTCAGTTCCTTAAAATTAAACACAGTCTGATGTCTTTGTTAAATCCTTACCTTCCTTCTGCAATTTAGAACTCAAAAATGACCTGTGGGGTTTTTTTTGGTTTTTTTGTTCCTGCTAAATGCAAGAGGAGCTTCTGGCAGGGAGCTGAGCAGCACGGCTTGGCGAGGGGCTGGGTCCCTCCTTCCTGCACGACCCTGGCATGAGCGATATGCATTCGCAAGGGGGACAGGGAAGCCCATTGCGTACAACATGCTTTGTTAAGGCAGTGTTGCTGGCTTCATTCTCCTCCGTTCTCTCCCTTTCTCTTTGTCTTTACACCCTGGAACATTTGTAAAAATTCATATTTAATTCAGCTCACCTTTGTAACAAATTAATTCCTGTGAAAAATCTGACCAAGCCGTATTACAGAGGAATTTGGTCTGTGCAGCCTGTGAGCATTATCGGGTTACATTGTTCTGATCAACAATCATTTTGGTATTTAAACAAAGGAAGAAACATTCTTCTATGTCATAAGGAATGTTTCTGAGACCTTAACATCCTATTAAGGCAAAATAGGGCTGGCGACAAAGTCTGTTTGACTGGATCTGTGATCTGCCAATTTCTAATGAATGGAAAGAGAAAGGTGCAAGCAGGAGAGCTGAAAATCAATTAGAATTTCTCCTTCTTTTACTGCTTGTATAAGACTGCTCTCTGTAACTTCAGCGGTGGAATTCATTACTGGGGATAAGAACAGAGATGGGGTTAAAAGAGCTTTTCACTGACAAGACCTTCTTCACAATGGAGTGTTTTCACTCACTACTTTCAGGTTTGAAGTTTTCTGATTGTATATAGTGAGTGATATATTATTAGAATAGTTTGTATTATAGTAGTGGCCAAAGGCAAGAGAAGCATCCATTTTGCTGGATACTTTACATATACACATTCAAAAATAATCTCTGCACAAGATGTCCATACGATTTTATTTCTCTCTGGTGTTTCTTTTTCCTTTTTAAAGGAGTATCTGGTTTATGGTTGCAGTTTTGAAGACTGTTACCTTGTTGAGCACTTTAGACTAAGCATGAGTCAAAGACAGCCTCTTTTTTTATAACTCAATCTTCGAAAGTCTGCTATAAATGCAAATAGTGAAGAGATGCCCTGATGTTAAGATGCTGATACTCACATAGTATAGAAAGTGCCAGTGTAATATGTGTGAAATAACTATATCACAGGCCATTTTGTAAACTCTCTTCACAAGAGAAAGTTTTCCCAAGTAAAAATGTGTAAACTGTATGCAAAATTGCCACACTTCAAAAAAAAAAAAAGGAAAAAGAGCAAAACTAATTACAACTGCAGTTACTGTACTTTTGTTCCTTTCAAGTTTTTTGTTCAACTTTCCTTAGTTGAACAAAGGAACCGAAGTGAAGTGCTGTTGACTCTGCATTCTGCAAACCAACAACAGGTGAGCCACTGTCAAGCCTTTCCTGGGTGTTCCTTGCTAGCCCTTCTGGCAAATACTAAACTTCTTTTTAAGCTCCAGTTAAAGATTTGCTGAGGACTAGGGCCTGATCCATGACGCTGATGTCATTTTCCCATGAAGGAGCTTCTCAGAACTCAGACGATTCACTCCTGACTATAAGTTAAAGCAGAATTGGGACATACGGCACTATATCAAAAGATCTATTAGATTGCTCAATAAAACAAATGCATCTTTTGAAGTTGTTTAGCTGTTTCTAGAGCAAAGCAAGAACTTCAGAGCAAACATTTTGACTATTGGGTGAAAACGAATCCTTTTTTCACTCTTCTCTGTGCCCTGCCACCCTCTTTCCCCTTCCTCTTCTCCCTATTTTACTTTTCTGTTAAAATTTTTCCAGAGGAACCTTTAAAGTTGGCTCTACAGTAAAACCTTTTGCCAGCATAGTAATTTTGGTTAGGGGTGTCATTTTTTTTTTTTTTTATAGCACTTCAATATTGGCACAACCTTCAGCATAGATTCAACTGTGCTAAAAAAAAGTGATTTTGCTGATACAGCTTATTTCATTGAGGGAGCTAGTAAAAACGTAACTGCTAAAAACGCTCTTTTGGCCGGACAAGCTGCATCTGTATTAGTGGGGTGTACTGGTGTAGCTGTAAAATGTAGAGTTGGCCAACAACTTAACCCTCAAAAGTAGTCCTGTTGAGACGTGCTTTTTTTGCACTTATTTGGCCTCCATATGCTGAAGAAAGGATGGTTGTAGTATACTAAATTCACAAGACTAAAGCCTTATAGTGATTAAACTCAACTCCCTAAGCATAACTTAGGCAACTCCCCAGTTTGACTTATGTAACTTAAATTCATCTGGTAAAAAGTATAGCTGTGCCATGGCCACACGGCCATGGCCGTGACTCTGGGTCTCTTCCCATCTCTTTCATGATAGTATTATCACAAAGATATTATTCGAATATACCTCAGTTTCCCCATATGTGAAACAAATATCCTACTATCAATCTCAGTGCTGTAGAGGTTCATGAGCTTGACTACAAGACATTTTAACATTTTGGTATATAAGGGGTATGAACAGTGTTGTTAATACCAGTTTAAGAGGGCTCGTTGGCCAGTTGGTACTTGTGAAACTGTAGCACCACTTACTGGTTTTGCTGAAGAAATTCCAGCCAGCAAACCCAGGAATGTTGTTTAGCTTCTGCTGTCATTGTAACTATTTCCTGAGAGCTGGAAAGATGTACTTCTTCCTTACCCTGCTTGCTGTAGCCCACAGTATCAGAGATAAGGATTATAATGTTTATGTTCAAGCACAGGAGCTGTTGATTGGGATTTATCCTTTTAAATATGTGTAAGTCATAGAAAGCTTTGCAGTCAGAAATATTGACTTCATTGATCCATGCCAAGAGCAGAAGAAACCCATGTGGGCTGAAGTGGAAAGGCTGTGCGAGATACTTATAATAAAGATGTTATCTGATGAATAAGATACTGCTTTATTCCTGACCAAGGAAAATTAGAAATCCAGACTTTAAGTACACCGGTCAGTTCATGCCAAGTAAAATGTAGCAGTATTAGTCTTCCAGGATCAATATTCAGTATTAGGACCTTGTGATCCTGTTTCTGGTCAAATGAGATAGCTATGCAGGTCCTCTGCATTGTTTATGGGTTTTACAAGGAGAACATCTGAATGAATCAATTTCAGGAGCATGATGAACTCTAAATGCAGAGAAATCACCTTCATCACTCAGGATAAAGTGAATGTGGTGTAGGTCATGATATTGCCTTTGGAAACAGCTAAAATCCCCTGTCTGATTAGCTGAGATTGCAGAGGCTGACAAGGGAGGCAAATGGGGTTAAAGGTGTTCAACTTAAGTGGAGAGTGAATTGTCACAAGTGGGGCTACCCCTTAAGAACCGTTGGAGAGGCTGAATGTATCAGTTCCTGTGAACAAACAAACAAGAAACCCTAAAGAAACAAGAGTCGCTGCTGCAGGCACAGCAGCCGGCTAGGAGGCTTCCTAAAAAGGTATGCTAACTTGTGGATGGCAAGGATGCACTGTCAGAGTGGGATGGTGTGTTATTGCATCTGGGTCTTCCCCCCATCTGGAGTAATATCAATTTACCAGCCTACGAGTATGAAGTAGAGGAAGAAGGGAGCTATCCCCAAAATATGTCTCCTGGTATCATAGAGACTATTGCACGCTCGGAAAGAGGGTCAGTTTACAGCCATTATGGCCATTACCCATTTTCTCCTTCATTGGCGACAAGGCTGTTCTGCCCAGCCCACGTAGGAAAAAAACCCACCCCATACCTGCAAAGGGTCCTCTCCTTTAAAAATACAAACTTCTGTGTTTTCTACAGTACACCCTCGGTCATCCTCCTGCCTTAAACTTTTGAACTCTGCCAGCAAACACACAGTGGGCAGAATAAGGGGGGAGTCCTTACCCCCACGGAAAAAACCCGATCTGAAGAATTCTCAAGGGGACAATTGAGCACTATCAAACACAACTGCAGTAATACTTTACTGTCTGCTGCAGATATTGAGCCCTCATTGCAGTAATTGTCACGGTGACAGAGCTGGGAACACTTGCTGTAATTAGGACAGTTGTTTTGTCATGTGTAACGATCTGAAGAGAAGCAAGGAAAAGAGGCGAATGAGCACTAATCTGCTAGAGTGTAGTGAAGGAGAACCATGCACGCACACAGAAAATACAGCACGGCTGCTACTATATTGTAAATTCAGATGAGCAGGCATTTTGTGAAGGTGAAGAAATAAATGTTAAAACAATACATTTATTCGGGGAAATTTATGCTCTCTCAGGTGTCTGACTATCTGGAATAGCAAGTGCAGATGTTTTTTTCTGTAGAGATTTTATGAAGGTGATCCTGGTGATATCTAATAAAAATCCTCAACCAAAAACATGTGCATGTGTATATAGATGTATACATGTGTGTAGATACATGTTTATATATATATTTAAGAAAATTTCTATAGTTTACATGTATCGTCTTCCAGTTTTCTGTTCCAGCAGTTCAAGAATATACAGCATAAAATTAGGAAAGCTAGATACTCAGGTGTATTATGTGTTTAAAACTATCATTCAGACTCATTTCTCTTAAGTAACCATTTCAGCCTCCTACTTTTTTCTTTTTAACAGTAGTCTGCATACAAGAAAAATAAGCACTATCTTTTTTTTTTTTTTCCCCTGTTGTGTTCCAAAATACCTTCTACTCTGATTCGGTGAGCCTGTAATGGCTGCTATAGCGGAGTTTTGTCAAACTCCTGGGAAATAAGGCTACAATTTGGTATTTGTAAGACCCAGAGCTATAGGGTATCAGATACCTCTTGAGTATTAAGGAGGTAAGCATGAAGCATACAAGACAAGACTGTATTACGGATTTCTACAAAATTAAGGTAATTTTGAAGCCAATCAGCTCTTAGTCAGATAAACTGGGCTCTCCCTCCATGCCTGATCAGGTAGTGTTCCTGTATCAATCACATAATTTGCTTACCTCAAAAATTAGTTGTAGGTAACCCAAAATGTGCTGAGAAGTTGAAGGGATAATCAATTCATTTGGTAATTAAGACCCTCATCTCATGTCTTCAGATTGCTGTTGCTGTATGAGGTGCACTTAGATAACTGCAAGACTATTCAAACAAGAATTGCACTAACAGTGGTTAGAGACAGTAGTATAAATTTTGCTGATTGAAAATTTCCCATTTAAAGCATTTTTCAATGAGAAATTGGATTTTCAACTACTTTTTTCTGCTTTCAACAAAAATTTTGACATTTTATTTCACAGCTGGAAAGATCTTAAGGCAAATAACACTTGCCATTTAGTGTTCTTTTTTAGTGTTAAGCTAAATTTAGCGTTCATATTTTCCGTCATTTTTTTTCTTAGCTTTTCAGTTTTCACTTTTCAATGATATCTTTCCTTCACTGCTGAAGCCAATCGGAGTTTTACCATCTACTTCAGTAGGACCAAGGTTTCACTTTTAATGTTTTACTACATGAAATCATTCTTGTAAAGATCTTGGAGATTATCAACCTGTAACCTGTGTTTTAAAAAGGTTACAGGGATGACTCAGGGAACAACAGACCACTTAGTCTGATCTTGATTCCAAGTGAAACATAATGATTAACCCAGAACTCTATTAACAAAGAATTAGAGAGTAAAATACAATTAATGATAACCAGCAGGGTTTCAAGAATTATAAATCTTGTCAAATAAACATACTGTCTTTTCGACAAGATTACATAACTACTTGAGAAAGGTAACTGGGACGATGTAATGTACCTGGATTTCTCTAAGGCATTTGACTTAGTCCACCAGATGTTTTGCCTCGTTAGGTATTTAAACAGTGTTAGATGTTTTAAATACTGTGGATCTCTCAGTGCTTTGTTAATAGGAGACGCCGATGAAATGCTCGCTCTTTCTAAATTGTATTGGCTGTGTAATGTTTGTACCAATGATCCAAGCGGTGATGTAAAATACATTTGGTAAAGGCTGCAAGGTGACACGGGGCTTGATGGAGCAGTGAATAACGAGGAGAAAAAGTTGCTACGTAGGAGCAAAATGAACCTGCATGTTAAGGGGTTTCAGTCCAACAGAATTCATTTTAATATAGTCAGTTATAAGGAAAACCTTGCAGGAATAAAGAATAAAGGTTATAGCTATGGGTTATATCTACTTGTGTCTTGGAGTAGATATATAGGTAGACAGTCACCTCAACTAAGTTCATAGTGTAGTGCTATGGGGAAAAAACTATTCTGTCTGTAAATAAAATCAATAATAAACTAACTAAACAAACAAAAAAGAAATCAAATTAAACTAAATAAAGCAAATAAAAGGAGAGGATTTTATTCTTATATGCAGCTTTAATTGCATCACAGTGTGAACTGTCCATGTTTCAAGAATATGTGGAAATATCCTAAACAAAAGTTAGAGGAGGTCAGCAGAAATGACCTGAAGGCTGGACATCCACGCTTGTGCTGTGAAGTTTAAACAACTTGACGTATTCAGCTTATCAAAAATACTGAGATGCTTTGATTGCTGTGTGTAGGCTTCTGTACTTGAGAGGCAGCTTCTTAGTCTAGCTGAGAAAGCATATTTAGCTGGATATTTATGTTGACCAAATTTCGCAGTAAAATAATAACGTTATATTAAAATAAGACACAGTTCCTAGTTGTGAAGGTGATGGAAGCTCACAACAGTTTCTCAAGTGCACTCCTGAGTGCTTTCTTTTCTTCAGAACAGGATTAACTGCCCTTTTGAAGTACGTATATAAAATCAAGCTAGATTATAGGGAAATTTTATTGCAAAGGCACAGTTTAGAAACGGTATATTTTGTGTACTTACATATGTGTGCATGTCTGAAGGAGCGTTTGCATGTTTGTGTGACAAAGCAATGCAGCTCATTTATGGGAACATTAATTAGGGTTTTTGTTTTATATGAGGGTATTAATGGATGAGAGTGGCTTGTTCAACTAGACAACCAAATAATCCTGTATGTTTTCAATCTGTATAAAGCCTTTTTCTTAGCTTTAAACTAGCTCAGTAAATGAATATGTTTGTATTTACAGGTAGCTAGGTATTTTTTCTACTCTGTGTGTTGAGCATTTGTTTCATTAATTTGAAAATGGCTTTTAATTTCTGTGGTCATTTTTTATTTTCTTTTTTAATAAAAAAGCTTTCATTAGTATTTCCAATGAAAACATCTTCTTTCTCAGATAATTTTTTTTTTTTCTCTGAACATCAGATTTTTGATATTTGAATGTTTGGGGCCCTTTGATGAAAATTAAAAAACTTCCACTGAAAGCAGATACCTTTCTACTGAAAGATTTCTTTAGTTTAAAATCTAATTCCCACTGCAAAAGGGAAAAAAAAAATGTTTTCAAACAAGAAAAATAAATCAGACAGCTCCAGTGTCCTGCATCAGTACCTGAACCTTGCCAGCACTTCTGTAAGAGAAGGGATTGACAAAATAATTCATTAACAGGAATGTTCTCCTCATGGAGGGGACTGAATAGCTGCATGAGAAACTTTAAAGCCTCCTTTGTGTATCCAAACAGAAACATGGCTCAAAGAAACAAGCATCTAGAGCCTGTCAGGGTGCTGTGAACTCTGGGCTATTTGTGGATTGGCTTTGAGAGAAGTTGCTCTTGATTTAAGAGTACATCCTAATACACCCCCAGACGGGAGACTGGCAAGGGAGTGAATAGGGGGGAGCGGTGGCCTGGGGAGCAAGGGCTAGGCAGTTGC
>Ga0181612_154491_pt1 | contig 15566 bp, 10 predicted proteins | sample HoacroProtozoa21_FD_119630 | JGI IMG/M metagenome (GOLD analysis project Ga0181612, IMG submission 119630) | Hoatzin crop microbial communities from Cojedes, Venezuel. Combined Assembly of Gp0051906, Gp0051904, Gp0051908 | reverse complement strand
TCCAGTATGTCCATGTCTCTCTTGTACTGGGGTGCCCAGCACTGGACACAGTCCTCCTGGCGTGGCCTCACCAGCGCTGAGCAGAGGGGAAGGATCCGCTCCTTGGACCTGCTGGCAGTGCTTTGCCGAATGTAGCCCAGGGTACCGTTCACCTTGTTTGCAGCGAGGGCACAGTCCTGACCTGTTTATTTCTGGGAGGTGGCGAGTGTGCTGTGCACGTGAGGTGGCAATGGAGAAGGGTAGAACGGGTAAGAAATGAGATGCTGGTTTCAGTGAAGTATCTGAAGGTTTTTGTATCTGTCTAGAGCAAGTGTAACTTACCTGGTTCATTGGAGGGTGAGGTGATCAAAAATGAGGGTTAAAAAAACCTTGCTTGTTTCAAGTTATTTCAGATATTTTTGTAGGGGTGTGGATGACAACTCCTGGGAATGTCTCCTATGTAGAACACTGTCTGGTGAATGCAAGGACCATAAATACCTTGACCAATCTTACAAATGCCGTATTAAAAATATTGTCTCTTTAAGCCAAACCGTAAGCTCTCATACTGACAATGCTTTAGAACTTCATCTGAGTGCAGGCTGGTGTGAAACTTAGAGTTGTAAAGAGCTTCTAAATGGTGTGGAAAGACAGACAAATACATTTATAAAATACTGTGTAATAAACCATGCCATACATGGTCTAGGTTCAAAAATCTTTTCTGAAAGCTATGTAATTTAAAATGTTTGCTAATAGGTGTTTTCTTGACCAGTGTCACATAAGTAAGGACAGGTGGGATTTCTCTGAGTCTGGTTAAATCTGTTTTTTCTACTTGCTTTTTCCCCACGGATACTGAAATATTTTGTTGTCAAAAAAACAGGAGCCACTTGTATTTATAGATAACCGAAATGGCTGAAAGGGCTGTACTGCAACTTAGTGGGGAAAAAAATACCTCATTTTGGGTCTGTTTTCTTTGAAGATGAATACTCAAGCCAGCTGTTCTACTGTGCAAGGCCACTTTCACCCCAGCAATCACAGGCAGCTTTCCCTTTCATCAATAGCTTTGAGGAAATCTAGCTTTGTGGGCAGAGCAGGCAGTAGGAGCCTAATTCTCTGCAATAAAGTGTTCATACATATTAATAAATAACTTTACCAGCTGAGTTGTGTAAGAGTCAATATTTTTAAGAGTTTTGACATCTTTTCCAGATTTTTGTACGTGTAGTGCAATACTAGCAAATGTGGATCTTTTTAATTCAGAAATACGGAATTTATGGGGTTTTTTTTACTACCTCCTTTCATCCAGCGTGTTAGGATCTGCTTTTTAAATGCATTCCAAGCTTGCTCTCTTGAATGGGATTATTTGCAAATGAATAATATGGCATAGTGATGTTAACTAGCAAATGACAATAGGTGCTGAAGGAGTCCATCCCTGGTGAGGTGAAATTCATGTTTGTTGAGACATGTAGGTTATTTTCAATAAGTCTATTAATTTATTTTTTTAAAAAAGCTTGTTTCAGTTATCCAAACGTGGATCATATTGGTGGGCCTTTCTGTGGCGTTTCTTGAAAGCTTCTTAATAGCGGCAAGAATCCCTGACTGGGTCAAGCCAAGACTTTCTGCATTGCCATGAAGTTTATGAACTTCCAATCGACAGTTGTTTCTGTTTGAAGATGTGATCTACTGTTTTGTGGTTTGTTTTTTTTTTTCTTGAAGCTAAGCTGTGAACTACATTGCCTTGTATCCTCCATGCAAGAGCTGAAGGTTAACTTCATCCAGTGCAAGGACAAGTCACTAGTACGAGAAATCTTATGCTTGTTATGTGTTTTGATTTGAGAACAGAATCACTCAGTCTTTACGCAGTCTGTGAGATTATGTAATTAAAGGTAAGCCTGGCTGACAACCATGACAGCCTTCCCAAAACAGCCTGGTGTTATTAGTACACAGGGTTTTAGTAAGCCTATCCGTGACGATGCTGTCTGCAGGGAGGAGGAGCATGAGAACATTGGTTACCTGGCTGGAACAGAAATACTCATCAGGAGTGAGCTAAGAGTGCACCGAGTCTGGCTTTGAAAGTGGGAAAACGGGATGTAAAGGATGGAAAAGATCATCAGCGAGTCTTGAACGACCTTAAAGCTGTTAACGATTACAGGCTTGTCTACTGTACAGGACTCCTGAGGTCTGGGGACCAATTTCTGGGACCTGAGAGAGTTGGACTCTAGAGTTTTGAGTTGCAGCTGTTGAAATCAGAAAGAACTAAGACGACATTGGGAAGATGAGCACTTGCATTGTTAGTTCCATGGTTAGTATCAAATAGTCATATTAGAATTTACTATTTGAATTCTTCAGCAAAGCTCCTTCAGAAATAATGATTATTACCTAACACAGGTAATTTTATTTTAATTAATAAAATTACTACTGACTGCTGTTATTTAGTTACGTCTTAAGGCAGGGTGCCACAATTTTCTTGATCTGAGGCTCTGAACGGGAAACATGATGACCTACTGGCCTCGCTAGTTTTGGCCCGTATATGCAAAATTTAACTCTTTACAGAAATGTAGACTTGTGCTTTCAAAGAGTGTCGTAAAGTCAAGGGAAATGTTGTCTCATTTTTCATGTTCCTATGCTCTACTGATGTAGTGTTTACTAGAGACTTGGAAGGCAGGAACTAGAAAGTGATGTTAATCAGAGATGACTTGGAATTGCGAGTAGCAAAACTTGGTGGACTTAAGTGGCTTGGACTTGGTGGACTTAAGGTGCAGCTCCAACTGAAACATCTGAGCTGGTTAGTTTCTGTAAAGCAAATCTTTATTAAACACCTGTATTAAAGAATGTTTCAGACTAGCTATTCTTTGGATTATATAATGGAAGAAACTGTCCTGATTTTACAGCTAGGAACTTTGTATTTACAGAAGACTTGTTGATACTAAATTATCACAGCTTGTTAAGAAACGAGTTCGAATTTAATATTGTCAAAATCCTAGATTTCCATGACAGATTTTCATGGTTAATAGTCAAATCCTTTAAAAAAAAATGCTGCTATTTATCAGATAATGAATTGGAGAAGTGAAGCTAGATCACCTTTTGTCTCGCAAGTCAGTACCACCTCAGGTCTGTCAGTTCCGTAGTGGTATGAAATGGTGTAGTGCATCTGCTCTAACTTGGTACAAGACTGCTAAAGGCTTTGAGTATGTTTTAAAATGCAATGGTGAGTCAAGTGTAGAAATGTTTTCTACAACTATTCAGTGCTGGGACAAGAGAAGAAGTTGTTGGCATCTCTCTTGTCTAGCTGAGGAGAATGGTGGCTGTCCTCAGGTGAGGGCATGTGGTGATACCAGTGACTGCTCTTCATTCAGGATGGGCTGGAACATCTGAGAAGCTTCTAACTGTTGCTCACTAAATACTCGGAGTATTCGCTACTTCCCTCTGGTCTGGCCATCACCGATGTTGATCTAACCTGCTCTGTCCATGCTGCATTCTCATTACCAGTTTTTGTGAAAGTGGTTTTATTCTTTTCCCTAGCATTCAGAGTGACTGGAAAATGTTACCGGTGTCTTTTTTGGAGAACCAAGCCTCTAGAACAGGGGATAGCTGTTGCCAGCATCTCCACAAAGCAAGCAAGCAAGCGATCAGTGAAATGCCTCTGCGGACTTTCTTACCCTGTCCCTTGAGGCAGTCATCTCTCATTCACTTCTCCTTAGAGATGTCTAGTCAGTGCAGAGATTATTTTCCAAAATCCTCTTTTGAGAGCAACGCAGAGAAAGTATGGGCTACTGCTCGGATCTTTGCTATGGAAAGGAGGATGCAACTCTGGCAGCCAAGTCTCGTTCTTTCTCTTCGATAGCTGACATCCAAACGTCGGGAGTTTGAGACGCAGCTAGTTGAAGTGGAGCTGCCAGTGTCAGACCTTCCTGTCTTACTCCAGGTGATGTGTGCTTTAGTTCTCTCAATAAAGTTACCTGAAGGTAGTTTTCATCGTTTCTGAAAGTGTTGGGAGGGAGTGTGTAGTTTGTTTGAAAGCAGCTGAACCCGAGTGCTGGTGCTGCTGGCACTACCTTTCTAATGATGGTGTATTACATCTGGGTGTTCGTCATCCCTTCCTCTTGAATTCAGTTACAAAACTGCCGTTAAGCAGTTGGTGATTTTTAGCGATTAAATTTGTGTATCTCTTGATTTTTTTGAGTGGAAGTCAGATCCATACAGTATGCGTGCTCCCTGCTGCTATGATGCTTTTGTTTAGAAGCAGCCTGTGAACCACTTTCAGATCTGTCGTGGTGGTTGAGAGCTGCTGTCCCAAGAACTGTGATGCAGGCTGCAAATGAGTCAGCCTTTCCTGTCCCCTGGAGCTAGAATGCACCTAAAACTGAATGCAACAGCGTTGAACTTTTGCTGGCTTTTCAGGGTATGTATGTCAGTTACAATGGCTGTAAGGAGCTACATGAACAGAATATGTAATTAAACACAAAACTTAAGAGCTTTAATCTTGAGAATTTTTTTTCCTTAATTCCACATTGACTTCCCCACACTTTGTCAGTTCTGTCTGGCAAAGCTTTGTACTCCAGTTACTCGGTTTTGTAGGTGGAGTCTTATGAAATAAAGCTGATTCCACGCTGCAGTTGACTTAAATAGAAGGCAGTGTAAAGAAAAAAGTGAAATGTCTTTTAAAAGAGGAGGGATGGAGAAGGAATTCTGTTACTACCGTAAATACAATCTCGAAATGCTACAAACTTTACTGGGAGTTTGATGATAAGCTGTGGTGAAAGGCTTGCAAAACCCCTGGTTTAGACCCTGCATACACCACCTCAAGTGTTTTAGTTTGTAGACAAACTGTGATCAGTCAGGTTGCAGGTCATAGCGAGTGGCCTAGTTAAACACAACCTTTGCTGGTGATCAGTAAGAGATGTGACTGAAAAACTAACTTGGGTTTGAAATGCTTCTGGGTAACAGTACATCCAATCTTTTACAAACTTTAGAAACTAAGGAGGAATCAATTTGTTGTCCTTTAGTGCAGATCAAATTGGGCAGCTGATGGCTCTACCTTCCTATTTTATTTTAATTTTTTTAATGCCTTGGTGCCTTATTGATCACCATAGTAAAAAAAAGTATCAGTATACGCTGATGGTTCTCTTAAGTAAGCTCAGACTGTGTGCTTACCGTCAGTTCCCTTGATGGTTAAATAATAATTCTGACGTTGCGCAGAGGCCAAATACTTCTACTTGCTGACTTCTTATTTAGGCTACTTTTGAGTCACTTCTTTCTCGATGTGGTTAGTTCACTTTTGGCACTGTAGAAATAATGTGATGTACAAAGTGACATACTAGCATCTTTTCTGTGATAAATGTGGCTGAAGAACACAGTTTTATTTACAGGCCTGTCGTCAGGCTCCTGTAGCTTTCTGTGCAGAGGATAGGAAGCTAGAAGCTTACTGTTGAATTCCCAGTCCAATTAGTGCATCCCTGTAGGATTAATGACCTGGCTTCTAAGGCTAAGAACACAAGAATAACGGGTGTTTTACAGATACTTTCTAATCTCAAACTTGGTGCTTCAGTAAGAGCTCTGCAACTAAGAGGAGTTTTGTTTTATAAGGGTAATTTCTCACTTTCCATTCAGCTGTAAAGATCATATCTTTTCTTGGTGGAAAGGCAGTTTGTTTTCAGAATACAAACTAGCTGCTCTCTTTACTTCTTTCTGTTCTATTCCATAGTTAAATTTGGTTCCTATAGGAGTTGAGCCTGTTCAAAGGCAGAACTTCTGCTTTAAAGTTCTTGCTAGGTATGTCTTGAATTCTCAAAGAATTATGAAAGATGGTCCTGTGGGCTGATCTGGAGACTTAAGGGCCTGAAATCTTTTGGAACAATAACAGATTGATCTCTTCTAGAATGACAAGTATGGGAATCCCACCACTTCTGTAAGAAATCTTTGCTGTACCTTGCTGTTTGTGTGGAAGTCAATTCTGATGCGTAGCTTAAACTTTCTTTGCTGCAATTAAACCTCATAATGTTTGTGCTGTGCTTATACATAACAAGTATGAGAACAAGTTGTCATCTCCTTTGCAGATAATTTAAAGTATGTGAAGCCTATAACTCTTTCAGTTCTTTTTAATGCTTAATTTTCCTACCTAATGATTCTGATTATTGGGGAAAAAAAAATTGGAGTGTAACATATCTTCTGGTGTTGTTACCTGGACTTTGGTACCTTCGTATCATTCTGTAGAGCTGGTATCCAAAACTAGCCATAAGTTCTAAGTTACGGGCTCAGAAGGGCTGGATAAAACAAGATTTCAGTTAGTAGGTATACATTCTGTATAAGAGGAGCATTGCAAGTTTGACACCTCTGCAAGATTTTTCTTTCTAACTTCTGTTTAGATTCTCTTCTGTGGAATTATGGTCAGCTACTCATTCCATGTTTTGTACTTGTGCAGCTGATTATTGCTACCAGAGCATAATACCTCCTGCTCATCCTTATTGAATTGCATCCTTTTTATTTCATACCATTGCTCCAATTGGGCAAGATCTTCCTGAATTCTATTCCTGCTGTCGAGAGTGCTTGCAGATCATCTGCAGGTGTAAGGATAGTCTATGCTCCACTGTCCAAGTCATGGATTAAAGTACCCTATAACACACTCAGAGGAGACCCATGGAGAGCTCTGTTTGATGCATCCTTGCACCGAAACGTTGGAGAGCCACGTGTACAGAGTAGTTACAGTGGACCCGCTTTGTATAAGCTGTGTTCTTACAAAAATGTCATGCAAGATGGCATTAAAAGCTCGTACCAATTTTATAATGTGATCACATCTTCTGTGTTCTTTCTGTATGGGGCCTGTGAATCTTTCTCAGAAGGAATTTGTCTGTCTTAAGCTTCTGAAAAGGCCATCCATGTTGGCTTGCTGCTGTCTAGGTAATAATAAATAGGTGGTTCTGCTTTGCTTTGGTTTTCGTCTTAGATGTTGCGCATGGGTTGTCTGACCTGTTATTTTCATGTTCTTGAAAGACAGGTGCCTTTTTGATCTTCCGGATCACTGCTGTTCTCAAAGTTAATGGAAATAATAGTCAGTGATACTGAGAGGGGGAACTGTCTGAGGTGGTCAGGTGTGAATTTTTTAGGTATTTTTCATGTGTTCCTCCTCCTGTTGCCCTTAATTGCTGATGTTGGTCAGTAGTTTGAAGATCTGAGACATAGCTTCAGCCATGTCGTGAGCAATGATGTTACCATTCCTCCTTCAAAGGTAGTGGCTGAAAAAAAGGCATCTGTTCAGCAGCCTCCGTGTGCCAAGCTGATACCCAGCACTTCCAAAGAGAGTATCGTTATTTAAACTAAAAGGCATTTATCTGTATACTTGAAAATTTGCCAGCTTTCATGGGCATGGTTTCTAGCAAAGCAGAGCTCTCTAGAATAAAGTTGATATTTAGCATATGCTTGTCCAGATTAATGGCAGTGGGAGGATACTTCTTTGAATATGAGGTGAGACTTTGGGTGTGGTTTAGACTTCCCTTTTAAAGGGACAACTTGAAGTTTCAAATATTCGGAGAACTGATAAAATTCTCATCCTTTTAAATTTAGATCAAATTTCTGTTGCATGAGAACTGTTGTTAGAAACCATAACAGCAGTGTGTGATGTGAATATTGACATATTGTGAGCTTTTAAAGGAAAATAAATATGGTATGTGTTGTAGGACTTCTTTGTAGAGAAACAGGCATTTTTAACCTGTCGAGATACAGTTGGAGTGTTTAAACGTGCTAAGCTAGTAGTCTGTCACAGTCTGTGGGGCTGGAATCGAGCCCCTCTGTCTGTGGGAATACCTGCTCCCCTCTCTGCGCGGTGTACCTCCTGTGGCAGAGGAGGGGGTTTCAGCAGCAGGGACACCCCTTGCTGGTTGGCTGTCAGCTCCGCTGTGTCCCTCTGCCAGCAGCTGGGACCGAGCCTTGGCCCCTCGGGCTGGCTGTCCACTGGGGAGGGGACCTGAGGGGTCTGCCGCTCTGGTCCGGGCTGTCCCTCGGTTTGCTTCGGGCAGCGTCGGAAGGACGCTGGTGTCTGAGCTGCGGCACGGCAGCGGCAGGCTGGAGTATGCTGCTAGTGTAGGCCAAGTTCTCAGTTGTTTCTGCAGACTGAAAGGAGTTGTTGGTAATTCTCTAAGCTTTTACTGTTGTTTGTGGTTAAAAGTAGATTCCTTGGCAGTCTGAAACTCGGTAGTATGACTTCAGACCTGCATAGCAGGCATCGTTCATATTACCTCTGTGGATTTGCTTTTTCTGATTAGGTAGTACCTGTCCTCTGGTTAACATCTTGCTGAAATTCAGCTACAGAGTAGAAAATGTTCTCTTAATTGTCGAAGTAATGCAAAGGCAATTTCAGCAGCAGGGGGTACAAATGAGAATTTAACGAGGAAAACTTTTTCATACCTTTCCAGATACTTGCTTAAGAATAGTACAAGAGTATGTAGCATATAGGGTATCAGTATAAAAATAGACCGTATGAAATACACACCATGTGGTTATAAACCACAACTTTTTATACCTAACAATAGCAACAGGGTTTTATATGCTGCAAGTAAATTTATCTTGGAAGTTAAATGACTTTCTATTTACAGTCACTTTCTGAGGAAGAGACTTTTTACATGCTTCTCACAGACAACTGAATTAGAAAGAAGAGCTTGGGCCTTCAACAAAGGAATGCTTTCTCGTCTGCGGATGCCAATTGCTTGCTATATGTTAAGTCCCTGTATCATCCAAATGTCCTTTAGCTATTGTGTTGCTCTTCCTATAATTAGCTGTATTTAGTTGTCACTCAAGTGTGTGGTACTTCTTATGAAAGCATCAGCAATATCAACACGGGAGCATGATACTGATCAGCCTGGACAAGCAACTTCTGTGGCAGGTTTTAAGTTAAATTCCAGGCTCACATGGAGTGGTTTGGGTTTTGTGGTTTTGTTTGTTTTTTTTGAGGGGCAAAGTGGTGAAGGTGGGAGAAGTAGTGACAAACACTTCAAACAAGTGATTTCTGATGACTGCTGATGCGCAAATACCGTTATCCCTGCGAGGTTTTTGTGGTGCATTCCTGCCATGGGAGTTAAATTACTTCAGATGAGGTGTTTTGTTATGGTGCTGCTTCTGTGTGTGAGGGTTTTTTTGGTGTGTTTTGTTTTACAATATCAACTACACAATAATTGTGCTTAAATGGAATTGAATATCTTTAAAACAGTTGCCTTAAGAACTATTTTTGCCATGAACTTGGAAAAGGAATGGGCACCTGTGCTTCTAACTCTGGTATAAACTTCTAATTTTAAAATGACTTTGAACGAATACTTGCTTAGCGGGCAAAGATTTTTTCAGCTAAGCTGTTGCATTCTTCGCTAGGGCTGGTACAGCTATCCGGCATAAGGACTAACTGCAGTGTTGGTAAGAGGAGCGTCTGAGCTTTGTGTAAAGCTGATGCGGCCACTCGCGGTGGAGAATTTTGACCTTGTGCTTTGTCTGTTACTGTAGTAAGAAGTGTTCCGCTGAGACTTTGGAGAATGAAGATCTTCAGTTGGCGCTCTCGGTGTAGTTGCTATCTGTGGGGCAGGCGTGTGTGGAGCGAGGAGGGTCAGGCTGTCTCGGGTCGGTGCTGGTGGCAGAACTTGTGCCGTAGCAGGGTTGCGGGCGCCCGCAGGTGGCAGCGGGAGCACTGCGCTGTGGGGCTGGCGAGGCCCCTCCGGACGGCAGCCGCCCTCTTGCACACCCGGAAGGGGAAGCGTGAGGATGAGCCAGCAAAGTTACTGAGTCTGCTTCTCCATTTTAACCTAATCTGTCCTGCCTTGAGTGTGGCCTGCATAGCTCTGACTTCTGAGTCCACTTGGAGATCTTGTCTGTTTTGAATATGAAGTAGGGTGCTAAGTAGAGTAGAAATACTGGGTACTGTACAGAGACATTTTGTGAAATATGAAAAATGTGAAACGTATCTTTTTAAATTTAGGTGTGTATAGCATTGGGGTGGTATCCAGCTCACCTATACAGAATTGTCAGCGTGACATGAGATGTTTCGGTCGTGGCTTTACAGTCGTCTTTTTACCATAGCAACTTGAAATAGCATGAAAATCCATAGGGCTCGACGATTAGGTTTTGTTTTTGAATTAGTATGTCCTTAATGGAAACCCATAGAAACAGTAAGGCCTTTCAGTCATTAAACTATTCTGTAGGCACTCTGTGAAGTCTGTAAACACTTGGACATAAATTTAACCTGGCTGGACAGCGAATTTACTTTATAATGCAGCTTGAATAAGAGAGTTAGTATTTTTATTACATACCCATTTTCAATATGTCTGTTTGATTCTTGGATCTCATAGGAATCCATCAACTGCATTCTACCAAGCGTTCCATTTCAACAAGTTACGCGAGTCAAAGACCTTCTGGGATAGGTATGAATGCTTGAGTATGGAATGCATACGTGCTGAAGTATGCATGAACAGCTTTGCTCTATGCAAGTTTCTTATCATTTTTGTTTGCCCAGAAGTGCTGCTTGTGCTTAGAGCTTTGTATCGGGCTTCTGCAGCCTGAAGGTCTGAAAGCAGTCATGGAAGTGAAGTAGTTTGTACTGAAACAATAAGTCTAAAATATGCCATGACACTTTTTTCTTCCTCCGTCCCTTATGCATGTGTCATACACAATATGTAAGCTGAAAGAGTTTAATGCTAGTCAGGTAGTAGCTGACCTTCACTAAAATATTTATGGTTTCCTTTTCCAAGAAAAGGAAACTTTTTGGCATTGTGGCTATGGAGTCCTGTATCAGAAAACAAGTTGTGAAAACGTTACAGTTAAACACAGTTTTGGCAAAGTTAGAATCCTTTGGTCTCAAAACTGGGAAAGGAAGCTTTCTGGCTTGCTTTCATTCTGCTTGGGTAAAGCTAGATGGGGAACAAACGTGAACCATGACAAGATACGAGGACGAAGTAAACCTAGATTAGCATTGAACTCATGGCGAGAAACTGCAATAAAGTGCCACAAAGTCGTATCTCTTAGGGATATGACTTGTCAGAGACACGTTACTAATTCATCAGTGGCTGCAAACTGTTTCTTTCTCTCACTTGAATGATTTTGAAGGGGTCTTTTTTTTGTCAACATGAAGTTGAAGTCCTAGTGATTACGTGACTTCATGCGTTATGATGATGCTCTGGCTTGTCAGAGTACTTCTGCTTAGCAAGCTCTGTAGAAGCTATTGAAGTATTGATAACTATTTCGTCATTGCACTAGCTGTGTTTGACTTGAGAGGCTTTTCAACTTGCAAAGCTTAACTGAAGCCTTTAAAGTCTGCTTGGCAACAGTTTGTATGCTGTAGAAAACTGATCATTAAAAGCAATGCTAATGCATCCTGCTCTGTTTTTTGCTGAAGTGCTGGCATTAGGCTGAGTTTCAAGAGCACGTCTTTCTTTTCTAGCAGAAACTTGTACAAATTTGTGGTTTTGCTTTAAGCTCTGGATGATGCCTTTTTCCTGTATTTGTGGGACAGAGTTGGTATTTGGGTTCCAAGGACTTCATTAATTAACTGAAATGCGCTTCAGGGCCTTGAGAACAAATTCAGTAGTTAAAGCAAAAGCTCACTCTAAGGTCTAACCTTCATCTGTTTCTTTATTTTCACGTCTCTTAACTAGAAATAATTCTTAAGATAAGTAAGCTGATTCAAAAAACGTGAAAGTCAAATAGTTAATGACTAAGATTGTACAAAAACCTCAGAATAGTAAAGCCTCAATGTCTGAAGCAAGTACTAGAAGCGTGGGATATAGAAAAACATTAAATTCAGTAGAAGAATGTAAATGGCTTCCTTTAAAAACAGTCTTGCATCTTTGCTGTTGAACGCTTTGTATTTGTAAAAGCATAGAAGGAAATTCATCAGGATCAATGTAAGTTTTAAACTAATCCAAAGACTTTGTCAGGGTTTAGCAGGTTTTGCATTTATACCCCAGATTTTCTTAAGATCACATAGTGTAGTTTTGCTTTGCTAGATGACTGACACTGAAAAGCTTTCAGCGATGAACTCCCAATGAAAACCGAACAGAGGGAAGGTGAGGGCCATAGCTGGTAAGGGCGGTGCAGGGAGCGCTCGCAGGGTCAGGGTGCGGTGGAGCTCAGCGGCACAGCCCCGGCAGCAGCAGGACGGGGAGCGAGGCCCTGGCAGCTCTGGGGATCGCTGGGGTCTGCTCGCAGACTGGAGTGGTCTGGGAACAGGCGCAGTGGTTTGGGGCCCTTTTTTTGTGGTGTCTGGTTTGTGAAAGAGAAATCTCTGCTGTGAAAATGATAAGCTCATCTGATTTCCTCAGAATCCCTTTGTTTCCACATCCCAAAATGTGGGGGTTAAAACACTGCTGCAAAACATAAGGGTCTTCAGCCTGCTGGCAGTGGACTTTTTAATTATGTTTTGCAGCTCCTTCAGAAGTGGTTTGTGAACCTCAAGGGGCTTGACTTAGGAGACTTTAAACATAACAGAAAATCTTCATGTGTAATTTCAGTATTTTTTTTTTTTCTAACAAATATGGATTATTCTCCGATGAGCAGCCATCTCTTGGGACCATTTGAAGTCAGCAAAGCTAACCACATGCTATTGCAATAGATGGTGAAATATTGCTATGCTGCTTCAGTGAAACAGAGACTTGTTTATTTTTCACTGACAGGCCATGGCAGGTGCTGGTAGCATTCAAACCATTAAATATTAGCAAAATACTAGTTGTTACTGACTCGTTTGTGGGCAGCCTGCAAATGTTTTTTCTGCCTAGTGTTCACATAGGTGTTGCTAGGGCACAAGTTTCATGGGTCTTTCTTTTTAACTGGCATGGCTTCTGAGAGGATTAAGAGGGGGAATAACGGCTTCTTGGCATGTTCACATGAGTCCGGGTGACTGCTCTGCTGTGTTTGGACTGCCCTTGTATGGTAATAGTGCCATAGGAGCTTTAGATGGGTTTGCCTAAAACGTAGCCATTGTTGGTAAACTTGGATTCAGTGCAGCAGGATTTATGTTTCCATTGCATTTGTGTGTGAAGCATTAAACCTTCACAGTATAAATTAACTCATAAAATGTGGATTTTCTACCTGCGTGAGCACCCAGATAAATGTATTCTAAGTATTGCTGGTAAACATCTTTCTTCTTATGTGAATGCGATGAATTAGTCATCTCTTCACACGATGGATTTTGCCAGACTTACATTTCGCTGTTTTGTGGCTTTCTATGAAATGAGATGCTCTTCCTGGAGACAGGAGAAAGTCAAGAGTTATACGTCTGCTTGATTGTAGCCTTATCTGAAGGTTCTTCTAGGGGTGCAGCTTTTCTGATTTCAAGTTAAAAGTCTAGGACTCCATGTAAAATTTGGAAGAGTCTAAGGACAGGAGGCTGACATTTCATGTAACATGCTGATGCGGTCAGTGTCGTGGTTAATGAGTTCCTTCTTGGTGCTTGTTCCTCCTGGAAGTGGTGCACAAGGTGACTGTCTTCATGCCTAGGGAAGAGTGTTTGGTTCCTTAGTGTAACTCAAAATCTTATCGAATCTATGAAGGAGCTGCATTTTTCTTCAGCGTTTAAAGAAAGAAAACCCCAACCCCCAAACCCAAATTGATTAAACATCTTGTTTTTCCCCAGAAGTAGTGTCTTTTACAGATCTCGTGTGTTGCTTCTGAGATGAAGTATTATATTGTGTTGAGTAATTGATCTTCAGAGTTTCATGTAAAACTGAAGAAAACTTAAGTCTCTTACGGAAGCAAGTACTTCTCTGTTTGACGGAGGAGCTGACTAACCTGGAGCTTAAGCAGACTTACAGGGAAAGCCAGGTACCTGCCGGTAATCCTGAGGCTGCGAATTCACTGCCTTCAACTTTCTCACATTCTCACATGGCTTTGACAAAGAAAAAAAACACAAAACAAAACTAAAATATTTTCATATATACTCTTTTAAGCTGGATAATTGATTGTGTTGGGAAGCTAACATTATAAAATCTCATAATTGGATGGAGGCTAGTTAAATGTGCCTTAACTGTTTCAAAAGTAGGTGAGGCTTCTCTGGATGGAGCTCTATTTAGCTCAAGTAGTGGTAAGACTTGAAGAGTGGCTGATGAGGCATCTACAGTAGCTCATAACTGACGAAACCAGTGAGGGGAAAGAATAAATTAACACAATTACTGGTTTAGTTTGTAGTTCGCTTGTGAGTAAAACAAATGCGAGAATGCTTCAGGATACCTTTGAGAACACTTTGAGATACCTTACTGTTCCTTCCGGAAAGGTTGCTTCATCGTTCGATTTAAAGCCGTCACAGCGAAAGAGCTAGAGGAGGTCGCTTGGCTCAGGGGTGTCTGTCTGAGGCAGCTGTGTACAGCATCTTCCCCACCTCGCCGGGCGCAGAGCAGATTTGGTGCTTTAGAGGAAGGGTTGTCTTACCCAGGCTGTTGGGCAAGGCTCCTGCTGGCATCGGTGTACCCTGCTGTAGTCTGTTCCGCAGGCAGTCGTGCCCCCTCCTGCAGGATTGGCAGTGTTGAGAGGTGGGTTTTATGTATCTGGGGGCATGAGATACTAAAATTTAAAAGAAGTATTAAGAGCAAGAAAAAGCAAGAGAACTCATGCATTCTGGCAGTCTTTTGGGGAGTGATTTGATGCTAAGAATTTCCTTGGGAAAGTAGTATGCAGATAATCAGTAATACAGCTGAATACAGAATGTGGTTTTTGTTACTAAAAACCGTGAAGCTTCAAAATTAATTTGCATCATCCAGTCGGTAGGATTTGCTGTCTCACTGAAATGTGGAACACTGTTACCTAGTCTAGTGCTTGACAGTGCCAAAGTAGGGCTGTTTATAACTCTGGTTGCTAATGCATCCAACGTTGGCGTAAAACACACATTACTGAGGACTGTGGAATCTCTAAAAATGAACCACTGTGATCTTTTTTTAAACACACAGAGCGAATTAAGCTGCAAATGCCTTTATTTTGAAGTTGGATTCCTAGTCTTTCTACCTATATTTTGAAGTGAATTTGACGTTGAGAACATGTCTCTCAGAAGGATGACAGTTATATCTAAAGATGTTAACGGTGAAAGCACCAGGCTGAGTCCAGTGGTGCTCGCTGAGTGCACAGTTGAAATAGATCTTTGTGCCTGCAGATGTGAGGTGATGTTGTGAGGTGATGTTGAGGGTTACATTTCCCTCCAACCATTAACAACCATTAACAAGTTAACATTAAGACATTAACCTTTTTTTGCTGTCTTCTGATCCATTCATCCTCATTTTTTCCATTAGTTGCTTACTTTATTCGCTTTCCCGTTCTGGGAGCAGCGTTCAAGTTTTGGAAGAGTCTGTATAAGCAGGCTGCCTTGAGCTGCAGAGTTAGGCTTTACCAAGAACACTCACTGGATCGGTGTATGATGTGTGTGTTTTCAGCGAAGCTGTGCACCGGTATGTGTTGTGCTGACAGGGCTGCCAAACACTTTGTTAACAGTATTACAGCTTGTTGATGATACTGAAACATCTTTCCAGTAATATCTTACTCTTGGGATACTGTGTCTGCAGAGGAAAGGTTTTTGCAGCAGTGAAGTTGGAATTGTACTGAACTTGTAAGAAGGCAACGCATTGTGGAAAGTGTGGTTGCTG
>Ga0181612_115094_pt1 | contig 15566 bp, 8 predicted proteins | sample HoacroProtozoa21_FD_119630 | JGI IMG/M metagenome (GOLD analysis project Ga0181612, IMG submission 119630) | Hoatzin crop microbial communities from Cojedes, Venezuel. Combined Assembly of Gp0051906, Gp0051904, Gp0051908 | reverse complement strand
GGCTTTGATAACTACTGAAAGGTTTGGAGAGGACCATCAATTGTTCAGGTTATCTTTTTTAAGTGATAGCTTATTACAGATCATAGCAAAGAGTATGTGCTATGGACATTTTCAGCATTATTGGTGAATTTTAATCTTATATTTTGTTTTAAGAGAGGTTTGGAAAAATATAGCCCAATTGCTAGACACTCCTTTGTTTAACCTCTTTCTACACAACATCAAAAGTTTCATTTCTTTGCCGGAAGGCTGGCCTCAGAGGCAAAGTATAGTGTAATATGCCGAAAACGCTCAAGCACAATATCGGATTTGTATGCACTTCTTATATGTTATATTGTTTAAAAGCAAAAAAAAGTTACTCGAAAACCTATTACAGCTTAACACAATCGTACAGCCTTGAGGAGGGTCTGATAATGATTGTAAAGAGTGAATGTTCGCTTGAGATAACATCCATGGCTCAAATTCAGAGGAACTGCAACCTAGAACTGTATTTTTGGATTTTCTTTTGTAATAAAGAGGATAAACTGCTTTATTTTTCAAGACTAGCATTTGTGCTTGTGGTAAGAGTTTAGAAAACATGAAACCAACATCAACTAATAGAGCAATGTCTGCCCAAACGCACAAAGCTAAGAAAGCAGTCTTAAAAACTGCTACCAATTTACCCCTTCCAGTGCTCAATGCTCAGCAATTTACACACCTACTAAGAATAATTTAATTGCAACATTATTATCCTGTCACTTCTGTCAGAACAATTTTAAACAGCGATGAAGAATCTCAGACCTGCAGATCTCCTAGGTGTGACAAATTAATAACAGATCAGGGCTGCTTTCTGGAAGAAATCATCTCCTTCTTCCATTACAACCTGAAGTAGTCTTGCACTCTACAAAGAGGTCCAGTCTCTCTCTTTGCATCCCACACAGAGCACTAGAACCACGCCTGCTCTGCCGTGCCACAAGACTGCTCTCCCTGGTTCTAGTGATGACTCTTTCCCTTCTGAGGCTACCCATTAATGGAGGCACTGTGATGCCAGACAGAGGTCATGAGATCTGTCATGAGATCTGTTTACACTCCCAAGAATTTCTCTTGTCTGCAGATACTGAAAAGTCCTTTCCTCCAAGGATAAGATTCTGGCGTTACAATGATAATGCCTGCTTCTGTTAGAATTTCTGACTATGCCAGTAGTGGCTCAGCTGAGCTCCAGGGACAGGAGCGGAGGCAGGGACATCCGTCAGGGACCACTCACCCACCAAAACTGCATTCCCGATTCTCTGCAAGTGAAATCTCATTTTGATTCTCCAAATACCAAGCTTTGCCTTTGGGAAAACAAGTAATATTTTTTCCCCTATTCATCTTAATTTCAGTCCTGATAGTGTCAAAGACAACTTGAAACAGGAACAGAAATGGAATGAAACATGACCTTAACCTTGAATATCTCAAACTTTGAGTGGTTTTAAAGCCACAGTTGAGTCAAATATGGATTTCTATAGAAGCTGTTAATTATTGATAATCATATACACTATACAGGGTGCCACCACGCTTAGGAAATCCCACTGTAGCAGATCTGACAAGATGCACCATGGTTCTCCAGAGCAGAACTCCCTTTGCAGGATTTTAGAGAAAGTCGAGCTTTATAATCATTAACTTCTAGACATTATGCCTCCTTAGATATACATGGAGAAATCAGAACTAATACAGTTGGATTAAAGTGATGGAAAGTGGTGTTAATTAGAACTTGAACATTAACATTTTATTTTTCTCATTACTTTGTCAAGTAAAATTTTTTACAAGAAGCAATACGTTGACAATACAAATTCTCAATAGGAATGTGCCTTAATACCATGCAATTGGCTTTTTATCAAATTCCGCTGGAGCAACTTCTCTGCCATCTGAGCAGGTTTTTTGCTAAATGCCACTGAAGTGGCGTTACTTCAAAACAACACTTGAGAAGGTTTTGTTTGGTTTTGTGCTTTGTTTTTAGCACACAAGTGACTTCTGCCGAAAGCACCACTGCCTGGAAATAATAATAATGGGATGTGACACCTAGGAATTACCATGGTCAAACAGTGAGATGTTCAAGAAGAATATTTTTTTCTGATGTGAAATTTGTGTATTTGAGACCGACATCCGTGTAATATTGTGAAGTACTCAATAACAACAAAGTACCATATGTCATGCAACCCTGCCTACACTGTTTGGAAACCAGTTAATACTTTTTCATTTATTGCTTTATGCATGAAGGGAGGAGGAGAAGGCTGTAACTATCAAGTTCTTCTTCCTATTAAGAAACTTCAGGTTGCTGCAGTAATCAAACATAACAATATTTATTCCTGAGTACATTTGAAAATCTTCTACAGACTTGAACTGCTGTATCAGGTAGTTAAACGTGAAGTGCCCTCAAATAGAGCTGCATCCCTGGTGTCTGTTGTGTACATTGGTGCACACTTAGTTTGAGATAATCATACTGAATCATATATAAATTTGATTTCCTACCATTTAGCCATAAAATTTAAAATATTTGACAAATCCATAAAGTTAAAAGACATCATGATACCTATGCTATTCAATATTATCCACTTGGGAGGAACCTGCTCTATCAAGAACAGATTAAAGATGGCATTTAATTCTTTTATTGAGAATTTCTCACACTGTATCAATTTAATACCAATTTTTAGCAACATAGTAAATACATTGTTTCTTTTATTTAGTAATAAAGCTGGGTCTACAGAAGACAATATAAAACCTTGAAATCAATAGAAAATGTTTTTTAAATGATGGCTTAAAATAATTTATAGCCCAAAACCAGAAATATTAATACATCTTGTTTTGATTTATACTGATCACATTCTGAAATAACCTTAATTTTATAGATAAACCACACTAACAATTTTGTAAATTTGTAAAGAGTTACTAAAGCTTTTGTAAAATTTGATAGGAAGATACGTTATCTATTGTTTCCACTTTCAATATACATGTGTAAAGCATTTACCAGTGTACTGCTTTATAAACAGCACAAGATGGAAGTATCTGAACACTTAGGTTGTCACCTTAAAACAAACTGTCACACATTTTTCTTCACACATTTGAAACCCAACTTATCAACCTTAACAAGTGTTGTTATCAAAAGAATTTTGGTGCCTTTGTTCTTTCCCTTTTGCAAGTAAATTACACTTTTAGGATTTATTAAGACAAGAAACAATTTTTGAATAGCAGGTCAAAACTCTCTATGGAAAAATTCTCATTACTTTCTAGCCCGAAGCAGTATTTACCACTTCAACTTATCCATCTTTTTCCTGTTTTTTATATATCTATATTTCCAGAATCTTGTTTCTGTGCCTAATGCTATAACATTGCAGCAGTTTGTTCAAAGCAACACTCTTATTTTTGCTCTTAGCCGGTGCTATACAAACCCTGATCAATTATTGAAGTGTAAGCCCTGAAGTAACACAGCCATTACTGCAGCAGGCAGATAAAAATGGAACACTTTTAGCTACAGTATATTTACTTTAGAGTTTCAGCAAACAAACCAACAAGTTAAACTACCTTGTCTTTCACTTTGTTTGATGTACTAATATTTTCTGCATGTTCAAAAGTCTTTCTTTTAAAACAAAGTTACTGAAATGTTATGGCTGCTTGTTTGTGAGAATACCTAAGCTTAAATATTTGCATGAAACAGCCTTGAGATGTAGAAAAGCAGCATTAAAGTAGTACAAATCTAATACAGAAGCTGTTATCTGTAGTGCCATAAGAGCCACGTCTTTTTTATGAGCTGTTTGGTATTTTCAGTTCACCAAACTGCAGAGCCTGCATGTTGTAATGACATTAAAAATGATGCTGGGAGGTATCTTAAACAACAAACAACATCACTGAGAAAAGTATTCATTAAAGAAAAGAAAAAATCAAATTAGAGGTGTTGGAAATTTCTCATGAAAATCAACTGCTAATCACTTGTGGACTTTTCTGCTTCTGCAGCTCACTCCTTTACCCACAAAGGAGTGCCCAAGATGCAATTTTTTGTTAAAAAGCTTTCTTATTTAATTATACAGAGTCTATTTGATAGCGACGCCAGTTCAAGACTGCAACTATTCATCTTCTGATGGTGCTGCATGTGCATCTGCACACAAGATATAATGTTTTTCAGTTTAAATGTCTGTTCTGGGTTTTAAGGACTAAATGATAGTGAAGATGACTGGAAACGTTCCAGGTTTTCCTATATAAACTGCTTAGCAAAACCAAAAATTAGTACTTCTGCTACAGAACTAATAATGTTTGACATTTGCATTTTATCACTTGCAATACGAAGAGAGAGAAGAACTTGTCCCAGGAAGTTTGGGGGAAAATAGAAAAACTCTGTTTTAGAAGCGGATGTTTAAAAAAAGATTGTATCGTTTTGTTCAGTTCTCAGCTGTTCTTTTTTCTAGTTTCCAGAGGAAAGCAGGCTGCGTGGCTTGCAAACACCATACGTGAACAGCTTATGAAAAATGATCTCATGAATACATAAGTATGTCATCATATCCCACTTGAAGGCATTTGACAACTGGATGTAGGAGCCATGAGTAAAAAAGAGCTATACATACTTAGGTGTTTTCGTAGTTTTGGACAAACAACATAAACATTATTATGAAGAGGTGTTCATGGGGGGGGGGGTGGTGGTGTACTCTTTACAGGCAAGCTTGTATAACATTTGCATCCGTGAGAATATTCAGGAATATTTTCACAGACCTTGGCGGTACTACATGTTCACACAAGTAGTATGTATAGGGCCACATAAGCAGAGATCACGTAATTTCCTCAAATACCTGAACTTCCCAAAATACTGTTTTAGCTTTGAAAACATGACAAAGAAGGAACCGTTCTTTCTCAGCCACAAAGAAAACAAAGCAGCTGGTGCTATCTGCAACTCGTAGAAACCTGGTGCTGCGCTGATCCTGTTAGTGGCACTCCAGCCGACAGAAAGCACCCAGGTAGGAACTCTGTCCTTACTCAGATGTACATAAATGCTCTTTCCACACCACTTTTTGCTCATTTCTGGACAAGGGATGAACAGTAACTCTTCAAATCGGAGACAAACACAAGTACATGTACATGTGGACGCGCACCCATACAGATGATGTAGAAAGTACAACTTCAGGACAAAAACCACCACAGACTTTTTTTTTAAGACGCATCTATGGGCAATTACTAACTGTGTCAAACTGCCGCTCTTCACCCTTCGTTTCAATACATCTTATTTTAAAAAATAGAAATCGCAATGAATGTAAACAACTTCTTTATCTTCCATTTTATTTTTATTTTTATAACCAGTACATCTGAGCCTGGTAACATATTCAAGGTATGCCTCAAATACTTGGAAGCAAAAACCTTTGCATTTGAACATTCGATTCACTGAAAGTGAGGTAGCCAATTTGTTGTTGCAAGCGTCTGTGCTATTATTTTTAGAGCTTTCTGGCAGACAGCTTCTGAAAGGTGGTTTGTATAAAGCAGCAACATAATTTGAAAAAGTGCAAAAAGGGAATCTATAGTGATACATGTCTTTGTGAAACTACTTTTTATTTAAATGTTGCACTGGATAGTAGAAACAGGCTGACTGGATTTATGAGGTGTGAAGCTAGGTCTCATAACGATTAACATTAGAATCACAATTTAGACCTGAGGTCAGACTCCAGATACTACATTAACCTTCTTTTTTTTCAGAGAATCTAGAACTCTTTTTATTATTATTATTATAGCCTTTATTAAAATAAAGATGCTGTTGAGTTCACTGCTTGTTTCAAATGAGTCAGGAAAGTACGATTGGGTCTTTGAAACTTTACTTCTTTTCATCACTATGTTCATCCATGCTTACCTTTTCTCAGAGGGGTTCTGTATGCTTATGTGGGCATGTACCAAAAATGCCTACTTTTCACAAAACTTATATAAAATAACCCAAAGCATAGGCAGCCTCTCTTACAATCACCAATTTTGATAGATTTGTGAAGAAACATCCTTGGTATGAGTTAAATCAGATAAACAGTCCTACCAACCCTGAATATTCCATTATTCTGGGTAATCATTCTTAAAAAAAGAAAGTTTTTGCAGATGTCCTGTCTTTTATAAATGTGTTCCCTACAAGCACAGGGTGAGAGCCGCTAGAATGAAGGCTACCTTGGAGAGAAGGTCGCAATGTCACACCTGAAGAACAAAAGATCATCCTCAAGCACAGGGGTTCAGCTGGCTGGAGAGACCTTGGGGAAGAAGTGGAAGACAACGGATGTTCTGTTTCAACATCTATCCCACGGTTCACATGCCACCAGCAAGAATTTCTGGTTGGTCAATGACTCCTAGAAGCCCTTCTCCTGCAGGAAATTTGAGGATCTTGGAGTCACAAGCAAGCTTTGACTCTAACATGGCTATGTAGACTGGTTATTCTGAGCAGGCAAAGAACCCTTTTTACATTTTCCACGAGTACTAGGTCTACTGCAAACAAGTACTATAATAGTTCTGCACACTCATGGTAAGTCTGGTGGTCCCTGGAGCTACTAGACTTACTTACTTAGGGCAAGCACAATCCACACTGCCTTGCAGCACACCAGCTATTTAGCACCCTCAGAAAAACCCAATGTGCTGCTCCTCTGTGTGCCCAGAAAAACTTTTCAAACTTAGCTGCAAATGAAAATTTCCCTCCCAGCCCCTCCAGGATGCAACAAAGGGAAAAGGAAAGTTAAAACAGACCACATGAGGCTAACTCCGTGAGTACAGGGAAAATGATTATTAAGACAACCAACCTCACGTCCTCCCTCTAAAACCAACACAGACATGGTAGCAAGCTATAACTACAGTCCTGCAGCTTCCTCTGTTCCAGCTTTGTTCCTGCTACTCCGATTCATATTTCTTTCCTCTACAGAAAAAGAGACTGAATCAAATAATTTATATCCATCTTTCCATATAGTTTCAATTCACATAGTTTTACTTCTGACTTAGGACGTAAAGGTATTTGTTTGAAGACTAAAGATAGATGAACAGGTGAATCATAACCCAGATCCACATTTCCACAGGTTAGTCTAAACAAATCACAGGCAAATGGTTGAATCGGGAATCTATAACTAAATAAAATATTTGTCAGATACTGAAATCACTACAGGGCAATGCTACAAACTCGTCTCCTAGATCTCTTTCAAAGAAGCCACTATAGAGATGTTAGAAAATCATCCTAAATTTTGAAGGTCAAAAACATACAAACAGCCATCCTAATGATGTCCCATGCAGCATCATCATTTAAAGAAAGGATGCAAAACTTCAGGTGATCACATAGAATGTTTTATTGATGACTGAACTGCGTGGTACGTAAAGATAAGGGACAGAAAAACTACAATACGATAGGAAGTAAGTTCAAAGAAAGTTTTCAGGGAAAAAAGGTTGAATGCCTATTACTAGCTATGAGGGCAAAGAATCTGTAAAGACAATTTAAATATCTCCATTTTAACTAGCTGTCCACTCAAATTAAAATTGACACTTAATTTACATTTCTCATCGACAGAAGTTCCAAAGCATACACCGTGCAAAAAATTCAATTCAGAAACATTTATAAACCCTCTAGATTGCATACTAAGTATTCTCTTGATCTTATGACACTTGACCTACTGTGGGTACAATGGAGAATAACTCTAATTTTGAATATTTATTATATCTTTTAAAAAAACCCAACACAACATTTTAATGTCACACAGCAACAAAAGCTATTCACGGGCCAAAGCCCAGTCACTTAGGTTTACCCTAGACTGATGATTATACATCAAAATGTCAGAAGATATGTATTTACCAAGTTTGATGAAGAAAATCTGACAAATACTATTTAAGATAAGTGGCATTTTCTCCTAATTGTTTTCAGCTGAATGAATGAGAACCTAATGCCCTGCTACTTTGGAGGAGCACTAAATGCCTTCAAAAACTCATGTTTATATAATGTGTTGGTACAGACTCTAAAAGGAGAGTTGAAACAGGCATGCCCATTTATAAATGTATCTTAGGTACACGTAGTTGGAATTACAAAACAAAACAGTAAAAATTACCCCAGATTAACCAATCGTTATTTACTTTTGTTTGTTGCCTTTTCTCAGTTTGATACGTCGTCTCAATCACCCTCATTTTCTTGGCACTGTTGTGGTTTTGAAAACTGTAAATGTTTCAGCTAACATTCAGTAAATGAATCATTTACTATTGGTGGATCACATAGCAAAGACAAGCTCTTTTAGCAGTCTTCCAAGGTACAGTGATATATACAGATATTCTACAAAAAAAGCAACCAAATATCTGAAGTTTCTGTGTGTAAGTGAACTTGTCCACACATATTCATGTTCAGGTTCTTGTGTGCTTTCATTAACAGTAAAGGTTTGTGGTATGAAGCAGTAGAGCTTGCCATTAGTGCAAAGATGCATGAAAAGAGACTGCTATAGGAAGAGGTCCTACGCTGAAATTTTGGGTTCTTCATAGTCTTTGAAAGAGGGAGTCCTCTGAAAGGGGGAATTTTGTTATTGTGCCCAAGCATATCATCCACTTTGTGGCTCTAGTTATATACATCTATGTACATACACACACATATAGCAATATCTGAGCAAGCTTGGACACCTGAGGAGATGCAGTCGCAGCAGCAAGCAATTGTTGCTTCCTCCAGAAACTCAGCTGAAGCACCTAAAACTAGTTTAATTTCTCCACATTGTTGTGTAGCTCTCTGACTAGTCTTGGAAGACAATAATCTGCAGCGACCACGTAACACTCTCATTTTGCTTTCCCTACGTAACTGCTCAGCTGCATGGTTCATAGCATCGTGGTGATCAGACATCGTCCTGCACTCTCCTTACCGCAACTGTTGATTATAACTCAAGTTTCAGACACTCTAATTCATAGATTTAAAGCTGAAAAATATGGATTCAACCAAAAGCTTAACTAAATCCAGAAGAGATTTTTTAATAGGTCTGAGAATTTTCAATTAGCTTTGAACAAATCAGTCATTCGATTTTGTACAACGCTGCATAATGCTTCCTGGAATAGTCAGAATACGCAGCAAAAAAAGCAACTTATTACAAGATGGACTTTTATGCAGTAGTCTGACTTGAGAAGAAAGTACGAGAGGTCATAACAGGCATTTTCTTATGAGATGTCCAGCTGAATTTTTCATGCCTAAGGAGACTCGGTGAATCTCAGTATTTTATTCCTCTGAGCTGGGGGCCTATTCCAGAGATCTGCACTTGGTACTTTCAGATTTTGGCCCTAGGACAGAACTCGGGACAGAACTCATTTGTTCAATGAACTGGAAGGCAAAATAGCATAGGACTGCATGAGGTACAATGGGATGCTGAAAGATCAGGACTAAATAATATCAACAAAGATATACAAAGGTGTTTGCCTTCCACTGAACCTGTTAATTGCAAATATTCTCAGTCCATTATAATAATTAAGGACTATCAAAGTTCTCTCTCCTAGGAAACTGCCAAGCCTTTGTTACACCGTTCGTCAAATCATCTGCCCCAGAGCAAGGGAGAGTGAGGGCAGAGAGGAGCATATTGCTACATAACGCACAAAGTAATGGCAACAGGTGAATGAGTATCAATGCTGTGACAAACCTCCAGTTACAACCAGATGTGGAAGACAGAGGGAAATAAGAGGTGGTCCATCCGTTACCATGAAAAAGAATAAAGAGCAAAAAATTGTCCCTGGTTTTATATCATCAATTCATTCTCCATCTTCCACCCACAAAGGTCCACCAGGAGCCCAGAGGACAGCCTCGCTGCAATGCATGACAAGCAAGGATGTCACTCGGGTTAGTGGCACTGCAGAAAATGAGGCCAGAACTAAAGCCTACCAAACGCAATAGAAAAGTCCCATTCATTTAAACGAGGCTTGGATCAGTCCCTTGGCAACAGATGTGTCAGACACTCTGCTGAAAACCCACTGGCAAAGTCAAGCAGGATGGCTGTGGTTCACAGCCACACTTCTCTCAGGTACCTCTGAAGGACATTAGCTTCTGACTACACCAGTTCTCATGGCACTGAAGGTGACAGTGCACACCCAAGTATCAAACGTGAACATTTGCTACCTTGGAGGATGTAAACTAAAACCCATCACAGTAGCAATATTGTAACTTAGTTTCGAGAGAGAGTAAGTATATCCATGTATAGGGGATGACCCTTCTATTTCTTTCCTTCATTCACTGTTAGGAGATGGTATACAACCATCTTTCTTTGACATGGAAGGTCAAAGGTGTACCTCTGGTTTCCTCCCAGTAATGAAGGATCTGCTGTGTTGAAAGTAGTAAAGCAAGATCTCTTAATTAATAGCTGGACCAAGCATAATCTGTGGAAAGTATTTCTGACAGATGGTTTTCATTCTCCTAGCAAAGCCCAATGCTTTCAGCTGTCTTTTACAGTTCATACCTTCCTAGGCACAAAATCATCGAGATTTTGTCCAATTAGTCCTCATTGGCTCTTTTAAAATATTTGGTATGACACTAGCCCGTATATATGTAACTCCAACACAAGTAAATGATTCATAGGCTTTGACAAAAATGTCCTCTATAAATGCAAACATTTGTGTTCTATCACTATATTTTGTTTCTACACAATGAAAGGAAAATCAAAAAAATATAGCAGAGAATGCCGTTAGAATGTGCTCAGTTGTGTGATCATTTGGCAAAGTGGACAAATGTCTCCTAAAGAGTATGTTGAGGTTCCCCAAACAAATTTTACTCGTAACATAAGGCAGGTTGGAGTAAATTCCAGCCATGAAACTCTAGTTCATTAATTTTCTACACCAACTGTCTCTTGCTAATTCCACTCACATAATAAACAGCCTAATAAAAATATACTTTCCTTCTCAGTCTACATCTGAGAATATTTATAGATGCCACGTAATATTGACAGGGATTCAGATTTTTTTTGTATTTTAACAGATATTTGAAACAATGGTTATACTTGTATCAAAATACAGGAGTGATACCGTGCTTTGTGATTCTAAGGTGATGTAATTTGTCTACTGCTGTTTCTGCCAACTGGTGACCAGACACTAGAGCTGACTTAACCAGTAAGCAGAGTCTACCATCTGGTGGCTGGAGTTGCTGAATGTACGTCCCACACATTCCCGCTTCTAGATTCGAATGGGACCTTTGCTGCTGGTAGACGGCAGTTTGCTCTGATGACTGGAGCAATGAGGCACCTTCAGTTTGATGATCTTGTTGCCTTTGAAATTATTTTTTTTTATAATTTACATCTACCTCCATAGCAGCTTTTCCGAAAACCTGGATGAGCTTCTCGATCTTTATTTGGCCACTCTTTTCCATGGACTCTGGTTCATACATTTGTGCAAAAAACATTGTCCTGATATTTGATATAGTATATGATGTTAATTGATAAACATATTAAATTTTATGAAATCCTAGTATCAGCCTAATTTAATGACTTTCAGGCTCTATTCCTTGCTGTTCACTATCTCTGCTATACAGACTCGTTCCCAGAATCTAATACATCATGACAGGAATTGACATTGAAATCGGTGAATAATTTGAATGAATCTCCATTCACGTTACACAGTAAATACAGCAATATTACACTTTAAATACACACATAGCCAAAAGACCAGAGATATTTATGTATGTCATTGAGGAATCGAGGGATAATCAAAGTAAAACTCAATAAAATAAACTTCTTAGTGATTAATCAATGCGTACTTGTATTTCACGTTCTTCGAGTCATACAGTGATTGGCAGGGACTGCATGATATCAGTCAGCTTAAGAATGAAGATTTCATTTATCTTTCCAGACATACTTTAATACAGCAACAACAGAAAGCTGAAACTATCTTCACATTAAGGTAGAGGACTGAAATGCCTGCAAATAATTTAAACCATATTAGGGTATGATAATGTGGACAGTAACAAGATAGGAATGACTGCAACAATCTAAACACTGAAACAGTAAAGTGGCTTTTAAGCACCTAAACAAAAGATCACTGCCAATGAAAAGACATCCAAAATGCAGAAAAATGTGTGATGTTCAAAAAAGATATAAAGGATGACTTCATCACAAGTTTGTATTGTGCTTCTCAGTGCTTGGGCTAGCATTTTGCATATTATCTTTTCTCTGCAGTGACTGCACCCGATTAGCCTCTTCAACACACATTCTAACAATAGGAAATGCTATCCACAAAATGGGTTATTTCACACAATAAAAGAAAATCTTACTGAACTATCTTCTGAAAATGATGTACAAAAGGCTATTAAACAACATGCATCTGGCAAGTCAAATGGTTCAGATGGCATACAAATAAATCCACATACTACTGCTGATTTCCAACTATTAAGACATCTGCTGAAAATCCTCCAGTTAATAGGAGCACAGAATAGCTTCTTCCAGACTTGACTATTTCCCTTATCTATCACGTAACCGTCGAAGGAGAGGGGATCAATTACTGTGTATAACAACCAACTTGGTAGCTCTTTCCCAGCCACGGTGCGCAAAAATATCACTCATGTGGTGCTGCTCTTTGGTACTTATTTCTCCCTGGTTTGTGTCCTGTCGCTTTCCAGGGTCAGATAAGCAAGAACAGACAAAACATGCTGATTTTGATTCTTAAGAAATCCACTGTAAACCGAGGAGGTAAATTCTCTTACATGGCTTTAACTAGATGGGGTTCTGCTTAGGTATGACATAAACAACCAAAAGAAAGAGACAGGAACATGCGAGCACATAAGTGGAAGAGCAGAATTCCCTCGGCATCAATGCCAGATCCTACTGCCTTAAGATTCACATCATCATTCCATGGTTAATGCCTTAGTATGATATTTTGACAAGGAGAGGATCTAGACACCGAGGTGTAATGAAACTGATTAAAGCAATAACAAAGTCTTACAAAGCAGCATGCAGAAACTACAACTGAAAACTACTGTCATACACTAAGAGTCATTTAAGGACACAGACATTAGCAAAAAAATACCGTTCATGCAAATACAGTCAAAAACCAAAAAGCTCGCCCCAGGGCGGGTGCCAGCCCTAACTCTATCCATCTCCTGCAAACCCCAAGTATAGTTTAGGTGGTCAGAAGGACTATCTTATGCTTCAGTTAAAAATTAGTAGGGTATCTTAGTTCACAGAGGGATAAGGTATTTAGAATAAATTTTATCCTACAGAAAGCAGAAAGGAAATTGTATGATAGATATTCTGCCTCCTCTCTCTGTCAATCTGTGGAAGATTACTACAAATGGATAATTTACTATAATTTTTTAAAAAGTCATACAAACAGTATGCAGCGCTGAGTCTGAGGCTTTACAGTTTGCATAATTATAAGAGCTGTTACACTCCTATAGCTATCACTGAAGGGACTTTTACACACTGTAACTGCATTAACACTGAGAAATATACCTGTAAAATTATTTAAATATAAAACTACCTTCTCTAATTAGAGGTGTTACATGATCACAGAGTCTGTGCTCACACCAGGTACCAGGCTGCTTCATTTTAACAAGAACTAATGCAGTAAGAGTAAATGAACTTAATTTGAGTCAGCAGACGGAGCCATCGTGGACCACTACGTTCCCTTTAATATAAGTACTTCCATAGTCTCTTTGGAATAACTGGTAAATCTGTACAATGTTTCTCCAGGATTGTTTAACATTCCCTGACTTACCAACTACCACATATATTTATGTTCCTGGTGAAAGCTATAAAGCAGGTGTGGGCATAAACATGAAAAATTTTGGGATAAACTTTATTGATTTTCCTCAGGAAACAGGAAAAGTAAAGACAACTCTGGTCAGCTTGCGCTGGCAACAAAATACATTGCCACTCTAAAGTATCCAGGTGCTCAGGAATGGCAATGAGTAGCCAATATATTTGAGTCCACAAGGTTCACTAGAAACTCTTGCTGCCTTCAATACCTGAACGAAGAATACCTAAGAAAAGACAACTAATAATGACCAATTTTGAAGTTTTCCTATGAATTTTTTCATTAGGCTTATCATAGCAGTGATATTTTAAAGGCTATGTGATTTGTATCACAGCTTGCAATAGATTATCTGACAAGACAGTTGAACATTAGAAAAAAGGAAAGAGAAGTAGATGTAAAGGTGGGGAAAGGAAAGAAGAAAACAAAGAATCAAAAGCAGAGAGAACCAAGGAAAAACAGTCAAGGAGTCTTTTATATCTTAGTTGAGCAATAAGACAGCATTACCATCAATAAGCTCCTGATAAAACAGTTGGAGATGAACTAAGGAAGGTTCAAAGCAAGATGAGCAAAGGACTTCAGATTAATTTTGTGTTTTAAGACTTAAGGGTGATGAGAAAGGCAGAGTCTAAAGAGTTCATGGTAGTACCAGCGCTGCTTTGTAAGACATTGTAGTTTGTGGTAAGACACATTTGTGTCCAGCCTATCTCTACCCTTTCTCTCATATACTGCACCTTTTTTTTTCTTGTTCAGTTGAACTGAGTAACATTGCTTATCCTCTCATTCCCACGCCAGGTTTGTTTTTTCCACCATTATCATAAAGTTGTTACTGCTACAGACTCTACTTGGCCTCCACGCTGGTGCACAGCTGGGACAGAGGATGAGGGCTGTATCATCTCTTTTATGTCAAGAGAGAAAGAGCAGAGAAGAGCAGTGAGATGGAATAGCTTCTCTTCTCCTCCCCCTCTTACCCATATGAACATGATGACTCATTATGACAGAAGTGTAATAAACTTCTAAAAAGGCAACCACAAAACATGTTTTTTTTTTTTTCTTACAGGCACGGATACATTAAAAGCAAACCTCACACATTCAGTGATACAGGACTAAATTATCCACTGCCAGCTTTTGGGACAATATTTAAACATAATATTCTACAATGAAGCTCAGTTCAAAACTGCTGTATTTTATTTATAGAAGTAAACAGCAAAAACTCAAAAAGTAACAGCACTGTAACGTCTTTATGTTGCAGCAGGGCTATAATTTCAGAAAAAGACTCTGTTTTTCCTTACTCTGTCTGTAAACTGCACCAACCCCAATAAGCTGGAAATTACTCCAAGCCTTCTCCTTAGAAGAAACTTCTTGCCCTCTTCTCTTGGTTTTTGGTGAGCAGCACTCTGCTCCTCGCAGTCTGGTATCACTGACTTAGCTCCAAGGACCAGGACTTACACCGGGAACCTTACAACTTCAGTGGGTAATGCACAGAGGCATCAGCTCGCCGGTGTGCTGGGGGAGAGGCTGCCCCCCATTGCAATCCCACTGCTTCCAGTTCTTCAGGCAAGGTTAAGTACATGTAAATTAAAACTGCAAGCTATTTTTATGTAAAGTTGGTATTACTAATTTGTTAACTATGACAATTTCACACAGAAACCCTTTTGTTGGAAACTGAGTTTCTCATGTAATAATTAGCTGCGGAATATTACCCCAAACAGGTGTCTGTAGCCTGTCAAAGTCAGAACAGGTGATTTAGAATTAGCGTATTAAAAGAACTGTGAATTAGCGAAGCAAAAACGTGTTAATTTCTTGTTCCATCTGTTAATATGAATTCACTGCCAAATATTTTACTTTGTAGAACTGTGCTGGGATTGGCAAGAACATACACT
>Ga0181612_179369_pt1 | contig 15567 bp, 8 predicted proteins | sample HoacroProtozoa21_FD_119630 | JGI IMG/M metagenome (GOLD analysis project Ga0181612, IMG submission 119630) | Hoatzin crop microbial communities from Cojedes, Venezuel. Combined Assembly of Gp0051906, Gp0051904, Gp0051908 | reverse complement strand
CAGGTGCCTTCTGATAGAGCAGGTAACAAACATGACAGCTCTGATCACAGAATCACAGAATTGTAGGGGTTGGAAGGGAACTCTGTGGGTCATCTAGTCCAACCCCCCTGCCAAAGCAGGGTCGCCTACAGCACAGGACCTTGTCCAGGCGGGTCTTGAATATCTCCAGAGAAGGAGACTCCACAACCTCCCTGGGCAGCCTGAAGAAGCAGTTACGTTGTACTGTCCAAAGGAGATTTGCCACTGTAACCGGTCGAGAGGTTATGATGCTGCTGTGCCGAGTTAGCCAGTCAAACTCGTTATGCGATGCTACCTTTAATTAATCCCGAGCAGGAATGACAGAGCCAGTCGTGTGCTGCGGAGCTTGTATCGGTTTCTGCCTGTCTGGAAGATGACTCCCGTCACCCTCGCAGTGTAACTGCTGCGCAGCTGCTACGGCTGCTCGATGTGCTGCTGCCCGGGGAAAACACACAGCTTTTTAGGCACTGGCCATGCTGAAAGATGGCTGGGAAGAAATACAGAATTCATTTTGAGGATCACCTTCTACTCACAGCAAATGAGAAGTACATACGGATGTTTTCATTTCTCACACTGTGCTGCTGTCCCATGTGGCCCAGGCTTTGTAACTAGTGCCAGCTCAACAGTTGGTTGGTGTTCATTACACCAGAACTAGAGTAAGGAACTTCTGAAGACCTTAAGGAAAGCGTAGGGGCCTTCTCATGCTTGGGAGAAACTCTGGAAAGATCTCAAGCGCAAAAAGAAAATGGGATAAGAATTTTTGACTTTCAATGAGCCATATCTGCACGTACACATTTCTTGTGCTGCCATATTTTAGAAGGACTTTTGAAACGGTGAGGCGTGACCAACCCCCACCGTTTCCCAGAGGTGTAGTGGAGCTCTGCTCCTCTTTTGTAATTCAGGGCTATGCTAACGATACTTGCATTATATGCTCAGTTAAATTACCCTTCCGAGAGGCAGTGCTCCAGCCTGCTCCTGTGAGTGCTGGGAAAATGCTGCCTGCGAGAGCTCAGGTGAGGCAGATTCAGGTCCACTCCCTCCTCTCAAGCCCCAGCTGGCAGGTATCACTCCTACCAAGAGCACTAAAGTCCTTCCGAGGAGCAAGGGTGGCCCTGCTAAGGGGAGCATGGGAAGCCTGAGGTGGGGGCTGCTGGCTGGAGGATGTCGGATGCAGGAGTGTTGTGGAGAAGAGCAGCTGAAGACCATGCTAACAGCAAATGGGTGCAAGTAGAAGCCTGCGATTGCAGAAGGGAAACTGAGCCCCAGGTGGGGGAATAACGCCTGGACAGTAAAGCTAGGGAGGGAAGAAACAGGGAGACAAGCGGGACTCCTGAAATAGAAGAGACTCCAGTGGTACAAAGACAGTGGAAGCTGTGGATTTGGTATCCTGACCGTGTCCCACTCAGGTAAATTGCATCCTACCTCTTCTTTTTTTTCCTCTGTATCGTGTGTAGTGAGTGCTAGGGCAGTCTCTGCTCCCTGCCTGCGCAGCTCCCAAGCGCTCGGCGTTGCCAGGCTGTTGCTGTACAGTGCCTCAGAGGTGGGGCTTTCCTGGGACGGGCGATGTGATCCCTGCTAGCAGGCACGCTGCCTGCCTTGGTTGGGAAAACATCTGGGAATCTTTTGGGTTGAAAGGTGCAACACTGATGTATTATTCTCTGCTACAAGGATACACCCAAGAATCAATAGCATAGCCTCAACACGTTGCCTCTCACATGAGAGGCTCTTGGATCCTACCCAGTGTTTGTAAAGCATGTGTAAATTAATGAATGTATTCATTATTAATAATGGCACAGACATATGAAAACCTTTTAAATAAATACTTGAAAGAGTACTAAGCCTACTACCAGAATGAAGTCTAAGGGTTATCAGCAGCAAAATGCAGAAGAAAATTGTGGCTGAAAGGAACAGATGTTTAAAATGAATGCTTTCAGTGCGCTGAACTAAAATATAATTCAAACACATACAGAAGACATATAGACTGGTTTTCAGTAGCACAACCCCCTGAAATATCTATACAAGTAACCTTGTTTTGGATCAGCAAGGCTTATTCTATTTATTAAATCAATAAGTGTAAAGCCCGTAGAGCATTTTAGTTACCAGGCTTTTCCAAATGAATATCCCAAGCATTCCTAATCACAAACGTCTGGTTTCCGTTATTTTGACCTCCCTCTTCTTTGGCTGGATCAATACTGTCTGATGTAATAATTTATCAACATATACTGGGAAAATTATTGATTCTACTCGTACACATTAGCCGGGAGAAAAATATGTCAGGCTCTCCCTTTAGTCTGAATGCCTTTCTAGGTTTAAATGAAGCTGCATTCAGTATTTGTATGAAGGATATCAGCACTGTATGTAAAACAAATCACTGCAGCTGAAATGGATGTTTTACTTGCCCCAGTTCCCCTGATACTTTTACGGCACCCATCACTGCAATATCTGGTTTTCATACTCTAATTGCTTTGTGAACTGGCCCGCTCCTCCCCTGCCCCCCAGCCCCGTGCCCTCGCGCTCTGCGCTGCCCGGCAGTGTGCCGCGGCGCGCCCGGCCGCCGGGGGAGGCTGAGCCGGAGGCCGGCGGGAGAGGCAGTTGAGCCGAGAGATGTACGATAGAGGTGGAGAGCTTTCACATAAATCCTGCGTGTTCACAGAAGGATCAAAAGCTTACGCGTGTAGATGGGTACGGGCTAGGATTAATATTTGGCCACAACAGATTTTTAGGCGTGGGGTTTGTTGGTGAAAGTAGTGTTCGAAAGCAGGCAATGAAGAAAAGCTGTATCTTACAATATGCTATGTTATCTGACAGTACTGTGCCTGGGAACTATCAATCGCAGTTCATCTACAAAAATCAAACACGTGGAAACCCGGCTAATTCTATTTCTTAACAGCTCCGTAACGATACACCTTGGGGGGAGGAAAAGCAAAACACTAAGACAAAGTGCTGAGTCATTAAGTGGAATGAACCACTGGAGCCATCTCCTCCTCCAGCAGCTCCAGTCTGTCAGCACATTACTTACCTATCGCATATGTTCTAATACCCAACTGTAGTTTCTTTTTCATATCCTTTTGTTTCAGATGAAGTGACTTTAAAATTGCAAATGTTTCTCCCTTTAGATGCAAGAGCATAAATCACAAGTAATACCGAGCTCTCTGCCTCATATTGATTCTTTTGTGAACTAAGCCAGATGGGTTCAGATATGAGCATGATCTAATATTCCCCTTAGCTTGATTTATAGATTTCTTTGTGCATTACCTGACCATAAATGAGTCTTGCATTATTTCTTGTGTGCCTGTCAAATTAAAGAAAAATATTCTCGTTGACCTTTAAACCCGGGAGAAAAAAAAATGAGTCAGAGACATTTTACTGCATGTATTACAGTGATCTTAGTGCTTACATGCCAATTAAGAGTGTGTGATTATGAAAGAGGTCTAGTAATTTGTGTTGTGTGTAATGATTTCATTTTCCTGTAAAGCACGCAGTAGATATACAGACAGTAACATAAGCTACATTGCAAATAACCCTGGAAGAGAGAAAAAGAGGAGAACAATTTGGCACAATTCATTCCTTAATTTACAAAAACGAGTACTGATTGCAAGAACTGAAATGTTTTTCTGGAAGAAAATGTTCTTTAAAATGCAGGTGCAGCAAGCAGAAGTGCAGAAGTGCCTGCCACATAAGGTGTTAATGCCATCAGCAGGAATGAGCATCATGAGGCGTTTGCTGACCCCAGAGACCTCTCCTGTGAGCAAAATGAGTTTAATACATATGAAAAGTAATGCACAATGTATCATGAACGTATAGTTAGGGCACAACCCTGGGCTCAGGCCTTGCAGCCAGCCTTTGGTGGGAGGCACTGGGTTTTGTCTGGGCAAAGAGCTGGTGCTGAAACCCAAGGGACTGACCTCCATGATCCAGCACCTCCGCCTGCAGTTCTCGAGAGCGTTCCTATAGCCTAATTGAGCCTGCTCTGTCCTCTGTATTTATTTGTAGTTCATGCTCAGAGCTATCAAATCTAAGCATCAAAAAAGAAAATATTTCTATCTTTTCCATTCTTCAGCTTTTTGACCAGGTGAAATATGGTAAACATGCTCTGAAACTGCTCAGCAGACCAAATCCCTCTCGTCTGTCTATTCAGGCTCTATCTCTAGTCTATATCTGTATTGGGAGATGACATTTTCAGTAAGAACAAGATTTTAGATTCTGTCTTCTAAGAAAGCACTCTTTTAAGGAGTCTTTCGATGCTATGTGGGCATGCCACAAAATGTGGCTGCTAGCCCTGGCCCAGGCGCCTCTAAGAACATGCAGATCTGTCTGTGTGCTCGGCTGTCTTTTCCAGACACCCTCCCATGTGTCTGTATCACCAGAAAAATTCCTTTTTAGATTTTTTTGCCAGCTCAGGTATGTTTAGACTGGCCAACCCGTTCCTACAATTGAAAACTGGGGTTCAGGAATATTAATGTTCCTTTCCAGTCTCTTGTTAAGGTCACTGAACTATTGAGCACCCTGCTTCCTAGCCCGCAGTCTTCGTTATTTTGTTCCTAAATGGCTCTGCTGTGGGAAGAAAGCTTTTCTGAACGCTTCCAATTGGCCAAAGGCTGAAGCGCAGCCAGTGTCTTGCATCTGCCCAGGGATGCAGCTAAACAGTGTCTCTGTTGGGGGGGGGGCCAGTATATTCATGAGAGGGGGTCATAAGTATAGATTCTCTTTGGTTTGGATGCTTTATTTTAATTCCAGTGGCTGATCACATTTGTTTATTTTTATTACAGTAAGCTTCCAGTCCCTGAGAAAGGGATCTGCGGTGCTAAAGACACTTTTATTATATATGAGACATCAAGGGATAGTCTTTGCCCTGAGGAGCTCACAATAAAAATAAGCAGACAGAGAGATAAAAGTCATGATTCAGCATCAGATGTAATTTGCTGTATGAAGCTGATCCAATTGTATTTGAAGGATTTATTTTACAGATGAAGAAACTTAGGCACAATGAAATGAAATGACTTGCAGAAAATACCACAGAAGTCTATGGAAAAGCAGGAACTAAAACTCCGACTGCCCCGCAGCTCCCAGGACAGCCCTTCCCGTTGAAGCGTGCGTTATGTGAACACAGCTACACAGGCTGTACATCCCAATCTGTAGAAATTATACAGGCCTACACAGCAGGTCTTTCTTTATCCCTGTGCTGTGCATAAGCCTGGCACTATCTCCTTTCTTCTGTGAGCAGGTCTTACTCAGAGATAGCCTCTTGACTTTTAGCATAAATGGTGCTTTGAAGAGATATGTTTACTGCATAAAGATGTAGAAAATACACCTAAATTCCCTTTTCTGGTCAGTTTATTTATATGAAAAGTATTGTGGCAATAAATCAAAATGCAGTGATTGCCATTCTCCTTTCCATAGTGATTTATAATTGTGGATTTACATCTGGCTAAAAGACACTGTTCAGACCGTCTAGCTTGCATGGTAATAACAGCAAGCTCTCCTCTATTTCCTTTCACTGTGGGAATGGAGACTGAGAGCCCCTTCACTTTAAACTATTCGATAAACACATAAAATGAGAGTTAAAACCTTCTGCAAAATACAAAAATAATAAAGCACCATCAGTGAAACCCTAAATCATAATGACAGTGTTATCCAGTGTCAGCTAAAGACACTCGCTGACTACTGGGGAGTTTTAAGTGAAGCATTTCCCTATGTGGTAAACAAAAAAAAAGAAAATGAAAGAAAAAGAGGAAAGGGGCAGGGAAATAATATTCAAGAATTTCGTAATAGAATTGAGGGGCTAACAGCAGAAGAAAACCATTCACCCTCTGGTACTATAAAGTTTTGCTTCACAGAAAAAAAAAAAAAGATGCTGTAGGATCGAGATGTCTTGTTCCCTGTAACAGCATTTCTCAGTCTGGGCAGTATGAACATCCACGAGTCACCTTCACATTTATAAACTACAAACATAATTCTCTTCGGTTCCCTTTGTTAAACCCCCTCGGAATGGGGTTTTTCTTCAGTTGCCTAGAAAAGCCAATATACCAGGCTGAGGACTGGTGGCTGGCTGTTGGTAAGAGCTGGATGACGGTATTCTTGTTTGAAAAGTAAACCAACAGACTGACCTGTAAGACCTCTACCCCACAATGAACAGGATCTTTGTAACAGCCTGTTCGGTGGAGGAGTTTTCAGCTGGCATCAGAGTTCGCCTCTCCTCCTGGCCTGGGCCTGGCAGCAGGCAGCCTGCGAATGGGCTCCAGCGTCCATCCTCAGGCTGCAGGGAGGGGAAAAGCCCTGAGCAATCTGTGCCCTGCTTCAGCATTTCTAGAGCTGTGTGGACAGTACACGAGTCCAGAGAATTCATTCCTGACTGAAATATGTCTCAGAAAGACTGAAGATAAGGAAAGAAAGCTGGCATTTGCCTCTGAAGTTCATACAGATACTCAACACTTGAGCCATCCAAACCAAGCTTCTTTGCAATCATGATGGCCTTTAGGGGGGATATGCTCTGCTCTGCAGATCATCCCAGCGCGGAACAGAAGCACTGCTGGTCTGCTGGACACACACTGCCCCTTGTAAGGCACTGAGGAGATGAACTAAGCTGAGCTTTTTGGTAGTATCCATCACTACAGTACAAGCGCTAAATCCTTCTCCTCGTCCAGCAGTTTATTCCGTAATAGAAACATAGACAGTAGTGACAGAGAAAATCACTTGGGTCATCTGGTTTATCCTTTGCCGGGAGAAAGATTGTTTCTTGCATTTGTTGTCTTTGCAGACAATACCTCACCCAAAATTACCACCTGACCTAAAGTCTGACAGAGAAATGGAATATTACTAAGATAAACCATGCTCGGGTGCCTGGTTTATTGTTTGTGTGGTGGCAGAGAACGAGGGACTTACAGGATGAAAAGGCAGAAGGAACTATAAACTGTCCTCCTGGGCAGGGAGACCAGCTCAGGGGAGACGCCGAGGGAAGGGACGAGAGAAAGCAGAGGATGTGTCTGTGAACACTGCTGTCCTAACGGGGTGGTAATTGGTGAAGATTGTTGGGAATGGCTGGAAAAGGAATAAATGCAGTAGTGGTCTCTGGGAGGATCCTCAGGGACTGTCCTCCCCTAATCCAGGGGGTTCTCTGGGAAAGGACTGGGAGCCCATTTTTTCCCTGTCTCTTTTCATTGTAGGACTCGGTGAAGGAGCCACACTACGGTGCTGATCTCCTTCCTCCCTGAAGCTGTAAAGAGATTTACGCCCCACAAGGCTCTGTACGACAGCCAGAAGCTGCAGATGCTCCTTAGCACCAGACCCTCCAAGACATCATTTTGTAATGTCAGCAGTGGTTTTTCAGGGCTTCATGCATGCTCTTATACCCCAGGTTACGATTTAATCTCCAGCAGATGTTACAGAATCACAGAATGTTAGGGGTTGGAAGGGAACCTCTGTGGGTCATCTAGTCCAACCCCACTGCTGAAGCAGGGTCCTAACATTCAAGGAGAGTCTAGGACAAGACCTAGGGCAGTGAGAAGGAAAGGCAAAGCTTTGCCATGCTTTGACTGATCCAAGGTCCTGGCTGCGGAGGACTTGTAAAACGCCCTGTTCCTGCCACTGGGAATTGCTGCGGACTGTTCTCCCGTCCTCCTCGGTCTCCTTCCAAGGAGACCTTCATGGCCAGGCAGCCTCCTGTTCTCCACGTTGCGCATCCCCAGGGCACGGACGGCAGGTCTCCGTGCGGCTCTCTGGACCCTCCTCGCTCCTGCGTTCAGGTCTCAGCTCTTGCTCTCAAATTCACGCCCTCCCCTTGCACGCGTTTCCCCCCTTTGCCGCTGCACCAGAGCCTCCAGACAGCCCAACTCCCTCCTGCCCGGCCTTACTTGGTGCGTTTTGCCGTCGGTGTGATGTCAGGGAGAGGGTGTGGGACTGACTGCCCGGTGACCGGAGTCGGGTGAAGCAGACCCACGGGGCCGGTGTCACGCGGGGGCCGGCGCGCTCCTGGGGATCCAGCGCTCAGCCGGCCCCGACACCCGCTGAAGGGTGGTGAACACCTTCGTGTCCTGCTGCGCCGGGCAGCCCTCTGACAGCAAACTGAGGAAACGGCGAGGTTTTGGCCCAAACAGGGTGGAGATGGAGGGAAGAGGTTCTTGTTCTTGGGGACAGACAGGAAACGCTGCTCTCCAAATCAGTTTCTTGTTCTCAGGTCTCCTCACAGGATTTAACGTTTCCTTTCTAAATGCTGTCAGCGCACAGGGACCAAAGATGTGGGGTTTGGGCACACTGTTGTGTTTAAAACAGCCACGGAAAATGAGGATCCAAATCATACCCGAGCTCTCGTGTGATTACACGGCAGGCTTGCCTCGCCGGAGATCCTCTGCGCCATGCTCAGCCCTTGACAGAATGCTCACAAGCAACGTGAGTGATGAGCTCCTACTTAGGAACTGACAAATTTGTGTGGATCAATGATTATTAAAAAGAAAGTGTCATTAAAGAGGACAGTTTGGTGCACTGTCGTCCAGGAGCTGTCAATGTCTCTGCTGGGAAAATTCAAGTCATCTTACAATGCATATTTCAAACATTTTGAATTTAATAATTAACTAAAAGGCAGAAGCAGCAGCCTGTTTCCAGAGTGCATTTTGGTGTCCGTTAAAAACACTGATTCTCTGAAAGGCAGGAGATTATAACTTCTTGTAATTCTTGCTAAAGCTTGCTGGGATCTTTCATTTAGGAAATGTTTGTAAACTGAACTGTATGGGTTTTTTTTAAATTGAGGGTAGCAGCTGACTAAGCATCTTACAAATTACTCTAAACTTAAAAAAACACCCAAATGTTTTATTTTGATATTTGTTAGCGCAAAAAAAAAAAATCTTTGTATTGGAAATTATTTTTAATTTTGAAGATTGCTGTTTCAGTGATAAAAATGAAACTTGTCTTTCGGACATACCCAAAGCAATTCTTCCCACCACTAATTTTGGTTCAGCCACTGAACAGAAAAATTAATTATTCAGAGTTCAATTCTTCTAGCAGGAATGAGCCCTGCGGATGTTAGTAATCCACTTCGTACCCTGTCATGGCTTTGCTGAAACAGAGCGGGGTGAAGTGCTCGTGAAATCAGCAGTACTGCTCAAAATAAATATTTGTACAGCATGAAGACAGGGGATTGCTTAGAAAGTTTGTCATGTCCTGTGTGACAGCAGTCCTCATACACATCGCTACTATTACTTGTTGGAGGGTTTTTTTCAACAAGCCAATGTAGAACTAAGAATTAGTTAAACACAGTATTATTATTGCAGGTATTTTTTTTTTGCATGATCTTTCAGAGCTGAGACCGTAATTGCAAATCCAGTACAAGCCCTGGACAAAGAGAGTCGGTAGTTTCAAACAATGAAGAACTACATAACACCAAAGGCTTGGTACAGAGTGATGGGGAAGGCGAAGGAAGGAGCTGGCGAGTCCTGGTTAGTTTGATAGATTATTGTGTCTTACAAGGGACATCGTTAGTGTTGGGTTCTGCACAGGCGTCGGAGCGAGCGGGAGCTGTGCAGAAATCACACCCTGGGCACATCCACAGAGCCACACGTGCTACCGCGCAGAAAGGCTTTTTCTATCTTCCAGAACTTTGACTTTGCTAGAAATCTTAATATGGCCTAATTTTACAAGTTTAGGTTCAACCTTCTCCCTTCATCTCTGCCTCCCTGTTGCTCTGCGGGAGCTGGAATTGTTTTCCCCTGTGAAGGTCTCGCTCCCAGGCGTGGTCTCCTGTTCCATGATACATTCAGGGGAGGTTTAGATTAGACATTAGGAAAAATTTCTTTATGGAAAGAGTGGTCAGGCATTGGAACAGGCTGCCCAGGGAGGTGATTGAGTCACCATCCCTGGAGGGGTTCAAAAAACGTGTAGATATGGCACTTGGGGACATAGTTTAGCAGGCGTGGTTGTGTTGGGTAGATGGTTGGACTTGATGATCTTAGACGTCTTTTCTAACCTATGATTTTATGATATGATACAACCTTTTCCTGAGGCTTTTTGCTTTTTACATTTGTCCTTTGTAGATTTGTTACAAACTCCAGAAGCAGCAGCAGCAAGCTGAAAAGAGGCAGGGGCTTGCTGGAACCGCCTGGGGCAGGCTGGGTTGGGACCTGCGGCTCCCGTGAGGCGTGGAGCTGAGAAGTGACTGGAGAATCACTGCAGCCCAATCCTAGTGCCCGGTTTAGACAAAAAACAGCTAGATGGAGCATTTCTGCTTTCCCAAAATGGAATCCCCTTCCCAAGAATTTTGTATTTCATCACGAGTTTTAAAACTAAGACTTTTAATCTTAAATGAAACCAAAATTAGAATTTTCCATAGGACAGAAATTCGTATTTCAGCAATAAGGCAGAGGACACCATGCTAAATAGAGAAACTGGATGGCTGGGGGCAGGTAGCTTACTTTACTTTCCAAAATGTCAGCCAAAGAGCCCCTTACGCGGGGCACGAGCAGGATCCCGAGCACAGTCCTTCCTCCCACGCGAGCAGCTGCCCTGTGCAGAAGGCTGCACCTCTCCCAGGCAAGGTTTTGCAGCAAACAAAGATTGACCTTAGGAGTCTTTACCATCAGTTGCTTTCTCTAGCCTTATTGTCTTCTGCTTATAGCTTGGCAGCAAAATGGAGACTTATTTGGTATATTTTCATTTGCAAAATTAGATTTGGAGAGGAGAGAGATATTTCATAAACCAAACCAATATAAACAAAAATAGCCCCGCTGGGTAAGAAAATACAGATAACAGGGAGAAGTGGATGTAAATCCATATAAATAATGGCCGTGTAAACCATGGTGCTGTGTATTTCTAGTAACCAACCTTCAAAAGAAGAAGATGAAAACAAAGGAGGGCAATGATACGTGGATTAGAGAACATAACATGTGAAGAGGCTGAGAAAGCTGAAGCCATGGAGTCCAGTGAAAGAGACGGCTCAGGGGGGAACATGATCACAGTCTATAAATACCTTCAAGGTAACAATAGAAATGAAGGGAGGGAATTATTCACAGTCTCAGAAAATTGTAGGCCAAGGAGCAATGGCCTGAAGCTAAGAAAGAAAAAGTTTAGGTGAGATATTAGGTGGGAAAAAGACGCCCTGACAAAGGAAAAGCGACAGGGCAGTTTAACAGCCGAACGGGGAGAGCGCCCAGTGTAGCCTAACTGCCAGGTTTATGCAACCAGTGAGATGGCATATCACTGGCAAAAAGAGGGAGAGGCTTTAATCAGACACGCCAGAGCCAGGTCGGATTGCAGGAGCACTGCTGGTCTGGCGGGCTGTGCTCCCGGTGACGCCACGTAGTGCTGCACGGGACTGCAAGGCAGCACTGCTCCTTTGAACTCCCCCAGCTGCTGCCTCCGGGGCTCTCTCTTAGGTATCTCCTTCATCCCTCGTGCAACCCCCCCTTCCCATCCAAACGTGGATGTATTCTGTGTCATCCCCTCTCACCGAGCCTGGCTTTCCGTCCCGCTGGCAGCGGCGCCAGGAGACCCGCTGGCAGCAGGAGCGGTTGTTAGTAGGGCAAGTCCAGCCAAGGGGGCTGCTGGTATGGTGGATTACAGAAGGAAATCTCAAAGTCACTTAGGGATGAGGGGCTGGAGGTTTGCACGAATAATACCAATAACGATATAGAAAATGCTCTGCAACACTGAAAAATTGGAAGAAACTGCTGCCTCTGCCCAGAGCACCTCAAAAGCCAGCTCTGGTTGGTCTCCACTGAGAGAGTGAGATTTCCAGGACTGAGCAGGGCTTTCTGAAGAGAAGGCTTCTCCCGGAGGGCCCGTGTGAGTAGGACCCTGTGAGCTCTCCCAGTGGGTCCCCACGGCGCAAGCTCTCCCTGCTGCTTCTCTTTGCCCTGGCAAGCGAAGGGAATCACTGGGGTCGGCCAGGTCGGAGACAGGCTGATGCTAACTCCGTAACACGCAAGAGGAAGGTGTTTCTAACGCACGCCCAGTGCCCGTCAGAAGGTGTGCTGATAGCAGACAACAGCGAGTCCGCGGTCCCAAAGATGCGGCAGAGGTGGGGTTCGGCTGCTCGGAGGGGCACGGGAGGAAGCAGGAAGGCTGTGGCTACCCACGGGCACGGTGCTCCTGCGGCAGAGCGACGCGCGCCCTTCGCAGAGCTCACCGTTGGCTGGCATCTAGTCAGACTCCTGGGTACACAGCAACCAGTATCCAGGGTGGTTTACAGCACAATTACAGAGCTACTGCCAAAATAAATAATCGGTGTACAGCACAGCAACCTCTCATACAAAAACCTTCCATAAATACTGCCCGTTGCCCTTTCCCTTTGGGGAACCACGGTGAAGGTATCTGCACGCCCCGCACTGCTACGGTCTGAGCTTTGGCCTTTCCCCAAAGCTCACTCGTGGGCATTGTCCCCACCTTGCCGGAGCAGAGGTGTCTTTTTGCGTGACAGCCCTCTCGCGCAGGGATGGACCCACAAGCATCACCAGCCCGGCAGCTGCCACCAGCGCGTGTGGGACTGGGGCAGATCCAAGGACCACAGCCCGTTGCGCAAAACCCACGGGAGACACGAAATGTGAGCCTGCTGCGCACGTAGTGCTAGTCCAGAAGCAGCTCTGGGGTAGCGACATTGTATCTGAGACAACTTGTGCCCATTTAATAGTTTAATTTTAGTTGTGTTATTAGAGAAACGGAGAAGCCTCGTGAATCCATGCTGGCCTTCTCCAGTTGAGGGTCACCACTCTCTAGACTGACCCAGAGAGCTGATGAATGTTTTGCCAGTGGTATCTTAGTGACAAGCATCTCGCAGAGGGCGTTTCTTGGGTTTGTTGGTTTTGTGTTTACAAGGAACGACTTAACGCAGTGATTCTCTGTTGTCTTCACAACAGGTAACAGAAGCAGCATTTCAAAATAGATGACCTCTGCAGGTCCCTTCCAACCCAAAGCATTCTATCATTCATTCTATCAAAAGAGATCTATGTGAAGTCAGAGGTGCAACTGGCTTACAGGGAAGGCTCGTTTATGGTAAATGTCAATCACTAAATCTATCAGACACAATGCTCTGAAGACCAAAAACAATGACAAGTTTTGCTTTTCTTTGTTTTAAAGCTAAATCTGTATCATTTGCTGTGCTGAAAATCCCTGACAACTACTGATGAAACAACAAACCTAAAAGACTTTTAAAGTAATGATTTTGAAAGTCACCCTTTTTTGTTTTAAAAGTATTCCCTATCCTGAGGAATCCAGATCAGTACATACAAATAAGTATTTTCAAAAGATACGTCCTTGAGAAATCTGGAAAGAATAGAGGAACAAAAGAGCTGCATGGGTCTGCTGTATCTTCCCCAAAGTTGCTTCCATTCAATAACTTCATTAAAACAATCCGCAGTTACGTACACAAGCTCCAACGATCGTGTTTCTGAATAGCTATTTAACCAAAGGGAACTACAGTCATTCTAAAGACGTATCTCTGTTACAATCTATAATGAATGTAATCTTCAAGGGGCAATAACTTCTCTCAATTACACAATTTTTCTGTTAAAAATGGCACAAGTGACAATCTAGGCTGTCAGCTCCTCTGGCCATGGACACAGGCATTCCTCAGTGAAGCATCTGAGGCACCCCCAGTATACTATCAATAAGATCAGTAACGATGTTAAAACTTTTTCATTTTCATCGCATGTTAACATCATCTTTCAAGTTATTTCTCCAATATAAATACATAGGGCACAACAGCTGTTTGGAGATCTCCAATTAGAGTTGTTTTGTGGCCATCTCTACAGAAAATGCCTTTGGCTAGTATCATTTAAGCCTCTTCTGTAAATGCATTTCATGCTTTGAAGTTAGCTAATAATTTCTGCCGTTTAAGAACAATGTTCTGTGATTTGCTCCTATTAGTAGAAGCAAGGAAATGAGCTCCCCTGGGCCCCACACTCCCCGCCGGCCCGGACGCTGGGGTGCTGGCGACGTGCTGCCCGTGCCTGACCCCCCCGGGCGGGACGGCGGCGAGGACTCGGCACTGCGTTCTGCGCGGAGCGCAGGCAGCCGGGGAGCCTCGGCGTTCGGTCCCAAGGTCGCAACCAGAATCGGGAAGGAGAACGACGAATTACAAAGCACTGGAGTGCAGCCAAGCCCAGGGGAAGCTGCGTTCGGCACATCATTCTCCAAGCAGCAGGATGAAACCTTAACTCCCTTTTAGACGGAATTTGAATGGAATTTGTTATAAGAACGCTGATTGAAATATCACCAACCGCCTTTCCATGACAACTTAGAATGGGGTTGCGGTCGCAGGGGGATCCTCTTCCAACCGGCCCAAAATGGTGATGAGGACGATGATAGAGGCCTATCAAATATTTATGAAAGCCAGATGAGTTTCTGGTGACATGCTGATATTATAACAGAGACCTCAGATAAACTCCTGACATTAACCTAAGCTCAGATTTCCCCCAGCGTAAACCAAAGGTTGAACAACAAGCTGACTCCAGTATTTTGAAGTAAAAATGCTGCAACGGAGGTTAATAGCAATGTAGTTAAGTGGAGGTAAATGTGATGATTTATTACTTGTAGATACTCTTACAGGCTTGCCGTCGGTGCTGCAGACCTCCCGGGTGAGGTGCAGAATTAGAAGAACTTTACACGAGCTGCAGGCTCCTCGGGCAGCGGCTCCCCTGTGTTACGTGCATATGCAATATCCAACGCTGTGGGGATGTGCTGTGGGAGTCCTCCAGAAGCCGCAGCGTACACAAAACAATATGGGTAGTGCTATTCCAAACCATTAAAAAAATACAGTTTTTATAAGACAAGGAAGAATTAATTACTTTACGGATGCAGAAGTTATTGTAGATTTTAAATGCTGAAAAAAATTTAAAAAAAAAAATGATCCTTATCAATTTTCTGTATCATGCACATAGAACCTCTGCATCATGCTGTCGCACCATTAACTCCGAGACCTGCATTTAAAGGTGTGAGATAATATTATTGTCAGTCTCAGTGGGAAAAGGGGCAGTTTGAAAGCAAATCCCCTCCCCCTTGTCTGCAAAGGAAGAACACTGGCATTAAGTGCTGAGAGAGCTGCCAGCCTTCCAGCCTGGCACCAGGTTCGGTGATGGAAAGCAGTGAAGAGATGCTGGGGAGTTTGGGGAGGGCTGCGCGGAGGCAGGCGAGAGCTGGAATTTATTGGGCGGCAGCTTCCTCAGATGGATTGTACAGCCATAACTAATAAGCAGATGTGAACCATTTTGCTAGTAAGTTATACCCGATTCTTTAAAACCCTGTCGCAGGGCTTGGCGACCAGGGAAGGTACTATTAGCAAAGAACACTAACAATGCGGCGTGGCTGATCTGAATAGCTGTTGTGAAGAAAAGCCAGAAAAGTAATAAAGTAGCTTCTCTAGTTGAGGAGCTGTTTTTTCAGATGCGAGAGTATTAAAGTGTACTTTCAGGGAAAGCTGGAAAAAAGAATCTAAGTATTTGTAAAACATCATAGAGATGGCAGGGCATGAACCTTCCCTAGAACTGTCGGATGCGGAAATCTGTGTTGGATGGACCAAGTTCTGGAGCGGGAGATGCGAGGATGAAATAATACTTGGTCATGCTCTGT
>Ga0181612_174422_pt1 | contig 15567 bp, 9 predicted proteins | sample HoacroProtozoa21_FD_119630 | JGI IMG/M metagenome (GOLD analysis project Ga0181612, IMG submission 119630) | Hoatzin crop microbial communities from Cojedes, Venezuel. Combined Assembly of Gp0051906, Gp0051904, Gp0051908 | reverse complement strand
GAAAATTGTGTCTTTACAAACTTCTGGTGCTTTTTTTTTGGCATTTACTTGTCACAAGAAAACGAAAATACCAGAAGACTGATTTTGTTCTGTACCTGTGCTGCAGATGCTTATCTTTCTAATCCATTATTAGAGGCACTTTAAAAAAACCAACAAACCCAAGTTATTTTTGGAAGAGATCAGCATTGGTTTGGCTTTCCAGAATTCGCATAGATGTTTCTTTCAATTCACAACATTTTCTCAGGGTGCTCAATCCACATGTTTAGGAAAATGGTTACAGTAGTCAGTGTAATATGTTTATGGAATTGTTTTTTGAATAACTAAAAATGTTTGTAACAATTTCAGTACAATTTTAAGTAAAAGTATGCATTCAAATAAAGTGAAAAAGAGCAAAAAGGTGATCATTTCCTAGCTATATTATAAAAGGCAGCATTTTTCTTCTCTCTATTACAGCAGCACTTGCAAATCACTGCAAAGAATGAAATCTAGTTGTATTTGGCTTTGTACCAGTGTGCACTAAAACATGATATGATGCCATATAAATTTAAAGGATTTTTATTAAAAATAACACCACACCAGCATTTAGTCCCTCTTATCCTCAGCTGCAAGTTTTTTCTATCAGATAATGCCGTCTCTCATAAAAGCTAAAAATGTACACAATGACAGTTCTTCAAGGGCATCTGAATGTGCATTCACAGAACACTTTTAACATAGAAGACGACAGCAAATTTGGGGAGCTTAATACCGCTTTTTTCTTTTCTCTCTACCTTCATGAAATCCCTAGGCTCTTCATTTATAAGAAACTCTTTTGGTTTTGTTTCTCAGGACACGTGGCAGTTTGCTTCGCTGGACAGTCACTGGAAGAACTTTATGAACTTCCTAATCATGCCGTATTTTTCAAAGTAAATGGTGATATTTAAAACCAATGAGAAGAAAGTGAAAAACCCACCATTTTTGCAGATTAGGTTTAATTCTGGTTTTTGCTACAGCTTTTTGGTGGATGTATGTACAGTCTGGTAAGACATTCTTCATTATCTGCAGTAGCTCGTCAGGTGAGGAGCTATCATCCATTGACACACAGGAGGAGAGGATGTGCCCAGAAGTTCATGAGCTTCCAGGACGAGGCATTCAGACTAAATCTCATTTTCTGCAGGTGACATACACTGGATCAAAAAGGGCAGAGAATTTCACTGGCTTGATATGAAAGGGGACAAAATGAGCCAAAGCTCAGAGCGACTGCAAAGAGAACACAGTGGCAGGAGCCTTCTGGTGACTTCTCACAGCCTCTCCTAGCTGAAAAGTTCACCGGCAGTAACAGCAATACTGTGACTGTGTTTAATTTCATCCACGCTCCCATGGGCTGAGCAGTGATGTACCTGTGTGGAGTCTCTGCCTCCTGTTACTCACTTTTTCCTCCACTGACATTATAAGGGCCCTGGGAGGAAGATGGCCTAAACCTCGAATGACCCAGAAACACCAGTGCAAAACAAACTGTATTCTGTTGCCTGACAATCGTTAGAAAGAGCTGATGTGGAGAGCCATGACCACCAGAAAAGGCAACGGAAAACCCTTTGCCTCCATGTGGACACCAGGAGGGATGGCAAGTTGGGATATTTCCATGTAGACTCCTGATGGGGAGGCTGAAGCTCGTTGTTTACCAGAGCTCAGCAATCCTTCTAAATGGTGAGACACGCTCCTGTTTACCATTTCAAGGTCTGCAGGAGTATAAAAAGCAACAAGGTAGAGGGAAAACCCTCTGAGCTTAGGCTCATAAACCCTTGCAATTGGGTTGATCATAAGGCGTTTGTGACACTGTGTAACGCATGCCATGTTCTGGGTGTGCAAATGACTTCGTTCCTTCTTCTCTCCCGCACAGTCACGTCTCGATGTTTCGGTCATGGGAACCTGACAGAGATGGAATGCATGGCTGGGCTGATGTCTGCAAGAGGGTACTGCACGGGGGAGCCCAGCTCAGAGAGTGGTGCTGACAGGGGCACACATGAAGCAGTCTAAGCAATTCCTCAATATTTCTGCTCTCAATGAAAAATCCTAGACAGATCTATCTTCTTTCATGAAATTGCCTGACCAGTTGTTAAACCTGTGTCAATTTTTATCTTCTGTAGTGTCCCGAGACTGAGTGGTGCAAGAGCTATGCATTATGCGAGGAAGGAATGTTTTTCTCTGTCCTGAACAGAGCATCTGGTGGATTCACGCTGCTACAAATATCATGGCAATATTGGGCCAGGCTGGTAGAAACACACATAGCAAAGTGAAGAACCACTCCACGACCTGCATTTCTGGTGCAGCATTACCCTGGGAGATGCTTTGCCTGTTCTTACAGCCCTGGAGCTGCCTGTGTCACCTTAATACTCCCTCTAAATGCAGATTTGCCCTTAACCTTTTGGCAGGAGACAATCTAGATAACGGTTACCTGCTTTATCTCCAACCCTTGTCTTGGTCTGCAAACAGGACAATATTTGCAACTTTTGATGTCAGTGTTGGTTTTGCTGGTTGTTACCCCAGGGTGTGGGGAAGTTACTGAGTCTGCAGGACCTCCAGCCTCCCCAACAAGCCTCAGCACAATGAAAACACTGGCTTTAAACAAATCAAATCCAGCACCCTGCTGCAATCAGACAAGAGGACACTGGGTTCATCTGTACTCGTCATCATGTTCGTGACACACAGGTAGGACTCCTCTATTTTCTTTCAATCCCATACAAATTGAATACAAAGCAAAACAGCGGCTCTCCACTGTGCATAGTATTCTGTTATAAAACACATGGAAAAAAAAAAACTACCTTCCCCTCCAGCTAGGCCAGATTTAATGATGTTTAAAACAGAGTGAGAATGTTTTTTAAGTCTTATTTCACATTTTGCATCAGCTAGCAACAGTGCTTACCCAGCAGGAGAGGTGTGTGCAGCAGCCTGACCATCTGCCATGGGAGCTGAGCTTGAGCCTGTCAGAGGTCTCTGGACTCCTTTTACATTACTGTTGGGCATGAAGAGTTTTCCCAGCTTCTATTAAACCTCTCTATTTAAAGGAAGAGAAGTATATTCAAAAGGAAAAACGAATAGCTTGAAATGGATTGTGAACATCAAATAGAGTGTGTGTCCATATGCGTGTCCGTGGTCAGAGCAGTGCAAAGGTTTCATTGACAGGCAATGAAAGCAAAATCTTCAAATTTGACATCTTTGAACACGTGACATAGTTGCTTCTTTTTAATGCCCTTGTGGGTGATTGGTTGAAACCAGTCCTTTCCCATTAGCTTTTTCAGTTTCAGAAATTTGGAAATTTCTGGTCAAAATATTTGGTTAAAAAGCAGCGAATCTGCTGCAGTCTCAGAGGGCATAAAGAGGGTTCAGTATCTCCAGATCACACTGATCGCTTCCCAGGACTGTAACATCTTCCTGCTGCTTCTAAAGCTGGAAAAAATAAAGTTTTAACCAAAATTCATTCCCTTTATTTCATTGCGAAACTGGGAAGGATTCTGCAGTGTGGATGTGAGGAGATGCTCCTTCATAATGACAGATTACAGGAACTAAGACTCTGAGTTTCTGAGCTTTTTTTTATTATTTTACTTACAGTGGAAAGAATAAACTTTGCTTTGTAACTTAGATGAATACTTCGAAGTTTCTACCTGAAGCTTGTAGAAAGAAAGAAATTGTTCTCCAAATTGTTTCAATTTTGTTTTTAGCATAACCATGAATTATAAAACTAAAATTAAAATGCAATTCCTTGAAATAGCCAGGGGCTCTCCTTTGCAATGTTGGTATAAAAAGCTGTGGAACTGGCAAGAAAATTCTAAAGCCAGAGACTCTGAATGTTAAGTTTTACATGTCTTCACTAGTAAAATATAGAAGGGTAATGTCAAAATTGTAAAAAAGAGACTTTCTCAGTTACTTCAATGACAAATGTAGTTTGAGTTTAGCATCATTCTATAGGAACTTGTGTTGTAAGAAACCAGTGGGAAAACACCCATAATAAAAACTCCTAATCAGAAGAAAAAACCTGGTTCTAACTTTCTACACAATTACTCTGAAACCTCGCAGGAACTTGATTTCTTTATCTCGAAATTGAATGGAAAGAAACCCCAAATAATAATAATAAAAACACAGACAAAAACCTAATTCATTTCTTAGCCTTTTAACACAACTAGTGGCTTACCGACAGACCCTTGGAGTCCCTTTGGACTGTCAGTTGGGCTTCATATATATTTTACAGTTCCATGTTTGAAGTCCATTTTCCACGTCCTGCAGCAGATAACCAGCACTATACTGGCCATACAGTAGAATAAATGTTATACCAGACTGATATCTACATTTAGTATCTTGGCAGGATTTTTTCCTTTTTTCAAGATAAATGGAATTGGATCAAAAGTATAAAATAGCTGTTAAAATGGTTTCAAGAGTGCTCATATAGAGTACTTTCTAAACACGACAAGAGAAAACCCAGTAACAACAAAGGTCACATCAGCAGCCGAGGACTAGCAGGAGTGAAGGAAGAACTGATATTTTGGTAAGGAATGAGAGGTGGAAGATGAGAATGACAGTTTTAGAGAAAGCTGGGGCAGAACAGCATATCCAGGAGAATCGCACGGTTGTGTTGTAAGAGGGGAAGTATGAAAGTCTTATCCATATAACAAATACGTGACCAGCAGAATTATTTTCCAGTTTTCACCTAAAATAACACAATTCTGCCTGCCTTTGCCTTTATCATTCTACCTATCTTCTAAATTGATCATAATCATTGTGGAAAGCTGCTTGTGTTACAGAGAACAGAAAGGCAAAGAAACAAGAAACAGAGTATAAGGTCATCACCCATCAGGCACCAGCTGATTAGATTACATGTGGTCACACTTTCCTATTAGAGGTCTGAATGTATTTATGGGCAACATATCTATTCTGTGTTGAAAAAGATCTTTCTCCCTTGGTTTCCTAACATTGTGGGTAACAGCACGGCCATCTGACCTGTTAATAAGAACTACATAGAAATTTCCATATTGAATAAGTGTAAAAGAATTCAGGTCACAATAATTCAGGACTGCAGGTTTTGATGGACTCCATGCTACTAAGAACAATCTTGTTCTTGCGCCTTCCTCAGTTATGCACACACTTACCAGGCCATACTTATTTCTATGTAGGTGTTCGGGGACGGACGTCTCCGCATAAATTTAGGTCCTGCAGTCATCATCCCCGTATCAGTGGTAATTATTCAAAAGGCACTTAGCTCTGGGGTACATGGGTATGCTTTGTGCTGCATTTTTCTTAGCACGTAAAAGACTCTCTTGTTGCTCAGTCTGGTGACACCATAAATCACTGACAGACTAACGATATGTGCCAAAGAAGGGGGCAATAAATCACCAGGAAGTTTCATATGTCTACGTTTCTGTGCCAGAGAGGTAGCTCTAGTTAAGGATCTGTGCAGCCCAGCCTTTGGTCCCAGACTGGGCAGTGTTTGCCCCTTCACATCGCACTGGTGTTTGGACACCCGGTGAGCTCACTGCCTTGCCACCACCAGACCGACCAGCATTTCCAGGCCTCTTCTGAAGTATTCCAGTTGATCCCCAATCTGGATGCAGCCATGCATCTGCTTCCTTGCTGAATCATTGGAGCAATTTAGCAAAGCCACCAGTGAAATCTCCATTCTGTTATTTTGGTTTTCCAACCCTGTTTTGCTCTATCCTATGCTCATTTGAGCTCCAGCACTCTATGCTATGTGGAAGCACAAATCGTAGGACTTCAGTGGTCACCTCAGGTTTTATAACCCGTACATCTGAACTAGTGCCAGGAGGTTTTGAAACTCGTCTGGTTCTACCCATGAGTCTGTTACAGCTTCTTTTCTGCTTATTGCTGCCGGTCTCTTGCTCTCTCGTGTTTGTCAACAAGATCCTAATCTGTAATTCAATTTAAACACTTTTTGATTTTCTGTCTTCATGGACAGGCTGGTAAGACACTGTGATGTAGCTAAGACTGGACTAATATCTAAATTAGTTTGACCAAATCTTTCCTTTTAATTAGAATAATTGTTTTGCTTCGTTTCTTACATTCATGAGGATATTCAGCCTATGGGTAAGTAAATTCAAGGGTATGTAACTCACATTGTATTTTTATTGGCCTCTGAGTCATAACTTGGTTTTAATCCTAATTAGAAGTACATTTCCTCTAAACAAGCAAAATGTGTCATAAAAATTTAACACATTATGGGGCTGGCTGATAAATCTGGTGCTCAGAAAACAGTGCCGTGACTCAGTGCAGTACAGCCTGGGTGAGAAGCTATCACCCCGTTAATCAGCGATGAATTTGTGGATCTTGATGTGCCAGGAAAAGCAAAGCTGCTGTCCCTGGGTGACGGTGGTAGCTCAACTGCTGAGTGTTGAGATGCAGTGGTGAAGGGTCAACGGCTAGAACTGGCACAAGAACATGCCAAGGTAGATCTGCACTACCCAGAGTAGATGGTAACATCAAGCCAGTTCATAAATTCAGATAAACCAAAATTATTTTCTTTCTCTTTTGCCTGCTGCGGAAAGGCAGCAGGAGCAAAAACCATGCTGCTCTGCATGTTCAGTTGATGCTCCCTGTATCGAATCATGGAATCACAGAATGCCACGTTGGAAGTGAGCAGGGACATCTTCCACTAGATCAGGCTGCTCAGAGCCCTGTCCAACTGGGCCTTGACTGTTTCCAGGAATGGGGCCTCCACTACCTCTCTGGGAAATCCGTTTAACGCACTCCCCATCACTTCTCCTGTGGAAGCCTCCCTTCACGACGGTGACCTGAGCAGACGTGGCAGGCTGCTGCAGGAATGGGTAAAATCTGGTCCTCACCTGCACAGGGAAACAGAGGAATGCCTATCAGTAGGTGTCAATGGCCTTCTACACTAAAAAAAACCCTAAAGCTCCCGGTATCCTGTCTGCAGGTGAGCAGATGCTGGGGAAGACTGCAGATGAGGGATCACCTCCACCCCGAGATATTCTCCCCACTGCCAGCAATAAGCAGTTTAAGCTATTTCGAAATCAGCATTTCTAATACACTCCAAAAGACCCACCTCCTGTGAATACAGCTAATCCTTTCTGAAAACATTTCTATTTTGGGAAACGCACTTTGACAATAAAGTCGTAATTTAATTATTTATTGCACATTCTCCTGCTTTCAGGAGTCTGAGTTTAGCTGAACTCAGCATTTCGAAGGAGTCACCAGATGACTTCAGCTTGGGAGCAAGACTGCTTTTCTTTGTATTTGGCAGTTTTTGCTCTGTTTGCCATTTATCATGTCAGAGCTTTGGTAGTTTTCTGTGCTTATCTGTGAGAGCCTGGGCTTGGGGCAAGATTTACCTGGCAAAAAGTAAAAGTTTTTTTCTCATAAGTGCTTTTTCCTGTGTCTTGGACATATTGCTATAAAGAAAAAAGTATTATGAGGATGCAGTGGGAAAATTATTCGATGTATGTCCTTTGTGCAGCATACAGATCCCTCTGGGGGGACGGGAACGGGGTTCAGGCAGTCACTAATATTTTGGCATAAAGTACCGAAGCGCACTCACTCAGTTCCCGGGGTGTCAAAATGAGGTAGCTAACTGCTGATCCCTAGTCCAAAGGTCCTCCTGACCAGTGAACTGGAATAATGAGATTAGCCTTTTCTGCTGCTGGGGCCCTGGGACCAGCTTCAGAGGCAGTAAGATGGGCAAGGAGGGCTGCCCTGGCCTCCTGGATGGTGGCCAAGCCACCGAAAGGCGTCTTTGCGTCGCCATTGCCTCCAGTGGGACTCCTAAAACCAGCAAGGATGCAGCCAGAAATAACCTCTGCAAAAGCAGAGCCCTCCCTTCCACCAGCAGAAACACATTTCAGAGGAATACTCAGCTTGAAATCCCCACAAGCCTGAAATCTAAGTGCTTGTCCATCAGTCTTCTGCCGTGGATTAAATTCATATCTTTTAAATGAACTGTGTTTAAGGAATGGAGATGAAATGGCACTAACATCACAACATTTTCTGGCACTGTCTGCCGCTTTTCATTACAAAAAACTAGGTCAAGATTATTTTAAAAGTAGCTTTCCAAGTGAGAAGTATCAGTCAGACATAGAACATTTGCCTGAAAATAGCTAATATAAAATAGGTACAAAACTGCCAGATAACGCAGGGTGCAAAAACATTGTTCCTGCTCTCAGTAATGTCTCAGCAGCTTCCTAGCACATCAAAACTAGCTGTAATCACACATTTTACTTTACTTCTCTCTATCACACTGATGGCCAATTTATCCACAGCAGCATATTTACAGGCCTGTTTACCGAATTGAAATTCTTCTCCAGAGCGGATGCCACACTGCCTCGGAGCATGACAGGGTTTAATTGAAGCAGCATGAGAGAGCTGATGAATGGGATGCTTGCAACGAAGGGACTGGAGCTGGGGCAGAATTTCAATGGAGGAATTAAAAATCTGCGTTAGCTGTTCTTAGCAGGTAGCAGAGATGATTCAAGATCATCTTCCAAGTGTGTAGAGCCAAAGCTGTTTACTTCCAGCTGTTGACAGACACCCTCTTTCCAACCATCTACCAAGGTTCTCACAGTTTGATCTGGTGTTGGATGGTGGTGTACACATGCAGATGTGATGCAGATGATGCATTTAGAAGAGATATTCAAGGTACTGACAGAGAATATCAAGAGCTTGTGTAAACTGTGGAAGATTGGCAACACAAAGACTCTCTGGTTTTGTTTTTCTCCTTATGTATTCCAGACATGCCAACTTCTGTACTGCAGTTCTCAGCTCCATCCTGTAAATGCTGTTAAACCATCTGTGCTTGCCTGTGGGACCCAAGAGTACACGGCATGTGGGTATGGTCCATTCAGACACCCTTTGTAGAGACGTACTGGGAAAAAGGAGTGCCTGATCTTGCCCATCCCTTTGCAAGATTTTTTGTCTTCGGGCCTTGCTCCTTCTTGAGGTACCACATTTCAGAGTAGCCCAGAGTGAGCCTGAAAACATCCCCACCCAGTCTGGTTTCTGCGAGGACCACAGGATCTTTGGCCACAGAGGCACTCTGGTTTGAGACAAAGCTATTAGGTCTTTTCCTATGGCCATGGCCATCATATCATTGTATTTTTCATACTAAGCCCTTCTTGAATTTACGCTGTGATCTCCAAATTGACTGGTAATATGCCACTGCAGTAAATGTTACAATGAAATCCCAACATATGGGCCCTACCATGATTTTGTTGCCTATAAAATTAGCGGTTACAAAAGCAGCTATTGCATTTTGCTGGCATGAGCTACGTTTGGCAATCACCTGTCACAGTCACCTTGTTTTGTGTCTGTCTTCACGGTTTTGAATATATTTTCTCACAGTTTTGAAGCAGTGCTAGTCTTCAGATTAGATTACTTCACAAGGCAGCTGTTCTTCATGTGACCAAGTGATTCAGATAGAGACTACACCAATATTTCTTCTTATTTAACTTCCTGTAAGGAATATATTTGCTAATCCTGAAGAACCACACAGACGTGTAGAGAGCACCAGTTATTCTTGCCAGCTTCTAGATAACCATCCAGGCCAGCCTGAAAGGGGTTTGCTCTCCAAAACTAAGGACTGGACAAGGACCACATCAGTTTTGTTGACGCTCTTCCTTTTGGAGACCTTCCACGCCAGGCATCGGGGATTGCTAGTATGAATATTCATTTGGGTCTTGTATTTCCTGCCAGAAGCTGAGATGGAGTCTTGGTAAGTCCAAATCTTTGCTTCACTCTCATTACTGAAGTAATTACAATCAATAAAAAAGAGTTTTGTTACTTATTCCTAGTCTGGAAACGTATTTAAAATAAAAATTAAAAACCACTTGGAGTGCAGAGCTGAGAACAGTTAAAGATATAAATGGATTGAAAAAGGGAAATGAACAGTTAAGGCATCTGAATGTCTCAGCTCTGTCTACGTATTGATAGCATTCATTGCAATTAGGGCATTTTTTCTGTGAACACTACCTTGCTGGGTCTTTTCTTAAGATCTATTTAAAAATATCTGTGTATTATTCTATCTAACTTTCTTATCTAAAAAGCCTGTTCAGGTACACCCATTCTCATCAGATGAATAGCAATCCTACATTATGTGACCATTCTGACTCACAGTATTTGTTATTTCCTATTGTGTATTTTTCTATCTAAAACATTTACATGGACATTTAGTACAATTATTTATTCTGGAGCATGTAGTAGAGATAAAGCTGCTCTATTTATCTAAATGTTCTTCTGTGCAGTAGAAAAAATGATTTTTCACAGCCAAAGCTTGGTTTCATAAAAGAAAATTGGTCATTTTATTTATTTAATTTTTCTTCTCAGCAGTTACCAGAAATTTGAAATGACAAAACAATTTATAGTACAAAGGACCTATCTTTATGCTTCTGTAATAACTTGTGGCAGTGGGTAGTTTGTGGAAATCTATGCTTTGGAGGTATTTTTTGCAATGGCACAACAGCAGAAATTATGCTGAATTTTGCACACAATGTTGTCTTTAAATATACTGAAAGTATCTGTGGGTTGAATCAGCGTTCTCCCAGAAGAGCCAGAAAATGCTAATTAAAATTCAATAGTTTCTTCATTACCTTCACAAATGCAAATAATGTACTCTAAACACTTGCAGATAAGTGTTATTGATCCTTCTGAGTCCAAGCAGCTTCAGTGCTAACAGGAGTCCTTTGTAGCCTTCCTACAGCTTAGAGATGAATTGCACTCGCTTAGGTCCTGGTAGCTGTAAGCTGTCCAAGACTGGTGAGTGTCCACACCTCAGAAACCTTGCCGGTCTGAGGATGGGATTTTGCACAAAATTAAAGATGGAAGTAGTTCCTGTGTTTTACAGCATTGATTTGGAAAGGGGTGCACTCCCCTGTAAAAGCAGGTGAACGGGCACGAAGCAGCACTGGGCAGGAGCTGTGTATCTACAGAAAATCTGTCATTTACAGCCTGTCTCATTCTGAACAGAGCACAGACAAAGCTATTGAATAGAAACTGTCACAGCTGTCTTTGGGGTAGACTGAAAATTATATTTCAATAAACTGCAATCCTTTTTTTTTTCCTGTTTAACTACATATTGGAGCAGTCAGTTTGAAACAGAAGATAAAAAGTCAAAAACACTTCATTCTTGTGCATTAGCTTGTTTGTCTTCAACAGAAAAAAAATAACAAAAATCAACATATATCCATGAATTACTTTAATTTCTATTAGCCAACAGGAGGACAAATGCCTACTGGAAACTACCGACGTACACACGCTTTATCAACTTTGCCCCATCCACGAGTGAGGTTGGAAACATTTCATACCCACTCCTAAACTACCCAAGCTGAGAAGCTCTCGAGCAAACCCCACAGTGTGAATCTGAACACAACAGCGTATCTACTCGTGTTCATGGAGTACTTAACGCTTAACACTATACATTGCACAAATGCCTTCAGGCTTAAAGCCTGACTTGAGAAAGCTGTGAGCTCAAACTCAGCAGCAGGGATCATGGGAGGCTGGGGAGAAAACACAGATGAGGTCCTACAGGCACATTTGGGAATAGGTGTGGCAGCGGCATGAGTGTACACTCAGAGACAGCAATCATACAGTATGAAGGTTCCTGACATTTCAAACTGCTGTACTTTTAATTGGCTCCTGACATCCTTACTGGTAGGCAAGCAACGGGCAACCAACCAGATTTGTGGTTTCGCCGTAGACATGGCTCGGGAAAAGCTGCTTTTCACCCTGTGTTTCCACGGATCAGGTCGGGCTGCAAGGATGGATGGACATGGCTGTGGGACCGACTGACCCACACATGGTGCTGACTGGGGGAGAAAATGTAGTGTTAAATGACAACAAGACCTGCTGGGGAGAGGCACAAAAGGCTTTAAAAGGCATTGTAAAGTGCTTGCTTATAGGTTGTTTGCAGTCTGTAACCATCTGGAAGAGGATGTCACTACCTAGAAAGGCAGGGTTAATGAGTAAGACTCATCAAAGACGGACCTTCCCAGTCCTTTCCACAGGATTAGCTTTGTTGCAATGGAAAAAACCACATCTATTTCTGCCTGAGTTAGCTAAAAGTTGCAGAAGTCAGAACTGACTGCAGAAAATTGCTGCTCATTGAAGCAGAGTTGTTAATGGGACTTGGAGTGATGCATACACTTTGCTGCAGCAGCAGATGAACCACTCCGTGTCAGCAAAGGCATTTATCTATCCCAACGGTATTTTTTTCAAACATGCAAAAGTAATACTGAAACCTGGTAAGCTACAAAAGGTTGGGGGAAGACCAAAAGGAGTCTTTGCTAGTTGCGGGAAAAGTCTCAGAAAGTCTGTGGGGAAAATATCACAGAAGTAAAGAAAATCAAGCTTTGAAATATTTGACAATTTATATACAGTATATAAAAAGGTCTAAATCACAGAAACACTTATTAAAAAGGCCTGACATATGCTGCTGCCTTGAATTAGCTTGCTTTAATTGATTGGAGAATTTCAGATTCCTGATGGACCTCCGAGGTATTTAACAGCATTTTGCTGTACAGGAGGCGTTAGTAAGTCTACAACATGATGTTTCTCCTCTGGTTCACAATTCAGTTGATGCTCTAGGCTTCCATAAAAACAATTTTTTTTGAATTAAAAAGTGTTCTGTCGCTCTAAATTGCTTTCCTATGTGTTTTCATCTTGAAAACAGCAGGTGGATGTGAACAAGCCCAAGCCTATATTTATTTCATAGTAATTCCCACATGTATGAGGTTTGCAAAGTAACATTCAGTAAACTTCTTCATGCTGATGTGCAGGAGACCTGTGAGCAAAGTTAGACAGATTTTGGGAGAATAGGCAGAGTTTTAATTCGAAACTGAAACTTAGTTGGCACAAAGACACCACAGTCCAACACCAGTGTAGTTCGCATTACAATTGTTAATTTTGGTTTCAACAGACTAAACTTTCTTGTTCCACCTTAGATCAATCAAGTCTAAAATGAAGTCACACAGAAGTCAGATGATATGATCCTTTCTTAATAGGTGATGTCTCCCTGCAACTATTTTCTTGTTGGATAGTGTAGGACACAAATCGAGCTAACTGAAGAAATAAAAAATTCATTAGACTCTACTCTCCAAACTAAAAAAAGTTATTGCAATGAAGACTTTCATGGTTTAGGCAAGAACTGATAGTTTTTAAGTGGTTTTGGTGTTGGTGATGGTGGGTTTCCTTTGTTTTTAAGAAATAGATATTTTGACCAAATGTATTTAAAATCGAAACACTCTTTCTTGATGAACCCTGCTCACAGTCCAGGAGGCCAAAACGCACCCACTGTCAGCTGAAGCGTTTCGCCCTGTGCTAGCAGCTGAGCAGAGCGTTCAGGCCAGCCTAAGCCTCCACAGAGCAGATGGCCAGGGGTCAATAGCTTGGAAGATGTTGTGAAACAACATCTGAGTTCTGAGTGAAGCACCCAGGGTGATTGGCATCAATGGCGTTTTGACAAATTATTCCATAAAAAGAAGAAACTGTATCTTTAGCTTTTTTCATGGGTGTTTTCTTAGCTGAAATAGAGGTATATTTGCTATTTTGGGAAACGTTCTGAAGGGCTAAGGCGTGGCAGTGCCTGGGGTCAGACCTCCCTGGTCTAGTGGAAGGTGTCTCTGCTCATGGTTGGAACTAGATGATCTACAAGGTCCCTTCCGACCCAAATCGTTCTATGATTCCATGATTCATGTACCGAACTGTGCCCACATGCCCTGCAGCTGGGCGGCTCCAGGGATAAAGCCCAGGGTGCTGCAGGCACACTGGCACGCATCAGTCCTGTCCATCCGAACTGTTCCTCAGGTGCTGTGGGTGAGGACGTGGAACTGTAACTCTGCGGAATGCCACTCGTGGGGTGAGGTCACTTATATAGGCTGAGAAAATCTACCAGGCTAGCCATGAAGTGACATGACCGCAGATGTCCTTCTCTTCAACCTAGTCAAGTCAAAAGAAGCGTAACTATTCTTATGCCTAAGAGTGGAACCAAACCCCTTAACTATTTTCCCCCAGAATCTGTTTTGACTTGCACAATAAAGACAGCTTATAGTGCTTTAAAAACAAAAAGCAGACTGATGGATTTTAGACACTTTCACCATTTAGTAACAGCTGAACCATTTTTGGAATCATGGTTTTGGAAAGGAAGGACTAAATTTCCCCTGAAAGCTATTTACGAACTAATGGTTGCTCTGTTGCTAGCCCAGGGGGGATACGCCACTTGCAGAGGAACGTGTTACTGGGGATGAACGCCGAACACTTCAGGCATTCAGACTAACATTACAGTTTCCTATGGCAAGTGTTTTACTCGATGAATGTCTACTCTATCCGTCCTCAGAGGGAAGGAATAAACATAGAGAAGTACAAAAAGGGCACTCAGGTAAGGTATGAAGCTATAATTCTTGACTGACCAGCTAAGAAGAGCATTTTTCTCCTGAAGATATCGCACTCAAAGAATACGGGCAGAAAATGAGACTTCTGTGAAGACATAAATGCACTTTTTCAGCTCAGCGCTGAAGGGTAGATCAGAGCCTCAAGACCTCTTCTCCCCTGCAAAACAGCCACGTGCTAAGGCACTTGGAGATGATCAGGTAGTCAGAGCGCTGGCCTGGTTGAAGAACCGTACCTAGAAGTGGAGCCAATAACAAAAGGAAAGCAATTCAGACAGCTTTGGGCTGTAAGTCTGGGAAGCAAAGCAATGATGAATTGCTCAGAAATTCAAATTCAAGGCACAACAGGCATTTGTAATAAGTGAGCACATTAAATAACAATAAATACAATGAGTGAAATACAACAGCTCAGAAATTCAGGCAGCTTTTTCTTCTTCCTCTGAACACCCTGAAAAATGGTGCAGCGCAGCATTGAAGGGAGAATTTTGCTGGGTGAGGGGCCGCTCGCTGCAAGGCGTGGGAGCTTGGGGCACCTCCAGCTGACCGATTGCCCTGTGTGCCGGACAGCACGGCTGCGTGGCAGAGGAGAGGAAGCTTCGTGACTCTGACCTATCACTCAGCACCCAGCTGAAAAAGTGCCAGTTGTGCCTTCGCAGGCTTCTCATTTTCTGCTTGTCTTTTTTTTTTCTGTGAGTGCTTTATTCTTAGAAGAAAAGCTTTGTGGCTGAATCGCTTATTCTACAACCAAAGCACGTGCAAAGTATATTCCTCTCCCTTTCCTCAACAGATTTATAGGACTGCATTTCTTCTTTATTTGAAAGTTCATTTTTCACAGCGGATGCAGCACATGGGAGCCAACCCCGACAATTTACAGCCGGGGAGGCGCCGGGAGGTGGGAAGTGGACTCCCCGCCAGCTCCACAGGACGACGGACCTGGGGCGAGGGCATGGAAGCAGTGCTCTGTCTTACCCTGGAGGCTCAGAAATCCTGTGCAAGGCTACAGCAAGTCACTAACCGCCAAGCTAATCAAAGGGCCACGGCAGGCAAGCTTCTGGCCTCCTGCCCGCACTGCTGCCCTTCTCCCTCATCAAATCCCACTTTTTGCCTTGCATAAAGTCACCTCACCTGAAACACAAGTAGCCAGAGGATGAGGACAAGAGATTGAGTTGTACTTTAAGCACAGAGGTTGGTTAAAAAT
>Ga0181612_125155_pt1 | contig 15567 bp, 11 predicted proteins | sample HoacroProtozoa21_FD_119630 | JGI IMG/M metagenome (GOLD analysis project Ga0181612, IMG submission 119630) | Hoatzin crop microbial communities from Cojedes, Venezuel. Combined Assembly of Gp0051906, Gp0051904, Gp0051908 | reverse complement strand
TTCTACTCTCTGAAATGTTAGTGGGCATGAGAAATGTTTCCCGTAGCTACTGGCAAGCAAGGCAGACTGGGAAACACGTTCCCATGGGCTGGCAGCCCGCCTGCCTTCATGAAACGTGGTGGCAGACAGGCCATTGAGGAAAATATCCTACCATTTGGCAAACACTGCAACAGACATAGTCCATTTTGCTAAATATTTTAGATGTGATGGCAGATGCTTCCCACTGCTAGCAGGTTTATTATCCAGAATTAGAAGCCACACAGACCTACAGCTGAGGCTGGAATTGGCTCTCAGGGCTTGCTCTGCCGACACCATCTCCTGGACAGAGCCAGTGCCTCCATCTGAGGACAGCTGAACATCTCCTCACGAAACTCCAGGACAGATGCTCTGTGCTGACCAGCATCAAACGTGGTACCAGCAGGCTTGCCCAAAAGGGATGTTGTCAAACAAAGCAGGCCCAATTTTGACCTTTATTTAGACTGCCTGATTCTAGGTGAACTTCTTGGGATATTAAATCCCCTGTCAGAAAAATAATTCGGCACTTCTACAAGATTTCAAAAAAGACAAAGCCAAGTATTTGTAGGTCCTAAAAATATGTTTCTTGTGTTTACTAGTGCTCAGCTGGCGATGCAACATACTGCAACAGCAGAGATATGTTCATATGAGCTTTAATATATCAGGCAGCAGAGAGCGCTCTCTTTGCCAGCAATGAAAGAGGATTAATCTGGCTTTCCATAAGGTGCTGCAAATTATGGAGAGTAGTGGGGCCAAGGTGAAAGATGATCTGCTTGTGCCCTTTTAAATCGAAGCTGTTTCTGAACCCTGGAACAAACTCCAGCCATAAGAAGGGAGGCTTCCAAGTATATCTGCCTGTGGTGGCTTAACCCTATCTCAGTTCCGACCTGTACTTCAGAGCTGAGAGGGAAGGGGATAAAGTCAGAAATATTATGTTACCAAATACTTTTGAATCTTCATCCAAAGTGTCTTGAATTCTACAAGTCCCAATGTTCCAGTCCCATTGATCTGGGGATGTTAAGGCACGGTTCAAAAATCCAGATTCCTCTATCCTTAGCAATATTGGAGAGCAACCAGTTTTCATAAAAACAAATCACCCATCACAAAGTACTCTTAATGATGTATTAGTTCTAATTTGTAATGCATCTCTGTCTCCCACAGACATGCTTACAGGTTTACATTTGCTTAGCTAAAGGCATGCCAAGATTTTCTAGGCTATCTGCACTCTCTAGGAATGATGTATGGGATTGCTAAATATATAAGCACAATTAGATCGACTCGCATTTTGTACAGTTAACAGTAGATTAGAATCTTTAGGGAAACAAAGGACTGGCCTCACAGTGAACAAATGTTCGAAGAACCAGAGGCAGGAACTGTAGGTGAAGAGAGACAGTCAACAGTAGGCTACGCAGTCTTTCCCAGTGTCCTTCAGGGCCTTGGTCACCCCTTCCTATGGAAAATTATGCAGAAACACAGAGTTGCCCACCATCACTTCTCATAACAACCACAAGATCCACAGCTAATCCATTCTGAACTCAACACGACCACGTCATGAGACCAGCATCAGTATAACCCTGGAAGCATGGCTCTTGACTGTCCCAGTGCACTGGCTACCTTCCCAGCATGTCAAAGGAGTACTGGGCAGATGTGCTGACCTCTCCTTTTACCTTGGCTGTGCAAAGCTTATTAGCTCCCCTATGTCCTATGTATTATGTGGAGGGGAGGGAGGCACAGCACGTGCTTGTAGCCTTCACCCTTCGAACAGGGCCTGTGTCTGTTGCTTTGAGCCCTGTGCTCTGTAACCAGTGTCTGACTCAGAGATGGAAGTTGAGGTTGTGCTTAAAACCTGTCTCCAGCCAAGCATGCTGTGTCTGCATCCGAAACTGCATGGGTACATCCAGGCAGAAGTTCCCTGCTTCTCCTCCCTTCTATTTTTAGTGAAAAGTTTAAGCAATGAGAGATGCAGAGCAGGCGAGAGAAGCAACCAATGATTAAATGGTTCAGGTTTCTGCCACCCCGAGCTGATAGAGCTGCTTGGCTGAATTTTGTGCCTCCAGCCATGCACCTGGACAATGGAAGTGTAAGCTTAGCCTATCTTCTCGGGAAGTTTTGCAAAGGAGATCCAGAAACTTTAAAGGTGATGAAAAAATGTTCAAAGGATACATCTAAAAGGCTGATCATCTCCCTGCAAGTGTTAATGCTGAATCCATCACTTTTAATATCCTTTCCTGTACAAAAAGGAAGTAAAAATCCAAGTCAGTAATACTTATGTACAACTTTTTTTTCTGCAGACAGCATTGGAGATGTCAGCTACCTTAAAATCTTGTTAGCAAAGTAAAGACACTACCATTTCTTCCACTATTTCCCTTCAGCTGATTAACATGGCTTTTTTGGCACAGGGGCAGGGGATGCTGTTGAGTTTGGGGGTGGTAAGCCTCTGTCTGTCCACAGAAGTTATGCAGCAGCATGATAACATCTTCCCATTGTGGTTCTCTGAAGAAGGTACAGGGAATACAGTGCCTCTGCAGGACATTGGCTGGCAGCTCTTGGAAGGGGAGCACCAGGTGGTATTTTTTCATCCCATATTGGAGGTTCAACAAACCAGGAGAAACCCAGCGGGGGGCAGACAAAAACTTGGGTTTTCATCATGCTTAGCTGATAGAGCTGGGTTTTCTTAGCACAGGTCCCACTTGTGTGCTGATGGATCCAGGCAGAGACGGTCACTCTGACCAAGGAGCAACTTTATGTCTCCTCATTTCAGCACGTGCTTCTCACCTTCATTCAATGGCAACTACGTAATGTTACTTACTCTTCGCCAAAACCCGGTTTAGGATAGTTTGAAGTTCAATTGCAGTCACTTCACAGTCCTGGACAGAAAACATATTTTAGGTGTTAACACAAAAAATATTTGAAACAAACTATATTCATTTGCTCTCAGACATCCGAGTGCTATTTCCCTTCCAACCCTTATCTAAGGCATGTAAAGTTTTAATTTTTTTCTAACACTTTACATCTACCATCAGACATCACATGGAGGAGATCCTCAGAAACAAGGAGTATTTCCTAGTCTTTCAAATATGAAAGAAGTGTTTTGTTAGGACCTATGGTGACATGACCCAGTAAATGTTAACTTTTTAACAGGTTTGACTGAACTGGGTAACTGCCTTCTTTCTCAGCTAAAGAGGTTCGAGAGAGCATTTGAGATTTTCCAGGCTTATGGAAACCACAACCAAACAATGCTAAAATTGTCCTTTCAAAACTCAGAAAGGTCTTTCTAACTGACAAGATGTTTTCCCTCCTTGGTGCCAGTGGCCACCTGTTCATTAAGAGAAAATCTGACGTGAGAGTCACAGGCTAGCACAGCAGGGCTTTGTAGATACTGAGGTTTGTCAAATAAAGTAAATAGAGAGAAAGTTCAGCCAACAGTTTTCCAGTTCCTGGGGCTTCTAAACAAAAAGGAAGGAATTGGCCAACTAGGCAATTGTCAGAATTATATGCCAACTCCACAGGTAATTTATTTCACCATGGGATAATATTTTCACAGTCCTCACTTCCATCACCCCTGTTTTCAAAATTATTCCATGCCCTGCATTACTGAGGGAACAAATCACATTTTGCAGCAAAAAGAGGAACATTGTAGTAAAGCTACTCTATCGTAATATAAATTGAACTGAAGCTGTGAGTTAATAAAAGGGAAGAACTGGTTGGTTTTTTGAAGACCAGGCAGTAAACGGAATCGGCAAGTCTAATATTTGCATAATCATAACAGAGAGGTCTCAGTCTTTTTCTTTCACTTTAATGCACTCACCTCTCCAGAGAGCTTTTGAAACAGAGTCTTGAATTCCTCATCTATATCTTTGTTATCGACATAAGGCTAGAGAAAAGAGATGATCGAGAGTGCGGTTTACAAGGTGGTTCTAGAAAGCAAGTTGTGGATATCATAAAGCAACTTTATGGGGAACTATTTACAGCAGTCGAAGACGAGCGCTTGCTCTGCAGCAATGGCAAACCAGAGGCACTACTTAAATCACGACCAGCCAGGGGCTGGCTTCATTTGGGAGTAAATACTTTCTAAGACTGATGAAAAAGTTTTCTTCTGTTACTAAGCTAGTTTTATAAAATAGCTGCAGTGAAAATGTTGCTGCACCTGGCTATAGCAATACAGCAGTTCCTTGGAAGTCTGTGTTCACATTTTCGCTTGGGCTTCAGGGAGACTGTTTGTTGCTATGAAAAGGATCATTCAGTGCCCTTCCCACCCTTTCCTACCTGTGCTAGATGGAAGCACAATTTAATGCATTCCAGCCCAACCTACAAGAGTGCAGTTTCTGTACCCCATGGGCCCAGGTACGTGAAAATGGACGTGAAACTAAGCCATGGATATGTAAAGAAGCCCTGTAACCAGTAAGTATTGCTCCTGAGCACAAACATGTACTGTGATCCCAGCCTAGGGGAGAAATAAAAATCTCTCCTCTGCTTTGCCCCCACATTATGAAAGTAAAATCTGCTAGGAAAAAAAATCTGCCCCGTTAAGACGTTTACCTCATATGGTTTTGCAGTCACCACATCACCAATCATCCTAAGGAAAAACAAAACAAAAAAAACCCCACCAGAAATTATGAGTCTACCATTTGCCTTTAAAATAATTAGCAAAACAAGCTGTTTAAATATAAGGTGTTAGCAAATGCACAGAACAAACCCCCAGGTTCCCTGCTTCACATGCTCTCCATCCCACCTCTCTGTGTCCCACCTCTTTGAAGACATTTTCCTTGGGAAATCCAGCCCTGTTGTTCTTGTCTTGTATCCACACTCCTGTATTCTCTTTTAATGCCTGCTATTGATAGAACTCTTTTTAAAACAATCTCCTCATTGTCATACTCCCAAATCCTCCACTCTTTAATTGTGGGAATTTCTACTTCACAGACCTGAGGAATCTAGTTATCACTTCAGTGCTTGCTGAAGGCCATCGGAAGAGCCATGACTCTCTACCATGGATGGGTGTGTGTGACATATTGTAGACTACATAAGAAAATAGGTCCTAGAAATGGGACTATTTTGCTGGTTAGGGGAAAAGGTAGAGTATGTGGATAGAGGATGTGGGTGCAACACCTGACCTTTTCCTTTACATGGCTCACCTGCAGAAGAAGAGGCTTTACAGAGAAGATACGCACTGTGTTTTAGCCTGTTTCTCAGCAAAAACTCGCAGGCAGAAATCTCCATTTTTGTAAGGCTCAAAAGTGGACGGCACAATGAGGTACTCTCCTCGGGGCAACTTCATGCGGCGGGAGACTTCACGCAGGTTGACATAAGGATCAGACTGGGCTGCCGGTTGGTTCCTTGCGAAGAAAGCACGGTTTGCATGAATGTCTGTGTTACTTGCCAGCTGTGGGAAATAGGATTTTGTTAGAAACCATTTGACAAGTCACTGGTCAGCCAGCCACCTTGTTTCAATTCAGTGCTTTAAAGCCATCTCAAGTTTTTCTTCGCATAAAAGAATAAATCCACGAGTGATGGCGTAAAAGATAACCATCAGGGTTCTATCATGGGAAACAGTCAGGCAGTAGTTTCTGATTTCTTTAACCAGACAGAAAAGAATAGCACACAGGACAAAGCAGTAGTCACATGAGTGAGACTTTTGGGGCCCCATTAGGTGATGTACACAACTTCTATTGGTAATACTAAGGGTATGCCTTTGGATTATGTGGAAAACTGTACTTAATTTTTCCTTAGTACCAATATACTCTTAAGCAAGTGAAACATTGCATAGCTTGTAAAACAAGACACTGATGTAAGAAGAAACAATATAAACCTCCTATTCATGACTTCTGCTTCACAGGGATGTCTTTCAAAAAGTGTGATTCAATGATCCACAAAAAGTGCTGTGTGGTTGACAAAGGGTGAGGAACATTGCATATGGATAAGGCTTCTTGCTGTCTAAGATCGGAGCATACAAAGATGTTATCAAACATTTTAAAATAAGTCAATTTTTCTGTTGTAAACTGTAGAAAAATTTGGGGTTTTTTCCTCTTTTGTTCTGAAGATAAGATTGTATTTGGTTTTTATTCAACAGTCCTATCCTTTCTCCTCACTCAATCTCAAGGTAAGTAGGACTGCAAAGATTAAGAAGCCAGATCCATATCTTTTTCAATATATAAAGTTCATTTACCCTTTGCATCTGCAAGGCTGTTAAAAGAACACAGTTAATTGCCACATGACCACACATTCATTTACAGAGAGAGAAGAAAAGAGCTGAAAAGCAGAGGAAAAATTGTCAGCGTAGGCTGCTGGACCTCAGTAATTAGTATCGGCTGTTCCTACTGCCAGACACCCCTGGGGTCTCTTTCTTCAGGAATGAAAAATCTTTTTACCTCAGTATTGACATCTGGGAGGATTAGGAAAAGTTGAGCAGGGTTTGTTCATTACCAGGAGCCCCCAGCCCAGAACTATAAAAGGAGTGGATCCACAGAATTTGGCATTACTTCTGAATAACATTAGCTACATTTTCTCGATTTTAGAGTGCAGAGACCCTGTTCTGCCTTCATCTGTAATAAACAGACAAATTCTGACCTCTGCTATACAAACTTAGTGGAAGCCAAATTTTAACAAGTATAAATGAAGTCAAGACTGGGACTCAGATGTCTGTAATAAAGCCTTGTGCCCCAGTCCCTTGGAAATGATTATTCAGAACTTGAGATACTGGTCCAGCTATTCAAGAAAAAAGCTTTCCAGAAGAGCTGCCATTAGTGAGGAAGAAGTCTTCCTGGTAGCTAAATTCTCCAGTGCAACAGGAGGTGCCCATCTGGAGGCTAGAAATCTTCAGCAGAGATTACATACCTCCTGAGGAATCTGAAAGGAAGAGAAAGAGCCAATGTTAAGGGACTGCTACATACCTGCATCTATAATTTGAATAAAAATAAATCAGATAAAGCCTCCTTCAAACATTTTTTTTTCTTTTTTATTTACAACTACATTTTTTAGTATCAGTTATACAGGAAGTTCTAGCTTGCGCTAGAGCTGTTCCAAAGGAAAAACAGGATCTTCACCCAGAGGAATCTATAAAACATGTAATTGCTTTTCTCTTGATACGGTGTTGTGAATGATACTATTGGTTGCAAATATTTGGGTAAGCCTTTAAATGTTCAGTCAGGAAAGTCGACAAGTTAGCCCCACTTTGCTAACCAAAACCAAACAGAACTTATTGCAGCAGACCTAAAATCTGCTAGTCTACTGCCATTGAAATATGACAAAAATACAGAGTTACCACCACTAGCAATCAGCCTGAAGAGGATGAGATTGTTGTAAGGATATTACAATAATAAATTTCAAGATTTGCCCCTTCCTAATTTAACTAAATCTCTATGTTGATTTGTACCTCCAAATATAAAATAGCTTTTCCAAAAGCAATTAGTTGTCTTGAGACCACAGATTCCAGTGAGAGCCAAAGAGAGCATCCTCCCAAGTCTCAAAAGAGCTTTTGAAAATGTGTCCCATACAAAGATTCTGGGGCATGAGATGGCCCCTTTAAGCCTCAGGTCTTGTTCCTTATAACCAGCATACCAGAAGGCCAGGGTAGGCAGTTTGAGCTACGTGACTTTCAAAAACTCTGCAGGGCAGGTAGACATGAGCATACATCTTTTCACCTTCTCCTGCACAGAGATCTGCTTTAGGTCACCATCTATGTTGTCCTAACTGGATCTCCTCAGCCACAGCATCAGCTGCAATGATGTAAATCTACAACAGTGCATGACCCAAGTAATTTGGATCATAGTTGGGTGTCTACTCGAGATGACTTAGCAACCGTGTCTTTCAAAAGAAAGTCTTCATATTGTTAAGAGTCACCAAGTCTACCCTACTATGGAAAAGGTCACAGAGGAGGCAGATGGGATGAAATAGATATAAAGCACAAAAGCTCTGCTAACTTCTCTAGGGTTGTACTCAGTGATACGAGCAGACAAACATCCTTAATGTGCAAATTCAGGATGCCAGTAGGCCAGGGTGCTTCGCACCATGCAGATGGCAACTCAGAAATGTGCTTAGTGAGAACCGTTTGTGTATGCAGACACTATGGCACTAGGGAAGCCTTTCCTAGTTTTGAACTATCCTGCACAAGATATATTAGCAAAGGTCACGCATTCCCATCTGCTCCCACCTGTGCTGGTTAGTGATCTTCATCCAGTGGAATCTGTAAAACGTTTAATTGCTTTTCTCTAGATTCGATATTGTCAATGATAATACTGGTTGGTAACTTTTATATTTGCTTCTCTTCCCTCACATCACAGAAATTAGAGGTGACACTGTAGATTTTTTTTCCCTATATCACATTTTTAGACACAAGCAACACTGGAAGAATCAGACAAAAGCCACCAAAATTACTCAACCAGAACAATAGCATGGTAGACAATGAATCAAAACAATTTTCAAATGCAAGGGAAAAATAATAAGAAAAAGAAAGTGACTACTGAGCACTAACGATAGGCTGTAATCAGAAACACTTATCTGGAATTGCCAGGCTCCCTAAGCCTGCCCCCATTCAGATTTTGTACGAGAAGGTTCTCAATGAGACTGTTGCTAAATTATTGCCTCTAGTTTTACACTGCTCTCCTGTTAAAGTGGGATAAAAACTGAGCCTAAATTTATCTGAATCTTCGCATATTATGTGGGTCAGGAAGAAATGAGAGAAGGATTGGAATTGTCTTGCAAAACCCAGTTCTTCTTGAAGCGTAGTGCTGAATGTCAAGATGTAGCAAATTACTAATTCTTTCCAGCGTAACAGAACAGGGAATAAAGCCTTTAGTCAGGAACAAACCTTACCTGATAGAGCGAATAACCAATACTAAGCAGAGCTTCTCCCATTTTCTTCTGTCTCCTGCGGTTCTTCTGCATCAAGCCCACCAGTATAGTACAGCACGGCTCATTTAAACTCCCTTCATGGTCATCATCTGGTTCATCCAACTGGATTTTAAACTGGGGATTGGTCCAGTATGTTGCTAAGAATTTCCAAGGTGAGACAAAAAGGAGGAGATTTTGCTATCATTGTAGCCACTGTCACTAGAATTACAGAAAATATCTCTTTGGAAGGACTTATGCCTGGAGTATATCCAGTCCTTTCCATTAAATTATATTCTTATGTTTTCACAGCTATGCTGAATATCAATTGGAGCCATGGCAAATCAAAGCATCAAGGTATTTCCTGGGGAGTAATGATCAACAGGGAGGAGCTGGTATCGTTAATTCCAGCCAGCCATCTATCTCCAGGGAATGTCTTTGGCCAAGGCTGTTATTGCTGCAAGATGACCAAATGCCAGACTGCCTCTCCAGAGGTCTAACCTGAAAAGGAATGGGAAACAGCACTGCCACTGAACTGTGACACTTTCCTGGCCTACCCAACCCTTTGGACGATTACTCCAGTCAGTAGCAAAAGCCATGTAAGCAGAAAAAGCAGACAGAGAAAACAAATACAGCCATGAATTAACTGCTTCATGGGTTGCTAATCCCCAACGAGAAAATAAGATTGAATTAGATCTTGGCTTAGGCTGCCAAGATTTTGCTTACTATCTAAACCCTGCAGAAAAGGCCACACCTCCAAGCTCTTCCCGCCAAAGCCCCCTCTGATTGATAGGCAACAATTTTTGTTGTTTTGCTGGTATTTCACCAAGTGCCCACTTGGGCTGGGTGGGTCTCCACCTTGGTAGTTCCGGCAGCCCCCAGCAGTCGAACCCCGTCTCCACTGTCCATTAAACAGAGTCAGGTCCCATTTATTGACTTCGTTGCTTGTCAGTGTGTCAGGAGTCAAGTTGCAGATCTCAAGGCGGGTGAACTGCCTTTGAAAATCTGAAAATGCCATCCTAGTACAGAAAAAGATCAGGGTTAGTCCATCAGCCTGCAACAGTCAAGGCGATTGCAAATGGATGTCTTTCCCAACAGCGCAGCAAACATGAGCTGTCCAAAGCCCCATTGAATTGAACTCTGAAACTTGGATCTGGCTTTTGGGAAACAAAATTTCCTGCTCCCTGAATGAGCTCTATCTATCTCCTGGAGACAGTTGTTCTTGAGCTGATACCCATTATGGTTTCAGTCGTGCCATTTTCTCCATCCTCAGCCGTGGGCAATCCCTCATGGATAGTAATTCATAAGTAAATTCACTAAAATTTGTGGAACAAAATGTGCAAGGAGATGCGATTTAGTGGAGTAGGAGTTGGCCCTTAAGAAAGAGTCACCCCATAGAAAAACCATCTCAGTTTGTGTTTTCCTTTAATTGTATCGTTCATGTTTGTTTTTACCAGCCCTAGTAGCTTTGGGTGGGTGGCAGACCTTGATCACTTCATGCCACAAGCAGAGGTCTGTTCTCCTTTCTCAGTGCCTTATGGCCTGTATAGCTGATTGCACTGAAAGACAGTGGGCATTTGTCTTTCCAGTCTAGGACAGAGTAACATGGATTTAGTACTGATCCGTATAATCAGCTAACTAGGATGGGCTTTCCATTAGATCTCGGTAAACAGACTCTTCCCAAGCTGATAATCTAAACTTTTTTATTAGCGTGTAGCATTTAGGCAAAAAAACAAACCTCAAAATATAGAGCAGCTGAGGTTCATTCTTGCCACTTCATTAATTTTATTACCATCTGGTCTCCATAGTTTGGATAAGCACTGAGTTATGAAAGCTCTAATAAAAGGTAATATTTGAATGGGAATTGAGATAAGCAAGAGGCTAACAACACACGCATGTCATCCCTTGGTGGTGGCTGGTGGCAGTTTCTCTTCATACAAATGAAAGGGCTGCTTAAAAAGCATACATGTACATAAAATGTCCAAAAGATTAAGATAACTGAATGATTCTCACCAAAACTCTCCATCATCTACTTGCTTATCCAGAGCCTGTTTTTGTTTGGGATCAACATAATTCCATTCAGGAGCACTGCGGACAAAGCACAAAAACAAGATGTTCAGTTGTGATGTTTCATTCTACAATGAGATCAGAGAGTTAGGCTCTGTCTTCCTTTACAGCTGATAAAGGAGGATGTATTTCTCCGACAACTAGACCTTCTGCCCCTCCCAATGGCAGTACACACTGCAATCTGACAATACAGGACTGGAATCAGGCTGCAGCTGTATCTGCAAGTAAGCCTTAAACTGAATCATGGCTGCCAGGTACCAGAATATACAAATACTGCGGAGTGGCTGAATTAGGTAACATGCAGCCTGAAAGTCGGGCAGAGCTTCTCCATTGTAAGATCTGTCGGGATGCCTGATATTCTCCCTAGGGAGATGATATAAACTGCGTTGTTGGGGTCACCAAAGGACAAGAAAGCAAAGAAATGGGATTAGAAAATGTACTGCAGAAAACATTGCTATGTTAATAGCAAACTGCATTCCTCCTTTGCGTTCTGATGTTATGGTGCAGCAAGCTGGACTGATCTGCTCCCACGTGACGGTGCAGTTCTGCACCTGCCTCAGCAGGGTTGTCCCATGGTAAAACAGGTGCCACAAAATCAGGATATGGCCTGAGGCACCTTATCTTGGAGCTGAGCAAAGCAGCTTGATAAAGGTAGGAATAATTCTAATGTTTATCTCTATTTTCTATCCTGAAGTGTTATATGACATCAGCACTGGTATTGTAGTCAATCAGGACAAGAAACTGAAATCTCTAAGTATCGCATGAAAAAACATCATGGCCCAAATGAAAGTAAAATTTATGCCATTCTAAATATAAAAATAAAAGAGGTGTTGTCATTGCCGTTCTCATGAGATTCCAAGACAGCTGAAGCCCAGATGGTTTCTGATAGGTATTCAAACTTCTAGGCCCTTCGCTTAGTCAAAGTCCAAATTTTTTTCAAGATTCTCCAGTAGAAACCAAATACTGGTCTGATTTAGAGCATGGGAACCTTAGAGTTGAAGCACAGGCACAATGGTTTAGCCCTGCTGTATTTCTCAGGACTGGGACTAGTTTGCGTATGCTACTAAGGTCCTGGCACCGTCAGTTGGATCAATCTGAGAAAAGTCGTCTTGCAAAATGACGTGGATATGGCTTGCATTCGGCTGCTCGTAATTAAAACATAGGCTGTTCTCTTATTAGAAAGCTCTGCCTGAGGCAAGGAAGAATGTCCACTGGGCAGAGCAGATCAATATCTAACCTTGCTAATAAATTAATAGTGTTTTATTCCAACTGATTTAGTATCTCGCCTAAATGTGCTTTGTGATTGGATTAACTGCACAGTCCCAACCTAATTTTTAAAAGATATCAAAATAGACTGAAGAGAGGGAAGCAGGGGCATATAAAAACTTACTTATCACTCCAAGCTCCAGTCCATTCCACTTCACCCCAGGGATTTCTCAGCCTCACTAGTTTCTCTGGCCGTCCTCGGTAATATACCTAAACGATCCACAACAAACAGAGCCTGAGCACTTCCATTATTCCAATCATCACAGGGCAATTGCTTTTCAGACAGGATAAAACATGATTTGTACTTGAGGGATACAGTCCATTACAATTTGCAATAGTTAAAAGACACCTAGATGCCTTCCACCCTTATTTTACATTCTCCTGTGCCGTCAAGTGAGCCATTAGCTGCAGCACTCACTATTTCGTATAATGACAGCAACCTGCAAGGAAAACCATCAGCTACAAACCAGCAGAGTATCTACATACTCAAAAGCAGGAGACATCGCACGACACAGCAAGGTTGGAAAGAGGTTATTTGGCATGGACACCTCTGTCATGATTCCAGTTCAAGAGGAGCAGGAGTGTCTAGGGCTCACTGTGAAGGTGAGACTAATGGGGGAGTTCATGAAACAGGCTTCTACTCCTTTCCCATTATGGCTGACTGGCAAGGTACGTGCTCCCACTTCATGCAGTAGGAACACGTGGGGAAACGGCTGCCTTCTCTCCTGTTTCTCCTTTCTGTACCCTCCATGTCAGTAACAGCGTGGCCCACCTTTACGTTTTGTATTCCAGTCTGGTGGTACAATACAAGTTGCAGACTGCACAGTATACTCTATATAACTACCAGTACAAAGCTTTCAACCTGGCTAGGTACTACAGGTACTTTCTTTTTCTGTAACAGGGCGCATAAGGTAGCAACATTTTTATCTGATCAGTCACAGCAAGGCACCGGAAAGGTGAAGGCACTGCAGTATTGCAACTCCAAGCTGTTTTGTACGATGGCCCTGGAGAGGCTGGCTTACCTCTTCTGCTCCAGTGACAGAGTAAGCATGCCCCTTTACCAGCTTCAGACTTGTGATTGCTTCTATTTCAGCTGCAGTAGTTACCTGAGGCAATAAAAATATACACATTTAGGGCCATATATTGTGTATGAATACAGATTTCATGAGCCAGTTAATAAGGAGGAAGATATCCAAAGTGTTATGAACAATGAATATCAATATCCCTGATGCAAAGTGTATTAAACAGAGGTGAGATCCACAGCAAAAGTTTACCTCCTCTGTCTCATGTCCCTATATATGCAGTCCTAGCATAACAGATATTCGAGAATGTACAATGAAATCTAAATCTAAATCCAATCCCCAACTCAGGTAATGGATCCAGTCACCTGCAAGGACATGTTCATGTGAACTCAGCTCTAACCTGCCTCAGCTGAGATCCAGTATATCAAAATTTCAACTCTGGTAATCCTATATGCCATGAACGAGGATTTCAAACAATGTAGTGAAACGGGCTGTGAAAGGCATGGAGTTTGCAAAACATGTTCAAATATAATCTGTAACTTGAGAGAATTTGTATTACAAGTGTCAATAATTTTTAGGCTTGAATACCATGGCCAGAGTCAGACTACAGGCTACAACAAAGTATCTCAAAGGGTTTTCCTCTGACAGTTGCATGTCTGGAGCAGAAATGATACAGAATCTGAATGAGAAAAGATACTCAGAGAATGAAAATGGAGTTCAGGAAGGCCAGTCCCCAGCCCCTCGACTCAAAGCATTACCACGGGCTGTCATGTGAAAGGAGAGGCATGATGAGAGTCGATTATTTAGAACCTCATCCAAAGTTTTTATGACTGAAATCAGTAAAAGACTCACATTAATTGTAGTATGTTCTTAATTCAGACTTTCCTACCTACGTCTAACATTGGTCCAAGCTTTAGTTACAATATGGACCAGAGCCCTGAGAAGAGGAGCGGGGAGAGTAAAGCGGCCACAGTCTCTTACATCAATGGAACATCCAAGCAACGACCCAGCTCTCAGAGCCTTCTGGATGATTTGGTACAGGTTTGAAGGAGCCCTCCGCAGCTCATAGGACTCGGAGATGCCTCCAGTAAAATCCTCAAAGCCCTCTATAGTGGACCCTCCTGTGAGAGCTTCATAAGAGCCGTTCAACCTGTGGGGGAGATGACAAGAGCTATATAAGGGGCCATCTCTGCTTGTAAGCATTGGCACTGCAGGAGGAAGGGTTCATAATTTAGTATTGCTCGGGCCCTGTCTAACACCACAACCTCCTGGGCAGTCAACTTCTGCACACCCAGGAGCACTGACTCCTGCTTAGCCACCGTACTTGGCATAGGCCTTCTCCAGCAGTGCGCTCCAGAACTCGTTGCCTTCCTCCGAGTGCACAAAGAGCAGTTTCCCGTTCTTGGTGGGCAGCCTGTCATCCACCACGACATCCACCCACTCTCCGTACTGCCAGAACTGACGAAAAGAAGAAAGGAAAAAATGGTGAGGGCTGATGCGCATGTGATAGCTCCACGCTACCATCTTTCTACCCCTTCACCTCTCATCAGTTCCCCCTGGATAATTCACTGTGAGGTTTCATTTCCGAGTTGGACTCTTTCCTTGTAACAGAGTGAAACTCTTTCCATCCCTGTGAAGTACTTCTTAACGCTGTATTAAAGTTTTGCTGATAGGTACTATAAACAGTGACTTCTTGCACATAACATCTGGAACACTATCTGCGCTCCATGCAGAGCTTACATGGTGGAGAGTCCAGAAAGCTGGTGTGTAGACAGGATACTCTGAAGTCTTTTCTTGTCTACTCTTTTAAGGCCCGATCAAAAACAAAAAAATAATGACCCTGTAAAAAATGGTCCAAGGAGAGGTCACCCAAAGGGGAAGCACTTAATAGTGCTAATGCCTTCCGAAAATACTGGGAGAGGTGTGAAACATTGCTAACACCAGGTTTTTGCCTGAGCACTTGAAACCTTTAATCTAGAATTTGAGAAGGGGAGGGGAGGGGAGGGGAGGGGAGGAGAGGAGAGGAAATATAATTTACATAACAAGCCCTCTGCTGAGATGAGCTGGTGGAAGGGATAGCTATGTGCTCTATAATATCTCTCCTCACCAAAACACCTCCTTTAGCTTTGCAGGGTGAATCCACACTGCTCACACCCAAGCCTAACTGCTAGTCAAAGCAGGCTGGCTCAGTCCCAACACACCAAGTCTGCAGGCAAGGAAGTCCAGACAAAGCAGTGAGGAGGGAAGGGAAAGAGGAGGAACCGCATCAGCCTCAATTCCCTCTTGACAGTTGACAGCAACAGAGCTTGGCTTGACTCACATGGCATGATGGTTTGGCTCAGTTTACAAAACCTGTATAAATCGCCCTATCGGC
>Ga0181612_114403_pt1 | contig 15567 bp, 9 predicted proteins | sample HoacroProtozoa21_FD_119630 | JGI IMG/M metagenome (GOLD analysis project Ga0181612, IMG submission 119630) | Hoatzin crop microbial communities from Cojedes, Venezuel. Combined Assembly of Gp0051906, Gp0051904, Gp0051908 | reverse complement strand
CCAAAGCTCAAACAGCCTCTGCCTCGGTGCAATGTTTCTTGAATGAGCAAGAACGATTGGCTCAGCAACTATCTATCCAAGGCAACACAATCACGCAAGAATATGATACCCCTCGATTGATTGGTGACGCACCTATGATCGAAGCATTTATCACAGCAACCGACGACGCTTTGCAGGTCATGCAATCGATGGGGGTGGTGATCAACAATCGATTCAAGGGGTTTGTGGTTGCACAAATCCCTATGAATGAGCTTCAATCTATCTGTACGTTGCCAGGTGTGACCGACCTAGCCATCAGCCACAAGCTCTCACTCGCGACCGACAGCACGCTATCGCTCACTCACGTTAATGAAGTGCATCAAGGGGGCAACGCCGCTTGCCATTTGCCCAAGAGCTACAAAGGCCAAGGCGTGATTGTCGGGATTATTGATAGTGGATTTGATTATTGGCACAGGACATTCCGTGAATCGGGCGACACCACACAAACACGCATCCGTCGTGTCTATACTTTGAACGATGGGGGGCTGCCTGCATTAGGCACCAATGGTACCACCTTGCCAGGTTCCGTATATATGGGAGATGCCATTCGAGGGCTAACATCGGACAACAAAGGCACTCATGGCACACACACAGCAAGCATAGCTGCTGGATCCCTTGTGCCACCTTACGGAGGGATGGCCCCCGAAGCAGATATCGTGCTATGTGCCGCTCCCGATGGATTGACATCAACCTTCATTGCCAATGCTATGAGCTATATTTGCAGCTATGCAGATAGTGTGGGATTGCCTTGCGTGATGAGCGTGAGCATTAGCACAACCTATGGCTCTCACGATGGAGCTGATTATGTATCGGCTGCAGCTGAGCAACTAACAGGCAGAGGCAAAATCTTCGTCATCTCTGCAGGAAACAATGCAGGTAAAGATCTATATGCCTCTCACGATGCCGCAACGGCTGAGAGCCCATTACGTTTGCTAATGCTACAACACAATAGTAATGATGCTGATTGGACAGGAAGCTATTACTCCACGGCGCGAGTTGACTCATGGATGCGCTCAGCCAAAACACGACCCGCCTATAAATATCACATCATTGATTTGACTAACCATCACATTGTGTGGGAGTCCAAGCAATATCAATCATCCAAGAGCATTAGCTACACAGAGTTTAGCGACTACTATGAGCCAGACACTACGGTCAGTGAAAAGGGATATATGCAGACCTACGTCAATTATAGTTCATTGAACAAAAAGTATCAGACTATCACTCAGCTCTATAACCTCCACTGCAAGTCAACATATACTGATAGCAATGGGAAAACGCATAGTCGCTATGCCATCGGTCTCAGTGTGTATCCATATAATGTCACAACATGTGGCATAGATGCTTGGATATCGTCAAGCACAGAGAACCGTTTAGGATATATGGATAGTGTTGCAATAGCCGACAGCATGCAGACCATCAAGGGAGCTAGAATGAGCGATAGCGATGACGGCTCGGCCATCCATTGGGTGACCAACTACTACGCCATTCCGAGTGATAAATGCTCCATTGGAACACTTGCTGTAAGTGACAGCACTATTTCGGCAGGTTCATATATCTCTAAAAACACCTACACTAGCTATTACTCAGGAAATACAGTTTACCAATCAGCGTACTCTCCTCTTGGCGATATCGCAGACTATAGCAGCTATGTAGAAGAAGGCTACGGTCCCCTTGGCAAACCCTTGCCCACCGTGACGGCTCCAGGTGCTTGGGTGGCAGCAGCCATCAGTAGCTATTGGCCTAATGGCACCTATAGCCCAACAATAGTTAAAGTGGACTCGGATGGTAGCAGATGGGGCATGATGAGTGGAACCTCGATGGCAGCACCGACAGTAGCTGGAATTATCGCCTTATGGTTGCAAGTCGATAGCACACTCACACCTAGTCGAGTAAAAGAAGTTATTAAGGCTACAGCCATTCACGATCAATTCACTGAAGGCAATCCACATTTTGGAGTCAATGGTAAAATTGATGCGTTGGCTGGCATCAACTATATCCTCAAACAGACTGGTAGCCTGCTAGGTGATGTCAACCAAGATGGGCTAGTCGATATCATGGACCTCACAGCTCTGATAGCTTATATATTAGGGAATGAGCAAGAAACGACATTTAATGTGGATCTTGCAGATATCAATGGCGATGGAACCATTGATGTCGAAGATGCAACTGCGCTAGTGCAACTCATTATCAACAAATCTAATTGAGGTTGCAGAGATTAACCACAATGTCGGGATAACAAGTTTTATGTCAAGTCAGTTTCATCATCATAGGTCTGATAGAGAAAATCGTTGTATGGGAATCTAGTTGTATGCACGATTTTGGCCTTTTGATAAAGCAATCGCTTGAGTTCATCGATGTTCTGTTGCTTCTTGGCACTGATAAAAACACAATTGTTGCCTAGACGAGCCATCCACGATTCCTTGAGCTCCTGCATAGAGATATTTTCGCGCTGACGGGGTGTGAGGTCATCCGCATCTTTGGGGGTGTAGGTAAATTGGTCTATCTTGTTAAACACCATGATCACCTCTTTGTCGGCTGCATTGCACACCTCTTGCAATGTGCGATTGACGACCTCGATTTGCTGTTCAAACTGCGGATGTGAGATATCTACTACATGAACCAAGATGTCACTATCACGCACCTCGTCAAGCGTGCTCTTGAAAGATTCTACTAGATGTGTAGGTAGTTTACGAATAAAACCGACCGTATCGGTGAGCAGGAAAGGTAGATTATCGATAACCACCTTGCGCACCGTGGTGTCAAGCGTTGCAAAAAGTTTGTTTTCAGCAAAAACCTCACTCTTGCTCAACACATTCATGAGTGTGCTTTTTCCTACATTAGTATAGCCTACAAGTGCAATGCGAGTGAGTTTTCCACGATTTTTGCGTTGCACCGTTTTTTGCTTATCTAGCTGGGCTAAGCGTTGTTTGAGAAGAGAAATCTTGCTTTTCACAATGCGGCGGTCAGTTTCTATCTGCTCCTCACCAGGTCCACGCATACCAATACCGCCTCGTTGCCGCTCAAGGTGAGTCCACAAGCCAGTGAGCCTAGGCAACAAATATTGATATTGAGCCAGCTCGACTTGCAACTTAGCAGCTGCCGTCTGAGCACGCTTTGCAAATATGTCGAGAATGAGGCTAGTGCGGTCTAGCACTTTGATTTTAACCTCTTTCTGTATGTTAGATACTTGTTTGGGAGTTAAATCATCGTCAAATATAACAAGGCTAATGTCATGCTGGTCTATATAGGATGCAATCTCTTCAAGCTTGCCTTTACCAACAAAAGTGGAGGAATTGGGTGATTGACAACGCTGCAAGAACACGCGGTCGGTGATTGCCCCTGCTGTTTCGGCAAGAAATTTTAGTTCATCTAGATATTCTTTAGCTGTAGTCTCGTTTTGCTCAGGAGTGATCAGTCCCACAAGCACAGCATGCTCATCTGTTGTTTGAACTATTCGTTTGCTATCGTCAATCAGTCCCATTGTTGAGTTGTTCGCTTCTGTGTTGTTGTTGAAATTCTTGGTATTCCTTAGCTGTCACCTCGTGGATAGTGACTAGCATATAGCCCTCTTTGGTGCGACCAATGGCAATCACTAACACGTTTTCACCAATTTTATATCCCGTTTCGATGCGTTTAGTTTGGTCGTTGTATGTCCAAGGAATAGCCATGCGTGCCTTAAATTGCTTCAACACCTCTTTGAGATGGCTTTTTACTGTTTCTTCATCATTTACCGAGGTTGAATAGAGCATACATCCAGCACCTTGCTCATCAGCCTGATTGTAGCCATATCGTTCAGAGAGTTGCAACGCCACTTTTTTATAAGTGGTGGGTAATTTTTGTTCAGCTAACTGAGCTTGCCGCTGTTTTTCATCTTTTTGAGCCTGTTCCAGTTTCCACTGCTGTTCAGCCAATTTTCGTTCTTGTTTTTGTCTTGCTTTCTCTGCTTTTTCTTGCTCTTGGGCTTGCTTACGCAACAAGCGTTCTTGAGCGAGGCGAGCTTGCTCCTCTTCCTTTTGTTTCTTTTTTGCTGCCTTCTCGGCCTGCTTTAGACGCTTTTGCTCTGCTTTGTCGGGTTGCTCAACAGGCTGATTAGCCATCTCGATATCTCCTTCATCTATCTGATGACGATCTCGCTTAATGGGTTGACGATTTTTCTTCGCGGCTTGTATGGGTTCTTCAGATGGTTGGCTTTCTTCTACTTTGAAATAGTTAGCCCATTCGGTTGCGCTCACAAAATAGGCCTCGCCCTCTAGAGCATTACGTGCCACTGTGAACCGCAACAGGCTGCGCTTGCACCGATATTCTTTCTCATAATGGTTCTGTTTCAAAGCCCATTTGCAGATTGGTCGAGCGTCTTGCTCACCAAGCAAACGATCAATTAGTTTCATCGCTTGCTTGGTAGAATAGTTAGATGGTGTGTTCAAGAAGAAGGTTTGCTCTCCACGATTTTTCTTCTTGGCTATTTCGTTCTGCGCAGGCATATAGTAGTACTCAAAGCCATAACGATTCACAAAGATATCGTGTATGATAGGCCCCAACTGCCACTGCCAATCGGTGTGCTCACTATCAGACTGAGCTAGCGCTAGCGGAGAGAGCACCCAACAGACAATCAAAAATAATATTGGAAAGCAAACCTTCTTCATTTTTAGTCACTTTTCAGATTAGCGACAGCACTATTGCCTTCACATTCTCAGCTAACTGCTGAGCCTCTTCGACACTATGTGCTTCACTATAGATGCGAATAATTGGCTCTGTATTGCTTTTGCGCAGGTGTACCCAACTATCAGGGAAATCAATTTTCACACCATCGATGGTGGTCACTTGTTGGCCCGAATAGTGTTTTTCTACCGCTTTGAGTATCGCATCCACATCCATTTCTGGCCGTAGCTCTAGTTTTGTCTTAGTGATGCTATATTGTGGATAGGTCTGCTTGAGTTGGCTGACTTTCATTCCGCTATGCGCTAGCAACGAAAGGAACAGCGCCACACCAACTAGCGCATCACGCCCATAGTGAGAGGCAGGATAGATGACACCACCATTGCCTTCACCACCTATCACGGCACCTGTGCGTCGCATCTCGGTGGTTACATTCACCTCTCCAACGGCTGCTGCAGTGTATTGGCAACCATGCTTAATGGTCACATCACGCAAAGCGCGAGATGACGACAGGTTGCTCACTGTGGGGCCTGGTGTGTGCGCAAGCACATAATCAGCAATAGCTACAAGCGTATATTCCTCGACAAAAAATTCGCCATTTTCCATCACGATAGCCAATCGATCGACATCGGGATCGACCACAAACCCTACATCGGCCTTGCCTTGTTTCATCAACTCGCTGATGTCGGTAAGGTTTTCGGGTATAGGCTCTGGGGTGTGCCCAAAATTGCCAGTAGGGTCACAATAGAGCTTTTCGATATGCTCCACCCCCAATGCTTCGAGCAACTTGGGGATAGCCACGCCACCTACCGAATTGACAGCATCGACTGCAACGGTAAAATGTGCCTTGCGTATAGCATCCACATCCACCAAGTCAAGTGCCAGCACTTGCTCGATATGCCGCCTCAGCCAAGTGTAATTTTTTTGTTCACGTCCTAGATGATCGACATCAGCATAGTCAAAGTCCTCGGCTTGAGCTATCCGTAGCACCTCGGCACCTTCGTCGGCCGACAAAAACTCACCCTGATGGTTAAGCAATTTGAGCGCATTCCACTGCTTGGGGTTATGTGAGGCCGTGATAATGATGCCACCACAAGCTTTCTCGCCCACTACAGCAAGTTCGGTAGTAGGGGTGGTAGCCAAACCGATGTTTACCACATCAAAGCCCATTCCCGTAAGGGTTCCTATCACCGTGTTGAGCACCATGCGCCCAGAGAGCCTTGCATCACGTCCCACGACAATCGTATTGCTCTGTGAAGGAGAGCTACGGCGCATGAGTGTAGCAAACGCTGAAGTGAATTTTACAACATCTAGTGGGGTCAATCCCTCACCAGCAGCACCACCTATAGTGCCACGAATACCCGATATCGATTTAATCAGTGACATATCTTTATTGTTTTTTTAATAACTATCATTCTAATGATTGCAAAGAGAAAACTCAGGGCATCAAATCATGCTATGGAAATATCGGACATGATACATGAATGGCATCACATCAGATATCTCGTTGGTCAATCCATATTGAGATTTAATCACCAAGTTCACTTCACATTCCACGCCTAGATAGAGCAGGGGGTATTGTATGCCATATCCCCATTGCGAAGATGATGGGAGCGAAAAGTCGCCATAGTTGAAGCTGCACGATGTGGCATCCATCGCATTCTCGTTGCCACTATACACCTGCCACGTTCCCGAACTATACCAATACTCTAGGCTATAACGACTGTAGCGAAAATAAATCGTCTCACCGCTCTTCACTCGGTCGGTAGCACGATTGCCTGCTTGCAACACTTGCATATACACGTTGCCATCCTGGTCGAGACGATAAAAAGGGGCATTCTCCCCTACCTCAAACACGCTATCGGCTGGTATCGACATCTCCACACGATGCTGCGATAGATAGGCATTCACAGCATTACGCTCCTCGTTCAAGCGGTCGGCATAGCTTGTGTCGTTGTTACAGGCAACACAACCTATCGCTAGGGTTATCAACATCGTGACAGTCCCCCACAAGCATTTATACAATTTCATCATTGACTTTCGTTTTTTTTGCTTATCACAATTTATATTCATCATCGTTGCTATGATGTTGGCTGTATGCAGGTCAAAAGCCCTCCACGTCGTCTTCGCTATGCGACACCAATTTGGCTTGAGCCAAATCGGCCAATATCTGGTGAAAAACGTTTACGGCCTGTTCTAGTGTGCCCTCATAGTCACCACCAGCTGCATTGGTGTGCCCTCCCCCATTGAAGTAGCGCGCACATAGGTCGCTCACCGAAAAATCGCCTTGTGAGCGACACGACACCTTCACCTTGCCCGTATCAATATCTTCTCGCAACAAGGTGCTCCACGTCACTTCGGGAATGGCCAATGGCTTGTTGACTAGCGTTTCGGTATCCCCTTTGCGATAGCCATGCTGCAACAAGTCATCACGGCTTAACGCAATCAGAGATGCTCCAGATGCAGGAAAAATCTGCATGCGTTGGCTCAATGCAAACCCTTGCAATCGCAAACTTGCCTCGCTAAACGTGTTGATAGCGCGGTGATAGATTTCGGCTTGAGCTATTCCACGGCGCATCAGCGATGCCACCACTTGATAGAAGCCAGGTGAACTGCAGCTATAAGCAAACCCGCCTGTATCGGTAGCCATACCCACATACAGACAAGTAGCAGCACGGCGATCTACTAGCCGCAACAAGCCCAAGCGCTGCAACACTCGATATAGCAGCTCACACGTTGATGACGCTTCGGGTGCCGAAAACTCGACCGCCCAAACGCCAGGTTGTGGATTCAGGTGATGGTCGATGAGCACTCGCGGGCAACTTAGCTGAGCCACCGCATCGCCCATGCGGTCAAGCCTCGAGAGTGCGTTGTAGTCAAGGCACATCACCAATTGGGCATCGGCCAACAATTGCTGACCACGCACCTCGTCGCGGCTATAAGTCACCACACCACTCACTCCTGGCAACCATTGCAACCCTCGCGGTGGCATATCGGGCGTGAGCACCACAGCCGTCTTGCCCATCTTGCGCAACACCGTTTGCAATGCCAGCGAGGAGCCCAGTGCATCGCCATCGGGAGACTTGTGGCAAGTCACGACCACTCGCTGAGCCCCAGCCAACAGCGCGTCTAGTTGCTCGATAGCGGCATCAGCCACTATGAGCTCTCCTATGGGATGTCTTGCCTTGCCTACTGCCTTGTTCACCATCGTTATAGATAAATCAATGGCACAAAAGTAACACTTTTTTTGCGATTGTCCATGTTTGCTCAAGCACATTTACAAGAATTATCTTTAACTTTGCCACTCAAGCGAGCAAGCAGAGCAACGTAGGGGGAAATGATATACCCACACACTGCACTGAGCGTAAAATAAATTATCAACACTTTGCAACGACAGCCATATTATGAACGTGCGCATTGAACCATCCTGGAATCGAGCCTTGGCAGCCGAATGGGAACAGCCCTATTTTGAGCAACTGACCCAGTTTGTGCGCGACCAATATCGCACTCATCAAGTCTTTCCACCTGGTGGGCAGATTTTTGCTGCCTTTGATGCAGCCCCCTTCGACCAAGTGAAAGTTATCATATTGGGGCAGGACCCCTATCATGGCCAAGGGCAAGCCAACGGCTTGTGTTTCAGTGTCAACCAAGGTGTGCCAATGCCACCCTCTCTAGTCAATATCTTCAAAGAGGTGCACGACGATGTGGGTGCCCCCATTCCCACTAGTGGCGACTTGTCGAGGTGGGCACGCCAGGGAGTGCTCTTGCTTAACAGCACGCTTACGGTAGCCGCTCATCAGCCACTCTCGCATCAAGGAAAAGGTTGGGAGCAGTTTACCGACCATGTGATTGCCATCCTAGCCGAACAACGTGAGCACTTAGTGTTTATGCTATGGGGCAGCTACGCCAAGCGCAAAGGAGCATTCATCGATGGCAACCGACATCTGGTGCTCACTGCAGCTCACCCCTCCCCCTTGTCGGCCAATCGCGGTGGCTGGTTTGGCTGCCGTCACTTCTCGCAAGCCAACGCCTATCTGGCGCAACACGGCAAGCAACCCATCAACTGGTGACAAACACGCCACACCTCATCTCTCTAGCATCCAGATTATCCTGCAAAGAGCAAGGTAGCGTCGTCGCCACGCATGAGCAGGGATGTGTATATTTTGTCCTTGCGTTCAGAAAAATCTTGGCGGTCATAGCTTTGAGGGAGGGTGATGTTCAAGCTATCACCGATGAAGTTATACAGCGCTTGTTTCTTTTGGGTGCTTTGATACCAGCGTAAGGGGAATAGACTTGATTGGTTTTTGCGCAATCGTTGCAGCAGGTCTTGAGCAGCAAGCTTCACTTTTTGTTCTTCGGCCTTGGTAAGCTTGGGCTTAAGTAGCATGTCGTAGATTTCTAGCTCTTGCTCCGTCAGCCCTTCTCGAGATGCCCGTTGTTGCTCCTCAGTAAGGCTGCTCATGAATTGCAACAGCTCGTCCATGCTTTCTTGGTTGGTGGCACTACCAGCATTGTAGTTGTCAAGTATCTGTTGCAGGCGTTCAGCAAAAGAGCGTCGCTCACTGTTTTGGCGAACCATCTGATGCACCTTGGCTTGCAGCAGTTCTGCCAAGTCATTGTATTCGATGTTCTTGTGGGGAGCTGTTTGATATTGTTCTCGGATTTTCTCCACATTCACTTTGCTCAAATCGCAGTGGGCATATCTCTTGATGCGATATTCCTCCTTGTCGGCGTCGTCGTTGTCATCGGCTATGGCAACGTTTGGTTCAGCAGCGAGGCCGATAGTGTCTTCGATGGGCATGATGCTGTTGTCGAGCAACTCTTTGATGTGTCGTCTGGCCGACTCAATGTTGCTGCGGTCCACATTGTTGTCCATCACCCCCCGCAGATAGTGTATCACTTGCGCCAATCGAAATTCCTCTTTGCGGCTGATGATATCGGGCAGGCACGAGTCATAGAGCTCACTGATGGTGTTGTCATAGACCTTGAATTGGGTTTTGCGTTCACTGCTAGCCATTAGGATATCGGCATAGGTGTCGAAGGCAGCAATGTTTTTGAACACATCATCGGCTGCTAAAATCGCCCTTAGGTTTATGCCCTGTTCTTCGCACCACTTGTCACATTCGTTGATAGCCTCGTGCAGTAGCTGATATTGCCGCTCGAGCGTCATGGGCGGCTCAGCGGGTGCGCCCTCTGTGGTGGGGTCATCCTCTGGGCTGCTATTATCGCCATAGGTGCCGATGGCTCTCATCAGCGCGGAATAGAGGTTGCAGTATGAAATCACTTCTCCGCATGTTTTCGGTCGATTGTAGATATCCAGATAGTCCGTCACACGATTGGCACGGGCGATGGTCTGCATCAGGGTGTGCCCATTCATCGGCTTATCGAGATATAGCGTTGAGACTGTTGGCGCATCAAATCCCGTCAGCCACATGGCACACACAAACACGATGCGCAGTGGGTCGGTAGCATCTCTAAAACGGTCCTCAATGTCTGTCCCATTCTCATCCACCGCATCCATTCTTATGCGGTGTGGCGTGATTTCTAGCCCTTCTTTTCTGAATTTCTCTTCCTCGCCATCTTCGTGGCTCACGATAACCGACATCTCGGTATCCTGCATCCAGCTCCGCAGCTTTTTCAGTCGGTGGCGTTCGGGGCCATCTTGTGTGTAGCCGATGGTCTTGTTGAGCTTGTGTATGGCCTGCTCCCAGTAGTATTTCACCTTGTCGTACATCCTCACACAAGAGAACTTATCCACGCTAATCACCATCGCCTTGCCCAGATATCCCCGCTGTGGCAGATGCTCCACAATGTCCTTGGCGATGGCATCGAGACGTGTGGGTCGCCGCAGCACTTCTAGCTCGGTGGCATGCTCTTGCTCTAGCTTAGCGACCTCCTCCTCGCTGAGATTGTCTTGGGAGATAATCTCGGCAAAGTCCTCAGAGAAGTCGGGGTTGTTTTGCTGCATCTCAGGCAGGTGGTTCTTATAGACAATGGGGCGTGTAGCACCATCCTCCACCGCCTGCATGAAGTTGTATTCCGACACAGTGTCGCCAAACCAGCGGTTGGTGAGCTGCTTGCTGCCAAAGAGCGGTGTGCCTGTGAAAGCGATGTATTGGGCATTGGGCAAACCTGTGCGCAAGTTCTCGGCTTGCGACTTGTATTGTGAGCGGTGGGCCTCATCAATCATCACGATGATGTCGCTACGGGTGCTCAGTAGCGGAAAAGTCTTGTTTTGAGGATAGCGGAACTTCTGTATGAGTGTGAACACGATGCTCTTGTTTGCCGTGCTCAACATCTTGCGCAATTTTTCGCTATTTTTGGGTCGGCAGTCTTCTTTCTCGCCCATAAAGCCGCTGCGCAAGAAGTTCTTATAGATTTGGTCGTCTAGGTCTTCGCGGTCGGTGACCACTAGAAAGGTGAAATTTCCCGTGAAGGTGCGCTTGAGCTTGCGTGCAAAGAACACCATGCTGAGGCTCTTGCCCGACCCTTGCGTGTGCCAAAACACGCCAAGCTTGCTCTTGTCCTCGGCGCGGCAGGCATCGCTGTTCACTTGTCGAAAGCGCTCGATGGCATGGTTCACGCCGAGAAACTGATGGTTTTGAGCGCAAATCTTGGTGGTGCCGTTGTATCGGAGTACAAAGTTTTGCACATAGTCTAGCAGCGAGCGTTTGGCTAGCAGCCCTTGCACCAGATACTCCAAGCTGCAACCATATTGCTCGATGCGCTTTTTGTCCACCTTGTCACTTTCGTTGGTCACATGCAGCCAAGGCTTGAAGAAGTCCCAAGGCGCAAAGGTTGCCCCAGTCAGGGTCTTGATGCCGTTGCTTGCCACGAGTAGCACATTGTAGTGCATCAGTTGCGGTATCTGGGCCTTGTAGCGCGTCAGGTTGTCATCAAATGCCTCTTTCACGTCCACATTGCTATCTTTGAGCTCGATGGTGATGAGCGGGATGCCGTTCACATAGATGATGATATCGGGGCGCAGTCGATACACCTTGCCCTGAATCCACAATTGGTTCACCACCCAAAACTTGTTGGCCTCGGGGTGCTCATAATCGATGAAGCGCAGTGTCTGCTGGCTCCTCTTGCCGCTGCTTTGCAACACAGGCACTTGCACGCCGTCGCGCAGCTTGCCCATCATTTCCAGGTTCACCGCATTGGGGTCGGCTAGTGGGTCCACGTCGGTGAGGGCTTTGAGGGCCGCTTCGATATCGGCGTTATCGAGGGCGCCAAGGTCGGTCAACCCGCGATTGATGGCAGCAATCTGTTCTTTGAGCACAGCGGTACACAGCACTTCGGTTTCGTCTTTGCGCTGCAAGTGGTCGGTAGCGAAACAATTGTAATGCTGGTCGTAGTGCAACTCCTTGATGCACTGCTCTATGGTGCGCTGTTCTATGTGGTCTTCCTTGATAAAGTTCTGCATAAACGTTCTTTGTGATTGAGGTTATACACGCAACTTGCCGCTAATTAGCCGAGGCAATAGGCGGTCGCGAGCAGTAGCAAGGGCGGTGTTCTGCTGAAGCAGATTTTCTATAGTAACCATATATGAGGAAACGATGTTTTCAAAATCTCTCATTAATTGTTCATCAGCAATTCTAACTGATAACGGTTTGAAAGAGTCCAAGTTTATAGCATCAAATACACCACCATTTGCAGCTTTTTTGAGTATATCCACAATACGCTCCATCTCAAAGTAGAGATAGTATGTGGCACTTTCTTCCTTCCAAGTCAAAGCAAAACACGACTGATTCATTGCCATAGGTTTTTGTAAGATTGCCAATTTTCCTACTGTTCCTCTAGCTGTTATCGTAATCGTTCCCTTTGGGTATAAAGAACTGTTGCAATGTTCTAGGCCCTCCTCCGTTATTGATGTTAAGGTTTGGGAACAAAATATACTATCAGGAGCGTCTTTCGGTGTATAAAATGGAATATTCCCATTATAATATTGTTCTTTTTTTGTTGATGGCGTTCCGCCACTCAACACCTTTACTCTATCGTAGAATGTTTCTTCTTTCCAGCCCTCTGGTAGGCCTTTGATGAATTTGGTATGTTGGTAGCCAGGAAAGCGGAATCGAACGAACCACTCTTTGTAGAGTTCGCGTGCCGACTCCTCTAGCAGCGCAATCCGCCGATTGTTCGTCTCTATCAATTCATCATACGTTGACAGTATCGATGCAATCCGTTGCTGCTCAGGAAGTGGAGGAACGATAATCTTTAAACGTTTTATAAAATTTAAATCAGCTCGTTGTCTGCCAGAAGCTCCAGACATACTATTTACTGCCGATTGAATAATATACTGGGTTTTGCTCAAATAATAAACATAATCATTATCTGAAACATTTCCCTTACCTCTAAATACGAAAAATTCCGTTGAACCAATGCCGCAATCTCCAGCTAACCCTTTGATTTGTGCGACCTTGCAGTTCTCTAAACAAGGAGTTATTCGTGCAAAAACGGTATCACCATTAATAAACTTAGAATTGCTACCTTCATAAATTTTACCTGCTTGTGGCTTTAGATACTTATACGCAGGATTAATATCTTCCATCTCACAATTCTCCACAAAAGATCCTTTCTTAAGTTTTATTGTGGGATTGCAAGTCACAAAATCTCCAAATGTGGTTTCTTTCCACCCCTCCATGATTTATTCCTCCAGCCCAGCAAAGTCGTTGTTTATCTTCTCCATCAGCTCGTTGGCACGGCTGTTCAGGCGGTTGAGCTCAGCGATGCGGTTAGCCATTTCGGCGTGAAACTCCTGCTCGGTGAGTCCATCGTCCTCGATAACCACGCCCACATAGCGGCCTGGGTTGAGCGAATAGTCTTGCTCGCGTATCTCCTCGATAGTGGCCGCCTTGCACAGTCCCGTCACATCGACATACTGCCCATCGGGGAAGCGGTCGGTGAGCCATTGCCGCTGTGCCACCATGTAGTCATGCTCCGCTTGTGCCTGCTTGAGGGCCTCGTTGGCCTCGTCTAGAGCCTTTTTCACTAGGGCAGGTAACTTCTTTTGAGCATACTGCTCCACTTCGTGCTGTGCGCGTTCTGCCGCTACTCGTTGCTGCTGCAGATTGTCAGCCAACTGGTCGATGCGGGCATCGTATTGCTCCAGTAGCTGCTCATAGTATGCCTTGTCGCCCTGATAGAGGTGGCGTATGCATGCGATATTCTGGATTTGCTCTGGCGTGAACTCACGGTGAGCACGGTCGATTTGTCGAAAGATGTTTCGGGCATCGATAAAGAGGATGCGCTTATCGTCGGTGCGAGCTTTGTCAAAGAACCATAGCGTGGCGGGCAGCGTGACGGTGTAGAACATATTCTTGGGCAACGACAACATGCCACTGATGATGCCACTCTCGATGAGGCGCTGACGAATTTCAGCCTCCGACTTACCCGCGTCGCTCGCACTGTTTGCCATCACTAGGGCGGCACGCCCTGTGGGCTTGAGCGAAGTGGCAAAAAGGTTTATCCACAGGTAGTTGGCATTGGGCACGGTAGCGGCTTCGACCTTTTTCTTGGTCTTGTTTCTAGGCACTCCAAATTCATTGAAGCGCTGTTGCTTGGCTACCTCGTCGTAGCTCACATCGTTGACATTGAAAGGCGGATTGGCCATCACATAGTCAAACTTGCCGTAGCAGTCGTAGGGGTCGCTATAATAGCTGTTGGCGCAAGTGATTTCGTTGCGTAGCCCATTCAAGAACATATTCATGCGAGCCACCTTGACCGTTTCCTTGTCCTTCTCCACGCCCGACACAATCAGCTCGTGCTCTTGGGTGTCCTTGTAGGCCTCGCGTCGCCGCTGCACAAAGTCTTGGCTTTGCACAAACATACCTCCCGACCCACAAGCGGGGTCGAAGATGGTGCCACCGTAGGGCTCTATCATCTCCACCATCAGTTGCACCACACTGGTGGGCGTGAAAAATTCGCCACCCCCTTGTCCCTCAGCGAGAGCGAACTTGCCGAGGAAATATTCATAGACTTTGCCAAACACATCACCACTGATATCTTCGGGGATGGATTGCAACACTTTCAGTAGCTCTTTTGCTAGCGAGTAGTCGTGCGAGGTGGTGGTTTCGTCGGCAGGGGTCAGCTCCAGATATTCCTCCTTAGGCAGCGAGCCTTTCAGCTCAGGAGCATAAGTTTCGATGAGCTCCATAGCCTTCATGATGGCAGCAGGGATGTCTTCGCTTTCGGGCAGCGATAGCAAGTGGTCGTAGCGAGCCTCGTCGGGCAGGTAGTATCCGCATTTGGCTTGTGCGATGTCTTGTATTCGCTTGGCGTTGCGCCCATCTTTGCAGGCCTCGTACTCAGCATTTATCTCGGCTCTGTATTTATCGTATTTCAGTGTGGCAAAGCGCAGAAAAATCAGGCCCAACACAGGAGTGCTATATTTGGTGGCACTCACCCCTCCATTGGCTCGCAACTTATCTGCTGCTTCCCACAACGATTCCTCTAGTGTCTTTAAATTCGGTTTTGCCATTGGTGCGTCTAGTGATTGAATGGTGATATCCTATAAAGAGAGCAAGCGTTTCAGGCTCTTTGCTGGCGTTGGTGTGCAATTGATTCAGCATTGACAAATCTAAAAAGCCACAGCTAACGGTCTCCGCAGGATAGGCATGCAAAGATAGCAAATTCGTTTCAAAAAATTGAACTAATTTTTCAAAAAGCCAGTGCATAGTGGCCTATAGCTCGCCAAATATAAAAAATGGCACATGCTGACAATTCGAGGATAGGCAACCCCAGCGACGATGAAATCCTGCGACTGAAAATGCTAGATACCTATATTAATATATATAGAGAAAAATGCGAAAATGCGAAAAATAAAAATTTCCTGTTTTTCGCAATTTCGCAACTTCGCAAGTACACGTG
>Ga0181612_102771_pt1 | contig 15567 bp, 7 predicted proteins | sample HoacroProtozoa21_FD_119630 | JGI IMG/M metagenome (GOLD analysis project Ga0181612, IMG submission 119630) | Hoatzin crop microbial communities from Cojedes, Venezuel. Combined Assembly of Gp0051906, Gp0051904, Gp0051908 | reverse complement strand
GCCTCCCTGGGCAGCCTGTTCCAGTGCTCTGTCACCCTCAGAGGGAAGAAATTCTTCCTCATGTTCAGACTGAACTTCCTCTGCTTCGGTTTGTGCCCATTGCCCCTTGTCCTGTCACTGGGCACCACTGAAAAGAGCTTGGCCCCATCCTCCTGACACCCACCCTTCAGATATTTGTCAGTATATGAAGCATTTAATCTATGTGCACCACAGACAATACTTTCTATAACTTGGAACTTCAGCAGGTATGTATGAATATAACTTCTTGAATCAATATACGTGTTCTGATTTGTACTAGACTGGAGCTATACATCTCTTCTGGTACCTGCATGGAATTTTTGGAGGCTATTAATTTTAACAGATGTATTTTCAAGGGTGTGAAGATCTTCAGACACATGTTAGTTTAGTATAGCCCACCTTTGAATATATGAGAAAATAAAAGATGGACCTTTGGGCAACCTGGTCTAGTGGCAGGTGTCCCTGCTCACGGCAGGACATGTTGGAACTAGATGATCTATAAGGCCCCTTCCAACCCAAATCATCCTATGATTCTATGCAAGGAGGCAGTTTGCTATTTTTAAAGAAATATAGACAACGTAGATATGAAGTTTCACAGGAGAAGGCTGTCACCAGAATATAGGTACTTCCTAGTTTCTGGTTGGGTCAGGAATAAATCCTTCCTAAAGTTTCTTCAACTGATGCCATGAAGACACTGCAGTGGAATTGGAAACAAATGACAGCAAGGATGTTCATGGCACTCTTACTGATGACATAGATTTCCTTGAATGACACACTTAACCCCCACATCTCTTGGTTCTCTGGAGGTCCTTTTGGATTTCTGTCACTCAAGGTGGTTTTGCAATGCAATAAATTGTCTATCACTGCTGGTTGCCATAAACTTACCATCAAAAACAATTTTTCTACTGAAGATTACGTGTAAATGCTTGATGAGCATTTGACAGTGCCTGCTGGGTTAATAAATACAGCATGCTGTATAACTGCAATAGCTGTGAATTGTCTTAAGCAAGGGAGAAAAAAAGAAGGTTCTCCCTAGTTCCCCATTACCAATTCTAACTTACGTATTTAAGTAACTCTGGCATGTTTTGCATTAATTAGAAAGCATGGGAGATGGAGCTGTTATCATGTTCCCAGAGGTATACACTTTGATCACAAGTCGAGCAAAAGAGCCAAACTGCAGAAATCTTGTTTTCTGAACAGCAAGATCTACAGGTGGTTCAAGGAAAGGCGGGCAGAACGTGCAGCTCCAGCTTTTAACTCTGCCACCGATATTTTGTGTTGTCTTGGAAAAGTCATTTCAGCACTCTTAACTTTTTGTCATGGGATGCTGACGTGACCAAGAAAATATGCTAGCATTTTTCTAAAGCTATGTATTTCATGATCTTTGCTTCAGTTTCCCATCAGTGAAAGAGAGAGAATGTTAAGTACAAGACAAATACAGCATAGTTCAGAGGTTTTGTTAAATGACAAATTCAGCAGCTCTTGTTAATATGGACTGTGATGTTATCCGAGTTTTCTTAATATGCATCAAATTTTACATTCAGATGAAGAGGTGTAATTCGTGCTGTCACTGAGAGCAGCATGGCATCTATCAGACAGTGTGAACTATGTTTCCAAGAAAAATAAATTTACAGTGGGAAAAACTGGGCAGGAGTTCTACTTTACATCAGGGTTCTGCTTTTTCACAGTCTGCACTTCATGATGTAGATAGCTTTAATTGCACACCTCCTTGTCCTTTAGAATCCTCTGGGAAATCTGTCAGGAATCTACGTCTCAGTCAATACTGAAATTAAACTGATGGTTATGGTCACCCCATTAAAACTGCAGACTTACCATTGTCATCAGAACCACAGGGGAAACAGATTTATTTATTTTTTTTTAATAAAATACCTAGGCTTTTATAGTCCTGGTCAGCCATTAAATTAATTGCTAATCTCTGAAGATGTTAGACTTCATTTATATCTCTATATAAATTCTCTTTCATTAGTCTGGTTGGTGTGGAGGGAGCTAAACTTAAGCACTAGATGCAATTGTGCCATTTAAGATCCCTTTTTGTGTTCAGGACAGAATGAGTCCTAGCATAAATGAGACACAGCTTTTTTTTTTGCCTTTTACTTGCATGGGAAATCCAGCTGATGCCCATGGAATCACTGGGCAGAGTCTCATCATCTTCAGCAATAGCTGTATCAGTACCTAAGCATCCACTGAAAGAGTAGAAGGGGAAACAAATACATGGTTTTATTTTTTTTAAATATATATGTTTAGAAGTTTTGAACTAAGACCTGTCTTCCTTTGGAGTAAAGGTTGGGTTTTGTGACTTTAAAAAATCTCACTGTTTTTCATGTCATCAGAGTGTCTTAACTTTTTTCTTAACTTCATACTCCTGGCACCCAACATCAATTCTGTTATGCAAGCTGGCACAAGGGGATGTTGGGTCACTTTGGAGGTTAAGTTACAGTCAAAGACGAAATATAAAACCAAGCCTTGCAATTTTGATCAATAGAAAATCACAATTGGATTTTTCTGGCAAGAGTAGATGTAGTAACCTGACCATCTGGTCCAGTTCAAACACAGACTGTTAACATTTGGTCTCCTCAAAATCTTCTGTGTGTGTGTCTGGTAGCGTATGTCGCTTCCCAAGCACAAATATAAGTGTTTGGGATGAATTTAACTATTGAGAGGGAATAAATTCTTCAGTACAGTATGTACCATGTGGAAGGTGTTAGTAGTATATATATGAATAATCACTACATTTATAATTTAGAAAATATGAATCACTTTACTTACTGGCTATTAGTGTGACTGGCAAAGCACTCTTATAAGAGGTTGAAAACCGTCTTATCCCTACAGTAAAGGGCAGAAAAGCTAAGATGTTTTATAGCTTCTGGGGTCTACATCTGCTTTAGCTTTATTCCGGTAGCAGCAATGATGACTATAAGATGTTCTGGAGTATGCAGACAAAAATGAATCTGAGCAGACAAAAAACTCGCCAGGTGATCTTTAATGTTTACAGAAGATATGAAGGGCAATTTTTAACAGAGATGAAAGTAAGTATCTGAAAAACATGTTTCTTGTAAAACAGCACTCCTGCCTGCCGTGCCCAATAGCTGCTTCCACATGGGGAGAGGGGAGAAGAGCATGTCACCTATTATGTAATTAGAAAAACAGCTGTGAAACAGAAAGATAATGATATTATTCCCCTGAAGAGCTATCATCTGCTGCCTTAAATTACTTTGTAGAAAATAAATTCGAGTGAGGCCCAATAAGTTCAATTAGGGTAAAACTTAATTTGTGCCTTTTCCTAGATCTGGAACAGTAATTTTGATGTAGTGCAGGTGATAACTACAAGCCTGGCTGGACAGGGAAAGACTGAGAAAGCAGTAAATGAGCGTTCCCATGAACCTACAAGTCTTTCATTCCTTGGCATAGGGCTTCCCAGCCTAGCTCTTCGGTAGTAGGTTGGCAATGAATGCCTGTGTCGTCTCGTGTGTGATTCCTTTTAAGCATCCCTAATTAGAAACAGTCTGACAATCAACTGAAGATTTTATGTGCCACTCTGAGCATGTCCTGGGAATACATACACGGCACTAAAAGATAAACATCAAGCAAACTATAGTATTGTTTATAGCATGTTCCTTATTTGCTATTGTTGACCTTGCCGCAGTGAGGCAAAGGATATTCCTGTAGCCTGTCTGTTGGTGGCTGCAAGAGATGTACTCAGAGAGGTGACCAGGAAACGTTCTGCTGGGAACACAACCTGAAGCCACACCAGGCTTTTTATATCTGCTTGCTAGACAAATTGACAAAGATATTGCTTTTGATCATTGTCAGTCTGGCCTGAATGTGAGACACCCGCCCTTACCAGAGTTTCCTAAACCATCCGTCTTCACTTTCTTGCAAGTTTATTCCAGCATGATGGATTGGTAGGATTTCTCTGGCTAGTAATGCAAGGACAGGCATTTTATTGTATTGCGTTGTCTTGTATTTTCTCTCTCTTGGTCTCTTTTCTCTCTTTTCATTCATTATTATCTTCCTCATTTTGGACACACTGAATTCTCCTGGAAGTTCAGAGCGGAGAGGATTGAGAGGGAGATAGGACAGATAAGCTGTGCTAAGCTACTCTGGAAACTCATATGCCTACAAATACACTTATACCATGAAGGATCTATCGTTACAGTGAGTCTCCTTGCTGATGAAGTGAAGATTTGCCAGATATATTTGCATCAGTAGATTTCTTTTTACAGCACTGACTGGTATTCATCTTTATTTTTTTCCTGCTTACATTCTCTCCTAATGCAAATAAAAATGTGTGGAACATCCACCAGTGCAGCTGAAAATTGGCGAAGGCTGGACTCTTTTTTTTGATAATTTCTCCAATATATTTAATTCTGGAAAAAGTTGTTTGTTCAACACCCAAGCGAAAAAATCATCCTCCATCGAGGTAAAATTGAATGGGCATGAATGATTACTTTCTGAGATGTCCCACGCTAGGCCTTCAAGAGTAGCTGTCAAATACGAGGGTGTTATTTGGTGTCTCTCATCTATTGGTACCTTAGCCTATCTGCTTATGTTTCATATTTTGGCAACTACAGAATAGCCTTTATAAGATACAGTTAACTTCCATTGTGGACCTGTTATGGCTCATTTCACATTGGGTGCACCTTGGTTAGCACTAGATTTGGAGCCGCTGGTATTATATGGTGCCATAACTATAGTAGGCTGTAAGAACAAGAAATCCAGCAAATTTCAACAAAAATAAGGTAAAATAAATTTGGACAAAACTCACTTTAACTATAAGTAATTTTCATTAATTTTCCAGTGAAATAGGAGTGTCATCTAGGGTGTCTGAAATGCTCTTCCACCTGCCCTAATGTCAGTCCTATTACATTGCCAGGAAGACATGCATTGAATATTCATTACAATGAAAATAAATGACATGTTAAATTTTTGTGTGTGAAATACAGTATATGGTGATGTTTGAGAGAATTTGAAATAGTCCTCTGCTGCAATGCCACTATCACTTACACTCAGGGCAATGTTTTGTGACAATATTAGTGATAATAAGCAATGTTAAGATACCAAAGAGTCAGAGCTCATATGTGAGATATTTCTTACGGTGATTTTGATTGAAAAGTCAATGAAGTTACTCTGGCTTATATTAGTGTTGCTTCTTTGGAGTTATTTACTCTCGAGTTACATACTTGCACATTGGTAACTGTAGGCAGAGGACTTAGCACAGAAGATTTGCATGCCTTTATAGTTCCCTGCCTTTTGTTCAGATTTCCTTCTTTATCATGTATTTGTTCAGTTTTTCTTCTTTTCTGCAGTATGCTTTTGTAGGCAACTGGCAATATAACAAAGGCAACATGAACTTACAAAATCTTTCAAAGCTTCAAGATAGAAGCCAAAGAGCATGTAGCATAGCACAGATTGGATTCCATTCTATAAGCATCTTCTTTTTCCATAAGATTTTCCTTTTACAGACAGACTGATGAGAAATGTTACCCTTTTCATAGATCTTTGCCAACCTGATGGTGAATTTCAGCAGGTTCTAGGTGGCATAAAGCATCTTGCTCACTGAGCAGAGCCAACATTGTACAATGCCAAGACCTTGAGGGCAAGCAATGACTAGCTCAAGAAAGGTCCTAATATCCTTGTTAAGTTATCTTAGAGTCTTATGTGATCATGGAGGATAAGGTATGAACATGAAGAAATAAAGTGGGTAAGGTTACACATTGCAAAGGACCGTAAAACCCCTTTAAGTCTATTTTATTCACCTAATAACAGTCTCTTTCTCTTCCATCTGCATGAATGGAAGATTACGTTTTACCCTTTCACTTAGTTCTATAGGATTTCTGATTGTCCAGCATGGACCTGGTACTGTGATGCAGTTGTGAGAGATGATGCAAACTTCATTGATTCAGTGAGGATCAGGAATGGTAGGTCTGCCTGTTTTGAGCCTGATCTTTAGCCCACTCAAGCATGTGAGTGAGTTCTTGGTAATGTCTAGGGGTACAGTACCTCATGCCAAGATCACAGGAGTTATTTTCAGTACAAGAGGAAGTTAATGAATTAGACAAAGTAAAAAAATTAACGATCAGAAGTGCTTATTAAACTGTGGGTAATAGCCACATAAGGTATTGATTCAGCAGGTCAGACATAGTCTCTCCAAAGAGCTTTAATGATGCCTAGTGCAAGAGAAATTCCCTCATCAGTGAGGTGACAGCTTTCACATGACACCAACCAAACATCACTGAATCAGCAGGAGAACAGACTTCTGAGTGATTGCTCCTAAGCGTGTTTTTCTTGGAGGTTTCCTATCCAGAGACCAACTTCAGCTCTGTTTAGCTTTAAGAAGGATGTGGCTATTGTGTGAAGTGATAGCACTCCAGTTTGGAGTACAGCTCATCTTCTGCCTGCTTTCTACAGCCACATGTTTTAAACACCTTTTAAGAGAATTGTCATTCCTTTTCACTGGAATTTATCAGCAGTCTTTAACAAAACAGGTATGTGCTAGTAGCTTCTAACAGGTCCCAGAGGAAGGCTTAAAGAAGGAACTCAAACCTAGAAAAAAAGATAAAATCCAGGGCAAAGTTCAGTCACTGCATGCACTAGGGTTTTTTGACTATTCTGCTTAGTCCCTAGGACATGCATGGGAGCCTTTTATAATGTCTTTGTGTATTAAATGTAAATATGAGCTTTCTTTTTAAACAGAAGTGTTTGAATTCTCTTTCTTTACCTCTGCAAAAATGTTGTGCCACGCTAAGAGCACCAGCAAGTCAGTTTAATGCGTGGAAGGAAAAAAACAAAAGAGAGAAGGAGGAGAAAAAGCAATTTTCTCTGCTGCCCAAATTTTTCATTGGAGAGAGTCATTTAGGACATTTGGATTTGAGCACGTGAGTTAGTATGATACCTGAGCCAGATACCCAAGGTTCCAGCCAGCATCTGTGTAAACCTACAAAAAGCTGGTGCTCAGAAGATGTTTCTTAGACATATTGTTGCAGGGAGCTGCAGCCTCAGAACTGTGTTGGATCACATCCCTGGACATCGCAGAGCTCTGGATGTCACAGTGCCCTGTGCCATCCACAACCCAAAAGCAGCCACCTTTTGCTACTTTAAGGCAAAGGTCCCCCTTCCCCTCCCTGCTTTCCTATGTTTATCATTCCTTCTCAGTCTACTTCTTACCTTGGACTGTGTTCAGTTTTGCTCACCATGTTTCTTTCATTTTTCTTACATTACGTCTCCACCCTTCCTTCTCTCTGTGTCTCCCTCCTTCCTAGTGCCATCCTCCTGTTTTTGCAGACTTATTCCTGATATCTCTGGTTGCATGTGAGTCTGGAGAAGGTTCTTCAGTCGGTTGCAAGCTAATGGACTCCGCATATGACACTACCTGTAATATACCAGAGGCTTGGATAACTGATCTGACACAGGAATCTTTAAAAGTAATAAGAATGAATTAGTATGCAAATATTCTGTTGCATTCCATAATATTACTTTAGTGAGAGATGGAAATATTTGTGCTTAATGATTCCATGAGAATCACTCTTCCAACACCGGTAGAGGCTGAGGTAGAAAACTATGAACATTTATGAGGAAAAAAAATACTCTCACTCACGTTCTCCCTTTTCAGGACAAGCACCTTAGGAAAAAAAAAAAAAAAAGTGATTAATTTTCAGCTTACCTTTTCTTTAGTGTAAGAAAATTCCATTTGAGGTTTAATTGGATCTGTTCTAGGATGCGACAAAAAGTTAGTGGAAGATAAAAGAGGCATAGCAAGAAAATAATATTCAAAGTGAATAATTTAAGATCACATCCATAATTAATGGCATTTGGAAAGCTTCCTCTAGTGCTCTAATCATATCTCAAAATGTGCTAATTAGAGCAGTTTAGTACAAAACAGAGTACGCAGGTGTTGAACAGCTTCTTCTGTTCTTTTTTGAGAAATGTCGCGGTAACTGATTCTTCTGGTATTAGCACTCACATTTAATAAATGTTTCCCCATTTACAATATATTTGACAGATGAAGAGCGTGCATGTAATTATTACCTTGTTAAAATATGTTTGATCAAGAACGCAGAAAAAAATCAGATATTTTTAGCACAGAAACTTAAGCTTGTAGTAAACAATGGGGCATTCTATAATGGCCATTGGGGATGTAACTAGTAAAAGAGATGAAACTGAAAAAGAGAAGAAAAATCAATGTTCCTGGCCTTGAAACAGCAACATTCCTCTACTTGAAATTAATGTTATCTAAAAGCAGTTCTGCTACTTCAGCAAAGCTAATCCTTTGCTCACTGCTTGGACTGTATTTAAGTGTTGTTATGTTTTGGCTGGGCATAATTTTACTGGTCAGTTCCTTATTTATCTCGGAAATCAATGACAACTGACATGACAGTTACCTCTCTCTAACCCCTCTCCAAAATTAATCAGTATAATTCAGAAAGAAGCCGTGCATTCAGGTCTTTGTGTGTACACATTTGTGCATGCATTACTGCTCTGCAACAACGAAGCAGCAAATGCTGAGGAAATGCTTTGTGCACAGATGAACCCTCCTGACAGCTCTGCAGTACTGAAACAGGAGCTGATTCTAGGGGGTTGCAGTGTCCAGCGAGCAAGCCTGAGAGTACTGCCAAGAAGGCAAATAAATAAAATTCAAGATAACAGATTGTATTTAAAAAGAATACATCATGACTCTGCAGGATTTGTTTTATGATTACTCTAGTACAATGTTTTATTTTATTGAGGTTCTAAAAACTTTAGCAGAATGAAACACAGTTCTAAACCCATGTATTATTAATAACTGTTATAATTTCATTTAAAGTTAGTTAACCTGGCGGAGAGCAGAGCTACTTTCTATTACATGCTGCACATTGATTTTAAGATACTTTCTCGGAGAGCCTGCAATCTGAAATAATAATCTTACAAAACCGAACGCATGGGCTTAAACTTAAGGTATGTCCAACTTTTTAAAAGCAGAGAGTCAACAGTATCTACCTAGCTCTCTTTCTCCCTAAGCAGTCAGTAGACTTACTGCCATCAACAAATTAGCTCTTTTTCTATGCTATGTTCTCCTTCTTCCTACCTATTAGCATTCAACTCTTTTCTCTGTCTTCTGCCGCTAGATGAATTATTCCCTGAGAACAATTCACTTGACAATGAAATTTGCCCTTTTTTGCATTTGTTATTTCTTCATGAACACATCACAATTTGCATTAATTATTTTATTATTTGAAATTGTTTGATGAATAGTTTGTTCCAACCCATTTCACTCACATAACTAATATTGAGTATTTCATCCCAGTGGTTTGCTTTTCAAACTGTGTCCTATTTTATCACATGGTGATTGTTTCTGCTTCTGCTCTGGATGACACAATTTGAGTCAATCAAAAAGAGAGAAATATGTTTCATAGAAATTTTTCAAAGAAAAGTTTAGTTCTGTTTTCTTAATATTTTACGCAATTATTTTTTTCCTGATAAAAAACTCTACATTTTCATTTTTTGTATTACAGTCTTCCCTTTTCTCAGTTTCAAGACTGCAAAAACATGAGAAAAAAGGGATTATAAAAAGTCCCTATTTTGTACTCCTGATTCAAGGAAGTGGAGTAAAATAACTTGGGATTTTATTTTATCCAATAATCAAACATTTTTTCAGTTGGGGACAGTTTTTCATCAAAACAGGCTCTTTTCAATAAAAATGTTTCTGACCAGTCCAAGTTATAAATTCTATAAACAGCTGCTTCTTTCCCATGAATTATAGTTCACCAATAAAAACAATATTTTACCAGTATCAAGTAAAATTCTGGCTGAATTCAAAGGTTCTTCTACTACATCCATTCATCTGAGGAAAGAAAATTATACCCTCGGGAAAACTGGAAATATGTTCACAAGAAAGTAGAATAAGATTTCAGAACTCATAAGCGTGATCATGAACCCTTTCTACTCTGTGTAGAGTTCTGGTCTCTTTCTCTAAATTTCTAGTATACTTTGGACTATAATCACCTTATTTCTGCTAAAATAGATATTTTATCTCTGTACAGATTCAGTCTGAAAAATGTCATCTTAGGATGCACAAAAAGCCATAGTGCTCAATATGTACTCACAAATACCTACTACCTCAAAAGAAGCAGAGCGCTATAGCCATATACTAGAAATGAGAGTAATAATGAAATCCTTCCTGTTCTAAAGTAATCATAAGGGGTGCTAAAAAATAGCAGTTGAATACTTTTTTTAAAAAAGAAAAAGAATGGGAAAGGAAATCCCTCAGACATGGATTTTAAATTTTTTTTTTAAACAAATCTTAGAAATATTGGGAATATCACTGCACGTAATCATATGCATCAAATTTTTAATTACTTAAAGTGTTCAGCAAATCTGCCTAGGAAACCATAAGATGACTGTTCATGGCAATATAGTGGAAGGCGGTGATGGGACACAAATGGGAAAGCAGAAAGGAGGGGCAGTATAATTTATGCCATCAGAGTGCTTTTATAGAATATTGATCCTTTCAAGGAAACAAGCATAATTTTTGAGATCTCAGATGTGTTCAGTGAAGGCATCTCTGTGATATAATATATCCAAGACATTTTTGAGACAGGTGATATACTGGAACAATGTTTAGTGGTAATTTTCTCATCAGAAATAAAATCGAGAGCCCACAGAAGCAGGGTACTGACTGACTGACAGTAACTGTAAAAGTTCAAGTCATGGTCCCATGGAAAGGTTTCTGGGCAGATGCTGCAGCTGTTTATTTTTGGCCCAGTCTAATCCAGGAGGACTACACCTGTAAATATCACACTTGTAAAAATTCTGATGACACAGATTTAGTGAATGAATAAGAGCAATAAATTGCATATGGGGTACAGAGGCTGCTCTGGATCACGTACAGAAGTAAACAAGCAAGTACTTCAATGCAAACTTTTTGTGTCATCAGCTTACTAGATTACATGTCCAGGTATGCAGAAAGTGTGTCAGTCCTAGGGACCTAGGACTTCATCCTTGAAATCAGTATCTGAAGAGCACTGGAGCAGTGAAACAACAGAACATGAGTGGGCAATCTGGTGCAGTTAAGGCTTAATACAACTTCCGAAGAATTAGTCAGGAAGTTTCATATATGAACAAGGGAGTGCTATTCTTGTAGTTGTCATGACATGAAGAGGGTCTTGCATGTTTATTTCTACCTATTTCAGTTGCTTAAGTGAAATTTAGAACTGTTGTTATGAATCATGAACCTCTGGCACTAATGATACACTTTAGTTTTGCATTCTAACAGTCATTCCTCAAAAAAAAAAAAAAAAAAACAAACGAAGGATTGAAAGGGATTCAGAAAAGAATAATAGGAAATATTTTTTGCTAGGGAGAAACCAAGAAAATGTACTCTGTTTAGTTCATCAAAGAGAAAATTAAGAGGTGATAGTGGGAAGAGATGGCTCACTGTAGGTGGTATTTTTTTCAGAAAGATAGATCCATGAGATTCAGGAGCTGGAAGCTAGACTAAGGTAAATACAAAGAGAGTAATTAATCAGTGGAACAACTTTCCTCCAGGTATGATGGATTCTCTGTCACTGGCAGCTTCTAAATCAAGTCTCAATGTCTTCATAAAAGATATCTTAATGCTCAAAATAAGATAAAACTCTCAAGAAGGAATCATTTATGTGAGATTTTTGGCCTACTGTGTAAAGGAGGAGAGGAAAAAAGATCTCCAGTCTTCAAATCTATCCATGAAACTTTCCTTTGTAGTTTATGTGTGCTATCAATATTGAAGTCTTTCAAATAATTTAGAGATGTTTGTACAAAAGACACTGTATGTCTTATGAGAGGGAATTCAAAGTGAATCTGAGAGCAAAATATTTATAATCAAATTGGCAAATAAAAGCAAAACAAGGCTATTGACTTTGAGGTATGTCAATTCTGTTTCTCACTGCTGGGACAAAAACTGTATTTCTGTTTCAAGCAGATAGAGATGAAATATACGGAAAGCTTTCTCAGAAAATGATAGACGTGGTCATGTCTCTAAGTGCTTTACCACCAGAGCTCCACATTAAGCAATTAAGCAATAAGTCTTTCTAGCATATCACCAAGTCAAAAAACCTGAGTGAAGACAGCCACAATCTGAATAATTTTATAAATATATGCAATATTTTTTGAGAGTTGTGGACTGTGCGATAGTATTTTCATGTTGGCAGTGAGACAGGCAACATTGCATTGCTAAATGCAGTCTGTCTTTATGGTGGATATTTCTGTGCTGAAATGTCACAGCAGGATATTTTTTGTATTAAGAAGAAACTACAGTCATTTCTGATAGAAGTAATGGCTGAAAACCGCATGCTGCTGTGTGATATAGCCCTTTGGTTTACACATTTTGCTTCTGGTTAGGAGGTTAACACTTTAGCATCTTTATTAAATTCTAAGTTCCATTTGTTGGAAAGGTTTTTAGAAAGCAAGTCCCATGGCCAAGCAATGGTGTGCTTAGAGATGACTGGAAAATACCCAGGATCATTCCTCTAGATCTGTATTTTATAACTCCGAGGAGAAATCTGTCCATCATTGGAAAAAGACAGTGAGCAAGACTAGCTATGCCAGCAGACACTGGAACTACTTGCTTCATCTCCATTTCTGAGACCTATCAGAAACAGCTGTGAATATGCTCCTTAAGAAAGGGGAAAAAAAAAAAAAAAGGGAGTGGTTGTTACCAGTTGCAGGGCTTTCTAGAACATTGTTGTGTATGTCACTGGTGGTCTCTATCAGTAATGCACCCCGAGACATGACATGAAATTTGATTAGGAAAACATCTCATGTTAGACCATCCATCTGTGGCATTGACTTACCTTTTGAATGTGTAGAAATGGACTCGAAATACACAGATATATAAGTGAGGTAAAGTGATAGAGTGCAGCTGCTTCCTATGGTAAAAAAAAAGACGAAACCTCTGCTTTTACTGAGTTTCTGTCCTGACTGTTGTGTCTACAGATGTAATACTCTTTTCTCTTCATTGCTCCTTTAATGAAAAGAAACCTCCCCGCCTCTCTGGGGCACATCCCTGAGGAGAGGTTGTTTTTGGATGAGAGTCATATTCTGCTCTTTCATCCTCTTCAAAACCCAGAGTTTGTTTTCCCTCTGTTTGTCAATCAGCATGAAAAAGCTTTTTTTTTTTCTTGCTCTTAGTGGACCAGCAACAAATAGGGAGAAAAAACAGAAAGCTCCAGGCAGTTTTAATGGGGGGAAATGCATTGCTGATGTAAAGCAGCAGCAGATGTGCACCTTAATTAGATGTTAATGAATAGACAGGAGCATGTGAGTGAGCAGCTCTAAGGGTGTGGAAGGAAGCAGAAAGATGGGGCAGTAAAAAGACTTTGATGTTGCCTGGTTAAAGGTATGTTTAAACATTTCTCTGTCTGCTGCTGTTTCCTGTATCCAGCCTGGATTTTCTCATCACTGTGTGGCAGCAAATCATTTTGTTTCTTGCCAATAGAGTGAGTGGAGCTGAACCGTGTGCTCTCCTTCCCTCAGCCATGCTTTGAATTGCATCGCTTCTCCGACTCCAGGGGACAGTCTGTAAAACTGAAGTGGCAGAGATACATGAGGCAAAATTTTTGGCAAATCCTAGGGGACAGAATTATAGAGAAAGTAAAGGAGGCAGCTGGAGAAAAGAGAAGGTGCTCTGGACTTGGAAGGAACTGGTAAAGAGTACAAGCAGCGAAGAGAGGGGTACAACACAAGATGCAGAGACAGGAAAAACAAGAAATTATTTTGGTCACTGAGATCACAAATCACCTTTGACCATACAGGTAAATTAGTGTGCAGAACAGCTAATCAAAAACAGCGTAACACCCAAGATGAAAAATACCTGTGAAGTAGGGTTAGGGAGGCACTGATAAAAGCAAACCGAATACTATTGGATAAAAACAACAGAGACAAAGAACGTGGTAATAAGAGCGATGACAGGTTTAAACATTTGCTGTGCTGCTTGTTGAGATGAATACATGTATTATTCAGTGTATATAAATCTCCTTGGATGTATTTTTTGGGAGTAGTTTAATATCTAAAATCAGAGCATTTTCATTTTCTGTCCTCAGTGTGGCATTACAAATCTTATTTATGGATATAAAGGGGCTCTAGGCTCTGTGGTGTTCCCAAAAAAAGGCCTTTTCTCTCCTCGAGTTTATGTGGCTGATGAAGATCACAGGTCTGGCATAAGGTATACCTCCAAACCCCTGTAAAAACCACATCACTTCCCAAGGCTAAGACAGTGGGAGCAGCCTTGAGGAGAGGTTCAGTGGAGGCTAGGAGATGCGGGTGATGACACAAAGCCTTTCTTTACAGAGAACTGAGGGTCAGAGGCTCTGTTTTGGGAGGTTTTGGGTTCATTTTTCTCAGATGTGCAATAGGAAGTGTTGTGTGCATCCTTTACAGTCAGCAGCAACAGACCTTACTGGTGATGAAGGGATCAGAGACTGAAGTCCAGTCTCAGAGGGGGCTTGCAGGCAGAGATGGCTGATGATCCTGTATTTCTAGGGATGCATCCTGATGAAGTAAGAGTGTTCTTTGTTTATTAAATTTGTTGGAAACACATTTGGATTAACTTCTGTGGAAATATATTATAATGCATGCTCTAAGTACTTGGAGTGATAGGCAGGCAGACAGGCCAGACTGTCTTTCTGTTTTTCTGCCTGCTTGCCTGCGTGTCTGTCTGTCTATCCGCCTTTTGATCTATCTGCATTTTTCAGTCTCCCAATGGTACACACAGCCTGTCTCTTCTGCTAAAAGGGGATTCGCCTTCCCAACAGCCTGTCTGTTTGAAGCCAGCATAACTTCAATACGACAAAAGAATTTTATTCCTGACAATAAAATAACATTTTTGTGCTTTACAATGCACCAAGGTCTTGCTGGTCCTTTGTGAAACCCATTCCTCTGACACCTTCCACTGCATTAGCACCTGCCTGTGGCACTAGTACCACCTTGCTAATTTTGGAGCAGGGAGTACCTCTGCATATTCTGCGGCCAACTTTTAGCCTTTCATGGGACAGAGGGAGTTTCTGGGTCTTGTGCCTTGAATGACTGGGGTGGGCAAATATAATGCAGGATATTTATACCTGGTATTAGGCTCAAAGAAGGCAGGAGGGCTAGGGAGATTCAAGAACAGGCTGGTAAACCAGGGCTATGCTCTCTGTTCACTGGCACTGTGCCATTAACACACCTGGCTTCTCCACCACTGCCTGGCTCACAGTGAATTGTGTCCTGAACCTCACAACTGACAGCTTTCTGCAAGGCTTTGGCTCCGTGTGGAAGCCGGCGGGAGGTGTCAGATGGTGGGAGGGCTGAGGACACATAGAAAGTACTGACTCATGGGTGTAAACTGGAGCTCCAGAGGATTTCAAGGGACATTGTTTTTTTACTGAAGTAAAAATATCTAGTAGGAATTACAATATTGGACGTGACAAATAGGTCACAGCAAGTACATTTCATAAGAGGAAAATATAGTTAGTATACTTACTTAAAATATTTACATAGCGCTCGAGCTTTCTACGTTATAGTGCCTAACCTTGTTCATAT
>Ga0181612_148373_pt1 | contig 15568 bp, 11 predicted proteins | sample HoacroProtozoa21_FD_119630 | JGI IMG/M metagenome (GOLD analysis project Ga0181612, IMG submission 119630) | Hoatzin crop microbial communities from Cojedes, Venezuel. Combined Assembly of Gp0051906, Gp0051904, Gp0051908 | reverse complement strand
TCTGCTGCGTGCGTGGTGCTGGGCACCGGTATGGGGGTGTTCCTGCGGGAATCGCGGGGAACGAGACCTTGGTGCCTATTTTAATTCCGTCCTTGCAGATACCAGTGTTGGGACTCCAGCACGGGTTCAGTGTGCGGCGATAGTGGAGCTGCCTGGGCTTCGTGTGGGGTGTCGGTTGTGTTCAAAACCACGGTGATTTTAGGTGTGGCCCAAACCCAGCTGCCCAGCAGTTCCCTAAAACCGATCCTCGTGGAGCCTGTGTCTGGCACACTCTGCGTCAGGGCAACCCAGCCAAAGTAATGAGGAACTGTAACCTTCTGGTGGCTGCTGTTTGCTGTTGGATTTACGCACAAAATGAAGCCATGTTTCCAGCGGGCTGTGCGGGATTCCCCCCGTTACGCCCTGTCGGGCTGTGTCAGTCTGTAGGACATGGTTAGAGCTCACAGTGAAAAGTAAGAACGGGAAGAGTTAATCTAATCCAGAACAGGGTTACTGTTGGCAAGTCTTTCTAGCCGTGGGCTAGTAAACTTAATCTAGATAGATGCTGTAATGCTCTCATCTGGGAATCCTGCCCTCGACAAATTAATGCACAGACATGGTTGTCTTCTGTGCCAGTGCTCCCCATCTGTCGGGCGGGAGAGCTCGCAGGAGGAGCGGGCCAGGAGGATAACGAGGTGTTGTCGCCACGGTGGGAAGCAGGGGGGCATTTTGGAGCACCAAGACTAACTGGGAAACCTGACAGGAGATAATCTGCATTTCTGCTCTCCCCTCCCGCACTGGCTGTGTCTCTGAGGGTTAATAAGAAAGAAGTGGGTGGTCGTTAGGTATTTTCAGGCACCGACTGAATCGGGCTGTTTGGTGATGGCGAGTGCTTGGGGGCTGTATTTTACACTACGTATACCCTCTTCAGTGAGGTGGTAAGACGCAGCAGATGGACAAGTCCAGGCACCAGAGAGCAAGTTATTGGTGTAAACTGGACAGCAACAACATATTTTTGTACCAGAAGGGCATTTTGCTCTGCCTGACACTGTGAGTCCATCTGCCTCGCCAGGACACGCTCTTACTGGTGTGCAAGGCATCCGGGAGCTTCCAGGAAATTCGTTGTTTGGGTCTTTTGAGTCCTTGGGTGCTGCAAACAAGGAGATCAAAATGTCAGGTTTGATGAGCGTATCTCTAAGGCACTGATTTCCATCCACCAGCTCTGTCGGGGGCTTCACCCAGCTGAGCTCAGACAGATCTCCCCTTGCCCGCTCTGTGGTTGGGAGTTTCCAGCGTCTTTCCTCTTCCCTCTGCTGAGGACTCACTGGTACCTGGACAGGTGTTTTGGAAAGTCAACAAGCAAACACCAGCTACCTCGTCCCGAACATAAATGTAAGGTGGAAACCAAAATGCCTTACATAGGGAGGTCACTGGTGGGAGACCAGAATCGTGCCATCAGTCCCTGCCGTATCCCTACCGGAGATACAACATAAAAGCAGAGCATGCTAGTTTGATGGATGGTTTCTTTCTCAGGTCAAATGCCCTGTAAGAAGTTTTCAGTCCTCAATATTTTTGCAACTAAGACAGAGAGCAAAAATAGCCACTGTGTACAGAGGCAGACAAACATCATTCTGTGCTGTACGTCCCGGGCTTCCCCAAACGTACTCATGTCGTGTTACCTGATGTGAGAGGCACTGTCTGCGGGCTGCGTAGCAAGGAAGAGGAGGGCATGAAGGGCACAGGTCTGGAAGGAGCGTGGCCCTGAGCTACTTCATGTTGGCGATCCTCTGTCTCCATGCAGTGGGTCATTCTGCTAGTTACAGACCTTGTCTCCCGTGTCAGGATAGCTTAGCAGGGAAAGGAACAGCGCTTTGGTGGTGTGCTCCCCAAGGCTTTTTCAATTTCTTTTCTAAATATGGCAAACAAAATCTTAGAGAGCGGTTTCAAGGTTACAAAGGATTTTGAGATGAAATGACAGAGATACAGAACCGGGACAACACCTGGATATTTATTGCCTTCATGTGAAGTTCTCATTTTACAGCTGACATTTTATATACCTTGTAGTATTTTACTACTTATTATATAACTGACTATACATGCTTATTATATCATCTATCATATATACTATTATATTTAATTATTCTATTATTGATCTGCTCCATTTCCAGAGGTGTGAGCATAAATAATATGTTTTTGGAATATAAGGACAGTACTTATGAAACAGCAGTTCTGTGGGCTAAGCTACATATGATCCCACAGACGGTACCGCCTTGCTGTCAAAATTGGAATTCAAATCTACAGTGTACCTGATGCATGTTTTGGTTCTGTCAAAAGGGATTTACTTAGTTTTGGCCTAAATTTAGCGTAAAAATGACTCCTTTGCCCTCAATGGGAATGTTCTCATTCACTTCACCAGAGCAAAAAAGAAAGCAAAGTGGGTAAAGTGTGTCCTGAACTCAAGGGAGAAAAAAAGAGGAGGGCATAGACTTTTTACAGCCAGATTTTGCTATGTGAAGCTTTACTTTCTCGAATGTTCAAACTGAACAACCACAAAACTGAGTTAAGCATCAAACAATTTGCAGACACAAAGCCTTGCAGGTTAGCTGGTTCCTGGCTTTTGCAGAAAACAAGCTGCCATACCAAATATTTGTGGCCTTCTGCGATCTGTGTTAGTCTCCTGTTCTGACTGTCCAGAGCAAAGTCAACAAAGTAATCAGTTACAGGAAGAAGTGTGCAAATGATGAAGTTCTTATTACCATTTTTAAAAATACAGATAGATAGATACATATATTCTACGTTTTTTGTTTTTCTGTGTATAGATGTAAACACATATAGAACATTGTTGTCACATTCAATTTGCAGTGCGCTGGAACTCTGTAATGGTGAATGGCAGTAAAAAGGAAAGGGGCAAGAAAGGTTGAAGAGATGTATATAATCATGCTGAAAAAGACTTTTCTAAAGCCCTGAGGCTTCTGCGATGGGATCAGCAAATGAAATGTGGTTGTGTATGCAGAGAGGGTGGAATGAGGAGGGAAAAGCATGATTAAAAAGGACAGATCTTTTGTTAGAGGTTACTGATCCACTGGAAAAGAAAGATTAGTTGGAAAAAAAGGTGCCCAGAAGGATAGGGTAGACGAGCACTGCCCTCAACCCCACTCAAAGCTGCTGCTCTTTTCAGTTGATTTTTTGAATTTAGTATTCCGGTGTTTCCAGTTGACTCTCATGGATCTGAACCATGCATTTTTCAGTAAATAACTAGATACAGTCATTCCTGGCAACTGCTGTGCATGAATTCCTGCGCTCGCTCTCTGAGCTTGCGCGTTGCATGCTGACTCTGAGTAAGCTGTGGATGCTAAGGGTATATATAGATAATATTTCCTGCACATACACGTGTTGTGTAAATATTTCTAGGTATACTGATATATACACAAAGCTAATTCTTTCTTCTTAATAGGTGAGACAAGATTGATTTAAGCCATATTCTTCCCCTGCTGAGAAAGACTGTCCATTCCGTACCTATATAGCCATGTAGCTGCTGTATAACATGCCTCTGTCCTTAAGAATTCTGAAATCTGATAAACACTTCTTAGCACGTCTTTCAGTACAGGGGAATCTGTGTGTGTATATATGAATAATCAAAGTCTGCTTGAAGACATGTCAACTTTCCCAGTTACTGTCACCGAACAGTCCTTATTTGGCACTGATGGCAAAGGAAGCGTGTCTGATAATTGATGGCAGTCAGGATCCCGAGCCAGGGGCTGTGGACCAGCCTCGGGAAGGGAAGTGCGCAGTAATGATCTCAGTTAAGCAGGGGAACCAGGCAGAACTGGCAAAATGAGATTGCAGGCAGAAAGTCAGAGTGATGCAGTCAAATGCTGACAAAATATGTACAAATTGCAAAACTAATAATGAAAATTCATGCTCAAGCTGTCAGAGGACACCAGCCATCCTGCATTACCCCAGGAGTGCAGAACGAGCTGCTAAGGAGGTCACGCTGCTCGCTAGCAGTTGTCTGTTACCCTGCGTCTCGGCTCAATTCTCTAGATGCAGAAATACTTCCCAAGTTCAAATGAGTTCTCAACTTTTGAATTTGCCCTTAGGCCTGTACTGAGTGAAAGGTGGAATTGTGGTGATGGCCCGACAGGGCCGCATATGCCTTGGATTTGCAGTCCTGACGTACTCTTGTTCTATTAAGAAATACAGCCCCAAACAGATCAGCGTCTCCGGAAGCACTCGGGCTTTCGCTGTGCAAACAGTTCAAACCAAATCTATTATCTGTAAGCTTCAGAGGCACTGTGTGCGGGGAGACCGTAGGATGTAGGAGAGCAAATGTAAACAAAGAAAAGGTATTTTAGGCATTTGAATCTCAGTTTCAACATATGTAACTAATAAGTGTTTGAAAATTGCGTGGGGAATTGGAATGCTCCCCTGGTGCGGAAAGCGTCCCTCTCAAAGGGCAGCAGTAAAGCCAGGGTAACCCTAAATGATCCTGTTCTTTTGTAGCTCTTTCTGTAAAGCAGCTTGCTTTTTTCCTTCCCTCTGTCCCACCAGAGCCACCTTCATTAATCCAGACTGAGCAGAGGCTGGTGGCACCTTCCTGCAGCGGTCAGCAGTGAGGGGGGACCTGGTGCACCACCAACGTTCAGCATCAGAAGAGGGAGACTCTCCTGCCTGGTCCATGCGCAGCTGGCAGTGGCAAAACAGGCAGACAGCTTTCCCTGAGAAACGTAGCAGCAGGCAAACAGTTAAACGTGGCTATTTTTGGCGGTAGAGCTAAGAGCAGTCATGGAGGTGGTGTTTTTTTGTTTGTTTGTTTCTGTTTAAGCTGTAAAAGCAGATTGTATTGGGAATTGTGCTGCTTCTGACTATGAAGTTCAGCTACGATGACAATAGAAGAGTAAATGTACCAGCAAATTGTTACCTGAACAGGAGTGCCAAAAGGGACACTTTCACAGGGCCACTATTTTGATAAAATATGACCTTTTAACATTATGACAACCAATGACTAGTTATTAAGGTACACACATAGACAATGTGTGAAGTGTTTCACTTGGAGACAGTTTTCAAAGTTGCCAGAGAGATCTTACCTGTAGATTTGGTGGTGACTTCCCATGAGGTAAAGCCGGGATCAGAGAGCACCGACTCCTGAGGTCCTGAAGGAAAAAGGATGAACATTGATTTTGAGTGCTTTGGCTTTTTCTGCTAGCGCTAGGTCTCCTTAGCGGCATCTCTGTCTCAAAGATATTACTTGTCTAAGGTGGTGAGGGTCAGCACGACTTTCAGAGTAATTGATATGAGTAATAAAGTAATGGAGCACACCACAGGAATGCAACCAAATTCCAGCACCTGGTTTTCTTTCTTTTTTTTTTTTTAATTAATACAGCCAAAAAACAATGTGGAAAGTAATGACTCTGCTGGCAGCGTAAGATCTGAATAAAGGTAGTTCGTCTGTTCTTTCAATTTTCATATGTAAAACTGTAGCTATTCCTGCGACTGACAACCAAAGAAATAGCCGAATGGGATTTAGCCACTATGATGTGCGACAGCTCTTGCTGGGAACAGGAGGGGGTAACTGGGGTCACTGGTGTGGCAGCAGAAGCACTCTGCAGGGAGCGACGTTTCTCTGGTCGAAGCAGCAGCCTTGCGCTCTGGCTGCAGTGTCTGTCCGTGCCTGTCCCCTGTCCCTTTGGCCTGCTACGAGGTGAGTGGGCTTTGTGCACGGGGCCTGTTTCTGTGGGCCATTCCTGGCCAAGGGATTTCCATCTTTGCACGGCAGGCGGAGAGGTGAGAACGCAGGGCTCGAAGCACCGGTATACTCTAGGCTAGTCTCATGATAGTGTTCTTTAATATTTATTTAATGTAATAACTCTTTTCACATGAGAATCCATGAATGTTTTACAATTATTTGGTAACTTAATTTCACGGTGTACCACAATGGAAGTTCATTAGGATCACTTCAGCCATCATCAAAGTGCAGCCTGTCCTGAGAAGGCATTTTTTAGGGATGTAGAACAACTCTGCTGCTGAAAAGCAGAAAGGAAAGGCACCACCTTGTTCAACTGTGTTGCAGAGTGAAGTCGAGCAAATTGTTGTAATTACCCCCACAGAAGTCATAGATATGCATTGACTGTGGCTGTCGGTAGCTTTGATGAACAGTTCACAATACACATTCAAATCAAACCTTTCTTTCTGTGCCTTTCTTGTTTCATTTTGGGACTGTTCTTCCTCTAATAGTTGAATCTTGCATTGCTTGTCACTTAATAATTTGTGTAGATGTATTTGTTGCCTGTTAGCACAGCTACAGAAAAGCTGTCCTGCTCTGTGGGCACAGCTGCAGGTTTTTTCCATTATGATTCTTGCTTCTCCTTTACTCCACTGAGCTCTCAGGTAGGTGCTGTTCCTTGAGCACGCTGTGCAGGATCCAGCCTTAGGTGAAGTCTGTGCTGGTGTGATACAGCGAGGCTGTGCGGTGCGAAGGTTCGGAGTGGTGTTCAAAGCACACCAGAGGAATTATGAGATCCTCGGCTGGCTTCCAGCTTTATGTTAAAGATATCAATTTATCCTCCTTTTCCCTAGGCTAGCTCAAAACTTGTAGCTTTAATAAACACAGGAGCAGTGCTGTTGTGTCTTTAGGCACTTGACATAGGATTCAGGTAGCTCTGTTCAAGCAAGAGTGCCTCGAACACTGTACCAGCCAAGGCAGAAACTGCAAAACAGCGTTTTGTTTATGGGGACCAATATCCACCGCATCCCTCAGTGTGCTAACTCGCCGGTTAGACTGAAAACAATGTTGTGTTGCTGTATTTTGTCAAGCATGTTGGATAGTAACACGAGATTATAGTGACGAAAGAGGTATTGGGCACAGACTTGGAGGATGGGCAGATGTGCGAGGGGTCTGGGCGGGAGAGGCAGCTGCAGAAAACAGCTGCCAGAACAGAGCAGAGAAAGTTATTTCAGTGGTCAAAGTTCTCTATTTTGATCATTTGGGCAGCTGTTCCTCTTCCCTGGAAGGTGGCTGCTTCTATTTCACTGAGTTTTAATAAATTGTAATGGAACCAACCTGATTTAACTTTGAAGTTAGCCCCTCTTTGAGCAGGTGGTTGGACTAGATCATCCCCAGAGGTCCCTTCCAATCTGATTTTTTTACGATTCCATGAAACGCATGATGTTGTTTGTGACTGACTTCTAAACTGTGTGAACGTGCTCATGGATATGTATTTATTTTTTCCTGAATATTTCTACGTGAGACTTAAAGTGGCTTTCTGGAAATGTTTGCACAAGTAAATCCAATCCCAATAATGACTTTTATGGTATGAAGAACAAAAGGGGAAAGGGCAGGGGCAATGAAAAGTTAATCTAGGCGTGCAGACTAATATTTACCGAACAGCTGTTGCAGTGTTTACCCAGCTTTACTAATTACGGGCCAGAACCTGCCCCCGTCCCTGACAGCGAGTGGCTCCGTGTATCCGTGCTGGTCTGGTGGGGTCCCCGGGCAGGGTCCTGCTCCGGAGCCCCGCTGCTGTGGGTTTCACTGGGCTGCCAGGGACGTTTCTCTGAGCTGTCGTCACCGACCAGCACGACATAACGCCTGCTCACCTCTCTCTGGAGGATGCAATCCTCTGTGTGTTTGTGATGCTCTCCTTCAACGGTGACTTGGAGAGGAAACACAAAATTCTGAAAGCTTCAGCACTTGGGACATTTGGAAAATCTGTCCTCGATTATCAAATATGAGCAGTTGGACATGGTGATCTGATCTTGGCTGGGAGTCGGAGTGGGTATGGGAGAGCTGGGTTTGCTCGCCCCTGACAGCCTCACCGGGTGCGTGTGAGCAGGGGTTGGAAGTCTGGCCCGTAGGTGGGAATTTCCATCCTGGAAGGCGAAAGCTGCAGACCCCTGAGACTCAATGTGTTGCACGCCGCGGAGCCCGGGCGCTGGCCGTTCGACCCGTTAGGCTCTGAGTGGATGCATACGTGGATTTCTGTGCCTAGAGCATCGCACAGGGCTTTTATGCTTGTGAATAAATAAATAATAAATAGCAGAGGCGTATGGGAGACCTCACAGCACATCTCCCACTTGATGTTCAAGAAAAAAATTAAAATATTAGAAGATAAAGCTGGCAGGGGACCCCTGCAGGGAAAGCCTCTTTGTCTAATGACCTTTCTAGGTCTATGATAGCAAATACAATAGCCAAACCTCATAAATCATAGTTCAGGAAAACATCCGGAGGGCACGCTTTGACACTGTTTGCATATTCAAATGTCACCCCACTCATGAAAGAAAGACAAAATGTTTTTTTCTCTCAAAAATGTCAGCATAGGCTGGATTAGAAAAGATAATTCAGAAGTACTTCCAGAGAATAATTACCACTGTCACCTACCTGCAATGCAGTTAATGAATGGGAAGAGGGTTTTTTATTAGAAAAAAAATTTATGATTATTAGAGTAATTAATCAGCTGCGTGATGACAGCTTCCCTGAGAAAATAATCTCCAAAGGCCAAGTAGCTACAGCAGGGCATTTTGTTGATAAAGCACCAGAAGCGCAAAACATTCTTCTACTGTTAGATGTGAAAGTGCTTGTCTGGGTGGAATTACATTACGCCCTAAGTACCTATGGATCTACTGCACTTTGTGAGCTAAAAGATTCATTATCTCTTTGGTTAAATGCAAGAAAATTTCATAACCTTCTGGTCTCCCCCAAATAAATAACACTTGCTTTTCTCCACCCTCTTTGTCTGATCTATTTAAGCCTCAGCCCAGGAAAGCAATTAAGGATCTATTTACGTCTGCCGGTCTGTGCGCGCTGCTCGGCTTCCCCGTTCGCACAAGGGGGTTTCTCCATACTGGAAGGCGAAGGTGTAAAGGGGCAAACCTAGAGCCCCTCTCGTCTGGCAGAGAGAACAGAAGTCAGCCGTGGGCACAGACAGGGTAGGAGCTTGCTGAGGACAGGGAGATTTCCAAACCTTAGGAGGGCTGGAGCCCATCCTTCTTGGCTTCTTGCTTTGAGATATGAAGGCAGCAAGCAGAAAAGGAAAAAAAAGAAAAATGGGGAAGAATTTGGCAAAACTGCTGCGCTTCAGCACAGGCGAATTTGAGCTGCTGGCAGTTTGCAGGCAGGCTCCAGTTAGGCACGCTGAGTTTGAGTGCAGCAGCTCCCTCAAGGTCCTGTCTCTCACGAGGACGTGCACAGCAGTGACAGTCCCCAGAGCCCTCCCCTCTCTCCTGTCCCCCCAGCAGAGGTACTGTCCCAGCGCCAGGACCCGGAGGAGAACTGGCCTCCTCGGAGCTGGATGGGAACAGGCAGGAGCCTCCAAGGCGGGAGCTGGCCGGAGTCCCGTGGGCAGGACACCCCGTGCTTAGGGACTTTGCTTTTTACATCAGCATCTGACATGAACGCTGGGAGCGAAGGTGCTGTGAGGAGTTTGGTTGAGTGCTTGCACTTCTCCAGCATGGTTTTAATCTCTGGGTTTACCCCCGGGTCACACCATGCCCTGAAGGATCAGCTTCTTTTCCCGAGCCCCTGCTGCTGATTTTCCCAGTCCCTGCTCTGTCTCATCCCCTGCCCCAGCCCTGCTCCTGCCCCGGTGCTGAGCCCCAGCCTGCTCCCCGTTCCTGCGCCCGCCGCTGCTCCCGGTCCCTGCAGGCACCAAGGCTCGGGAGCCCCGAGCGCGTGTGCACTGAGGTGGCTGAAGGTGCTGTGAGGGGCACAGTATGCGGTCACCAGAGACAATCCAGTGCAGGGCTCGCTTAGACCCCCTACACCCTGTGGCAACATCACTTCGTTTCAAGATCACCAGTTGTCCCTGCCTGTTGGAGTAACAAGGGCTGCTCAAGGAGACGAGTGATGCGAGGGCCTGTGCTGACCCTCTCTGCACAGGCAAATTGCACATGCTGCCCGCGGAGTGGCTGGTTAGGTCTGACCTCTGCTGCTCTCCAGTTTCTCTCTTCTCTCCTGGCATATTTTGAGTGGTACCTTCCGCGTCCGATTGACAGCAAGGTGAGGAAGAGCACCCGCGACTCCGAGCGGGGCAGAGCCGATCTGGGGCTCTGGGTAGGTCATGGGTGTTTCTTCCAGCCAGAATGAGTGTGTGCTCACAGCAGACTAAGTACTGCAGAGGATAATGTATGAACAAGTGCCAAAGGCAACAGCTCAGAGATATATTATTTACATATTTATTAGAAATTCAGTACTGCTTGTGAGAGCAAACCACTTCTGACTTCAATTCCAATAAGTAAACAACCCAATGGGCAAATAAAAGGAAAGGGAAACATGCAGTACCACAGTTTACACAAGCTAATACAGTAAAACAAAATATTCTGAACATGAGACTATTTTGCAAGATGCAAAAAAAAAATCCTACCTTTATTCTCCTTCTTGGGTAAGCACTCAGAAAGTAATAATTGCAAAATAATTTAATTATATGTGATATCAGTTGCCTCACAGACTAACAGAAAGATAATTAATCCTTGTTTATCTGAACTACATTGTAGTTCAAACTGCCCTGCAGCAACAAGCATCACTTCTGCTTTATCTGAACTTTTGTTTGCCTTTCTTTCACAATTTTTTTTCTTCTCTGCGTAGTTTAAGGGTGAAAAAATAATAATAGCTGCTAGCTGTTATCCGAGAAGGAGCCCTCTGACCGTGGGAGGAGGGACAAACCCCTGCGTAAGCCCTGCGCCGGGGCTGAGCACGTAGGGCTTGATGCCCAGGGCTCGTGGACTCTGGCAAACCCCCTCAAGAAACGTTTCAGAAGCATCGTAGAGATACAGGGAATGGTAGAGTTTAAAAAAAAAAAAAATCCGAGTAGCTGTTAGATGTCTGGCTGCGTGAGCTCATCCTGCACTTCATCCAGGGGTGCGTCGTGGCCTGGCTTGGCTCTGCGGCCGCGCGGGTGGGAGTGATCCCTGCGCAGGCGAGCCCGGGCTGCTGGGCTGCCTGGACCTGCCCCGCTCCTGGGCTCGGGGTCTCCGGCGGGGAGCCGGGCCTGCTGCTGGGAAGATGAGGGGCTTGGCGGCGCCAGCCCTGGGGTCTTGGTGGTGCTTAGGCTGCGGGGTGTCTCGGCCACTTTGAAAACGGAATTAAGCTGCTTATTTCTGGTAATGGTGAGCAAAGGCGCCTCTGAGGGCCTGCTCTCCACAGCCCCTGTCAGCAGTTTTGACCTGTATTCAGAGATTTTTTAATGTAGACATACTTTTATTGGAAAAAAAAAATTCTTTTTTGGCACAGTGGGAAATTTCATGGAAAATAGCTGTACTTGCCAAAAATGTCAGAATTTTAAAAATTATTTTTAAGTTGTTAAACTCTTTCCCTCCATAAAATAAAAGCTGAGAACCTGAAGTTATTCTGATTTCATCGGTTCTTGTAGGTGAGAAAAAGCAAATCCACTGCCTGACCCATAACCTGTTAGGAAGCAGTTCATATCTGGTTTCTCTTGCTGAGAAAGAGCATTTGATACTAACAGCGGTTCAGGACACAGTGCAAAGATACAGAGGCTTTCAGCGTCTTTTGCAAATGCTTGCTTGAAATATTTCCAGGTAGATAGGGGTTAGGAAATTATCAGGAAGAGGAACAAAGGGTTTGTAAAGGTTATAATAAATGTAAAAATGTTTGGAAGCATTACAGTGCTAAAACCCGTTATTTAAATTCATCAGATGTCACTTTGAAGGAAGCTTTCAGAAACAGTCTTTATATGTATGCTTTTCTAAGGGGAGCTCGTAAGTGATTGTCAAATAAAGAGCACCCCAGGCCGTAGCCCCTACTAAATGTCAGCCCTTCCAGACTAATAACGCCCTGCGGTGTTTCAAAATAGAAAGCGTAATGCAGTAACAAAATGGGACTCCCCCCAGTACGGGAACCCACAGCACTGCTCCTGCAGCACAGCCGTGCAGCCTCCGCGCTCCACAGCCAAGGACATCAGAGCTTCCAGAGAAAAAGCTCCTGAGCTTTGCTTCTGGCAGCCGGATCCGGGCAGAGAAGTGGTTGAAGCTCGTTTGAAAGAGGCACTCGGTGTCAGTGCAGGGCTCTACTGGGACTCCAGCTAACAACCTTTCGGGTATTGGGAAAAATGATTAACAGATGTGTCTTCCCATTTCCCAATATATCTCTTTTGAATTGCAAAGTGGCCTCCTGCTTATTTTGAAGTACAATATGTCCAACCTTCCAGGCACAGCTTATTGCTAATTTCCTATGCCGCTATGAATCTATGATTTATTTAACAAATTTCCACCCAGCAAATAAAACAACATTTGTTCTACCTGGAGGGTAGTTTCCAAATATCACAGCACAGCCAGGCATGGCTGCAACAGTTGGCACAAGAATAGTGGTCAAAATGATGAACGGAGTGTCTCACTTCAGATGGGAAAAAGTAAAGTCACATCAGTAACCCCGCAAAATAAAGCACTGCATCTTCAGCTATGATTCTCCTGGGCAGACACAATCGTCATGAAGCCGTCACGTTTTCAGCTGTATTTGTATCATTTACATATGTTGACTTAGAGTGTAATACCAGATGTTTTCTGTACCAGAATGCTCGCAAAGAGCGAGCTCCAATGACTCAGTGCCGAGTAGAGGTTGAACAGGTTTGAATACAACAAAACGACCTTGAATTTTCATCTGAGCTTCACATCAGAAAAAGACCTAATGTAACTATATTTTTCCCACCTAAATTTGAAAAATCTGTTTCTTTGGAAGGGTTATTTATTTACTCCGTGTCTCCAGTGCAGAATATAAATGCCCAAATCCTTAGCTGTTATGGACTTTCAGGCTTTCCTCTTAAATTCCTGGCTGCGGAGTTCTCCGGAGTTGCAGACCAGTTTGTGCTCTGGGTGCAGCACTGGTGCCAGCGCTGGGCGTGGGGCTGGACCCTCGCGGAGGTGACGGCCTAATGGGTCATGCAATGGGAGAGCTGTGTGCGGGGCTGGGAGCGGTGTGCTGCCTTTGGATCTGCGTTATTGCCACTACTACAGACAACTGAGTAGAAAATTCCATGCCATGATTTGATAATTAAAAATGTCAATTAATTGATTTGAGTTACGGGATTGACTAGTAAGTATAAATTAGGAACTAATTTAGGCCCAGCGTAGAGCTTGGCATACATGAGAGTGTCAGACGGCCCCAGCCAGGTGTGGCTGTCTCCAAGATTTTGCAGCTTTTTCAGGGTGTGTTTGGAGGGCAGCGTGGGTGCAGCTGGACGTGGGGTGCGCAGCAGCCTGCACAGCTGCAGACCCTCCTGTCTTTTCTCTTTGATAAGAAGTAGGAATCGCTGGGGATGAAAGTGATGCGGAAGGGTAGAACATGACTTTCTTTTCCAGTTAAGTTCACCTGCTGTATTTTGAGATGTCACAGTGGGTAATAAAATATATTTCCTATATTCAGAGCTGAAGAAAGAAGCTTCCCCAAAATAAACACAACTGAAAGGAATTTTCTTTGGTTTTTTATTTACTTTGGGTTATTAAAGTGACAAGTCTGTGCTATCCATGCAGTGCAGGGGATTATCAGGCTCCAAGGATGGAGCTCCGACCCCAGTGGGTGCTTAACTTCCACAACACAACAAATACATTTCTCTCGCTCTGCATCTCTCCTGTTTGCTTTGTGGCAGGCAGCCCTGCCGGGCAGGCTGAAAGCGTGGAGTCATGGCGGTGATTTCTGAATGACATCTGAAGAACTGAAATATTTCTCCCTGCCCAGGGATTAAAAAGGAGCTTGCCAAGAAAATAGTCAGTCATTGCTGCTTACAGGATTTTTTCTTTTTTCCTTTACATCATATTTTAAATTTATAAAATATTTAGCTTAGGCAAATGTAGTCAAATCATAATAGACTTCTCACACTTGCAGGGAAAAGAGGTTGATTGTTTACTCTCTCCTGTGTAAATCACTGACACAAAAAGTAAGAAAACATATATCCTCCTCTGCTCTTCCTGACAATCCTCTTCACAGTCAGCATGAAAGGCTTTTAATGGAATAGATTGGAGGATGCTTGTGATGGGAGAACACAATGAAACTGTAGTGGAACTCCATCCCTTCAGGGGAGCTGCATCAGCATCTTCACGCGCCGGGACATCGCCGTGGCGGGGTGCCCGCTGCTGACGTGTGAACACGCTCTCTCCATCGCCCTTGTGCGGCTGAAATTACTTTGCAGAGCTTCATCTCTTTGCCCTTCCTTCATCATCAGCTTTGTCGCTGATTACGTGAAGAATGGAACAGATGATGCAAGTCAAGTCATTCATGTCCATGGTATCAGGCATTCGTTATTGTTTGATTGTGCGCACAGAAGGATTATGCGCCGTATTTGCAAGAGAATGATGGGGAGATCAGTCAGTCTCAGGAGAATTAAATGCGTGTTGCAGGGCGTAAACCATGTACTGGTCTTACAGAAACTTTTGCTTCCTGAACTGGGTCTTGGTGCTCAGGAGAAGCGGCGGCTGGGGGACATGGGCTTTGTTGGTGGCACTTTGCTCCCTCGACGGAGATGCCCTGCAAGAGGACGGTTCACCGCCTGTCGCGCTTTGGGACGTGGGGCCGTCTTGCCAAAATCAGAAGTGAAACACCCCATCCAGAGCTAAACAGCTGCTAAAAAGCTCCTCGATGTTGACATCTTTCTCTTCCTGCTGCTCTACAGCTGCCTTAAACTTAGAGCAGGCGTCAGTGAGCTCTGCACCCAGAGCTCGGCAGCCCCGTGTGATTCCTTGGGAAGTAACTGGATCTTAAACCGAGTGATCCTGAACCGTCAGCGCAGCGGCTGTTTTCAGAAAACTTGTCTGGTTTGTGACAGACGCTCATACAATGACACGCATCGCAGCGCAAGCAAAGCTTTCTGTTTATAAAATAGTCAATAATATTTGTGAAGAATTATTTTTTTCCCAAGGACACCTTTCATTTCAGTCTCTGAGGGAGCTGGGGATAAATTGTTCCTTACCATCAGCAGCTGACCTCTCTGCTTGTTGAAAATGTGGGCGTCTTCTGAACAAAAAAACACCATTTGCTAAATGAAGCAAAACACCATAATAGGTTTAATGATGTAGATTTATCTCCTAACAGTTGTTTTGAGATCACAACAAATCATTAAAATCATTAACTCTCCAAGCTAAATTAGATTACAGATCTTGGAGAATGTCTGGCCACTGCATTTGCAGAACAGTGCCTCTTCCTGCCTGCGCGACTCATTAATTCTGCTCAGATTCCTCTGCAAACAATGAACCGATTCAACATATTCCAAGTCAGATGAAACAAAAAAAGCCAACATCTTTGTGTGTGTGCATGTTTTGTTTCTTCTTCCAGACTAGTTCCATTACCGGAAAATATTTTCTTGGTATGGCCAGAACGGGCTGTGTCTCTTGGTGGGGAGCGCTGTCTCCGGTGCAGTCCTGTGTCTCTCGGCTGCACGCGCCGGTCTGAAAGCCAGGGCAGGGACTACACAGTGTACGTAAGGTACGCTGAAAGTCACAGCAAGCCTTGCGTAGAAGGCCATTTATATTGCAGCTCTCAATGGCAGCGTTGCTGCCTTGAGCGTAAGATCAGCGAATGAGTGTGGAGGGTTTGGGAAGCCCACGGCCGAGACAGCCGTGCGAGCTGATGGCCTGGCACCCGATCTAC
>Ga0181612_104968_pt1 | contig 15568 bp, 16 predicted proteins | sample HoacroProtozoa21_FD_119630 | JGI IMG/M metagenome (GOLD analysis project Ga0181612, IMG submission 119630) | Hoatzin crop microbial communities from Cojedes, Venezuel. Combined Assembly of Gp0051906, Gp0051904, Gp0051908 | reverse complement strand
AGAGAAAGAGAAAGAGAAAGAGAAAGAGAAAGAGAAAGAGAGGAAGGAAGGAAGGAAGGAAGGAAGGAAGGAAGGAAGGAAGGAAGGAAGGAAGGAAGGAAGGAAGGAAGGAAGGAAGGAAGGACATGACTGGTACAGTTCCAAAATAAATTTCTGAAAATAATGCTTTTCACTGCTGATCTCTTAGGATGTCCTCTGCATTTCAAGCCTGCAGGACTGCCTATTCTGGTAGAAAGTAATTTGTATGTTTTTGATAAAAATCAGCATAGTACATGCTACCTCTCTCCCTTTTATCATCCACATGTGTGTATGTACAGAAGTTTCAGCTTATGCAGTGCATATAGCCTTTACATAGGCTTTTAATATAAACTATTCTTGCTTTCCTCTCTGGACTCTTCCATGTCAGTTTGTTGCACTGATTTTGAACTTTGCGGAAAGACCACATCCCCTTTCTTTGAAACCTTTCTGGAAACAACAAATAAAAAGCTTTTTTTAAAAAAACAAACACCTTCCTGCCGTATGAACTTTACACCTGACTTGCAAAGACACAGGCACACGCTTCCATCCTGCGAGTACTGCGTGCAGGCCCATTGCCTTGCGTAACTGGAAATCAAAATGATGGATGTAGGATGTGCAACCAGCAGTTGCTGGGACTGGGAATGGGCGCTTGCCTCTGCAGAGAACATTTGAGATACTAGGGGGTGTCTTCCAGAAAGCGACTAAAGATGATTCAAGAGGTAAGGCAAAAACAAAAACATAGTGCAGAAAAAGTCCAAAGACAACACAGGAAGGTTTTGTTTGTGGGTTTCTGAGCTGACAGTTTCTTTCTTTTGACACAGATCAGTGTCCCTAATAGAAGTTTCCTATCCAAAGAGAAAAAAGTAAAATGCTTCTTAAGAAACAGGAATAAAGAAATATATGGATTTGGCAAAGAGAAACACAAAGTAAAGGCTTGATCAAATTTTCTTTCTGTGCAGAAGAGATTGTCTCTGTCCACTGAAAGAAACAGAGCATGCAGGGAGGGCACAGCTATGTGCAATACCACAGTGATCCCAAAGGATACCTGTTGGCTGGGCAGGGATGTGAAAGCTCCTCATGCCTAGTTTGCCACATCAGCCACTGAGGTAAATAGCTGCAGCTCCAGCAATCCCAACAGCCTGTGCTGGCTTTGGCATTAAAGACCAAGCCGGTGCGTGACCACCCCAAAGAAAGAGCCCCTGCAGCAAAGAACCCCACTCCCCGCTGAGCCATGGGGTAGAGGGGGATTGTGGGCATCTGCTGCCAAGTACAGGCCGGGGCTTTGGGGACCTGGGTCAATAAGTGAGCAGCACATAAAAGGACAGGCCTTGAGGATGCTTGTGGAAGAAGGGGAAGCTGGAGGAGCTGGTGGGAGGACAGGCATGTTATGCCTTTCCTTAGAGACTGGTAGAGATACTGGTGGAGAGGCCAGGCAGCTCTGCTTGCCACTTCGTCACACGTCCATAAAAGTCCTTGTCCTTTTGCATACTGTTTAGAAAGGAAACTAAAGGAGGGGGAGGTAGATACCCACCCTTTGGAGAGGAGCATTTGAAAGATAGAACAGGCAGACTATATAGGGGAGAAAACACTGCAAATTACTTCAGAAACGAGGAGGAGACAGGATGTAATTAGAAGCATTTTTAGAAGCTGGTTGCACAGCTTACATCAGTGAAGAGAGCTACTGAGGAAGGGTACAGTGCTGGGGAAGTTCAGCAAAATAAAAGCAGTGTTCTTTCCAGGCACCTGATATTTTGCCTGAGTTTCACTCCATTACCAGGCTTAGCTGTGGATTGGGCTCACATAGCTCTGGCACACCCCTTCAATCTGGAGATCTTTGGGGACTCCAGAGAGGCTTCTTCTCTGCATGGAAACCACCCATCGAGGTACCATCACAAATGGTGAAACAGTGATGAACAAAGAACAGCCTGCAACAAAGCAGAGGGATTTTGTGATAAAAGAGAGCAAAGGAAACTCAAATGATATGTCTGGAAGACATGGACAAACATAAGTTCAGTTCTTAAAGAAGGTGAATAAAGCCAAACCTGCAAGAAGACACCTGTCAGAAGGTGACACCAGCCAAAAGCAGGAATTGCACATCATTTTGTGATGAGAGGTCTTTAAGAGCCGAGTTAGGAGAACGAAAAACTCACATATCTAAGGCAGTATTGTAAAGTCGTTCCTACTCACAGCCAACCCAACACTATGCAAACCAGCCAGCTGGGGAGACCTCAATCTCATCCCTGTGGTAGGTGGCTGCTGACACAGCCCGGCCGAGGAGGTGACTCTGCCTGTCTGCTCCCGCCATGTACCCTCGCACCCTGGGAGGAGACGGGTGAGAAGACTGAGTTCTTCTGGCTCGTCACTGAGAGGAAGGTATCACAACGTGACAGGTCTCATATCTTCTTCCAGACATCTCCTTGGTCCCCGCCTTGGGGAGCTGAGTCCTACGCCTCTGGTGCAAGAGAGGGGACAGCCTGGCCCAGCGCAGCAGGGTCTCTCCCCTGCCGTCGCAGCTCCGGCTCCCCCCGGAGAGCGCAGACACCAAGCCAGGTGGGCTCTCCCGAAGGGCTCGCCGTTGCCGTCTCATTTGCATCCAGCATTTGGCAGGGAAGCCGAGCAGCACGCAGCGCAACGGGATGACATGATGTCCTGACCCTGTCTTACACAAATGTCAAGCTGTCCCGGTTTGTACACCCTGCAGCTTGACGGGACTTGCTTTCCCCCCTCCGGTGGGGCACACGACAGTACTCACTCCTGGAGACATCTACAGGGGAGAAATGCAGCTCCTTGGCCAGCCAGACATGGCCATAACCAGGGTGTTTGCTTTTTCTATTCAGGTTCCTGGGGGGCAGCTTTCCTCTGCCCTCTCTCGATAGCCATTAAGGTCGGTCGGACGTGAAGACCATGGGGACATCAGCCCTGGGATAGACACAGCAATAGTGATATGGGGTCTGCCCCATCACACTGCCTGCGTATGTAAGCAATGGCAAGTGGAGACAGAGGAGTCTCCAGTTCCCATGGCCCAACTACGAGACTCCCTTCTCTTTGGCTTTGTGTAGGGCCACATGCTTCGGCTTCCTGCTCGGTCAGATAAGAATGGTTTTTTGGACTGTTGCAGGGAGATGCACATGGGCCAGCCCAGCATTTAATTTCTCAAAGGTCTTCAAGAACAGGTCCCAAGAGTTTTCCGTGACTGGGTTGTAGTCAAACGTTGTCATTTGTCTGATGAGGCCAGGATGCTCACTGCCAGCTCCAGTCACGTCTTGAAGTGCTGAGGTGGGACACATCCTTGCCGGTCCCCATCGCCACGTCCAGCCCTGCAGCAGAAGTCCCCTGTGTCCGCATGCACGGTCTGCCTTGCATCTGCCCAGCCACGCTGCTGGCTGCAGACAATGCTCCCACAGTCACTCCTCACCGCACGGGCAACTCGTGCAAGGGCTGCAAAACTGCCAATTAATGAAGAGTTGTCAGATGTTGCCAGGCCTTGTAGGCCCAGCTGGCGACCCAACTGTCACCACAGTGAACAGTAAGACAAGGCAAGAGCTCTCAATCAGTTTAGGGGCTTAAAAGCAGTGACTCACCAATAGACAACCATTTATTTTTATTGTTGACCAATAATTATGGTATTGTCTGCTGGGTATAAATGCCACACTGTTTCATGACAGTGGCTTTGGCCTGTCCTCGTTCCAACCAATTTCTATCAAATGAAGAAGATAAATCCAATAGCAAGCATTTCTGGTGACAGGTTTGCACAGTGCATGAGGCAGCCACAGAAATAAAACCTGCCTTATGGAGAATGAGACAAATCCTGAGGCCTCCTCCAGACAGAGTCTCTATGAGACCAACCTGAGATGCGCATGGCTTTTCAAAGAGGCTGTAGTCCATGTGGCAGGCATAAAAACTCTGACATCCTCTGTATGTTCACTGAGCTGGTGCAGCCAGCATGAAATTTAATTCGTGGGAACAATCTCCCATACTTGCAAAATGAGGCAAGAGAAGGAGCCATCCCCGCACGCCAAGCAAGCAGCCCCAGAAGGTCTTCCATGGGTGCTCATATACCCCTGCACTCCAGCAAGGGCTTTGCCTTAGCGGGAACATAGGGGCTGAGCACCCTCCAGCTGGTCCCAGCAAACTTCAGCAGGTATTTTGGAGGTGCCTACGTAGCAAGTGGTTGGCGCTGACCTTTGAGAAATTGGCTGACACCTCTGCAAGGAGACCCACTGCATCCAGAATAAAGAATGGAAGTGAGAGATCAAAAAGCCTGGTAAGTGAGGTTTAATTTTTCCCCATTTCATATTAGGCATATGTTTTGGGTGCAGTGCAGTTTATTTATACGTGTTGCTTTAAGGAATTATGCTGCTGGTGATGCTACCACTCAGTTAGTGTCAGTCCACCCACAACAGGCCATGAGCTTCCACGTGCCGGGTTGGAGAGCCGTGGCGGGGGGCCAGAGGGAGCGAGCGCAGGAGCTGGTATGGTCCCTGCGATGTCTCCAGCAGCGGTAGGTGGGAAGAACGGCTGTCTGGGACCATTCAGCCAGGGCAGCATGGGGACGCTGACCCTGCAGAAATGTCGACGAGAGGAGCAGCCCTCCCAGGGAGGGTGGGAGAGCAGACGGGGATGCTGCAGGCTTTGTGCTGCCCGCCCCATGAGCTGCCTCGTCCCTCTGACTCCACCGGCCACAGCCCCCCGGCCGTGGAAATCCCCCTTCCACGCCTGGCGTTGCCAACAGCTGCCTGAGGACCAACCTGCCGGCGGATCCCAGGAAGCGACTTTTCTTTCGGGAACGACCAGATATGAAGGCTCCATTATATGGAAAACACTGATGTCCCGCATCTGCCAAACCCAACACATTTCCTCCACCTCTCCCCAACACCCCTCCCCACTGTTACAGACCCTTGTGGCTTTTTCAATAGTTGTTTTCTTTCTGCTTAAAACAGGGCTGCTTCTCTGCAGGGAGAAAGGCCCTGTTTGTGGGGTGCAGCTGCATTTCAAAGGTACATTGTTGGTGAGTTATGAATTTGCATGCCTTTACTAATGTGTGGAAACAGGAGAATTCTTTTGCTTTTTAATCGAAATTGATGTTATTCCTCTGCCAGTGGTACCCGAGGAACTGTTTTGTTCCATTTCCTCTCCTTTCATGCAGCCCTATTTATGTTTAGATCTGGTTTGCTGCCACCAAGAATCATTGTCATTACCACCAGTGTCTAAGGGCCGGCCAAGTCCAGCAGCTGTGTGTTTAATGCCTACCCTCGCTAAGGTTTATTTCCTTGACAACATGGTCTTGTTTGAAGCAACTTTCCTCCCAGAAAGAAAGAAAGAAAGAAAGAAAGAAAGAAAGAAAGAAAAAAAGAAAAAAAGAAAGAAACAAAGAAAGAAAGAAATAAAGAAAGAGAAAGTCCCTTTCCAGGGTTTATTTTTTTTTTCTTTTTTCCTGTTTTCTTTTTTTTTCTTTTTTCCTTTTTTTATTTTTTTTTTTTCCTTTTTAAATTTTTTTTCCTTTTTTTTAACTTGGGGACAGGAGTGGGATTTTTGGATGTGAATACAGGGCTACCTCCAATTATTATTATTTTGAAGGTCCCCATTTCCCCCTGCCCGAAAAGCTCGCCCCGCGCCTCGCTCGCCCTCCGCATTCAAAATGGAATACCTAGGTGGCCAAGCGGGACCCGCTGACCTCTATATCCTGTTCCTTTCTCCGGGTTTTGCTGCCAGTTTCCTCGATAAAAGGCGAGAGTGAGAGATAATTAACAAAAAACATGGCCCCCGGACAATGAAACAACTGGCCTTGGCGAGCCAGAAATTTATCCTGGTTTTCTAGGTGAACTTTCTCCCATCAATCTTTCCTTTAACCTCCGTGTTAGTGGGAGCAATAGGAACACCCCCTCCCCTCCCCCGAGCAAATGCTTTCTTTTGAGGGGGAACAAAACCCGGGATCGGAGAGGGCCGAGGTAAAATCTGGGTGGTATCGTGCCGCCGCACAATGCCCCCACTGTTCCCCGGGCCGGCGCTGGTGTTTTACAACAGGGGAGGGGAGAGGATGAATGGCCCGATGATGTGAAACAATCCTCCCGATTCAGGGCGACAAACCCATCCTCTGTTCCGCCGGGAGGGGAACAAAAAGAAGAGGGGAGCGCACAGGGAAGGAATTAAACCCAAACCAGTTCGTCTAAGAAAAATCTTTCCGATCCTGGAAAGGCTTCTGGGAGATGCCAGGGAGAAGCCCAGGATATTATTCCTCCAGCTTTCGGTTATCAACGTGGCTCCAGGGGCCAGCGGAGAAGGGCCAGGGGATGCTTTGGCCAAGGGGAAAAAGTACAATGGCCCCTAAGTGCCGGCATCTCTCAGGCTGCCCCGTGCTCACTCCCTCACGGGCGCCGAAAACCCCAGCAGTCGCAAAAAAAAAAAAATGATTGGCGGTGGGGTTGGGAGCACGCGGGACAATGTGGGTCCACTTCAGGTCCCCTTGAGAGGGTATTATGGCGAGGGAAAATATTTGTGCTCTGAAGATGACACTCTCCATTTTGTTAATGGCTCTCATCCGGCGCTGATAATCACACCCACCGCACTCCTGTCAGTTGTCTGCCGGTTCCCAATTAATGGGGCATGCTCAGAGAAAGCATCCCTTTTTCTGCAACCAAGACAATTCCATTGTGTTCACCTACTTGAGAAGAGGGAAAGGTGAATATGAGGGCATTCGGCATTGTAAATTACCAATAAAACACAAACTGAAAGAGCACCCCTCCAATAAATTAGAAGTCTTTACTCCTGTTGGGTCACGCGTTGGGAAATGCACATTCAGGCTTGTGGCGGGAGAATTTTGCACAGAAACTAAAGCAGCTGGATCTCTTTTTTGCCCAACCCTATTATTACTTGCCAGAAAAAAACACTGTTTTCTTAAAAAAGCTGTACCAGTTTTACATTTCATGGGCTAGAAATATGGTGGAATGGTCCAAACAGATGTGCTAACGCAGGCAGTTGACAACAGCAAACAGGCGATGCCATCGTGTATTAAATACTAAGAGCTGTTAGAAGTGTCTTTTTTAAAAAATTCCATGTTTTCCTATGCAGGGACTAGTAAAAAGCTCGGTAAGAAGTTTAGCATCTCCAGAGAAGACATAGCCAGGCCACTGACTTTCACTCTTCCCCAAGGACAAAACAAGACCAAACAAAACAAAAACCTCTCTGCAGAGGCATATCATTATCTGGACACGAAGTCGAGCATCTTTGATATAAAGCCCTCTTGACAAATACACACACAGCATTAAACACAAGGGCGAAACAGGGGCGTGCCCCTCCCAACAGCTGAGCGCTTTATTTTTTGCTATCACTCATATAAAACCTGTCACATTTGACTTGAGTTGGGCATTATAAAAACCATGAAAGTGTAGCCCATGCCTTCTGTTTCATCTCAAATACAAGCAGCATGAGGCAGCATGGGGTGGGTGGGCAGAGATCAGCCAGAGTGGGGAGAGCTCCACAAAACTGAGCACAGGAAAACTCAGTTTGCTCAGACAGAGCGAGTTACAGTCCCAGTCAGCAAGTCAAATCCCTAGCTAGGGTAAATCAGCTTACGTTCTTCACACCTAAATGATTTAGTTGCATTCACATGCTTCCTGATGACATTCTTGTTTCTGTGATGCTGTAGTCCATTGGTGCAATTTTACAGGGAGTAAGGAGTATTTGATTCACACAGAGACGCCAAGAGAGAGATCTTGCATCAATGATACTTGTGTAAAGCTTAGAAAATTAAACTGTCGTTCAGTGTTTCACTTTAAAAATTAAAGAAGCTATTTCAGATCACAGAATATCATCTTCTACTGACATCTGACAAGTATCAGGTAAATACATCCCTGAATGCTTTTCTGAAAGGTGCTTACACGTCATCATCTTTACTATACAGAACAAAATTGCTCTATTGACTTCGCTGGACCTAGGCCAATATCCAGCTCCAAAACAGTAATGATAGCATCATCACAATTATAGGTTTTGGCTGCAGTAGGTGCATAACGATTGTGGTTTATTAGAAATACCAAAAGTTTCCTCAGTGCACTAATTGCTAGCATTGCTGGTACTGCCATCATGAATTCCTTTGGCTTCCCTTTCTGTCCCGTGCTTACCAACCTCGAAAAAACACTGGACTGCTTTTCTAGTAATGCTCCAAGCAGAAGAAAAATGTTCTGCCTGGTTCCCTTCAGTGGTGGCTCTTCCCTGGAGGAAGGTCTGCTTACTTCCCATTTTAGAGTGGGACAGTCTGCATCCCCCTGGTGGGTGATTATTTCTGAGAAGGAGCTCAACCAGCAGCCACCATTTTGGCAAACGGTACATTCTGAAAGAGGGATTTTCAAGGCGATGGAGCCGGAGGAGAGGTAGTCTTCCCAAAAAGTTGCTCTGATTTGGACAATCCAAACAAGTGGAGATTAAGCAAAACCCCACAGAAGCTCTGTTAAACTGTCGGAGCTTTTCCAAGTAAATATTTTGTTGTTGATATAAATGACTTCGGGTTGGATTATGGAGGCAGCCACAGGGGTGAGAGGCTGCACCACTAATAAAACTGGTGACAGTACTGTGGATATATCATAGTTTGCAGCTTGGGCTGTTGCTGAAGGAGACAACATTTGCTGATTTGAAGGAGGACAAGTAACACCCTGATTGTTGGTCTACACATGTGCCCAACCTCAGTTTGCCTTTGCCCGCTACATGTAGGTATTACAAGCCCCCTTTCTAATCAGCCGTACTGTCATTCAGAAAGCTCCTGAAAGTCTTCTGCTTATGGAAATAAAGTTTCCTCTTAGCTCCTGGATCAGCATGAACAACACACACAAAGCCCGTGGGAGGTTTTCTCAGGGAAAGCACCCTCCCTGTTCCTCCACCACACAACGGTGGATAAATGTCCAGTCTTTCTTGCCTGCATCTTGGGAGCCAGTATATTAAACTAGTGGCCAGCAGGGAAAAGCCCAAAGAAGAAGGCAGCAAGGCTGCGGCAGCGCTGGCTGGAGACACGGAGTTCTGAGAGATGGAAAGGATTCAGATGATTATGCCTGCTGCTCATGTTAAACCCACGGTTACTTGGTATTTATGCCCTATAGCCAACATCTCACCAACTTGGGAGTGGGCACTATGCCATCTGAACAGATGGGCCTGAGCGATTTCAGCTAAGAGACTGTGTATGTCCATCAAATATGTTTGCTTAGGGAACCGTTCCCAGCCTGGAAACACAAGACCTATAATGTGGTGTCCAGAAAAATAACACTATCAGCTTTGGATCTCATATGCCCAATGGTAAGCACAGACTTTCTCTCCTCATTTATTCCTGCTGCCTTGCAGAAGTGAATGCCGCCATGGCACCCTGCAGAGACGGAGATGTGCCTGTGGCCAGGCTGTCGTGATGCCCGTATCTAGAGGCCTGCAGCTAAACTGCACAGCACCCCTGGGCACAAGGCAAATGGCAATGCCCAGAAGCCTTCAGTCCTATTTGTACCACATCACATCTTCCCCTGTACAAAGTCTGGCACCAAACACCACCCAGCTGGAGGCCAAACCAAAGGACGTGCGAGCAGATCCTCAGCCCCAAGACAGGATGACAGGGCTCAGTTCTGAGACACTGCCCACAGCAAAGGAGACGGTGGAGCAGGGAGTGTTAAAACCCTTGGATCGCAGCTACGCACAAGCCTCTGACTTGCACTTGCTGTACCAACGTGGGCATCACCAGTGTGAAGCCAGTGAGTTGTCCCACAGCAGCAGGACCTGGAGCTGCTGGGTGTGGGAACAGCGAGGTGAACTCCACCTGACAGTTGCAGATTTGCTCCTCAAGCTGCTGTAAGCAAGTATTATTGCTTTCTTAAATTTTCCCCTTTTTTTGGTCAAGCTTCTTGCAATAAATGCACATGTTTTAGTAGGCAACTTGTTCTGCAGCCTCAAATCACCACTACTGGCAAGAAGTTATGGAGCAGAATGGCCCCTGCTTGATGCGCCTTCCAGTGCAAGAGGGATATTTGCTGTCTCTCAGGTGCCTTTAATGGTCAGGTGAGTAGGTGCTCACTGCTTATATTGCCTGTCTCGCTCTGAATGATCTGCCCAGGCCATCCTCCGTGGAGTGTCTCTTGGTGCTTCAGACCTAGCTGGCTCTGAGGCACCCATGAGCAGAGGCCATCTGTGACAGACCCCTGCCTTTTGCCAGTCATTTCAATGCTCTTCAGCACAGTGGTTTTGGGCATACTGTGCTCTTTCCCCAGCCCCTCTGGATGGGGAGACCCCCACCTACACAGGAGCATCCTGAATCCCACCTTGGGAAGAGAGGGGGGGATGGACATCAGACAAGGAAACGGAGCCTGGCTGCACGCTAGAAGAATGACGGTGGGGAGTGGAAGGGAAAGAAGTATATGGATGTATAAGAGTGACTGCCAGTGTGCAGTATGCCACAGGCTAAGCAGGGCCACATATTGCATCCTTCTCCCCCGAGGCAACAGCTGCCAGGGTGGGAGCTAGGAGACAGCTAGGCAGGCTCTCGGTGCGGGGACCAAAACTGGTGAGAAGATACCCTCCCAAGAGGTCCTAGCCAAGCGCTCACTGTATCGAGGTGCAGGATGCTACAGCCTGGCCTTCTGGCCTGAACAACCCTGGCTGCCCGGCACAGAGCATGTCTGAGGCTCAAAACCACTGGGGCAAAATCTCCAGACAGAAATAGAGGGCAGGTCTGGGGGTATCCAATCGTATGGTGGGCTTGGACAGGCTGGTGACAGGCAGTCAAGGGCAGCCACTGTGGTGTTCAACCCCGGGGAGAGCCTGAGGTGTGGGGAAAAGAGCATCAGTTAAATGTAGGTGCTCCAAAAGGAGCTTCTCGGTGAGGGACATGTCAAGCCGCAGCGACAGGCACCTCCTCGCCTGGCCCCAGCAGCTGCAGAAGCATGGTGGTGCGGTGGGGAGACTATCTGAGCACAGCAGGAGGTGGGGGACTCCCAGACGTGACAAACTCACGTGGCAAGGCAGCCCCTTCTCAGTAAGAAGCATGTAGAGAAACCATATGGGATGTGATACATGCTAAAGTGCCCATCACTTATTTTTCCTGAGTGATACACAGCTGCAAAAGATGACATCAAAAGTTTGTCCCAGTCTTCAGAAGTCCTCTCATTCAGAGTGAATCCAGTTGAAAAACACTGAAAAGCGAGAAAGTCTTTTCCTAGTTCATACTTCATATTTTTCCGACAGATCCGCAAAAGGGATCTGCTTTATCCTTTCAGTTGTGCGTTTTTTCTCAGAAAGCAAAAGGCCTTATTTCATACTAAAATAGTGCACACTGGATACTTCAACTTCCCGCGTGAGGATGCTTGCCTGTGTGTCCTTCCCCACCCAAGGTACCGTCTTAACTTGTCATGGGATGGTTCGGTCGAGCGAAGGATTTTCTCTTGATTTTTCCCTTTCTCTTGGAAGCCCACTCCTCCCTGACACTGCATATGTGCAAACATGTAGAGACATTCTCTTCTCCCTTCTCCCACGCACCAGCATCTTCTACCCATATGGGACAGATAATCCCTTTTCATATCGGCTCATCTTCTTCTTTCAACACAATTTCCTTGACATGCCAAATTACAACCAAATGGGGGAACGGAGGAATGAGCCTGAAATCAATTTCAGATCAGTCAAAAGATATAGATTTATAGCAAAGATAAATCAACAAAACCTTTGAGGGTTAGATCCCTGAATTCTTGCTTCAGTCCTTGACATATTTAGTACCTGTTGATAGAGGCTAAGACAGCGCACAGTGACCGAGGCGAGGGGCTGGGAAGCGGGACGAGCGTCCCTGGCAGGGTGGGAGCAACCAGCTTTGGGTCAAGAGATTTGGATCTAACTTTTGGGACAGACAGGAGGCTTCACCTCCGCACCCTGGTGCGGCCCCGCTGCGGAAGGGAGTGTAATGTCATCTGCCCCACGCATACCAGCTGGGACTGAGAAAGGTCCGTCCAGCGCCTCACCTTCAATGCACTGAAGCAGATGTAAATAGTAGTGCCCCAGTTGTCCCAGTGGTGGTTTTAGTCCTACGCTGCTAACAAGAGCTTGGAGAGCCCAATCTACACCCCACACCTTGGTTTAAAGCATGAGAAAGGCTACACAGCATTCAAGGCGCAGTCATTTGAGAGGTAACACAGTGCTGCCCAAATGGTAAGAAACAGCATGACTGATTAACAAACTGCCTTAATCGCAGAGCCGAAGCAAGCCAGCGGCACGCGCGAGCAAACCCAAGTCACCACAGCTGCTAATGCTGCGGCGCAGATACAGGAGCTGACTTTCAGCAGTCAAGAGGTTTCGAGATTAATGTGGGAAGTCAAGGCGAGAGGTTGCCCCGAGGTCAGGCTCTGCCCCTCCAGCACGCCCGCTCCGGGGCCACTACCGAGAGCCAGGGACCAGCAGCGCTAATTTGGTCCTTAATTTGGATACACACTTAAACAGGAAGAAAACTGTTGGCAGAGAAGAGGGGGGCCCGATCCCCTCCGCGAAGGCTGATGGCTGATGCCTGCTAAGGTCAGCAGGAGCAGGTTGGTCTCCAGTCGCTAGAAAGGGGAACGTGGATATTAAGCCTCTATTTTTTTAACATGTTTTCTTTCTTGCTTTCTAGAAACATTAAAATCTTGTCTCGTAACTAACACCGAAGTTTAGATATTTTGTGAAAGTGACACCTAAGGAAAAAAATTTACATTATTATGTGCTTACATCAAAGGTCCTGATTTCAATTAATTTGCTTTGGAAAAATAAACAAATTGCAGTCCTAAGTATTGGAGCATATTGTCAGTTTTGTTCCTCTTTCTTTCAAGAGATTTTGTTTGGCCTTGAAACCAACAAGACTGCTGCAGGAAGGGGGTACTTTTCAGCATGGGGAAGGGTAATAAAACCTGGTCTTTTGTTTTTAATTTAACTACCTGGTATGGTTTGTCTTGTTGTTGCAACATGCTCCGAGGGTCCTTTAAAAGATATCACAGGGTGCCTGCTAACAGGTCTGCAGGTGAATGCTTTCCTTACATGCTAGGAACATGCTGTGTTCCCACTTTAACCATGAGCATCGTGCGCAGGACAGGGAAGATGGACCAGTACTAGATATGAAAGGAAAATATTTTCTCATTTTTGAAAGCAGAGCCCATGGTTCAATGATCCCTGGGCATTAGTAGGCTTTTTGTGTGGATTTTATGTCTTTTTCTTTTGGGGAGGTATATGCAGGACTTCGATGTCAGCACAAAAGTGTGCATATTCATGTCATCTGTCTAAGAAATACGTAACATATAGTCCCTACTATAGTATTTTTCCTTTCAGGAATACAACCACTCTCTGAAGCTGCTCCCCTGGTCAACCCAGGGACTAACACAGGGGTGGCCGGGCTGCAGGACACACCACATAGCTCTCAGTTAACCCCACGTTCTTGTTGGCTCATGCCTCCCAAGCATGGCCCCCTGCCATGCCGCTTGCCTCTGTCCTGCTTCCCCACGGTTCCCCTTCGGCTGCCTGGCAGGCGTGAGTAGAGGCACTGGCCACCAAGCAGTGGGATGGCCAGGACGGGCCACTCACCCAGGCTTCGGCCAGCAGCTTCCATCTTCAGCATGCCGCTTCCCACCAGCGTGGGGACCATGCTGACATGGCCGTACAGCTCCAGCATCCCCCAAACTCACTCGGGTACTGCCCGGGGCACCCCGAGCCCCAGAGGTGGGCTTCTCCGTTCCTCAGGGCCATTAGCAGCCGAGCGCAGCAAGTGTGCCAGGACTGGCCAGGTAGGAAAGAGATTTCCTTTTGCCTGATGATTCAGCCTCCATGATGCCTTGCAATCATAGCTGGAACAGGGAATAAAACCATTCGTCATGTTATTGCTGAACAGATAGCTTGCAAAGAGCTGCCTCAGGGAAGGTGCAGTATCGGGCTTGCCAGTGCTGCTGATTAGATTGACGACTCGGAGCACGATCCTTCATCCCCGCACTGGCAGCGGCGTGGAGGTTTAGCTCTCAGTACTCATTTCCCAGTTCCTAAAAGTTTCAGGTTCACATCTGGCTACAATCTATGTTAGAGAGGCCCGGTTCTGATCTCCACCCCGAATACCCCAGAGGCTGCTGCGGTGCCGATGCAAGGCAGAGGCTGCCAGCGACACGCAGGTACACTGGGAAGCGCGGCACATGTGGCAGCAAGCAGAGACAGCTTTTCAGTCACTGGAGTCCCTAACCGACGGGCAAGCCCAACCCTGTCCTACCTCCACGGTGACTGATTTCATTAGGTTTCATTTTCCCCTTCAAAGCCCTAGGAAGTCTCACAGCATCCAGCGTGTCGACGCGAGTCCCGAGTCATCACAACAATATCGCAGCTAATGAGATCAAAGAAGAAGCTGTTATCTCATCCCTCCTGCCAAAAGCTGCGGGCAAGCCGTGGGACAGCTGACTGGGAGCATCCGAATTCCGACTGGTACCAGCTCCCTGTCTGACAGACGTACCTTGTAAACCAGGAGAGCAGTGGCGTGCGGGAGGGAAGGCAATAATTCCTACCTCTGAGTGGAACTTAAAAATTGAAAGTAGCATCTATTCAGCTCCTGCAAGCCATTTCAAAGGACTTGTAAGGCTCCAGTTGCCATTGTGCGGCTGGTAATTCTGTGTCACAACTAATTACCGCCTAATAGCCGTTGTGGGGACAAAGTCCCCGGTTTAAAAGAGAAGTCTATTTCGTCTCGCATTCAGGCCTAATCTGACCCTGAATAGCAGAGATTACATGAGGTAATACAGCAGTTATTTCTACCTGCTGTAGTTCATAAGCTCCATCTCCAGCTGAGGCAAAAACCCCCTCCCCCTTTACAAAGATTATTTGTTATTAAAATGCTCAGTAGCTTTTTTTTTTTAGCTTTTTTTTTTTTTTTTTAATCTGGATGTTGCCTACACTTTCAGAAAGGTTTTTGAAGGAAGATTAGCAGGATTAGGAAAGGTTCACATATGTTCAGCTTCACTATTGGTATTCAAGACATCACAACTCCACCACCACCCAGGAAGCCCAAGAAAACCGAGAGTGGAGACAGAGAAGCAGAAAGAAAGAGGCCTCCTGGCCAGAGAAAGCGAAAAGTGCTCCAGCAAGTAAAACAGTCGAGTCAGACCTGGGGCCGTGGAGGCTGTCACGCGGTAGAAATCCTTGCCTTTCACTTCAGCAGAAATATGGCTCTTATTCAGCACCTCATAACTACATGTGCCTGCAGTCATGCCGGCAGGCCAGCCTTTCTCCCCTGATAACAGCTCAGGCAGATGCGCTGTGAGGGATTTGCAGCCAAAGAGGACCATTTCCACAGGCAGACACAAGCCTTGAAATACTTCAGTTGGCACGAACGCCCACAAAAAAGCAAGAAGGAAAGGTATGCAACACACACGAGAGGTGTCTGACCTCGACCTGGCAGCATCAAATGGGCTGCACAGACCAGGCGTTGCATGGCAAACAGGTGAAATTGCCTATGTGTGTTCAGCAAAGGATGGGCAAAGCGGTGCAGGTGCTGGGCCACAGCTCCCTGTGGCCCTACAGGTCACCTTCAGGGTCCTCAGCCCTTTTT